>Ga0105102_10000074_pt1 | contig 23544 bp, 14 predicted proteins | sample PPLLaktember2015_FD_87032 | JGI IMG/M metagenome (GOLD analysis project Ga0105102, IMG submission 87032) | Freshwater sediment microbial communities from Prairie Pothole Lake near Jamestown, North Dakota, USA - PPLs Lake P7 Core (6) Depth... | ecosystem: Environmental > Aquatic > Freshwater >...
AGGTTCGTATCATGGGAACAGGTTTTTTCTTTAAAATGCGTTTTAGCTGCTCAATATACAAATTAAGTGATTTAGTGCGAAACTGCAGCAGAATTGAGGTTGCTGAACTTTAAAACAGGTCAACATTTTCGAATGCATCACACCGACTTTTTGTGGATCAACAGAACTCTACAACTTATAATCGGGGAGTAAGTGGAGCGAAATACGAAAAGCAGGAAGATTTTATATTGGCGATTAAAAGAGATAGTCATAAGTTTGAAAACCCGATAATTAATTCATTTGATGCACTAAATGATCTGCTTAGTCATTTCAATGACCAAGTAAGTAACCAAGTAAGTAACCAAGTAAAAAACCTGATTTCTTCTGAATTAGGAGACAAAGCAATTCAAATACTCTTCTACTTATCAAAAATGCCCCGTAAAAGTAAAGATATTTTGGTGGAACTTCTGGGACTTTCCATTCAAACAAAAAATAAGCAACGGTACATTGATCCATTGCTTAACCAGAAATGGATTGAGCTTACCATCCAGGAAAATCCGAAAGACAGAAATCAAAAATATCAACTAACAAAGAAAGGGCGAATGATTGTTGAAATACATAAAGCGAATTAACATCTGGCATTTAAATTACTTGTGAGACCGATAACTTATTGCTCCTGATTTATTGTAACTTTTCCTGGTAATGTTTTTAAATGCTTTCCAGCAGTTTATAAATTATCGAATATACCTGCCTGACCCCCCGTCTGGATGAAAAGTTCGGACAGGGACGGGCTTATTCCTTATTTTCTTGAATTCTTCAACCTAATATTTATGTATAAAGTGCTGGCGCATAGGAGGGGCAGTTAGGGAGGAAAATTCGTTTCAAGGAGGCAACAGGTAACAAGAACAACAGAATTTTTAAAAATTCGAAAAGGGTAATTGAAATTCGCAGGCAGCAACACTCTCCCTTTTTTTCCAGCGGTTCCCTATTGCTTCGCACTGCACATAATGTTTACTTTTTTTGCTTTTGCAAAGCAAGACACCGATCACAGATCAGCGCCAGCGGGGGGATTATATCGTCTTCACACGGAAGAAGACCGAGAACACCAGAAAGAACAATAAGAAGGACATCATCGTTCCGCTGACAGATAAGCTCAAAGAACTGATTGAAAAGATTGGTGATAAGTCCAGTCCTTATATTCTGGGACTTCTGTACGAAGGATATACCGACAGGTTCTTCGAAAACAAGAACCACAAAATCAAACAGATAATCAATAGGGATCTGGCCAAGATTCGAAACATATTGAAACTTCCAACACCTTTACAATTGGGTAAGACCAGAGATTGTTACGCCTCCACCCTGATGAGAAACGGTCAGTGCTGTGATGATATCGGCCAAATGATGGGTCACAGTAATTCTGTGGTCACGGAACATTATCTTTCAAGCATTTATACAGAAAGGACGTTTAAGATTAATCAGTCGCTGATGTGATTCATTATTGAACTTGATAGCTATTAAACTATTACTTATTAATAGGTAATTTTGCATTAGTTTGTTTAAGCCAATTCTCTAATTTGTCATTAAGGTTATTAACTATTTCGGGATTTTCTTTTGCCAGATTAGTACTTTCAGACAAATCATTTTTGAGGTTGTATAATTCGAAAGTTTCTCCTTCGTAATGTTTAATCAGTTTCCAGCTACCGTCTCGAATAATACTGTAGGGAACAATATTGGGTTCCCTATAGTGCGGAAAGTGCCAGAAAAGAGGGACTTCATTAATTTTTTTACCATATAGAGCAGCACTTATATCGCGACCATCAATTATATTACTTGGCAATGCAGTTCTTGTTAATGCACAAATAGTAGGCAATATATCAACAGTAGATACCGGCAATTCACTGACAGATCCTGATTTTATTTCACCATTCCAGCAGACTATCATTGGTACACGTATTCCTCCCTCATAGGGATATCCCTTGCCAGATCGAAGGGGGGAATTATCTGTCGGACCGATTAATCCTCCGTTATCTGACAAGAATACAACAATAGTATTTTTCATTAAATTATTTTCCTGCAGCGTCTTCATCAAAATTCCGACTGTTTGATCCATACTCTCTATCATTGCAGCATACACGGGATTTTTCTGTCCTCCATCTGACGATTTTGATTGATATTTGTGAATATTATCTTTTTTTGCCATCAAGGGAGTATGGACTGCATATGTACACATATTTATGAAGAATGGTCTATTCTTGTGCAGTTCAATTACAGTCTTAAGTTCATCAGCCAGGCGATCAGTTAAATATTCACCTTGCCTGCGTGGTTTCAAATTTGGAAATGTCACTCCGTTTTTGTCTGAATAAGGGTCAAAATAATTTACAGGCTGCCCCATATCGTTTCCCGCAATATTCAGGTCGTAACCCTGCTTTTCAGGATAGTAATCATCTGGGCCCAAATGCCACTTGCCAATGTGACATGTGAAATATCCGGCCAGTTTAAGAACTTCAGCAATGGTAACTTCACTTAATTCCATCCAATATGGATTAGATGGCGTTCTTAGGAGTTTATGCCCGTTTTCCTCATATAGTGGAGGTGCTTTTGCATCGGTGGTATTTAGTTGAAATCTTGCACGGATCCAGTCAGTAACTCCAATTCTTGCCGGATATCTGCCAGTTTGTATGGATGCTCTTGTAGGAGAACATACTGAGCAAGCAGCATAGGCATTAGAAAATATTACTCCTTGTTTTGACGGCTTGTTGATATTTGGTGTTTCATAGTACATACTTCCCATATAACCAACATCGCTCCATCCCAGATCATCAACTAAAAACAATACTACATTTGGTTGAATTATTTTCCCATGGATAGGTTTAGCATTACAAATAAAGAGTGTAGTTAGGCCAAGCATTGTAACAAATTGACTTTTAATCATGATTCTGAATAATTTTATGTTTTGAGTATTAATCCTGACATATAAAAATGGACGTTTTTAGAGGGTAACCATGGTGGTCAATTTGCACCGGAAGAAGGTGGTCAGTTTGACCGAAGTTTGCAACCATTTGAATTTCCAAGTTCTATCCTAATCAATAATTTATTCCCTATAATCAGGATTATTTGGAACAAGTCCTAAACTTCCAAGAAAATCCATGCATGCTGCTTTTACATCATAATTGCGCCCCTCTGTTTTATGAATGGCTTTTATTATTTCTATAAACGGTTGTTTATTTTCTACATAAAGCAAATAGTTTATTGCCATCAAGGCTAAATTCATATTGTCGCTTGCAAGATATATTTTTAGATTTTCTACTGCTATTTTATTATTGAACTCCCTATACGCAATTGCTGCTGCAGTAACTGCCACTGGTGGATAAAAATCGTTCATAGATTCAATAATTTTATCGTGATAAAATTTCAAATCAACTGAGTTTTGAGACATCAATCCAAGGATGGCCCAGTAACGAACTAACTTATTTGAGCTGGACAATAAATTAATTTGCGTTTGAGTAATATCTTTTCCTCTGAATCCGGACAAGGAGGCAGCTTTATAAATTTCTTCAACCGGATAATTTTTATCTGACAGGCGATATTCGTACGGGATGGCAGTTTCGGAAATGACACCAATTTCATATTCAGGAAGTAATAACACATCGCGTGACTGAATGATTTCAGCTTTTAACTGGCCACGCATTTTTTCCAAAACCGTTTTGAAATCAGGATTATTCGCAAGGTTGCTGGTTTCCCATGAATCGTTTTCGATATCGTATAAGTACTCCGCCGGACGTTCTTCAAATAAGCTTTTCTGCAATGCATTAAGTTTGTTTTCAGCAAAATCTTTGCGCATTTCCTGTTTAATTCCACCAATTTCCATGTAACGGATGAACCGTACCTGGGGCATGAAAGGCATGAAATTGCGCGAATAAATGAATCTGCCATTGGTTACAGTTCGCACCAAGTCAATGCCATTGTCTGAGCGGTCAGATGATAAAAACAAATGATCAGCAGGTTTAGAGCGGCCTTCCCCAATTAGTTTCCTTCCTGATAAATGATCAGGAATTATTCCTCCTACTATATTAATCAGAGTTGGTGCCAGATCTGTAAAATCAATCAGCTCATCGGTAACCACTCCTCCAGATCCCCAAGGCGACAAGTGTTTGTACATTTCAGGAAACCAGATAACAAAAGGAACCCGATACCCAAGGTTTATTCCATTTGTTTTTCCCCTTGGAATTCCTTCACCATGATCACTGAAGAAAAAGATAATCGTGCTGTCTTTCAGGTGATCTTTTTCGAGCCGTGCAAGTAATTCACCAATTTTGTTGTCAGTCAGTTTGATCGAGTTGTACACCCTGGCAAATTGCTTGCGCATTTCCGGGCTATTGTTGTAAAAAGGAGGCATCACAAAATAATTATCCCCAATCCGATCCTTCTTCGGAAGTTCGTCGATCACATTCTTCAGATACCATGAATAGGATTCAGTCATCGTTCGTGACTGATGCGAATCCATAAAATTATATACCGAGAAAAATGGTTGACCACATTTTCGATTCTCCCATCCCGCATTTTCAGAACTTTCGTTCCATGCTTCTTTAGTGAATTTGGCAATATTCGATACATTGTAATCAGTTTTTGCATTGTTCGTAACGTAGTACACTTCTTTTTGCATGTAGTATGGAAATCCTTTGATAAATTCTGGGATGGGATAATTACTGCGATGATTTCCTGTCCCCAATTTATAAGTTTTTACACCTGTAATGATACACGATCGGCTGGGCGAACAAACTGTGCCAGTTGAAAATGCATTGGTAAACCTGACTCCTTCTTTGGCCAACTGGTCGATAACTGGGGTATGAGCATCTTTATTTCCATAGCAACCAATAAACTGTGGGGAAGTATCTTCGATTGTTAACCAAAGTATATTTGGTCTATTCTGTGAATAGACGGAACTACTTAATAATAAAGGAATAAGTAGTGATTTATTTCTCATATTCATATTATTTTCCTTTTGTTGTAACTGACATTTCGCAACACTTCAACCCTGAACTATTAACTTCTAATTGAATTTTTCCCGATCGTTTATTGGTTTATAATGATTTCAATACAATTGTCTCTATTTTATTTTCCATTTATTCTGATTATCTTAAATACTTCTTTTCTTCATTTTTTTCTGAATTTCTTCAAGGCTTTTTCCTTTAGTTTCCGGAACAACTTTCCAGGCAAATAAGAAGTGCAAAACCATCATTATTGCAAAAAATGCAAAGCAAGGACCACCTCCAATTTTCGGGTGTGTAGCAAAAACGGGGAAGGGCCAGCTTATTGCAGCGGCCATAATCCAGTGAGTGAATGCTCCCAGCGACTGGCCTTTGGCCCGCACATTGTTTGGAAATATTTCGGAAATGAAAACCCAGATAACCGCCCCCTGTGAAAATGCAAAAAATAAGCAATTAACCTAACCAGAATTTTTAAAGATTAAATAAAGTTCCTAATTGACCGGTGGTTCCGGAAATCATAGCAATGTCATATCCGAAAAGGAATCCTCCCAATGCAATTATCAAGGCAGTAGCTGTTATAGTTCTTTTCATTTTACAAATATTTTACCATAAACTTGTTAATCATAAATACTTTTCATTTTCCAGGCATTCAGCGATATCAACTTACTATCCTGCCCCTTTGAGCAAATTGAGACACCGGTGCTTTCGCTGAGTCCGGGATACACGCGCATAGCAATACATTGCTTATCATTTACAAATACCTCTACAATACTTTTATCAATAAAAATCCTCAGTTTTAACAATTCGTCCTTTCCCATCAGGAACTCTGCACTTTCCGGGGGGCGCGACCTAACATCCGGTAAAACGGACGAATGTGAATTTTCCAAAGTAATCACACTATTGATGGTTTGTTTTTCCCTGTTGCGCAGGCCGCGTTCCTTATAAAACCGGATACAGGTATATTCTTCCTTGCCCGGGGAGCGCAGTATATTCATTTCAATCATATCGGCATTCATGGGGTCGATTTCAACTTCAATCTCGATAGAATTACCGGCAATATTTTCCAAAATATTTTCTTCATTTGCTTTGAGAACCTTGGAATTTACCTGCTGATGTCCAAATCGCAAAGACTCAATATTTCCTGCAGGCTTCATAATCACTTCTTTCTTTTCATTTAATGACAAGTGCCTGGGAAGGCTCATAATCTGGTTCCAGCCGGAGGTTGGTTTACCCGGGTTCATATTAAAGATTACATAAATTCCATTTTTTCCATCTGGGGCAGCAGAAGGGGCATGGACACCTCCCGGAGCCCAGGCGCCATGATTAAAGTCGTCGGCGCTGGTTACCACAAATTTATTTCTCACCCTATCATAATCACCCAGCAGGTATTTACCTCCGCTGATATGGCTATAATGAAGTAGCATGTGCTTGTCATCGCCAATAGGCCAGAAATAAGGACAGGCTCCATCATCTCCCACCAGTCCAAAGTAGTCGTTTTCCAGAAATGGGTGTAAATATTCCCAATCAACCAAATTTTTTGACCGGTGCAGGAATTCTGCCCGTATTTTTCCTTCTCCGAGAATCGTCTGAGTACCGCCGGTAAGGGCATAATAAAATTCACCTTCTTTCCATATACAGGGATCGAAAACATTGTAAGGGAGGGTTTCGCCTTCACGCGGCAAGGGAATTACGGCTTTGCCATTCAACTTTTCCCAATTTAACAGGAGGGGATCGCTGGAAACAGCTACCATGGTACCTTGCCCGATTCCATGATAAATTGCAATAACCCTGTCTTTTTCAACCAGAGTTGAACCGGAGAAGCATTTTTCCTCGGGATTTGGATAAATGGCCAGCGGCAAATCCTTCCAATGAATCAAATCCTGGCTAACGGCATGCCCCCAGTGCTGACGGGGGTCTTCCGGCGGATAGGCCTGATAAAACAAGTGCCACCTTCCCTGCCAAAAACACAGACCGTTGGGATCGTTAAGCATTCCCTCGGGATTTACATAATGATAAACAGGGCGATAAGGATCTCCCGAAAGTTTTTTTCTTGACTCCCGAAAACGAAATAATAGCGGATTGGTTTCCAGGGCTTTCTCTTGTTCATCCAAGGTTGCAGGGAATGAATATTGAGGAACGAGGGAGGTGAAATCATTCTTTAATTGCTGTGCAGTGCAAGTTCTTTGTACTATAATATTCCAAAAACCGATTGTACAAATGCATATAATAATTCTCAATGTCATCATTTCACTGAATTTTTTATTAATTTTTTCTTTTAATTTAGTTCCTTATTTATATTTTGAATCTTTTCCAACAATACTTTAATAATTTTTGGATTATCACTGCCGATGTCTTTTTTTTCGCCAGGGTCGGTTTGAAGGTTGAACAACAATGGAGGATTATGGATAATTGGAGCCTCTCCATGTTTTTCCACGGTTTTAACATGAAGTTTGTAGGGCCCGTTTCTTATCGCCCATAACTCATTATTTTTTTCAGCGAAATAGTAGAAATCTTCCCGGGGGGTTTCCTGCATTCCCTTCAGCAGCGGTAAAATATTTTTTGAATCATATACCCTGTCGTCAGAGAGGGGTTCATCCAATAAAGCAGAGAATGTTGCAAAGAAATCCAATTGAGATACGGTTTCATTACAAATACCAGGACGGACCGCTCCAGGCCACCAAAACACTCCAGGTACGCGAAAAGATCCTTCCCAGCATGTACCTTTCCCGTTTCTAAAGGACCCCGATGAGCCTCCCAATTCCTTATATATTTTCCACGGGCCGTTGTCGCTGGTGAAAATTACCAGCGTATTTTTATCCAGGTTGTTTTTCGTTAGTGTTGCAATGATTTCACCCACAGACCAATCTATTTCCTCAATCACATCACTATAAATTCCTCTTTTGCTCTTCCCCTTAAATGAATCGGAGGGGAATATCGGAACATGGGGCGCATTATAGGCAACATACAGGAAAAAGGGAGTGTCCTTGTTTGCGTTTATCCATTTCACCGCTTCATCTTTATAACGTTGAGTAAACAATTCCTGATTGGCCGGTATTTCAAAGGTATCCCTTTGTTGGTATAAGGGAACGTTAAAATCTTCATTTTTCGAATTTTTCAGGGCTGTTTCATCTTTAAAACCATCTTGTCTGCGTTTAAAATCATTTCGGGGAAAGTGGTCATTGCTTGAAGAAGTCCCATAGAAATAATCAAATCCCTGGTCGTTGGGATGAGAACCTAAGGCCATTCCAAGATGCCATTTACCTATGCAAGCTGTTTTATAGCCGCGGTTTTTGAATAATTCAGCCAAAGTAATCTCTTTGCTTGACATATTGTTACCGGGCAGTTCATTACCGTCCGCTTGGATTCGCGCTGCATTACGGCCGGTTAACAGCCCTCTTCTACTGGGAGCACATACGGTTCCTGCTGAATAAAAATTGGTGAAGCGAATACCCTCTGCTGCCAGTTTATCTATATTTGGAGTAGAAATTAAAACATTTCCCTGACATGAAAGGTCGCCATATCCCAGGTCATCGGCCAAAAAGATTATAACGTTAAAGTGTTTATTATTTTCATTCTGACTTTGGATTTGAGAAAAGGCAGGCAATAAAAAGCCCAACAATAAGAATTTTTTTTTCATTATTCTTATGGCTTTTGTGTCAGGTGTTATCAAAGTTCCTACAAATTTTGACATATTTTGAATAAAATTAAAACTCATTAGAAAAGGAATAAGGGAATGATGACTTTTCGACCCCACGCTTTTTGTTGGGTTCATCATCCATATCAAAATTGATTTTTGCACCTTTCATCAACTCATCGTACTTGAAGTAGTTTTTGCTGTATGACTTCCCGTTCAAGTCAATGGAGCGGACGTAGCGGTTGTCTTTCCCGTTTTTTGGCGCTTCAATATTGATGGTCTTGCCGTTTTCAAGTTCCACGGTAATTTTCTTAAACAGTGGCGCACCAATGACATACTCGTTGGTTGCCGGGGTTACCGGATAAAAGCCCATGGCTGTAAACACATACCAGGCCGAAGTTTGCCCGTTGTCTTCATCGCCGCAGTATCCATCGGCTTGAGGAGTGTAAAGGCGATCCATCACTTCGCGAAGCCAGTACTGGGTCTTCCAGGGTTGCCCGGCATAATTGTACAGGTAAATCATGTGCTGAGTAGGCTGGTTGCCGTGCGCATAGTTGCCCATATTCATGATTTGCATTTCGCGTATTTCGTGAATTACCTGTCCGTAGTACGATTCATCAAAAAGGGGAGGAACCGTAAAGACAGAATCCATCATGGTGACAAACTCCTGCTTGCCGCCCATCAGGTCGATCAATCCCTGTACGTCGTGGAAAACCGACCAGGTGTAGTGCCAACTGTTGCCTTCAGTAAAGGCATCGCCCCATTTAAACGGGCTGAATGGAGACTGGAAAGAACCATCTTCGTTGCGGCCGCGCATCAGGTTATTTTTCTTATCAAACACGTTTTTGTAGTTCATCGCCCGCTTGGCAAAAATCTCGATTTCGCTTTCCGGTTTGCCCAGGGCTTTTCCCAATTGATATATACAATAGTCGGCAAAAGCGTATTCCAAAGTGCGGGCTACATTTTCATTTACCCCAACATTGTAGGGAATGTAACCCAGTTCATTGTAATAGTCAACGCCATAGCGGCCCACCGAGCTCACAGGACCTTCGTGCGTGGTATTTTTCACCACGGCATCCCAAAGCGTTTCAATGTCGTAACCACGTAATCCTTTCAGATATGCATCGGCAACAATAGTGGCCGAGTTCGAGCCAATCATGCAGTCACGGTGGCCGGGGCTGGCCCACTCAGGCAAAAAGCCACTTTCTTTGTAGGTGTTGGCCAGGCCTTCTTGTATTTTTTCATTCAACGATGGGTACATCAAATTGAAGAAAGGGAAAACAGCCCGGAAAGTATCCCAAAAACCGTTGTCAGTAAACATGTACCCAGGCAGTACTTCGCCATTGTATGGACTGTAATGCACCACGTCGCCATTTTCGTCATACTCGTAAAACTTCCGTGGGAAAAGCAATACACGATACAAAGCCGAGTATAAGGTTTTGATTTGATCGTCGGTTCCGCCTTCAACCTTAATGCGCGACAGTTCCTTGTTCCAGCTGGCTGCGCCTTTCTCCTTCACCTGGTCAAACGTGTCGTTGCCCAACTCTTTCAGGTTGCGCTCGGCCTGTTCGTAACTGATAAAAGATGAAGCCACTCTGGTATGAATTTTTTCGCCTTTGCTGGTTTTAAACTGAATAGCAGCCCCCACATGGTTGTCATGCAGTTCAGTTTTGCCGTCCACTACTTTGTCCTTGCTCCACACCTCACTTTTCACAAACGGCTTGTCGAACACCACCACAAAATAGTTTTTGAAGTTGTCGGGCACACCGCCGCTGTTGCGGGTGGTATAACCGATGATTTTATTTTCTGAAGGAATTAGTTTCACATATGAGCCACGGTCGAAAGCATCAACCAGCACATACGACTGATCATTCTCAGGAAAAGTAAACCTGAACATGGCCGCCCGTTCGGTGGGCGTGATTTCGGTCACCACATCGTAATCGGCCAAATACACTTTGTAGTAGTGAGGCTTGGCGGTTTCGGCCTTGTGCGAGAACCAGCTTCCACGTTCGTCTTCGTGAATGACCAACTTTCCGGTCATCGGGAAAAGTGAAAACTGTCCGTAATCGTTGATCCACGGACTGGGCTGGTGGGTTTGTTTGAATCCGAGGATTTTATTGGCATCGTAGCCATACACCCAGCCGTCACCCATCTTGTTGGTTTGCGGAGTCCAAAAGTTCATCCCCCACGGCCGTGCAATGGCCGGATAGGTGTTGCCATTGGATAGTTTAAATTCTGAATCGGTTCCCATCAGGGTATTCACATAATCAACCGGTTGAAAATCTTGAGCCAACAGGGTGAAAGATACAGATACATGAAAAAGTACTATAAATAGAATCTTAATTTTTTTCATCGTTCATTTTTAAAAGGTTTACACTACCTTAATCCATGATATTTCCCATTATCTGGACTTTTGCATCTGAATGATTTAAAATGCGGAACTTTCCTTTTTCGACTGTGTTTCCAATTATTACAGCGGAGTTCACATTTTCTCCAAGCACGATATGAGGATTTTTAGTTCCTTCTATTTCCTGAAACCTGCTGTTCATAATTTGTAAGGTGCCAGACTGCATATCTATGGCCGGTACATTTGGATTGAGCAAAGTTTCATTGTTGTTATTAAAATGGGAGGCAGTTATTATAATTGCCCCGTCCCCTTTGTTTAGGATGTGAGCGCCATTTAATTCAGCCGAATACCACCAAAACCCACAACTGGTAAATTTTACTGGTCCGCTATTGCTTTCATTTATTTGCACACCATCCATAAACTGGCAATTAGAAAATGATATTCCGGCATGATGTTGCACCTTTTCAACTAAAACTGCCAATGGGCCATCATCGGAACCGCTTTGGGTGATAAGAATATTTCCTGACCTGTCGGGTTGATCAGGAGTGGCAATAAAACGAAATCCTACTTTAGCCCAAATGACAAAACAATTTGTCATATAAGCCCAATCGCATCTTCCTATTATAAAACCTTCGAGGTTTTCTTTTGTAAATTTGTTTACACTTGTTCGCAATGCCTTGCTGTCCTCATCTTTGCGCCCTTTTTCAGGGTAATACACATCCCACCATGCTACAGAATGAATATGAATGTTCTCATAACGGCCAATATCTGATTGACGATCGATATATAGTCCTCTCCGCAAAGCACACAAATAAACATTTTTTATATTGACCCCTTCATTCCATGTAGATCCACAGTCAATTCCATTGTAGGCATTTGCAATAGAGACATCGATTATATTTGCCGAACGGCCAGTTGCTTTTATACAATACGGATAAGGCCTTATATCATCAGGTTTCTGTTCCGGATATATTATTCCAAAACCTCTGATTGTACTGCCTGAATTTAATGTTAAAAAAGCCGGGCCAATTTCAGAATCTCTGCCATTTAAGGGCATGAGAAGCGTTCCCTGGTCATAATAGATGGTATTAGGGCCTGCCTTACTGCCCACAAGAGATACGCCACGAGGAATAGTTAAAACACCATTAAACAGAAATTGTCCGGCTGGCACATAAACCGTTGCTCCAACTTTCCCAGCCTCATTGAGAGCGGATTGAAAAGCATCAGTGTTATCGAATTTTCCGTCACCTTTTGCACCAAATTCAATTACGTCTAATTCCCTGATATGAATTTGTGCATTTACATTTGCAACAGATGCAAAAAGAATAAAATATGCAAAAAAAGTAAAAATATAGTTTTTCATTTAAAAAATTTCAATTGCATTAAAAGATATAAAGCATAACTATTTTGACGTAAAAATTGGCTTAACAAGATGCGATTATCAATTAAATCCCCAGGATTTATAAGCTCTCGGTCCCATTTCAAAAACCAGCTTTCCACCATTTATAATGGCTTCATGAGAAATCCATGGGGCATCCAACTTCTTGCCGTTGAGTGTAGCCGATTGGATGTATTTGTTATCTTCAGATACATTTATAGCCACCACCTCAAACGATTTTCCATTGCCAAGGTTGATGATGACCTTGTCAAACATGGGACTCCCAATAGAATAAATGGGCATCCCAGGTGTTACCGGGTAAAATCCCATTTGCGAAAAGACCACGAAAGCTGACATACCTCCTCCGTCTTCATCTCCGGGCACACCCATCAGGTCGTTACGGAACCACTCTTTCAGCAGTTTACGAATGATTTTTTGGGTTTTCCAGGGCTTTTCCACGTAATTATATAGGTAAGGAATGTGCAGCGAGGGTTCATTGGCCATCGAGAATTGCCCGACATTGCCCGTATGGTCCGGAAGCTGGGCATAAAAAGCATATTTACTTTTGCCCAAAGGTTGTGAAAACATAGCATCGAGATTGTTAGAAAAAGCCTCACTACCACCCATCAGATCAATTAAATCGGGAATATTGTGCTGCACATCCCATCGGTAGATCCATGCATTGTTCTCACCATAGAATCCACGAGCTCCCTGTCCTCCAGAGAATACATAATCAAAAGGTTCAATAAATTTTCCTAAAGTATCTTTTGGATGGAAAAAATGGGTTTCCGGGTAAAAAAGGTTTCGGTAGTTAAAAGAGCGCTGCAAGTAATGCACTTCCTCTTCTTCATTGCCAAGTTCTCCTGCAATTTGCGAAAGGCACCACTCGTCATATGCCGTTCCTAAAGTTACCGCTACTGGCTGTCGTTTTTCAAAAGCATGAACTTCCGGGATGGTTTCTTCCTCTTCTTCCCTCAGGGCAGGAATGTATCCATGTTTTTTGTAAAACGCATCCAGCTTCCCTGCCGGTTTTCCAGACCAAGGGGCTAATGTTTTTTCTGTAATGGCACCTTTACAAGCCTGGTAAGCTTTTCCCAGATCGAAGCCCCTCAAGCCTTTCCGGTAAGCATCGAGCACGGTGGCCACTCCGTGGTTGGAGTTCATTCGGCGGCTGTCGCCGGTTATTTCGGGGAAGGTAGGCATCCAGAAGCGGTCCATCTGTTCTGCCATTAAAATGAAGGAATGGAGGATGTCCTCCTCTTTCTGAGGATCGATTAGTACATTGAGCGGATGGTGGGCCCGGTAGGAATCCCAGATCCAGTCATCCGTATAAAAGGGGCGGCCGTTGTCCTCATGCACCGTTCCGTCAAAGGCACTGTAATAGCGACCATCTTCTGAAATACAAACCGGCCGTTCGAAACAGCGATAAAGGGAGGTGTAAAAAACAGTGCGTTCGTCAGAACTTCCTCCATCTACCTTGATTTTTCCCAGAGCCTCATTCCAAAGTTTACGCGCTTCTGCTTGTAAATCAGTAATAGTTTTGTCCTGCACCTCTCGTTCCATGTTTCTCTGGGCTTGCTCTGAATCGATAAACGAGATACCATATTTTACATTCAGTATGTTGGTTCCTTCCGGGAAATTCAGCACCAGGCACGCATCGTTGCCTTCAGCGCGGCCGGATGCGGACAATTGTCCCTCTTCCAGCCTGTAAACTGATAAAGGCATTTTATCCGGCACAAGATACAAGAAAACTTTGGTGCTATTGGCAAGCTGTTGGTGAGCTATAATGGCATTGTGTTCCCATTTTATTTCACCGTTCCCGGAATTAATTACGATGTAAACCGGTTCATTTTTTTCAAATTTAAATTGATAAGCGGCCGATTGATGCGATACACCGAAATTTACTTCAATTTGCTGTTCATCCAAATAAACCTCATAGCTGTATGGTGTGATTTTTTCCTGGTCGTAGCTGTATGCCATCACCGGCTTCAGGTCACTAGAGAGCCCCTGGAATGGGCTCAGATTGAACGCTGAACTGCCCCTGTGACTTGTTACCACCACAGGTAACCCTCGAAGAAAGGCCTGTGTGTAATCCATACGTTCCGGATAAACCCGGAGCATACTGTTCGGCAGGTGTATGGTGGGGAAGGTGGGCACCAGCAAATGACTGATGTTTCCCATATAAGTATTGACAAAGTCTATCGGTTGTTTTTCTTCTACGCCTTGTGTTTTCTTAATGCAAGAGTTGCTCAATGCTCCAACAATGAAGACGAGAACAAACAAATAACAGTATTTTTTTGAGGCTGAAAATTTTTGGTTCACCATGTCTTAATTATTTAATAGGTTGCATTAAAAAAATCTTCATTTTATTTGTGATGATGTTTGAACAGTTATAAATACATGCTTTCTGTCAGTAATCGCAAATTCACTACCACCGGCTGTTTTTTTGATAGGTGAACCGTTCCTCGCGGTCTTGGACCATGAACTCCTATTAATGAGATTTTTTTTTTAGAATGATTCCTCCATCGATAGGATAGGGTTCATCAGAAGGCTCAACAAAAAGGGCAGCACCTTTTTCCGAAGCCCAGTCAATAGCTTTTTGCAGGTTTTCCTTATTTAAATTAGCAGTGTTTTCCGGATAAACTTCAAAATCATTGGTTTTGTTCTATTGACTTTACCTGTTCCATCCAATAGTCCCATTTACTATCCACTGCATTCATTACGCGCTTTGGGCTCCAATTGTCATTGTAGACGCTAAAAGGATCATTGGTACTATTTGCCACATTTACAAATTCCCAACCAAACCGGGTTCCCTGATTTAAAGTATTCATCAGAATCTTCTGCAGTGTTGCATCATTATAGTTCACAAAATCACTGCCGTTAAAAGTCATATGTTCCGTTATTGCCCAATCCCTTTTCAGTTGATTCATTACCTGGTGAACCCTGTCATAGGCTTTCTGATTCGGACTGTTTGAAGGGAAATACCAGCTCCAGTTTACCTGGATAATGTTAGCAGAATGGAGATGAGACAAAAACTCTATTGGATTACCATTTCTTCTTATCGTCGTTTTTTCGTCTGCGTCAAGAAAATCAACCGCAACAAAGGCATCTTTCCCAGCTATTTCCCTGTACGCTTCAGCATCTTCATTTACCCATTTGGCCAAAAACTGTGCTCTGAACTTATTCCAGCTTTCATTTGTCAAAAACTGGCTTGAAATTGGAAATGAAACGGGCATTTCTGATGCAGAATCTGTTATATTATTATCGGTGCGCCATTTTTTATACTCATTCTTAGCGTTTTCGCTGTAACACAAATTAATGGTACCCATATATTGAGGCTCAACTGTTGTCTCAAAGTATAAAATCTTTTTTGTGTCAATTCCATTTGCGAGGCTTTTTATAAAAGTATGAACAGTTTCCCTGTATCCAGGGTGAAAAATAGAGACAACATTATGGCCAAATCCATATTCCGTATCATTAACTTTATTCCCTTTATCATCTATTGCATAGGCATCAGGATAAATACTCCAAAAACCAGCAGGTATTTGGCCTCCTCCGACGGAATAAGTTTCGACTGAAAGGCAGGGATACATCCCCTTTGCATAAATTACATGGATCAATTTGTTCAAAGGTTCCAATGATTTATCCGGGATCCCATCTCCATCAGTATCAAAGTGATGCCAATAACAATTGATCTCTATGGTGTTGTATTTTTTTTCTTTTAAAATATCCAAATCTTTTATCAATTTATTTACATCATCTTCTTGAGCAAAATTTCTTAATGGTTTTGCAATTTTCAGAAAAACCCAATTCCCATCAAGAAAAAATTTACCATTTTTTATCTCCCACAGATTATAATCGACTATTAAGGTTTCATCAGTTTTTATTTCTCCCTTTTCACAACTAAGCAGCAAAAAGGGTAAGATTATAAAGAGTATTAACTGAAATATAAATTTATGGCTATTCATTATAATTTAATTTAAAAATTACGTAATGTTAAATGATTTTAAATACTTAATTTACCGTACAAACTGTTAAAATTATTTATAGAAATCCATATCCCATTCATTTATCCATTTTATTACCGGCTCGTTGTTTATATTAAATTGTAAAGGAAGCCATAAGTATCTGGAGTTCTTTAAATCTGTTGGAATCCACCTGTCGGCCAAAAATACAAATGCATCTTCATTGCCATATAATTTTTGTACATAGGTGCTTTGCCCAAAAAAGGTTACCTCCGCATAAATTCCTTCGCATGGATTACCAATGGTTTTATAGGGGCCATTTATATTTTCTGCCACATCACATTGGGCCGGATTTGCAATCCATCCTGTTGTTCCTGATGTTATCAAGTAGTATTTACCTTTTCGTTTGAATAAAGCCGGAGCTTCCCTGCCCTGGGGCGGACCTTCACAATGCAAATGGCTTGTAAAAGTGCCGGTTAATGAAAGATAATCTTCAGATAGTTCTGCAATAACAATTTTATTATGCCATCCTGAGCCAAATATTAAATAGGCTTTCCCATCATCATCCTTAAATACAGTCATATCGCGACTTTCGAAACCTAGTGGTCTAAAGCTTTCCCTGAAAAAGAACGGGCCTTTAGGACTATCGCTTACTGCAATCCCGACCTGTGCTTTTTGATATAGCGAATCATCTACATGAAACCACATGACAAATTTCCCGGTTTTGTCATTAAAAATTACTTTGGGGCGTTCAAGAACATTTTGAAGATAAAGGGCACTTTTTGGATCATCTGTTACTGCCGGCAATACAATACCTTCATTTTCCCAGTTATAAAAATCGGCGGACGAATAACAATTTATGCCAATTATGTCAGTCCGAAGCCTCGGAAATTTGGTATACGTATCTTTATTTTCGCCGTACCAGTAATAAACTCCTTTGTGGTAAAGCATTCCTCCGCCATGCGACTGAATGAGCTTTCCATACGTATCGTACCATTCCTGTCCAGGTTTGATGGATTTACTTTCCGCTATTTTTCCAGGGTTATTATTGGAATTTCCTGCTTTGCATCCATAAAAAATGAAAACCAGGCCCAACAAGCCGAGACAAAAAGAACCTCTCATTTTGTGTAATCTTGACATTTTACTAATTTTTACATTTTGCATAAATCCCTGGTTAATCAGATTTCATCAAATAAAAATGAAATCTTGAATTTTCTATTTACCCAGGGCAATGTTGACGACCGTGAACCTCTGAATGACAAGAACTTTCATGATAAGAATTCCTTCTTTCCAAAGAAACACGCGCTGAACCTCGAAATAATTGATAAAGAACAAATTCGCACTTTCGCTTAGTTCGAACTCACGTTAATCAATAAATATGAGAATTTACAGATTGACTTTAATAATCACTCATTCGAAATTTATAGGAATACAATCCTGATTATTAATCAAGAAAGAACCTGATAAATATTTAATTGAAGGAGATATTACAAGTCAATCTGTAACCCATCAGCAATTAAAAGTGTCTTTTAAATATTATTGAATATACCCAGGGTTCTCCACCAGATTAGGATTATTAACTCTTCTTCCCTGTCCGATTGGCAAGTAGTAATTTCTCTCTGCAAAAACCCTGATTATTCCAACCTCACCAGGTTTTAATGTAGCGGTATATTTACGGGCGGGATAATTATATACCCATTCTATCCTTTTAAAACTCTTACCATCCAAAACATTAACCGCAATCCGCCATCTTCTAAGGTCCCAATAGCGATGTTCTTCATAGGCCAATTCAACAGCTCTTTCATTTTGAATATCTTGAATGGTAAGGGTAGTTTTGGGTCCAATTCCAGCACGACCGCGGATCTCATTGATTAATAATAAGGCCTGATTCGTATTCTGCAATTGAAAAGCAGCCTCTGCTGCATTCATATACATTTCACCTATCCTGAAAATGATAAAATCACTGCCATCCCTCAAATCGACAGGAGCTATTTCAGATTCATTGAGTCGTTTTCTGATCTGCAGGCCATTTCCGGCGTTTCGAGCAGGTGCAGAGAATGGCCAGCTGGACGAAGGATCGGGAGCGACAGTTGACTGATGAAAATGTACAACGCCAGTCTGCCAGGGAGATTCCGGATAAAACAAAGAAGCTTTAAACCTAGGATCTTTGTTACCAAACAATTTATTGATATCAAGCAAGGTTTTGCCATCGAAAAGAGATATATCAAGAGTATTAGTAGAGCCATCTATATCTTCATAAAGGTTGGCAAATTCCCGAAAAACGCGAGTACCGGATCCCCATCCACCCTGAAAAGGCATCGGTGCAAGGTAAGTGTTCAGGCTATGTACTTTCAGTCGGTTATAATCATATATTTCAGCAAGAATCACTTCAGGATTTCCATCTGGCGTAAAAATCGTGGTATAATTAGCCTTTTTATCTTTATTTCCCTTGTACAAAAGATGAGGGCTATTGTTGATCACTACCATAGAAGCATCATATGCTTTTTGGAAATATGAACTAGCTTCGGAAGCAGAAAATCCTAAAAGACCATCAAGTTGCCGGCTTCCATATTTAGCGATGCTACCTGCATATAACATAGCCCTGCTTTTAAGTGCCAGCGCGGCCCATTTTGAAATACGGCCATATTCGGAGGAAGGTAAATTTCCTGGTAATACTTGAGAAACAGTATCCATTTCAGCAGAAATGAAGTCATAGATTTCCTTTTCCGAATTTCTTTTAACAAATAAAACGTCGTAAGGATCATCAATATTTTGTGGTTTGGTAATAAGGGGAACACCGCCATATCTTTTTACCAATTCAAAGTACATAAATGCTCTTAGGAACCGGGTTTCTGCTCTTAATCTATTTTTAAAACTTTTGTCAAAGTTTCCATCTTCAATTAAAACCATCAGTTCATTGGCAGCCCGGATGTTAACATATGGCCAATATTCCAAAATGGCTGGAGCTCCTTTTTGGTCAATTACCTCTCCCGGAGCTCCATAAGTTCCTTCCATGGTAGCTTCTCCTCCAAAACTGGTAAGAGCCAACATAAATATATCATTTCCCCCGGTATGCCATCGAACAGATGAATGAACATTATTATAGAGGTCCTGTATCAAAACAGGATCATTTTTAACTGCAACATCAGATATTATATTTGTTGGTTTAATATCCAATAAATCTTCGCATGCATAAAAATGAAATGCCAGTACTAAGAGTACAATAAGTTTTAGATATTTATTTTTTTTCATTTCTTAAAAATTTAAAATTTCATAAGTTACATTGTTATCCGAATACCAAAAGCAATAGTTTTTACCGGAAGAAACTCCCTACCATCATTCAATGTTACTTCCGGGTCAATTACTTTTTTCCAGATTCCCAGGTTACTTAAAGTAAACAAATTAGAACCCGCAAAATAGATAGTAGCATTTTCAAGCTTGATTTTAGCTGTAAGATTTTTTGGCAAATTGTAACTTAAGTTGAAACTTTTTAATTTCATATACCAAACATGCAATTGCCAATAATCACTCATTCTTAAACTGTTAGGTGTTTTTCCGCCGGCAAACAAAGGCAACAATTTAGCATCGGGATTTATAATATATTGATCTCCTGGTTCTCCGCCAACAATAGCCCGATTATCATAATGTACTTGTAATGGATTTGATTCTTGGTCTGGGTAGCCAATTCCAACAGCTAGTTCCGTATTAAGATCAGTTGCTCCCTGAAATAGGACATCAAGGCTGAAGTTTTTGTAAGAGGCACCCATGCTGACTCCAAAATTGGTTTTTGGCAAACCTGACTTACCAATAGGAACTTCATCCCGCCAATCAATTATTTTATCTCCGTTTTGATCAATGTATTTAAGGTCGCCCACCATCATCTGTTTGTTAGGAACTGCACCAATATTGAGATCCTGATTCACCGGATATTCATTTATCTCTTTCTGAGACAGGAAAGTCCCATCTGTTTTATACCCCCAAATCAAATCATCCCATTGCCCCTTTAATTGATATCTGTTGTTATATACCGGATCAGTAGATATATTTTCCTGTACTTCTATATACTTACCTCTTGCCCAGGAAATCATCGGATTGAAATAATAGGAAAATTTACCAATGGTATTTTTATGCGTTAACAATAATTCAAATCCCCTGTTGTCCCTCTTATCCAGGTTAATTAGAGGCAGGGTTGCTCCAAATGTAGAGGGAACGGAAGCTATAGGTTGAGCTAAAATATTTTCCCGCAAACGATAAAAAACATCCAGTTCAAAACCCAGCAATCCTTTCCAGAACCCGGCATCCAACCCTACGTTATATATGTTCATAGTTTCCCAGGTGATTAAAGGGTTGGCTAAGCCTCTGGAAGAGATCATGGGATACGCTCCGGTTCCAAATAACATAGAGTTACTGGAAATATTATATCCTGTCAAATAGTTAAAACTTGATACGGCATCAAATCCCATTTTCCCAACAGAGCCTCTAAGTTTGAGGTTTTCAATAAAGGAAAAATTATCCCGAATAAAAGATTCATCCGAGATTCTCCAGGCAGCGCTTAATCCCGGAAAGTAGCCCCAACGGCTTTCAGGCGGATATTGAGCAGATGCATCAGCCCTCATTGTTAACTCAAATAAGTATTTGGATTTAAAATTATAATTTAAACGACCAATTATTCCCATCCGTCCTGTCTCGATGTAATCTTCACTATTCCACAATCCTGCAATTTGACCGTAATTCAAATAGGGAGCTTCAAAAGAAAGAAGATTATTTCTCCCGGCGTAAACATTGTTTCTTATAAAGGTTCTGTATTCCCAGGTAGCCATAGCCTTTATTTGATGGTCACCAAATTGGTTTTCATAGTTGAGGCTGAAAGAAGGAAGCAGATCCCTGGAGGAAACTGTGTTAACACTGATAGAATTTGTCCCCTGGCTTCCCCAGTAAATCCACTCTTTAGCTGTCCCTGCTGCAGAAGGATCGTATTCATAAACTTCTTGCGGCTTACTAGCTATTCGGTTATTCGTATAGTGATTGGTAAAACTAAGTCTGGCAGATGCCTTCAATTTATTGATGAATGGTATATTATAGTTAACTTCAATGTTGCCCTGTAAGGTATTTTCTTTAGCCAAGTTAAAGCCGGAGTACTCTTTTTGACTCGCGAAATAGGGACTACGTTTTGCTACCCCTGAATAAGACGATCTTGTGGGATCCTGTTCAATTACCGGGGGATAAAATGGCCTGGCTGAACGAGTAAAATTTAATAACTGGAATAGTCCGTTGTTTCCAAAATGTGCCCTGTCTAAAATTTTATTGGTATAGGCAAAGTCTAAAGCAACACTCAGATTATCTGTAATTTTACTATTAATGTTTGAGCGAATATTATAACGCTTCAATGTATAGTCTGCAACACTGAAATTACTTTCCTGATCAGTATATCCCAGTGAAACAAAATAAGTGGTTTTATCGTTTCCTCCACTCGAGTTTATATTATGTTGTTGGAGAGGTGCCCATGGCCGTAACATGGCTTTTCCCCAGTTATATCCTTCAAAGGGTTTGCCATCAACAAGGTTTGTTAAGGTTTTGGCCTCAGGATCATAAGATAAGTACTTTGGCATAAAAGTATTAAGGTTTAATTTTCTTTCAACAACTAATTCTGCAAATTCCCTGGCATTAACTTGCTCGGCTTGTTGAGTGAGTTGAGAAAAATAAACGCTACCATTATAATTTATTTTCGGTTTATTTATATCTCCCCTTTTTGTGGTAATCAAAATAACGCCATTCCCTGCCCTGGCACCATAAACAGCAGCGGATGCATCTTTTAGCACACTGATTGATTTTATATCGTTGGGATCTATCAGGCTTAAATCACCCTCAATGCCATCAACCATAACCAGGGGATTGCTGAAACCGCGAATATTGATACTGGCATTATCACTGCCCGGAAGGCCGCTTTCCTGTCTAGTTTGTAAACCGGGAATTTGACCAATTAAAAGTTCCGATGTATTGGCAGCTGGTCGTTTTGTGAGATTTTCATCCCTAATTGTTCCAACAGCACCCGTTAAGGTTTTTCTTGTCTGTGTTCCATATCCGATAGCCACAACTTCATCGATTCCAACGGTTTCTTCGGCCATTGTTACATTAATGGTTGTTTTTCCTGAAACAGCAATTTCCTGCGTTTTCATCCCAATAAACGAAAACTGCAAAGTGGCATTTTCAGGAACTTTTATAGAATAATTCCCATTGGCATCGGTAATAGTGCCAATTGTCGTACCTTTTACAACGACCGAAACCCCGGGCAACGATGCTCCTGAAGAATCGGTTACTTTTCCGGAAACGAAGCGTTGCTGTTGCTGCAGAAAAACATCTGCAGTTTCGCTTTCGTTTTCGTTAAACAATGCAATTTGTTTTCCCATTACCTTATATTGAATGGTTGTTCTATCCAGAATTTCATCCAATATTCCAAATACGGTTTTATTTACAAGGTCTGCCGAAACTTTTTTATCGAGTTTAACATTTTCGTTATAGAAAAACCGGAATTCACTTTTGCCCTCAACCTGCAACAGCACTTCCTTAATCGGCTTGTCAATGACCTGCAAGGAAAGTTTTGTGGTTTGAGCATACGATTCAACCGCATAAACACCTGCTATTGAAATCATTAATAACAAAATCGTTATTTTCATTTTTCTGATTAATTCATACAATGGTTTATTCCCAATCAGGATTAAAAAATTTTCCATAAATTTGTTTTTGAAATTTGACTACTATTTTATTTAAGAAAGTCTGTTTTAAGGTGGAAATGGCGGTTTCCACCTTTTGTTTTTTCAGGATGTATTGAATCTGTTTCTCATATTGTTTAAGTTAAGTTTATTTATTACCGAAATCGTATTTATTTGGAATCAATCGTAAGAATCCTTTTCTTACGATCAAACGAATATTTTATCGGGGTAGTGATCTTTATCAATTCAAGCACTTCGCTGAAACTTTCCATTTCTATTGTTCCGGTAAACCGCAGATTTTTAAGCTTCTGGCTTTTGAGTTCGATTTGAACATTGTACCATCTTTCGAGTTGGGAGATCATATTTATAAGCGGCTCGTCCCTGAAGATTAGTTTTCCTTCCTTCCACGATGTTATTAATTCGGTTTCAACAGTTCTGATTCTGAACTTCTCATTATCCTGATAAATCTGTGTTCCAGGTTGAAGTTCCTGTTCATTCCCGTTTTTAGTCCGGAAAGTTACAAGACCGCTAACCAATGTAGTC
>Ga0105102_10000075_pt1 | contig 23526 bp, 19 predicted proteins | sample PPLLaktember2015_FD_87032 | JGI IMG/M metagenome (GOLD analysis project Ga0105102, IMG submission 87032) | Freshwater sediment microbial communities from Prairie Pothole Lake near Jamestown, North Dakota, USA - PPLs Lake P7 Core (6) Depth... | ecosystem: Environmental > Aquatic > Freshwater >...
AACCACAATGCTTTCGCAACGTCCCTTATGGGTTTTAAGGGTTGTTCTTGAAACAAAGCTTTTTCCTGTTTCTCTCTGAAGCCTCTGAACGGTCCTGTTTATTTCGTTGAGTGTTTCATTAAGCTCGCGACTGCGCTCTTCATCGCAATTTTCAAGCTCTTTTTTAACCGCCGCCGGGCATATTCTGTAGGTAAGAATGTTGAGTTCGGGAGGGGTTACAATCTCAAAATCTGCTCTGCTCTCTATTTCTTCCGAAAAACTTCTGGCTGTTTCTATGCCGTGCTCTATAAGAAGAGCATAGCCCCTGCCGCCCATTATCTTTAGGGCGCTGTCCAAAATGAGAGAGTTCGCCTCTCTTGAGCCTGACAGCGATTTGATACCGAGGTCAACCGATCCCGGCCTGTTCACATATTTTGCGTGATAGATTATGGAATCCATACTGCGCGGATCCCTGAAATAGACCATGCCGGAAGTCATTGGCATGTAAAACTGCTTATGCCCGTCTATGGTGACCGAATCGGCAAGATCGATGCCGTCAAGAAGATGCCTGTATTTCTCGGATAGAAGAACCGGTCCGCCCCAGGCCGCATCAACATGAAAATGTATTCCGTTTCCGGTGCAGATTTCCCCGAGTTTCCGCAGAGGATCAACCGTGCCTGTTTCAGTGGCTCCGGCAATGCCGACAATCGCCAGTATTTTTGTGGAAACCTCGCCGCTTTTTATTTCACTGATTTTCTTTTCAAGGCTTTTCAGATCAATCCTGTTTTTCTGATCCGTTTCGATGGAAATAATATTGCCGTTGCCGATGCCCAGGATACCGCCCGCTTTTTTAAGAGAAAAATGGCCGAGTTTTGAAACAAGAATTACGCTTCTTTCAATTCCGTATGCCCTGTAAGCGGCATGCAGCCCCTCTTTATCGACTCCTTCAAAGCTGTCTTTCGGGCAAAAGTGCGTGTTTCTTGCTACCCAGAGGGCGGTAAGATTGGCGAGCGTTCCATTTTCCGTGAAACATCCGAGAGCTGTCTGCGTGTTCTGGACATGCTCTTCATAAAAGCTGTCGTCCTTTCCGAATATTATTCTGTGAATCTTTGCCAGAACCTGCTTTTCGATGACGGAGACAACTTTTGATGTTTCAAGCTTGACCACATTCTGGTTGAGAGCGGCCACAATTGTCTTGAGATGAACCATGAAAAACGGTATCGCGGAAGTCATGTGGCCGATAAAATATGGGGAGGCTACATTGACAGCGTGGGGCGCGATCTCCTCGATCAGATCGGTTATGACATCGGCCAACTTTTTTTCCGGGTTTTCACATATAAAGGTGTCCTTATATCTTTCCGACAAATCCTTCAAACTCACCTCTTCGGTGATTCCGACATGGATATTCAGAAAATCATGGAGACCGAAAAGAATCTGTTCCATGTATTTCACGAGAGTATCTCTTGCGGCAGTGCTCTCAGGCCTTATGAATGTACGCATGAGAGACTGCCGGTCGGCTACAAGCTCTTTTCTATATCCCGGCAGGTTCTTCATTTTGACATCTTTACCGCAAGTTGTCCCAGAAGCTTTCCGTAGTTGATACATTCCTTTTTGGCTGCTTCATCCGGAGCGCCGACCGCCACAGGCCCGTAATGGCCTCCTTTCTGGACGCCTTGAATAATCATGCCGTGAATAAGAAATCCCTGCAAGATGCTTAATATGGTTGTTTCGTTTCCGCCGGCTATAGCTCCTGACGAAGTGAAAGCGCCGCCTATTTTACCGTTCAGCTTTCCGAAATATTTTACGCTTTTATCCATCAGCTCCTTTACCTCAGCTGTCATTACCCCGAAATATGTGGGGCATCCGATTATTATGACATCCGAACTGAGCAGATCGTCCAACGCGGTTTCGGATATTTTTTTCAGCGCGACCTCCATGTTTTCAACAGAGCTGATACCTTCCTTTATATGCCCGGCCATTTTCTTCGTGTTGCCGGATCTTGAATAGTAAGTAATGAGAGCTTTTGGCATTTTTTTCTCCCTTTTAATATATATTTTGACAGGATTTACAGGATTGACATTATAACATCCCTGATCCTGCCTTGAAAGCTGGACTTCTTTAACATAGCTTATATTTCTTTCCAAGTTTTATATTTTCTTAAAATGAAATACTGTTTGCACAATAATATGCATGGGTGTATGTGCTACAGGGAATTCAGGCATTCAGGGTTTCCGGAGAAGGCAAACCCTGTCGGAATAAAAATATGAAAATAACAAGGAGAATATTAATGCGTTTATCAAATGGTATGGTGTTCCGTTTATTGGTCTTGGGATTGTGCATAGCCATGTCTGTTTCATCTGTATTTGCAGGGCAGACCGCCAAAGCGGAAAAGGATGGAAAAGCGGTTAAAACCGAAAAAGCCGTTAAAGCTGAAAAAGTGGTGAAATCGGATAAAGTTGAAACCGTGGAAGCTCCCAAAGGGAATATTGCCGTAGTCAATGGAGCGGCTATTTTATGGGAGGATTTTGACCGCGAAATTATTGGTGTTCAGGAGCAGGCGGCAAGCCGGGGTGAAAAAATTGATGATGCCCGTATGAGTGAAATAAAAAAGAAAGTTCTTGAAAAACTGATCGATGGCGAACTTCTTTATCAGGAAAGCCAGAAGATGGGAATAAAAGTTGAAGATTCCGCGGTTGACGAACAATATGCCAAATTAAAAGATCAGTATCCCAGCGATGAGGGTTTCAATAAAGAACTGGCTAAGGTAAAATTGACCGAAGCCTCCCTTAAAAACCAGATTAAACAGGTTATGGTGATACAACAGTTTATAGACAAGGAATTCGTTCAGAAAATAACCGTTTCCGATGAAGAGTTGAAAGCGTTTTTTGAAACTCACCTGAAAAGCAGAATCGAACAAAATCTTAAACAGGAAAAAATTCAAACCGAAGTCTCATCCTACTTAGACAAGCTGAAAGAAAAAGCGAAAGTGGAAAGAAATTTGCCTTAGCATATTTTCACTTGACCGTAGCGGTGTTTTAAATTAATAGGGCTTTTTATATGATAAATATTATTCATAAAATAATAATGAATCACATAATTTGATCCGTTCCGGAGGAATATTATGCATCTTAAGTCTAAATTTGACAAAGGGGTATTTGCCGTTTTAGCAGAAATTGAACCTCCCAAGGGAGTTGATATTTCTTCGATGCTGACAAATGCCAAAAAGGTTAAAGGGAAGATAGATGCCTTTGTGGTGCCTGAAATGAGCAGCGCTGTCATGCGCATCAGTTCCCTCGGCGGCGCATTGATATTGAAGGGGAACGGTTTTGAAACGATATTTCAGGTCAACTGCAGAGACCGCAACAGACTGGCCCTGCAGGCCGACCTGCTTGCGGCCGGAGCGAGCGGAATTGAATATGTAATGACAGTAAATGGCGAGGATCCCCGTTTTGGAGATCACAATGAAGCAAAAGCAGTGAATGATATTGATTTGATTGAACTTATAAAGACAATCAGCAGTATGAATAATGGGAAGGATATGGCCGGAATCGAACTTGCAGGTTCGCCTCAATTTGCAATAGGCTCAACCGTCAACGCAGGCGCAAGCGAACAGGCTCTTGTTCTTGAGCTTGAAGAGATGAAAAAAAAGATTGATGCCGGCGCAACTTTCTTTATTACGCCTCCATTATTCGATCCCGCTTCCATTCATCCCTTTCTGGAACGCTCGATACTTTCAAAAACAAAGATAATTCCAACCGTCCTTCTGCTTAAATCCGTTGGAATGGCAAGATATATAGACCGCCATATGGATAACATCAAGATTCCAGCCGCCCTGATAGACAGGATTCAGGCAGCTCCGGACAGGGTGAGCGAGTGCATAAAGATCGCGTCTGAAAATATCGAAATGATCAGAAGTGAGGGATTCGCAGGGGTTCTCGTATCAACCATAGGATGGGAGAACAGGCTGCCTGAAATTCTGGGATAAAGATTATCAGACGGGATTTACATGATTTACATGATTGACATGATTTTAAATCCTGTTGATCCTGTAAATCCTGTCTAAATATTTATACAGCCGTACTGTTGTAAAACGCAGCAGTGCGGCTTTTTTTATGCTGTTTAATACCGCATATAATAACTATTTAAAATAACATGATATAAATCATAATTAACCCGTGCTTAAAATTCTTCTGTAGTAAAATCCGGCAATAAACCAATATTAATCTTTTTTAACCGGCGGCTCAGCCTTATTTTATTTATCCATGAATTCATATGGATAAAACCATACTTTTTAACGGGATATTTTTTCTTGACTAGAACACGGGTATCTAATATATGCCTTAAGCAAAATAAATGAGATTCATAAATTGTTATTGACACCATTTTGCTATTAGCAATAATTTAACGATTCCCGTATTTCATTTATATACCAACTGTTTGATATTCTGCTATTTACTTTATTAAATGAGGAGTGCCGCATGGCTGAAAAAGTTGTTGGATCTGTTATGGTGGTCGGTGGAGGAATAGCCGGAATGCAGTCCGCCCTTGATCTTGCTAATTCCGGATATTACGTATATCTGGTGGAAAAATCGGCCGCTATCGGAGGGCTCATGTCGCAGCTTGACAAAACCTTTCCGACCAATGACTGCGCCATGTGAGTTATCTCCCCCAAACTGGTCGAGGTCGGCCGGCATCTCAATATTGAACTTTTGATGAATTCAGAACTCCTTGAACTTAAAGGAGACCCGGGAAATTTTATTGCCCGTATCAAGCAGAATCCCCGCTTTATAGATCTTTCAAAGTGCACGAGCTGCGGGGAATGTTCCAAAGTCTGCCCAGTCACACTCTCAAATGAATATGACGAGAATCTTTCAGTAAAAAAAGCCGCTTATAAACAATATCCACAAGCTATTCCCGGCGCATACGCCATACAGAAAGCCGATAAAGCTCCATGCCGGCTGGCATGTCCCGCGGGCTTAAATGTTCAGGGCTATGTTCAGATGGCGGGCCAGAAAAAATATAAGGAAGCTCTGAAGATAATCATGGAAGATCTTCCTCTGCCCGGCATCCTGGGTAGAATTTGTCCCCATGGATGTGAAGACGCATGCCGGAGATGCGAGGTGGATCAGCCTGTTGCGATACGCAGCTTGAAACGTCTTGCAGCCGACAGATTCGATCCGAGGCAGGTTGAAATCAAAACACTTCCGGGAAGACAGGAAAAGGTTGCCATCATCGGATCAGGACCCGCAGGTCTTTCCGCAGCATACCATCTTGCCCGAAAAGGCGTGCTTTCAACAATATATGAAGCTTTACCGAAAGCGGGAGGAATGCTCAGGGTCGGAATACCGGAACACAGGCTTCCGAGAGATGTTCTCGACAGGGAGATAGAAGTAATAACAAATCTTGGGGTGGAGATTAAAACAAACACCCCCATAGGAAATGACCTGACAATAGAAGGGCTTCTGTCTGACGGCTTCAAGGCGGTCTATATAGCAATTGGCGCTCACAAGGGATTTGAGCTTGGAGTTCCGGGAGAGAAAGCGAAAGGCGTCCGCCAGGGAGTCGATTTCCTGAGAGAGGTAAATCTTACCGGAAAGGCTGAGATCGGCAGGAAAATTGCCATTATCGGCGGCGGAAATGTCGCCATAGACGTTGCCCGCTGCGCCGTAAGACTTGGAGCTGAAAAGGTCAACATAATATACCGCAGGACGCGCAGCGAAATGCCTGCATGGGAAGAGGAGATTCATGCCGCAGAAGTTGAAGGAACAGAAATTACTTATCTTTCCGCACCCCAGGAGGTTCTGACATCTGACGGGAAAGTGGTCGGTCTGCGCTGCATCCGTATGGAACTTGGAGAACCCGATTCATCCGGAAGAAGGAGACCCGTCCCTGTTCCGGGAAGCGAATACGACATTGAAATCGATCAGCTTATTCCTGCTATCGGTCAGAAGCCAGATTTGACGGCGATAGAGAACGTGGCAGGTATAAAAACATCACGCTGGGGGACTGTTGAAACCGACTCTGTGACTTATGCAACCGGACTTCCGGGTATTTTTGCAGGCGGTGATGTTCAGACAGGTCCATGGGTTGCCATAGGCGCGATCGCGGCGGGAAAAGATGCCGCCGAGTCTATCATCAGGTATCTTGACGGAAAGGACATGGCGGAGGGCAGGGAGCAGGTTACAAATGAAAATCCGGTTTACAGACCGGTTCCTGAAGGCGAGCCTGAAAAGCTTAGAATGGCCATGTCCGAGCTTCCTGTTGAAAAGCGCGCAGGCAACTTTAAGGAGGTCGAGCTGGGATACAGTGAGGAAGAGGGAGAGGCCGAGGCTTCAAGATGTCTCAACTGCGGTTATTGTTCCGAATGCCTGCAGTGTGTTGATGCCTGTCTTGCCGGAGCTGTTGATCACAGTCAGAGGGTCGCTGAAAAGGAAATTGAGGTCGGTTCCATAATACTTTGTCCCGGAAGCGATATCTTTGATCCATCGGTTCTTGATGAATTCTACCATTATAAAACAAGTCTGAATGTTTTAACCAGCCTTGAATTCGAGAGAATACTCAGCGCATCCGGGCCGACAATGGGACATCTCGTGAGGCCGTCGGATAAAAAGGAGCCGAAAAAAATTGCATGGCTCCAGTGTGTCGGATCGAGAGACAATAACAAGTGCGGGAACGGATACTGCTCCTCTGTATGCTGCATGTATGCGGTGAAAGAAGCCATGATTGCAAAGGAGCATGCGCACGGCGGCGTTGACTGCGCAGTATTCAACATGGATATGCGCACCTTCGGGAAGGATTACGAAAAATATTTCAACAGAGCGAAGGATAATAATGGAGTCCGTTTTGTAAAGGCGCGCGTTCATACCCTGGACGAAGTTCATGACAGCAAAAACCTTCGTATAAGATATGCCGATGAGTCGGGAGGTATCCAGGAAGAAGAATTCGACATGGTTGTCCTTTCTGTCGGTCTGAAGGTTTCGCAGTCAACCGTGGAAATGGCAAAGCGTCTCAATATAGATCTGGACAAATACAGTTTCGCGTCGAGCAAACCCTTTGCTCCGATTGAAACATCAAGATCCGGGGTTTATGCCTGCGGAATTTTTCAGGGTCCCAAGGATATTCCAAGCTCCGTAATCGAGGCGAGCGCCGCAGCGTGCGCAGCGGGCGGGAAGTTGAACGAGGCGAGAGGAACACGGACAAAAACCGTCAAGGTTCCTGATGAGATTGATGTGGCGGGGCAGGAGCCGAGAATCGGGGTATTTGTCTGTGATTGCGGTATTAATATCGCCGGAGTGGTGGATGTCAAAGCGGTATGCGAATATGCTTCCGGGCTTCCATATGTTGTTTTTACCGGGGAGAATCTGTTTACATGTTCCCAGGATTCTCAGGACAGAATGAAGGAGATTATCAGGGAAAAAGGCCTTAACAGAGTTGTTGTTTCGGCCTGCACTCCCAAGACCCATGAAGCGATTTTCATGGACACACTTGAAGCTTGCGGTTTGAACAAATATCTCTTTGAAATGGCAAACATCCGGAACCAGGACTCATGGACGCATTCCGGTGATCCTGTGAAAGCCACTGAAAAGGCCAAAGATCTCGTCAAAATGGCGGTTGCAAGAGCCGCAACTCTCAATCCCCTTCATGAAAAGAGGATACCGGTCGTAAAAAGAGCTCTTGTGATAGGCGGCGGTGTGGCTGGCATGAATTCAGCCCTTGGTCTGGCAGACCAGGGATTTGAAACAGTCCTTGTTGAAAAAGAGACGCGGCTTGGAGGCATGGCAAACCGCCTGACAGCGACAATAGAAGGAGAAAAGATAGGCCCGTATGTTTCCGATCTGATAAAAAAAGTTAGCGGCCATCCCAAAATACAGGTTTTAACCCAGTCCCTTATAGTCGGCTTTTCGGGGTTCAAGGGGAATTTCACCACGGAACTGATCGTCGGCCCCGGAATGTATGAAAGAAAAATCGATCACGGTGTTGTAATTCTTGCCACCGGCGCCAATGAATATGTACCCACCGAGTTTCTGTATGGACAGGATTCAAGGGTTATGACACAGGTCGAACTTGCCGGCCGCCTTGAAAAAGAAAAAGCCGCCGGCCTTGACACTGTGGTAATGATACAATGCGTCGGCTCAAGAAATGAGGACAATCCCAACTGCTCAAGAATATGCTGCCAGAGCGCCGTTAAGAACGCTCTCCATATCAAGGAGCTGAACCCGGATGTAAATATTTACATACTGTACAGAGACATGAGAATGTACGGGCTTCTTGAAGATTATTACACGGAGGCAAGACGAAAGGGTATTTTCTTCTTCCGATATACCCCTGATGATATGCCTCTGGTCGAATCAACCGGTGAAGAATTGACGGTTACGTTCAAAGATCATGTTCTGGGGCGATATCTGAAGGTTCAGATGGATCTCCTCGGATTAAGCGCCGGAATGAGACCAACCGACACATCTGAATTATCTTCCATCGTCAAGCTGGCTCTGAATGCCGAAGGCTATTTTATGGAGGCTCATGTAAAGCTGAGGCCTGTCGATATGGCAACGGACGGTATTTTTGTGTGCGGGACAGCCCACAGTCCGAAGCTTCTTACTGAAGCTATTCCACAGGCTCTGGCTGCCGCTTCGAGAGCTACAACATTCCTTTCGCAGGATTATCTCACTCTTTCGGCAGTTACCGCGTATGTGGAAGCGGAGAGATGCGCTTCCTGTCTGATATGCGTCAGGTCATGTCCGTACGGTGTGCCGAGAATCAATGCCGAAGGAGTCAGCGAGATAGATGTCGCGCTTTGCCACGGCTGCGGAGTTTGCGCGGCCGAATGTCCGGCAAAAGCTATTGAATTGAACTGGTATGAAGACGATCAGATATTGAGCAAGGTTGAAGCCTTGCTGGAAGGGGTGTTATGAATCAGGAGTTTGAACCTGTAATCATTGCTTTCTGCTGCAACTACTGAGGATATACGGCTGCGGACCTGGCAGGTTCCATGAGATTGAGCTATCCGACGAATATTAAAATCATACGTGTGCCGTGTACAGGCAAAGTGGATATTCTCCACATTATGAAGGCTTTTGAAAAAGGAGTCGACGGAGTATATGCGGTCGGTTGCCTTGAAGGGGAATGCCACTATAACAGCGGTAATTTAAGGGCGAGAAAAAGAATAGAACAGGCCAAAACCATACTCGATTCGATAGGAATAGGCGGTGAAAGGGTTCAGATGAGGAATCTTTCTTCAGCGGAAGGTCCGAAATTTGCGCAGTATGCGGCAGAGATGGATGAGCTGATAAGAAAACTGGGCCCCAATCCGATAAAACTGGCTTGCAAAAAGAAGGCAGCGTGAGAAAAGACAAGTCATCAGTGAATAGTGATCAGTGTATAGAGTGATCAGGAAGATGGGGAAAACAGGCTGAAGTCCGAAGGCTGAAGGCAAAAGCCGAAAGGCGAAATTTCTCATGCCTAAAAGCCTTCAGTCTAAACTCCTTCAACCTAATGCAGCCATAAACCAGAAACCATAAACCGTGAACCATAAACCATAGACCAGCAAACTAATGATATAACGGAAAGAGAGGTCGCGACATATGATTGTAGCCGATAAAAAGCCGATAGAAGAGATAATAAAGGAGATAGAAAACTACAGTAAAATATTGATTCTGGGCTGCAACGAGTGTGTTACAGTCTGCGAGGCCGGAGGGAAAAAGGAGGTTGGAATTCTGGCTTCGGCGCTTCGGATGTATTTTCTGAATCAGGGAAAGGATGTAAAAATTGATGAAGTTACGCTGGAGCGTCAATGCGATCATGAGTATCTTGAGGAGATACGGGACAGAATTGACAGGTATGATGCCGTTGTTTCTCTCGCATGCGGCGTGGGGGTTCAGTTTACCGCGGAAAAGTACCTTTCAATGCCTGTATATCCGGGTGTAAACACATGTTTCCTCGGCGTTACGGAGAAACGCGGATTGTGGACTGAAAGATGTCAGGCCTGCGGGAAATGCATACTTGCAAAGACGGCGGGTATCTGTCCTGTCTCAAGGTGCGCAAAGAGACTTCTTAACGGGCCGTGCGGAGGTTCCACAAAAGGCAAATGTGAAATCAGCAAAGATGTCGACTGTGCCTGGCAGCTTATAGTCGACCGCCTTAATGCGCTTGGCAGAATTGACGACTATGAAAGTATTATTCCTTTGAAAGACTGGTCTACCGACAGGGCCGGGGGACCCCGAAAAGTTGCGAGGGAGGATGTGCAGTCATGAATTGCAAAACACCGAGTAAACTGGAGAAAATTCTTGCCGCTGGTCATTTTGCCGTCACTTCGGAGTGCGGCCCTCCGCGCGGCAGCAGCATCGATCATATTGTTCATAAGGCCAACCTGATAAAAGATCATGTGGATGCAATAAACATAACGGATAACCAGACTTCCGTTACACGCCTCTGCAGTCTTGCGGCCTGCATACGCCTTAAGTTAATGGGGCTTGAGCCTGTGCTTCAGATGGTAACACGGGACAGGAACAGGATAGCGCTTCAAAGCGATATACTGGGGGCGGCCTCATTTGACATATATAACATGCTTTGCCTTTCCGGCGACCATCAGAGTTTCGGAGACTGTGCCCAGGGTCAGAACGTGCACGATCTTGATTCGATGCAGCTCCTCCAGACTGTGAGGCATATGCGAGATGAAGGAAAATTCCTGGGAGGAGCGGATATAGACCGCCCGCCCAAAATGTTTGTGGGCGCCGCCGCCAATCCATTCGCCGATCCTTTTGAAATAAGAGTTCCGCGACTTGCCAAGAAGATTGCAGCGGGCGCTGAATTCATTCAGACTCAGTGTATTTACAATCTTGACAAGTTTGAGCTGTGGATGAAAATGGTGAGGGAGAGGGGGCTGCATGAAAAAGTCCATATCCTTGCCGGGCTCACTCCCTTAAAAACTGCCGGTATGGCAAAGTATATGAAAAACAGGGTCCCCGGAATGGATGTTCCGGATGATGTTGTAAAAAGAATGGCAGGAACTCCCAAGGAAAAACAGGCCGAAGAAGGCATTAAGATATGCATTGAATCGATCCAGCGCTTAAAAGAGGTTGAAGGAGTAAAAGGTTTTCATATCATGGCGATAGAATGGGAGGAAAAAGTTCCTGAAATAGTTGAAAAAACAGGATTATATCCAAGACCTGAAGTTGGTTGATTTTTCTGACAATCCTGTGGTATTGATGTTTCGGATAAGTTAATGCTGGCTTTATACTGGTCAAAGATTCAATTGGATTTCCTGAAAAATTAAAGGAGAGAGCAAATGAGTGGTAAAAAGAGAATTCTTGTTGTTGACGACGAACCTGATTTTTCCATGATTGTAAAAAAGAACCTGGAAAAAGAGGGATTTGAGGTGGAACTGGCATACGACGGAGCTGACGGGCTGTCCAAGGTTAAGAGTAATCCTCCGGATGCCATAGTTCTTGATGTCATGATGCCTGAAATGGATGGTTATAAAGTCTGTTCGATTCTGAAAGGCGACAAAAAGTATTCCGACATTCCGATAGTTCTTTTGACGGCTGTTGCATCTCATGTTACATCTACGCGTTATTCTCATTATGACGGTATGAGTATGGAGGCCGATGATTATTTGCCGAAGCCTGCATCGTCCGAACAGATTGCAGAGAGTGTTAAACGGCTGCTCAAGCTTTAATATTTTTGAATTTATTCAAAGAGAAAAGTAATAGTCTAAAGGTTTTTTACCAAAACAGGGGGAAAAATGTCATCGGATGTTATTGCTCTCAAAAGGGGAAAAAACAGCATATTTATAGACAAAGTGAAAGCCATACTTCCCGATGGCGGAAATTTGAACCTTTGTCTTACCTGCGGAGCCTGTTCATCGGGATGCCCGGCAACCGGGCTTGAGGGAATGGATCCGAGAAAATTTCTTCGGATGGCGGCTCTGGGCATGGATGATGAGATTTTAGAGAGCGAATGGCCGTGGATGTGCACCATGTGCCAGAGATGCATATATGTCTGTCCCATGAAGATCGATATTCCGGGGCTCATTTTCAATGTGCGGGGAAGCAGACCGAGAGAACTGAGGCCGAAAGGAATACTCGGCTCATGTGATATGGCGCTTAGAAATGACACATGCAGTGCAATGGGGGCAACGGAGGATGACTGGAGGTTTGTAGTCGAGGATGTGGCAAATGAAGTAAGAGAAAACCAGCCAGGCTTTGAGAATCTCCAGGCGCCTATGGACAAGGTGGGCGCCGAATTATTTCTGAACCAGAATTCGAGAGAGCCTGTAACCGAGCCGGACGAGATGGTGCCTTTGTGGAAGATCCTTCACCTGGTCGGCGCGGACTGGACATACGGTTCTAAAGGCTGGGCTGCTGAGAATTATTGCCTGTTCATGGCGGATAACCCGTCATGGAAACACATCGTCGAAGTCAAGGCGAAGGCTGTGGATGATCTGAAGTGCAAGGTCTGGCTCAATACGGAATGAGGGCACGAACTTTTCGCAGTCCGGGTCGGACTGAAAAAATTCAATATACCCTACAATTTTGAGATCAAGAGCATCATTCAGTATTATGCGCAGTGGATCAGGGAAGGAAAGCTCAAGGTCAATTCGGACTGGAACAAGGATTTGAAGGTGAAATTCACTGTTCAGGATCCGTGCCAGCTCGTGCGCAAGAGTTTCGGGAATCCGGTTGCCGAAGATTTGCGGTTTGTTGTCAAGTCGGTTGTGGGTGAAGAGAACTTTGTCGATATGACTCCGAATATGTCGAACAATTACTGTTGCGGCGGCGGCGGCGGCTTTCTCCAGTCGGGTTTGCCTGAAGCAAGACGCGCATACGGGAAACTGAAAGATGAGCAGATCAAAAATACGGGTGCGACCTACTGTATAACACCGTGCCACAACTGTCATGCGCAGGTGCATGACTTGTCGGAGCATTACGGCGGAGGATACCATACGACTCATCTGTGGACCCTGATATGTCTTTCTCTTGGCGTGCTGGGAGAGAATGAACGGACATATCTGGGGCCGGACCTGGCCGAGGTCGGTCTGTAATACATTTTTTAAAAGATCATTTTGATAAGAGGGAGATAATCGCTTGATTATCCCCCTCTTTTGTTTTGATTGACCGGTATTACTTGACAATGAGAAACGACGGGATTACTTTCCGTCAGAATTTTTACAAATCAGGATCAATTTCAGATCAGTTGGTAATCTGGATTTGAGAGAAGAATCATAAATTATTCATCAAGGAGCAGTTTTATGGAAATTATTCACAGCGGCGCAAGTTGTGAGGCGGCAAAACAGAAAACTAAAAATGATGCACAGGATTCCTCTGTTGAAGGGTCCCTGAAAAAAATAAAAAACAAATTTATAATCATGAGCGGAAAAGGCGGTGTCGGAAAGACAAGCACATCCGTAAATCTTGCCATAGCTCTTTCAAATAAAGGATTTCAGGTGGGATTGATGGATGTGGATCTTCACGGTCCGGATGTTCCCAGAATGCTTGGTCTGAACGGAATGCTCGATTTGAGCAAAAATCATAAGCTTGCTCCCATGAAATATTCCGATAAATTGAGCGCTGTATCGATAGAAACGCTCACCCCGAACAAAGATGATGCCATCATCTGGCGCGGCCCGATTAAATATTCCGCCATAAAGCAGTTCATAGGAGACGTTGACTGGGGAGAACTCGATTTTCTTATTATTGACAGCCCTCCAGGCACCGGCGATGAGCCTCTGACTGTTGCGCAGACAATAAGAGATGCAAAGGCAGTTATTGTTACAACACCCCAGGAAGTTTCTCTTGCAGATGTCAGGAAGTCTATAAGTTTTTGTAAAACGGTAAAAATGGAAATATTCGGATTGATAGAAAACATGAGCGGTTTTATATGCCCTCATTGCGATAAAACCATCGATCTTTTCGGAGCCGGAGGCGGAGAAAAAACGGCAAAGGAAACGGGCATAGAGTTTCTCGGGAAAATTCCATTTGATCAGAAGGTAGTCGCCTGCGGTGATGCGGGTTCATCACTGGTGGATAAACATTCAGATTCTCAGGTTGCAAAGGCATTTGAAAGTATAGCAGACAAAATGGCGAAACTTGTCGGAACATGAGAGATGGTATTGAAGAAGCCGGGGGTTCAGGGATTACGGTGAACGGAATCAGAATCTTTCTTCTTATCGTCTGATTTGTTGTTTTTTATAATAAACCATATGGGACAGGACGGGCGGAATTTGCAGTAAATGGTCGGATCGGTGCAATGCATGCACTCTTCGCACATATAAACTCCGTGTTTCAGGCATGAGTAGCTGGTCAGTCTGTCACTGTGGTTCACACATTTTTCCAATATTATTTCCCGTTACCAATTCTTTGTGTTTTCTATTTATAGCGGTTCTCAAAAACATGTTCCAAACCCAAACAAGACAACTTATACAGGAATGTTATTATGATAACCGCTATAGATGTTGCAGACGGCTGTAGTTATATAGTAATGGTAAGCCGTAGTTGCAAGTATTTCTCAAAGCATTATAACCGGCGGAGCTTAAGGTGGCTTTCAAGGGCATTAAAACCAATATAGCCGTTAAAATCGCAATCCTCCTTGCTGTTGCGATGCTCCTTGTTGATATAATAATGGTTATAACAACGCAAAGAGATTATGTGCAATCAGCCATTTCAAAAGGATATCTTATTGCTGATGACATAAAAAAGCATCTTATAGAAAAACCTGATTCCGGGAATTGGGTTCTGCAACCTGATTACAAAGAAAATCTCAATGCAATTCTGAAAATAACCGGCTTTTCCTGCGCCATGATACAGGACAGAAATTCCAATATAATATATCCGGAAAAAGCTGCGTGCTCTTCGCTTGACGATTTGAGGATTACAACAAAAGAGTCGATTGAATCTTCAAAAAAAATGACACGAGTTACAGGCGCTGCATGGGGAGTTTTCTGGATGCAGAATCGTTATCTTCTTGTTTCAGTCCCTTTAATTATGGATGGTCATGCAGAAGCCGGGGTCGGGCTTGTCATGGAGCTTGAGGATATATATGGGATTTTAAGACAGACGCAGAAGGTTCTGTTTGTTTATACCCTTATCAATCTGTTTATACTCACAATGGGAGGACTTTACATTATTTCAAATATTGCGGTAAAGCCGGTTCAAAGAATGGTCAGAAGAGCCGAAGAATTCAGGGAGGAAGGAGATTTCTTTTTTTTATATGGAAGGCAGGATAATGAATTCGACAGGCTGTCAAAAGCTCTAAACCGGCTGCTGAAAAGAGTTTCTGAAGATAAGGAGAAACTCCTTTCAACCATAAGTTCTCTTGAGAAGGCAAACGCTGACCTGAGGCAGGCGCAAAAAGAGGTTGTAATGGCGGAAAAACTGGCTTCTGTCGGAAGGCTTTCTTCAGGAATCGCACATGAAGTCGGAAATCCTATCGGAATAATTATCGGCTATCTCGAGCTTTTGAAGCAGAAAAATTTGGATAATGAAGAGAGAAATGAATATATCAAAAGGGCTGAAGATGAAGTTAACAGGATTAACAGAATAATAAGGCAGCTTCTGGATTTTTCGAGGCCTTCCGAGGGGAAACCTGAGATTATAAATGTGCACAAAACAATTGAAGATGTTGCCGGGATTGTCAAGTTCCAGCATTTCATGTCTGATATGGATTTAACGACCGATCTTAAAGCCGGGGAAGACAGAGTTCTGTCTGATCCGAATCAGTTGAGACAGATATTTTTAAATCTTATTATAAATGCAGCCGATGCCGTTTCATCTTCACAGAATAAACTTGGGGGGAAACTAGTAATTAGCAGCGATCTTATCCCCGGATCGGATAACGAGGCGATAAATGCAGGAGAAACATTGAAAATATCATTTGTGGATAACGGATCAGGTATTTCTGATGAGAACATGGGGAATATATTTGATCCGTTTTATACTACAAAGGAGCCCGGAAAAGGAACAGGACTCGGATTATTTGTAAGTTTTGCTCTTCTTGATGATATGGGCGGCAAAATTAAAGCCAGGAGTGTTGTCGGTGAAGGAACTGCTATGTCGGTATATCTCCCCATTTTTAAAGGGTAACATGTTATAAATACAATTATCAGGAACAGACTGTCCATGGAAAACATAAACAATAAAAAGCGTCTTCTTGTAATTGACGATGAAGAAAATATGCGTCATATGCTCACCGCCATGCTGAAAAAAACCGGCTATCTTGTTGATACAGCCGCGGATGGACTGGAGGGGCTCGGTATGGTTGACAGAGAGGTGTATGATTTTATTCTCTGCGATATAAAAATGCCTAAAATGAACGGCATCGATTTTCTTAAAAGAAGCAGGGGGAAGACAGGCTCCACTACAGTTATCATGATGTCGGCATACGGCACCATAGATACGGCAGTTGAGGCGATGAAAGAGGGCGCCTACGATTATATATCGAAACCGTTCAAGGCCGATGAGGTGTTTCTTGCCCTTAAAAAAGCCGAAGAGAGAGAAAGGTTAAAAAGAGAGAATCTTTTCCTTCAGGAGCAGATAAGGAAGATAGAGGAGAACTATTCTTTCGGCAAAATGATTGCCAAAAGCAGAAGCATGCTGTCGGTATTCAATATTTCCGCCAAAGCCGCCCGGTATGATACTACGGTGCTGATAACGGGTGAGAGCGGAACCGGCAAGGAGCTCATCGCGCAGGGAATTCATTTCGGAGGATTACGGGCAGAAAAGGCTTTTGTTCCCGTCAACTGCGGCGGAATCCCGGAAAATCTGCTTGAAAGCGAGTTTTTTGGATATAAGAGAGGGGCTTTTACGGGAGCGGAAAAAGACAAGAAAGGTCTCTTTGAGGAAGCGGACGGCGGAACCATTTTTCTTGATGAAATAGGTGAACTCCCGCTCTCTTTGCAGGTAAACATTCTGCGAGTTTTGCAGGAAAATGAAATAAGGGCTGTCGGAGATTCAAAAACCAAAAAAATAAATGTGAGAGTTTTAGCTGCTACGTCGAAAGATCTTGAAGATGAGATAAAAAATTCCATGTTTCGTCAGGATCTTTATTACAGGCTTAATGTTTTTACTATAAAATTGCCTCCATTAAGAGAACGAATGGAGGATGTTCCTTTTTTATGTGAACATTTCATCAACCGCTTTAATGTTAAATTCGGAAAAAAAATTAGAGAGATATCCTCATCTGCCATGGCGCTTCTGCTTAAACGTGAGTGGCATGGGAACGTCAGGGAGCTCGAAAACGCAATTGAAAGAGCTGTCGTGCTCGCAGAAGGATCCATCCTTTTACCGGAGAATTTTCTCCCAGATACAGGGACAAAACCATGCGTAGAGCATCCTGCTGTCTATGAAGGATATTCGCTGAAAGAGGCGCAAATTGCCATTGAAAAGAGATTGATCGGAAAAGCACTCGCTGCAACGGGCGGCAATAGAACAAAAGCAGCTTATCTTCTTGAAATAAGCCATCCGTCACTGTTGAATAAAATAAAAACCTATAATATCAAGCTCTGATCAATTGCGAATAGTAATTGTTTAAATATACGGGGAGATTATTTTGCCTGAGGCAACTACAGGTAATACCAATCAGCCATGCCTCAGGCAGAATAATAATTCAGCAATACGACATTCACTATAATCCATCAGCCTTTGGCGTTTATTTTATCCCTTAATTTTCCGGAGCATTTGAATGTTACCACTTTTCTTTCCCGGAGAATAAGATCAGAACCGGTCGCCGGATTTCTGCCTCTTCTTTGGTTCTTATTCTTTACACAGAATTTTCCAAAACCGGAGATGAGAACGTCATCACTTTTTTCAAGATTATTTTTGATAATTTCAAGAAGCGACTCAATGATCTCGACCGATTTCTTCTTGGTAAAGCCAAGTTCATGCACCCTAGCAACAATGTCATTTTTAGTTAACGCCATGGCACCTCCTCATAATCGTATTTTCCTGTAGAAAGATGTTAATGGAATTTATATTCTGTATTTATAAAAAATAGCTGTAAAGCATTTCCCCGTTATTCGTTATTGATATTATCTTTTTCAGAAGGCATTGAACTTTCTATTTTTTTTATTATATTGTCAATCTTTATTAATATCTCATCCATTTCAGCCTTTAATTCAGCTTCTTCTTTTGAATCATTCATAATAAACTTCCCTGAATTACATCAAACCGGCAATATACTTTAATGAGGATATGTTCCGTGGTTGTAAATGTAATCAAAGTAATACCCGTTATATTCTATTTTATCTGAAACCTGTTCACGGCTGATGTTATCGGCTCCAATTTTGTTGAAAACATTATTTAGCCATAAATCCTTTGCATGTTCATAAAGGACTTTTTTAAGCGTATGAGGATTACCATATAGTTCCTTGTTATTTTGCAAAAAAACATCTGTTGAATCCATAACAGTTTTTATGTTTCGGATGTACTCAGTGTCATCGAGATTATATTCAACAAAAAGCTGGAAAAGCCCATCAATTATATTCCTGGTTGTTCCTTCTACAGCATCTATGCAATTCATTGAAGCCCCCGGTCATAATCAACAGGGAATGAGCCCGCCTTTTTTGGTTTAATATATACCCTGCATAACGGTATGTGTTGTCGAAGAATCTCTCAATCCATATTATATATGCTATGTAAGTATTTAAAATATACGGATAATGAATCTATGTCAAGAAATTAAAGAAAGAATAATTCGTTAAGCGCGCTTAAATTAACATATCAAATATTCATATGATATCAATATATTATTATTGTTTATGATTTTCCCCCTATAACCATAAGGTATAATAGCTGAAAATTTATGATATATTGCGGTTCTAAAAAAAATATGTTCCTTTTGGGTATGGATGGTATTTGAAGATTATCCCGGCAATTGTTATAATTATCCAATCAAGATATTTCTGAACTCCCGTTTTCACGGGAGTGACGGACTTTTTGACATTTTACAAAAGCATTAAACATGGTTGCACAACATTATAATATGGAATAAAAACCTTTTACGTTAAAGATTCCATTCGAAATATTTGATGTGAATTTGTATAAAATAAAAGAATTTCCGGGAATGCAGAAAACCCCTGAAAATTAATGGAGCCGACGGGCGGAGTTGAACCGCCTACCAGCTGATTACGAATCAGCTGCTCTACCAAGTGAGCTACGCCGGCATTTTATAGGATGAAATAGGTACTTTGTTTATGCATCAAAATCAAGAGAAAAGTTATTCCTTTAATACTCTGTATGAGTATATTGTTACTAGAGAAAAAACCATTAATCTTACAGGATTATCCGGTTCGGAAAAAGCATTCATAATATCAAGGTACTATCTTGAATCGAAGTTGCCTGTTGTGGTTGTTGTGCCTTTGGTTAAGGATGGAGAGCGTTTTATGCAGGATTTGATTTTTTTTTCAACCGGGCGCATTATTCCAGTGATGCTGTTTCCGCCCTGTAACGATTCTCCGCTTAAATTTGCCTCTTATCGGAATGAAAATGCCGCGGCCCGTATTAATACACTGTACAGGATTGCGGAAAACAGTGCTCCACCGTTAGTTATTACAACACCTGAAGCTATTTGCCAAAAGCTGATTCCAAAACAGAAATTGTTGGATTATGCTGAACTGGTGATGGAGGGCGAAGAAACAGACAGGGAAAGATTTCTGGAGAAGCTGATTGCAGGTGGATATTCCAGATCGATGATTGTGGAAGAGTTTGGAGATTATAGTGTAAGGGGGGGAATTGTCGATATTTTCACACCTTATTATCTCGATCCGCTGAGAATAGAGTTTTTTGGGGATAGGGTTGATTCAATAAGGTTCTTTTCAGCATCAAACCAAAGAACACTAAATAATGTGTCTGAGGCGATAATACTTCCTGCAAGGGAAGCCGTTTATAACAGCGAAGATCTTAATTTAATAACAAGCAGGTTAAGAGAACAGGCTTCGAAACTTGATATTCCGGTTACAATAGTCAGAGATTTAATTGACAGAATAAAAAGAGAGAACGTGCTTCCGGATATTGAAAGCATGATCCCGATTGTTTTCTCAAAGCTCGACACTTTTTTTGATTATCTTCCTGACAACACTTTTTTTATACAGGATGAACCGGAACATCTCAGAATAAGGGCGGAAGAAAAGGAGAAGCTGGAATTAAGCAATTATATTTCTTCACGCGCTGACCGTAAGCTGCGTTTTGAACCGGGGGAATTGTATCTTGGCTGGGAGAATGTATCTGAAACTATAAACTCAAAAAAATCCTTGAATTTCCGGGCTCTCGAAAATATCTGTGAAAATAAAGGAAGCGCTGATTATTGTTTGCAATGCGATTATTTTATAAAAAACAACAATATGCTGGTTCAGGAAATCAAGTGCCGTTTGGAAAAAGAGAATCACCTATTACCGCTTGCCGACCGGATCATTCAGAATAAAACCTCAGGATATAATACGCTGATAGTCTGCAGCACAAAATCTCAGGCCGAAAGAATCAAATCCCTGTTAATGCCCTACGGGATTCAAATGGAAACAAAGGAGGGATATCCTGCCCCTTTTCGTGCGAAGGGAGATGTTTTTGTATGCATTGGTCGAATAACGTCAGGATTCATTTGGCCGGAAGAATCGCTGGCCATAATAACTGAAGATGAAATATTCGGCGCGAAACATAACAGAAGAAAATATTCCGCAAGCAAAAGCGTATCTCAGATTCTCTCATTTGAAGACTTGAAAAAAGCGGATCTGGTTGTGCATGATGATCATGGGATCGGTCAGTATGAAGGTCTTGTAAAACTGAAACTGAACGGTTCGACCAATGATTTTCTGCTGATAACATACAAAGATGGCGATAAACTTTATCTCCCTGTTGAAAGAATGAACGTGGTCCACAAGTATATGGGCGTTGATGGTATGGAGCCTGTTCTTGATAAAATGGGTGGAAAGTCATGGGATAAAATAAAAGACAAAGTAAAAAAATCGGCGGAAAAGATCGCCGGGGAACTCCTCGAATTATATGCACACAGAAAAATAAACGAAGGATACGGATATGGAATGCCGGACAGCTGTTTTAAAGATTTTGAAGCAGGTTTCACATATGAAGAAACCACAGATCAGCTTAAAGCCATAGAAGATGTTTTGAGTGACATGGAACGCCCCATACCAATGGACAGGCTTGTTTGCGGGGATGTCGGTTATGGTAAAACGGAAGTGGCTTTAAGAGCGTCATTTCTCGCGATTAATTCAGGAAAACAGGTTGCCGTGCTGGTTCCGACCACAGTTCTGGCAGAGCAGCATTTTGCTACATTCAAATTGCGGTTTGAGCGGTACCCGGTCAACATTGAGTGTCTCAGCAGATTCAGGTCGGCACGGGAGCAAAAACAAATAATTTCCGATCTGGGATCCGGTAAAACAGATATTGTTATTGGAACTCACAGACTTCTCCAGAAGGATGTTATTTTTAAGGATCTGGGGCTTGTTGTTCTCGATGAAGAACAGCGTTTTGGAGTCAAACATAAGGAAAAGCTCAAGAAATTGAGAAATACCGTAGATGTTCTTGCTCTTACTGCAACACCGATTCCGCGGACACTGCACATGTCTCTGATGGGAGTGCGCGATATAAGCATAATTTCTACGCCTCCCGAACACCGGCAGTCTATAATTACATATGTGTCGGAATTTGATGATGCTGTTGTTGCCGGTGCGATAAGAAAAGAGCTGGGCAGAAAAGGCCAGATCTTTTTTGTGCACAACAATATTTATACCATTGAAAAAATATCACGCAAGCTGCAGGAGCTTGTCCCCGAGGCGAGAATAGATATTGCGCATGGGCGACTTGATGAGGAAGAACTTGAAAATGTTATGTTCAAGTTTGTTAATAGAGAAATTGACATGCTTGTCTGTACAACCATAATCGAATCCGGACTTGATATTTCGTCAGCAAACACAATACTGGTAAACAGAGCCGATAAGTTTGGACTATCCCAGATTTATCAGTTGCGCGGGAGAGTCGGGAGGGCTGATGAGCAGGCTTACGCTTATCTGTTTATACCCAAAGATAGCAGTATTACAAAGGATGCTCAAAAACGCCTGAAAGTATTAATGGAGCACAGTGATCTTGGATCAGGATTTCAGATTGCCATGAGCGATTTAAGGATCAGAGGAGGAGGCACCATACTCGGAGCATCCCAGTCAGGACATATAGCTGCCGTCGGATACGAAATGTTTCTCAAATTGATGGAAAATGCCATATCGGAACTTAAAGGAGAACCTGTTAAGAAAACTCTGGATCCCGAGATAAATATTCCAATTTCAGCATATCTTCCCGAATCGTATATGCCGGATATTGATCAACGGCTGACCTCTTACAGGCGTCTTGCAAGGATGTCGGAAATCAGGGAGGTGGCTGATTTTAAAGCGGAACTCACGGACCGTTTCGGAATTCTGCCGGAAGAAGCTTCCAATCTGCTCATGAAAGTCATTCTGAAAATATTGTCTCAAAAAGCGGGTGTCAGACGCCTTGATATAAAAGATCGACAGCTTTTGCTTTATTTTGCCGAGCTTTCCTATATTAATAACCCGTCAGGAATAGTGGATATGGTCATTTCCGATAAAAGCCGGTTTGAGTTCACTCCGGAACATATACTTAAAGTAAGACTTCCGAAACAAACCAATATCAGGCATATTGTGAATGCCAAAAACATCTTGAAAGAAATTATCCAACGTGTTAGCGGTTAAACATTTATATTAACAACGGCCTAAAACAATTTCATTGGAAAACAAACACTTAAATGCTCGAATTCCGGCTTCTTCCTCCGGCCTGAGAAGAGAAGAATCTGCAACCATGATAAATTTCAAACATCCTACGGTTGGAAAAACATTTCGTACAGAAAAGTATGCATGGTGTGCTTTGTCAATATTGTTGATAATTACAGGCTGTTCCGGGACAGAATCGGTTCAGGGAGATGAATATCTTGTCAGAGTCCAGGATAGCGTTTTCATGGTTCTCGACTTTCAGAGAGAATTTGAAATAACCAGATCAGCTTATTCTCATAATGATATGGAACAGAATTCTTCCTTTCACAAAGACGCAAAAAAACAACTGTTAAATCAAATTATAGAGGAGTTGATTATAATTGAAAGATCCAAGGAGTTGATTATCACTGTTAAAGATTCAGAGTTTGAAGAAGCTGTGCGGAAAATTAAAGGCGATTATCCGGAAAGTGAGTTCGAAAAAATGCTTCTTGAGTATGCAATTTCTTATGACATGTGGGAAAAAAGATTAAGAATGCGAATGATTATTGAAAAAGTAATTGATGAAGATCTTAAGAATAAAATTCAAATAACACCTGAAGATTTGTCAAGATATTATAGTGAGAAGATTAAAAACAACCCTGACGGAAAGCCGGCGATTAAGCCGAATACTGAAACGATAATAAAGAATCTGCGCAATTTAAAAGCTGAAGAGTCTTACAAAGTATGGTTTGAAGAACTGCAGAAAAGATATAAGATAGAGATAAACAATAAACAATGGGAGAAAATTCTGTCTGAGTAAATTATAGCGGTTATCATAATAACAT
>Ga0105102_10000076_pt1 | contig 23284 bp, 23 predicted proteins | sample PPLLaktember2015_FD_87032 | JGI IMG/M metagenome (GOLD analysis project Ga0105102, IMG submission 87032) | Freshwater sediment microbial communities from Prairie Pothole Lake near Jamestown, North Dakota, USA - PPLs Lake P7 Core (6) Depth... | ecosystem: Environmental > Aquatic > Freshwater >...
AAGCTTCAATTCATAATCAACGTAGGATTTAAAGATAGTTGCACGGTTTGAGGGATCAAAGGGATATGGTGCTGGTTTTAAATCCGGTTCGCCTCCGAGCCCGCCTATAATCATTCCAAGCCAGTGCATATGCCACATCTCTTCTCTTGCTCTCGAAAGCAGGCTTGCCCCTATCGGAGTATCCTCTCCCTCCTCGTAACCATGAACAAGATATCTTAAAATAGCCGCATGCTCATCTGCAAGATCTCTGTTAAGCATTTTAATCAGCTCGTTATTATCCATTTTGACTTTCTCCTTTTCTTTGTAGTCTGTTAGGGGGCGTCCTCGAATTCTTTAGGCAAATCTTCTGCGAATCACATAACATCCATGCCCAAACAAGACAACTCATAAAGGAATATTATTATGATAACCGCTATAACAGTTTTAGAACCCACGCGAATATCAGATACAACATTATGTAATATAAGGGAAAATCCATATCGGAACCCTGCTAAAAATCTGTTGACGATATTCATAATAACTTATAGTAAAAGAAGTTTAATAGAAAAAATGATTAAAGCCTAAAAGGATTGTCGGACATGAATGACAAAGCGGAAAAAACAGCTCTTATCATCGGAGGCAGCCGGGGAATCGGGCGCGCCATAGCCATTCGCCTTGCCCGGTCGGGATTTGATATCTGGCTGACTTATCAGGGAAATCATTCAGCGGCTGGTGAGGTAAAATCCGAAATAGAAAAAACTGGGTCAAAATGTGAGACAATATCTTTTGATATCTCAAATTACGACGCCACCAAAGCAGCCCTTGAAAAAAAGGCTGATGAACATCCGCCCCATATTGTTGTTTTTAATGCAGGTATAGCCAAAGACAACCTCATGGTATGGATGACAAGAGAGGAATGGGAGTCTGTTATTTCCGTGAATCTCAACGGGTTTTATAATGTAATCAATTCTGTTCTTTTCCCTATGCTTAGGGAAAAAAGAGGCCGCATAGTCGTTGTATCGTCAGTCTCGGGTGAGATAGGCCAGGCGGGACAGGTCAATTACTCGGCTTCAAAAGCAGGTTTGATAGGAGCTGTAAAAGCTCTTGCAAGGGAGATCGGAAAGAAAAACATACTCGTAAATGCCGTGGCGCCGGGACTCATTAAAACGGAAATGACGGCCTCTCTTGAAGCGGATAAACTCCTGCCTCTTATTCCATTAAAAAGAATCGGAAATCCTGAAGATGTCGCTTCTGTTGTAAATTTCCTCTGCACCGAAGAGAATATGTATATCCACGGGCAGGTTATAGGCATAAACGGCGGTCTTGCTATATGAAGAGATATGACGATATTGTTGTGGGAAGCGGCATAAGCGGAATGACTCTGGCTCTTCTCCTTGGGATGAACGGCCATTCCGTGCTGCTTCTTGAAAAAAACAGGAATATCGGCGGATGCATGACCCGCTTTTACAAACAGGGAACACCTTTTGATACCGGTTTTCACTTTACAGGAGGCTTTTATAAGAACGGAATTTTAAATGATATGCTGAACGTTCTCGGAATCAGCGACCAGATTCAGCCATTATTTATAACAAAAGAGGAAAAAAACAGGCTCGTATTTGAAGAAGAAAACGGGGTTTATGATTTCCCATTCGGCTTTGACGAAATCATAGCCAAAATGAAAAGCTACTTTCCGGAAGAGCATAGCGGCATAGACAGATATTTTGAGATGCTTTTTAACGTTTGCAAGAAAACGGTGGCCATGGATCTTAGGAACCTCTCTCTTTCCCAGGATTCCATAGATGAAGATTATATCAGCCTTGATGAAGTTTTAACCAGGCTTACACAAAACAGAACATTGAGGGGACTTCTTTCAAAATACTGCATGTGTTACGGAGTAAAGCCTTCCGAAATATCTTTTGCAAATCATAGCAGGGTCAGTTTCAGTCTGTATGAATCGGTCGCAAGAGTTAAAGACGGCGGAGACGCATTCATAAATGCTTTTAAAAAGCAGTTCGCGGGGTATGACATAGATATCCGATGTCAAAGCCATATAACCGAGTGTTCAGATATCACGAACAATATTGTAGGAAGATTTGTTCTTAATACAGGTGAGGAGATTTTTGGAGACAGGTGCATTTTTACAATTCATCCAAAATTGGTTCTCGACACTCTTCCGAAAAAATATCTCTCAAAAGCCTTTATCGACAGGGTAAGCGCTTTCGAACCGACCCCCGGTTTCTTTACCGTATTCGGTGTGCTTGAAAACAGCAAACAGTCCGAGGAAGACAAAGATCCGACGATTCTATCCCTCCTTCCCTCAACCGACATCAATAAGCTTATGGATCCCACCTATACCGGAGATTCGGCGATGGTTATCCTTAAAAATGCCGATTCGACCAATGGAAAAGCCCGAACAGTTCTTACTGCCCTTGAACTCTCTTTTTCCGAAAATTTAATGCAGTGGCAGGATTCAAAATCGGGAGACCGGCCGGAAGCATATCTCGATTACAAAAAAGAACGGACCGAAAGCATAAAAAACAGGATTTTTAAAGTTTATCCGGAATACAGGGACTCGCTAAAGATAGTCGATTCGGCGTCAATTTTAACTTTCAGGGATTATCTCAACACGCCATTCGGATCGGCGTATGGAATAAAACAGAAAATCGGTCAGTTTAATCTTTTCGGTAAACTTCCCTTAAGAAACCTGTATGCCGCGGGACAAAGCTCGGTTCTTCCCGGCATAGTCGGCGCAATGCTATCTTCCTTCATCATAGGACGCGTCATTGCCGGCAGGGATAGCTACCTTGACTTTATAAAAAAGAGGCTTAATTCTTGAAAAGGGTTGTCATTACAGGATTGGGAGCTGTCTCTCCCCTCGGAAACAGTGTTCCTGCACTGATGCAGGGAATAGAGGAGGGAAGGAGCGCCGTCCGGTACATGGAGGGATGGAATCAGTATATCGGATTGAGGAGCCTTGTAGGCGCTCCGGCAAAGCTTGAAAATGAAAAATCGATCCCCCGCACGATAAGGAGATCGATGGGAAGAATGAGCATATTTTCAGCTCAGGCCGCCGATGAAGCTCTGGCGGATTCAGGCATCAGCCGTGACATTCTCCCGTCCGGCCGGATCGGATGCGTTGTGGGATCAACAATGGGAAGCGCAAAGACCTTAAATGAAGTTTTTGAATTGATGCTTCCCAAAAAGGATTTGACCTGTCTGCCGTCAATGAAGTTTTTTCAGTGCGTTTCCCACTCAGCAGCAATGAACACGGCCCACTATCTGGGGCTGACCGGTTATGTCATGGCCACTTCAGCGGCCTGCGCTTCCGGCCTTCAGGCTGTCGGAGCGGGATATGACCTTGTCAGGCTCGGAAAGCAGGATGCGATGCTCTGCGGCGGAGCGGAAGAGCTCCATCCCACAGTGACCGGCTCTTTCGATATCCTTTTTGCTACATCGGCAAATTTCAACAACGAGCCTGAAAAGACTCCGCGCCCTTTTGATGCAAACAGAGACGGTCTCGTATGCGGAGAGGGAAGCGGTATACTTCTGCTGGAAGAATATGAACATGCGGTAAGACGGAATGCAAGAATATACGCCGAAATAATCGGATACCACACATGCGGAAGCGGGGTTCACGTCAGCCAGTCGGACAAAGATTCGATTGTAAGCTGCTTCAGACATGCGGTTGCGGATGCCGGAATCCGGCCGGAGGATGTGGATTATATAAATGCTCATGCTACAGCAACAATTCATGGAGACAGGGAAGAGGCCCAGGCTATCCGGGAGGTTTTTGGAAGCTCAATTCCTGTAAGCAGCCTGAAGGGATACATAGGGCACACATTGGGGGCATCAGGCTCTCTTGAGCTGATTGCATCTCTTGTGATGATGGATAAGGGGTGCATATATCCGACACTGAATCTTGAATCGGTAAGCGATGACTGTAAGGGTATTTGCCATATTACAAATAAATTAGACAAGAAAATCAACATGCTGTTTAAAAACTGTTTCGCCTTTGGGGGGATTAACGCTTCGATAGTCTGCAAAAAATTGACGGCAAAGTAAAGGTATATTATCACACAAAGACCACAGAGATCACAAAGCAAAACCCGAATCTTTTCAAGAATTCTTTCTTAGTGCCTTTGTGGCTTAGTGTGAAACATAATATTTTATAAAGCCCTAATTTAACAGGAATACAAAATGACAGAGCAGGAAATAATCAGGTTAACAAACGATGTTTTTGAAGAATCGTTTGAAATAGAAAAAGAAAAATTAAAGCCGGAGATGAATATTTTCCAGGATCTCGGCCTTGACAGCCTCGATATAGTTGACCTCGTAGTTGCATTGCAGGAAAAGTTCGGCGTGAAAATAAGAAATGATGACAGAATTAAGAACATACGGACGTTGGGGGACATTCATAAGTTTATTCTCTCATTGAAAGCAGAAGGAGCGTCCCCTTCACTTTAGCGGCAGAAATGAAAGAAACTCTGATACTGATATGGTTTAACTTTATTTTTTATATACTTTTTATCCTTTTTTCACTTATCGGGATTCCGGTTTTTTCAGCAATTGTAGCTTTCCAGTCCATATTTATCTCTCGCCGGAAAGGTATGAAAAAATTCCGCCGAGCCATTTCATGGTATGGTCTGGTCATTATCAAGCTGCTTCCATTTCCTTTTGTTCGCGTATTTTATAAGGATCTTGATACGTCAGGATATAAAGGGCCTTTTATTTTTACCTGCAACCACAGGTCCGCTTCGGATCCTTTCTTGATGGCATGTCTTCCATATGAAATCGTCCAGGTCGTAAATATATGGCCCTTTAAGCTCCCTGTTCTTGGTTTCATGGCAAAAGCTGCCGGATATCTAAGCATAAGAGAAATACCTTTTGGAGAATTCTCCCGAAAAGCAACCGAACTTTTAAATGAAGGAGTTTCAATTGCTACTTTCCCCGAAGGGACCCGCTCGGCAGACGGTTCCCTGGGCCAGTTTCACAGCTCAATATTCAGGGTGGCTTTGAAGTCGGGATATCCCATTGCGCCGGTATGTATCACCGGAAATGAAAAGATCCCGGCAAGAGGAACTCTCCTGCTGAAACCGGGAGTTATAAAAGTGCACAAACTTCCTCATTTAAAGTATGAGGATTTTAAAGACATGCCTCCTTTTAAATTAAAAAACGATGTCCGTCAGATAATTGCCGACGGGATCGAAGCAATGGAGGGGAAAAAGAGCCTATGATTTACTGCCGTGACATATTCGGTTCCGGACCGCGTGAGGATTCGATTGACGAATCTGCTCAAGAAATAAGGCTCATTGCGCTTGAAATAAATTTTGCCTCCCGCCGGGACTACGGATTCTCAACCATCTTTATGAATGAAGGAGTCTCCTCTGATACAAGGCTGACGGAAGATGATCTGCGTGATATAATCGCCCAGGCAAAGGCTATCGGTGTCAGGAAAGTTCTTTTTTCAGGAAAAGATGTTTCATCTTATGCCATTGTAAAGGAACTTGAGTCATTCGCCAGCAGTCTTGATATTGAGGCGGATGTAATAAAGGATGAATATTTATGCGTTGCGGCTTCCGGCAAAAATGATCCGCCGTTTTGCATGCGGCACATGTTTTCCTGCGTTGTAACATCTTACGGTTATGTATTGCCCTGTCCCGGACTTGAAATTCCTCTGGGAAACGTCCGCAGTCAGAAACTGGGCGATATAATTAAAGACAGTGAAATTCTCTCTGATTTAAAAGACTGTACAAACAAAATAAAAGGGCCGTGCCGTTATTGTGAAAATATAGAAATATGCTGCGGATGCAGGGGCAGAGCATATCTTGGAACCGGGGATTATCTTGAATCTGATCTGATATGCATAAAAAATATAAACAGCGGGCATAAAACCGGAAAACTCCCTCTTCAGGTTGACGGAATAATACCGCATAAGCCGCCTATGCGGATAATAGATACCCTTGATGAATTGGCTGAGCGTTCGGCGTCCTGTTCAGCATTGATAAATAAAGATATGCCTTTTATTGAAGAAGACGGATCGCTTGATAATGTTGCATATCTTGAAATGATAGCTCAGTCTATTGCCGCATTAAACGGATTCAGAAACATGAATGAATCTGGACCGTCCCCTGAAGGATATCTGCTTGGCGCAAAAAATCTTAAGATATTCGGCAGGGCAGGAAAGGGAGACAGGCTTTTAATAATGGTTTTCAAATATGCGCGATACGGTGGTTTTGGTATCGTCAAGGGAGTCGTGTCAAAAAATAATGAGATAATCGCAAGGGGAGAAGTTAAGGTCTGGCATAAAATAGAAGAGGATTAGATTATGATTTTGAAGGTTTTACTGGTTCGGCCATATCCATATCTGCCCACATCACAGTGGCTGCAGTCGCTGATTCATCTTGAACCATACGCCCAGGAACTTATCGCGGGGGGAATCAATCCGCCCCATGATGTTAAAATCTGCGACCTTGCGATGGAAGAAAACCCTGTTGAGATTTTCAGGCAGGTCCTGCATGACTACAAGCCAAATCTCGTCGGCTTTGGCGGATTCAGCAGCCAGTTTCACATCAACCGGAAACTGGCCGGCATCACAAGAGAGATCCTTCCTGAGACCATCACATGTTTGGGCGGGATACATCCTTCAAGTACGCCTCTTGATTGCAACTATCCTGAGTTGTTTGACTTTATCGTCAGAGGTGACGGGGTCTCAGCCATCAAAAATGTAATAGCAGCCCTTGAGATGGATAAGCCTCTTCCCGAGTCGGAATGGATCATCCCGACCGCATCGTCAAACTTCGAAAAACTGGCATCCATGCCGCCGCCGCCTCTGAACCCGGACGGTATAACAACCAGACCGCGCCGCGACCTTGTGGATACGTCCAGATACTATTGCATCTGCTACGGTCAGCCGGGCGAGCGGGTGAAAACCCTGTTTCCGGAAATTGCATGTATACGCACAAGCGTGGGATGTCCCAATCGCTGCAGTTTCTGCGTTGTCCACTTCATCGCCAAAGGCAAATACTTTCAGCGTGAGGTACAGGATGTGGTCGATGAAATCGCCTCCCTGCCTCAGGAGTATATCTACTTTGCTGATGACGAGACCTTTATCAACACCAAACGTATGACGCTGATGGCCGAGAGCCTGATGGCGCGCGGCGTGAAAAAGAAATATCTTTCGTGGGCCCGCAGCGACACCATCTGCAACCATCCTGAATTGTTCAAGCTATGGAAGCAGGCCGGTTTGGAATTTGTCTATGTAGGGTTTGAATCGCTGGAAGAGGAGAATCTGAACGCTTACAACAAAAAGGCAACCGCATTGCAGAACCGCGAAGCGCGGGAGATTCTGCGAAAACTGAATTTAAATGTTCATGCTGCGTTTATGATTAATCAGGACTTTGAGAAAAAAGATTTTTTAACGGTTCAGCGGGCGATCAAAGAGATAGCGCCTGCGGAGTTTGCCTTCACAGTCTATTCACCTCCTCCCGGAACTCAGGAATTTGAGGAAAACCGCAATAAGTTCATCTGCGACGATCCCTGCCTGTACTACGACTGCCTGCATACTCTTCTGCCGACCAGGCTGCCGCTGAAAGATTTCTACCGGTATTTTACAATTCTTTATGCCATGGGCGCATACCGTATTCCGGCCAAGGCCAACAAGGTTAAACTCCCTCTGCGGGACCATCTGAAGTTCGCTTTGGATGGCATTAAATTCGGCTGGAACATGTATCATATGTATCGCGAATATGATAAGAAGTACTGGTATAAAGGACACTCTATGAATAATATAAAGGATAAATAATGATAATCAGGATAATAACAATTTTTCTGTTTCTTTTTTCAACTGCCACATACGGATATACTCAGGATTCGCAGGTTGCCGAAAAGAACATGGTAAATTTAAACTCTGTTTTGGGCAGGCTTGAAAAAAAGATGTCCGGAATAAAAACCTTAAAAACAGGTTTTGTTCAGGAGAAAGAGCTTGCTGTATTCAAACAGAAAATTATTCTGAAAGGAACTGTCTATATAGAAAAACCCGCGCGGCTTGCCTGGCATGTGAGCGAGCCTATGAAATATACAATGGTTATTTCGCAGAACATGATCATTCAATGGGATGAGGATACGAATAAAGTGCAGAAAATATCCCTTTCCGGAAACCCTGCTTTTGAAGCAGCGATAGGTCAGATGCGGCAATGGTTTTCCGGCATATATACTCCTCTTCTTAAAGAATATGAAATAATACTGTTAAATGATAATCCGACATCCTTGAAATTTACTCCCAGGCCGGCAACTTTTGCCGGTAATGTGATAAAAAGCGTGACAGTCGGTTTCAGGAAAGATGAACAATACATTGACAGGATATTCATTGAAGAAAAAAGCGGAGACAAGACAAACCTTTCGTTTGTCAAAACCCACCTGAATATACCTCTTGAGGATTCGGTCTGGAAGGTTGATCCCGGTGTCAAATAATTCCCCGTTAATTCATGCAAAAGAAAGCGTCAGCGCAAAAAAAGTCATCATTATAGCCGCTCTTCTTTTAATCATCGCTTCTGTAACAGGTATTTTATTTATCTCTTTCAATAATGATATGGAACTGATGCTTCCCGGAGACAATGATATCAGAAGAAGCATGAGTTTTTTACGCGAATCAAACTTTTCGAATAAAATTATAATATCTCTGGGGCTTAACGATTCCACACATTCGGAAACGGATCTCATAAGAGAAGTCGACAGGCTTGCACAGTCTTTTGCCCCTCCCTTTATAAGCGATGTAATGAAGAGTATTTCGGAAAGCGATACGGCTAATGAAATGTTTTCTTTCCTCCGATACACGCCGCAACTTACCGATGAACAAAGCCTGAAAAAAATCGATTCGCAGTTAAATGATGAAGGAATAAAATCAATTCTTCAAAAAAATTACAGGCAGTTCATCTCTCCATCAAGCATGTTTATAACACCCATATTGCGAAGTGATCCGCTCGGCATAAAAACAGGCATCCTTTCATCATTGCAAAAACTTTCTTCTTCATCCGGTTATGATGTAACGGTAAAGAATGGCCACTTTATGAGCAAAGATGGAAAACATGCTCTTATGGTCCTTAAAACCCCCGTATCCGTTACAGACGGTTTCGGTTCAAGGAACCTGATCTCTTATCTGAAAAATAAAATTGATGCGCTTCCGCCGTATATTTCCGGAAATATCATAGCTGGACATCTGCATACCATAAGCAATGAAAAAGTTATAAAAAAAGATATAAAAATAGTTTCCATAATAGCTGCCGTTGCTTTTTTATGCATATTTTTCTTTTTTTTCAAAGATATAAAAGCAATTTATATTTTTCTGATACCTATGGCAGCCGTTGCAGTTTCAATAAATCTTTCATATTTTATTATAGGAAATCTTTCATATTTTATTGTAGGTATGGGGGCGGTTATTGCAGGAATTTCAATTGATTATGGAATACATACCTATATTGCGGTACGCACAGGTTCGAACCGGCAGGAAGCGGTAAAAAATGTTACAAGGCCGATTGTAACGGGGGCATTAACGACCATGTGCGTTTTTGCAGCATTTTTTTTCTCGGATGTTCAGGGATTCCATCAGCTTGCCGTTTTTTCGATATTAAGCATCATCTTTTGTCTTTTATGCTCTTTATATATACTCCCGGTTTTAATAGAAGGGAAAACATCACATCCCCTACCTGCTTTTTTTGATAATATCTTAACGGTATCGGAGTTTGTCGCAGACAAATCGAGGATTTCCTGCTGGGCGGTATTAATAATTATCATGGTCTTCTTATCTTTTAAAACCCAGTTTAACAGCGATATAAAACAATTTGACGGAAGCGAGCCGTATATATTTGCAGCAGAAAATGATTTTCAGAGTGTTTGGGGGGAAAAAGATAATCCAGCGATACTTGTTGTAGAGGGGGAAAGCCTTGAAAAAGCATTGTTAACCAATGAACGCATATACCATGACTCGTTGAAAAGGTTCGGAAACGGAGAAATTTCAAATTTTGCTGCAATATGGCCGTCAAAACAGACAAGAGCGGAAAACTCTGAAAGGTGGAAAGCATTCTGGAGGGAAAGGGAGAAAAAACTAAAAAATCTGCTCGCAACACACGGAAAGACGCATAATTTTTCTGAAGATGCTTTTTCACCTTTTTTTGAAGATCTGTACAGTGAAACAGACATTACCGGATCGCCTCAGAATAATTTGTTTTTCAGAAGAATAACAGAGCGCTTTGTTCTCGAAAGCAGAAACGGCTATCAGGTATTAACCTACTTTCCTGATAATGATCAATATATCTCAGGTTTTTCAGAACTTTGCAGAAATCATCCCGGATCATTTATTGTATCAAGAAAAAGCCTTTCAAAAGCTCTTTCAGATTCAATTTCCTCTGAAATAATTTATCTTTCGGCAATTGCGGCATTTTTTATTCCCTTTATCGCTTTTATTTTACTCAAAGATCTGAAGCTGACGATATTATCCCTTATTCCTGTTATTACAGGGATTATGGCTTCGTTGAGCATTCTTCCATTAATGGGTTTAACCTTGAATGCCCCCAGTATAATTGCTATTATGGTTGTATCGGGTCTGTGCATTGATTACGGAGTATTCATGACTTATGCGTGCCGCTTCCACTATAAAACCGGTACGGGAATATCCGTATTTCTATCCGCTCTTACAACCCTGATAGGAGCGGGAGTTCTCTTTTTTGCCCAGCATCCAGTACTCTTTTCGATAGGGATAACAATTTTTTCAGGTGTGCTGGCAGGATATCTGGCATCGGTTGCCGCTGTTCCTTCGATTTACAGGCTGTGGTTTAACAACAAAGGGGATATACTGACTTGAAACACCTGACAATCATCGGAATCATCCTGTTATTTCTTGCCGGATGCAGTACAATTCCATTTCAGACGGCTCCCCGCACACCCATGGAAAAGGCAGAACCCGGCCTGGTGAAAGAGCGGTTTTCGCTCATGCTTCCGGACAGTTTCCAAGTTATAAGCAGCATTGTATTTGAATATAAGGGGCGGGCCATATCCTTTATAGGATATTCCGATATAGATGCAAAGGGGAAAACGTTCACTGTAGCAGGAATAAATCAGGTCGGTATAAAGCTGTTTGAAATGACCGGCAATAGTGATAAAACCGAATTAATCTTTGCGATGGAAGAATTTACAAAAAAGGGAAATTTTACTGAAACTGTTGCCGGAGATATCAGAAAGATATATTTTAACCGGTTACCGTCGGAAAGTTCAAAAGTTTATAAGAAAAAATATGAAATTGTTTTTGTTCAGGATGAGGCCGGAACAACCATAGAGTTTGTTTTTGCAGGGCTGGGCAATCTTCTCGTTGAAAAGCGCTGCATTGTTGATAATGATGTCATATGGAAGGTAAATTACTACGAATACCGGCAAATAAACGGGAAATTGCATCCGGGAGGAATTATTCTTGAAAATATTAAATATGGCTATAAATTGATAATGAGGTTAAAAGAGATCAGGGAATGAACAGGCTGGTGAGGGAAATAAAAAGTCATGTATATGGCCTTGAGGAGAGCGGAGACAAGATAAAGGCGGGATTTCTCTTTCCATCCGGTTTTATCGGATTTAAAGGACACTTTCCGGGGAGGCCGGTTTTACCTGGAGTGTGTAAAATTCAGGCTGTTATTGCCATGCTTGAATTATGGCACCAAAAAAATATTTGTATAAAAGAGATTTCAACGGCAAAATTCTTTTCTCCTGTATTTGACAATCAGGAAATTATTATTACAACCGATAAAATAACCGGATTGAATGAAACATCAGGTGAAACAAAGATAAAAGCGTCGGTGACAAGTAACGGAAAAAAGATTTCCGAGCTTAATTTATTATTGAAGGTATCTTAACAATGTTTTTTAAGAACCATGAGTTTTTTATGGGTTAAAGCAACCAGAAACCAGAAACCGTGAACCGTGAACCATGAACCAGAAACCAGAAACCATAGACCAGAAACCATCAACTTTGCGCCGCAGGAAAAACGGCTATTTTGAACGTATTGAAGGAATGCCTGAGCCTGTTTCAGTCAGCGTTAAGAGACGCGTCAATTTCAGCGAAGCAGATGTTATGGGAATTGCATGGCATGGGAGGTACCTCATATTTTTTGAAGATGCTTCAACCGTGCTTGGAAGGCACTGCGGCCTTTCATATGTCGATTTTTATGATGCAAACCTCCGCGCTCCGATAGTTCAGCTTCATATAGATTTTTTTCAGCCGCTTTTACTGGATGAGGAGTTCACCGTTACGGCATCATTGATATGGAACGAAGGGGCAAGACTCAATACAGAATATACTATCATTAAAAATGACACAAGCATGGCGGCAACAGGATATACGGTACAGATGTTTACTGATGGCGCAAGCGGCGAAGTCCTGATAGCATCTCCCGAACTCCTTGAAAGATGCAGAAAAAGATGGAAATCAGGAGAATTAAAATGATAAAGGCGGTTGCTGTGGCCTGTGATATGGTAACCCCTTACGGGTGGGGGATCGATCCATGCTGGAAAGGTCTGATGTCAGGCATAACCGCGATACGCCGCATTGACCGTTTTTCTACAGTAAACCTGCATACTGACAATGCGGCGACTGTGCCGGGACTGAAAGCAGTCAAAAACAAATCTCTCATAATGCAAATGTTAACCCCGCTTCTGTCAAAGATTGTCCCCGGAATACCTGAAGAAACCTTTGTTATCCTGGCTACAACAACAGGAGAAATTGAAATACTGGAGAGGTTTGTACTCAACAAGAAGTCTGAAGCAAAAAAAAGCCTGCCCGGGAATCTGCTTGATAAAATAATAACTCTTGCCGGAACCGATGGGAAGGGAATGGTTATTTCGGCAGCATGTGCTTCGTCAAGCGCGGCATTATCAAAAGCGGCTTCAATGATACGCAGCAGAGAGCTTGATTGCGTACTGATGGTGGCCTGCGATTGCGTTTCGGAGTTTGTCACGGCGGGTTTTTCTTCGCTTATGGCTCTTGACCGTGACAAGGCAAAACCTTTTGACAAAAACAGGCAGGGTCTCAGTCTCGGTGAGGCGGCTGGATACATGCTTCTTATGAGTGACGAGAGGGCTGACAGGGAACACAGGTCTGTAATCGGGGAGATAGCCGGCTGGGGGCTTACGAACGATGCGAATCATATAACAGGCCCCTCAAAAGACGGGATCGGCCTCTCCATGGCGATTCTGAATGCTTTGGAGTCGGCCGGAGTATCTGAAAACGAAATCGGATCCATTTCTGCCCACGGGACCGGGACAATATACAACGACTCTATGGAGATGAGAGCGATTAAAAAAATATTCGGCCAAAGACCCGTCCCCGTATATTCTGTAAAGGGCGGTACGGGACATACGATGGGTGCAGCCGGTCTTCTTGAAACTATAATTTCATTTTGTTCATTGGATAAAAAAGTTGTGCCGCCAACTGTAAATCTTCGGGACATCGACAGGGAGGCCGAAGGCTGGGTTTCATCCGGACAACAATCCTTTGAAAGCCCCGTAACACTTTCAACCAACTCAGGTTTCGGAGGAGTAAACTCCGCCCTTGTTTTAAAAAAAGCATTAAAAAAAGCGGAAGAAATATTATGATAGCTGTGACCGGCATAGGATGGCTTAACCACAAAGAATACGGCCTGGCAATCGGGAAAATTAAAAAACCCCACGAAGGAATCGATTCTCTATATTCCCGTTTCAAGCATGAATCATATTTTTTGTATCCTGTAAAAAACTTCAGCAGATTCGATATTATCTCAAAAATGACCTGCTTTTGCGCAGCTCTTGCCCTGAAGGACGCCGGCATATTGTATTCCGGGGATCAAAAAAAAGAGATCGGAATATTCGGCACCAATGAAACAGGATGCCTTGAATCGAATCTTGATTATTTCAGGGATTACATAGAGAGCGGAAGAATACTTGCCAGGGGAAACCTTTTCATATACACGCTCCCGTCCATTCCCATGGCTGAAGCTGCAATCCATTTCGGATTAAGCGGTCCTCTTCTTCATATCGCCTTTAATGACGGGAAAATTTCATCCCTTCTTTCTTTTGCCGGAAAAAGCATCATGGAAGGAGAAACTCCTTCGATTCTTGCGGTAAAGGCGGAAGAAGCAAGCGCAGTCTGTTTTATGCTTCAGAAAGGAGATTCTGTTTCAGCCGGAAAAGGCCTTTATCTGGACAACGTGATTGCGCTCTCGGACAAATCAAACTTTGAAGAAATGATTACATCCTTAACCGGTTCTTTTGATCTTTTGCCGGATAACCCGAACAAAAATTGATGCGGAATTTCAAATCATCAGAGGAATTTTGTGAAAATAAAACTTGTCTATCCAGGATGGCCCAAATTAAAAAACCAGCCCGAATTTAATCTTCCTCCTCACGGGCCGGTGGTTTTTGCAGCCGCTGTAAACGATAATACCGAAATATCTTTCTGTGACGAAAACGTCGAACAGCTTGATTTCGGCGAAGATGCCGATTTAATCGCCATCTCTGTTATGCTGACATGCCAGATGCCCCGTGCCTGGGAAATAGCCGATGAATACAGGGCCCGCGGCAAAAAAGTTATATTCGGGGGCATTGCGACAATGCTCCATGCCAAAGAGACGGCGATGCATGCCGATTCGGTCTTTATCGGCGAAGCTGAGGGGCGTTTCGACGCGGTTATAAAAGATTTCAACAATGGTGAGCTTAAAAAAATCTATGATTTTCATCTCGACTTTCCGGAAACAGCTCTCATCGGAACAGCGCGGCGGAGCATATTAAACCGGGATCTGTATAATTTCCGGGGAGTCCAGATGGTCGATCTTGTTCATGCGTCCCGCGGGTGCAGGTTTAACTGTTTTCCGTGCTGCACGCCATATCTCGGCGGCAGAAATTTCAGGCCGCGCCCGATAGAAGCTGTTGTCCGGGAAATAAAAAGCATTGAGAACAACCGGCTCTTCTTTGTCGATAATTCTCTGGCGCAGAATGACGAGTGGGAAAAAGCCCTCTTTAAAGCCATTGCTCCTTTGAAAAAAAAATGGATATCCCATCCCATAAAGGATGATGATGAAATACTCGATCTGGCTTCTGAAGCCGGCTGCTGGTATGTTTACCAGGCAATTGTTGACACATCCGACCATATCCGAAAAAGAGTCAAACGGCTCAAAGACCGGGGCATAGGCGTTGAAGGAACCATAATACTCGGAACTGACGAGCACGATGAGGATTACATAAAAAGGCTTGTTGATTTCCTTCTCGAAATCGATCTTGATCTTGCAGAGTTCACGATACTTACACCCTTTCCTCACACCCCAATACGAAACCGGCTCGAAAAAGAAGACAGAATTCTTCATAATGACTGGGCCCGTTATACTGCCGGCGAAGTTGTTTTCAAACCCGCCAGGATGAGTGTCGATTCACTCCAGAAAATGTATGAATATGCATGGGAGTCATTTTATGCCGGCCTTTGCAAGGAAATTCAGATGGCGAGACTGTATATCAAGGTGATTGAAAAGGAAAAACGTGACGGCACCTATAAAAAAGTCTCTCCCGCCTCAGGTCGCGCTAGAAGGTTGTCAAATAGCGGGGTTATAGCTCAGTGAAGATATTGCTGATTGGCGCAAATGTTGCCAGTACACCATATTATGTATATCCGCTTGGACTCAGTATGGTTGCTGCCGCGCTCAGAAAAGCAGGACATGTTGTCACCCAGTTCGACTTTTTAAGAAACGACATGTCCTTTGAAGCTCTGGACAATGAATTGAGATCATTTAAACCGGATATCATCGGCATATCCATGAGAAATATTGATAATGTAAATCTTATGAATGAGCAGAGATATATTGATGCAGTGAAAGATATCGTAAAAAACATCCGCGATATTACAAATTCACCGGTTGTGCTGGGAGGATCCGCTTTTTCGATAATGCCTGAAACAGTTTTAAATGAGGTTGGCGCCGACTACGGGATCATAGGAGAAGGCGAATCTCTGATGCTCGAATTTGTCAACAAAGCCGCTTCAGGAAAGTTTCCACAAAAGGGATGCATCAGGTCATCAAACTACATGGACGGGAAAGAGATACCCGCTGCTTCCTACGATCCGGACATCATGCAGTTTTATCTCAAAAGCGGGAGCATCGCCTCTTTGCAGACAAAACGAGGCTGCACCCATAAATGCATTTACTGTTCGTATCCTGTTCTGGAAGGCGCCTCAATTCGCCCGAGAAATCCCGGCGCAGTGGTTGATGACATTGAAATTCTTATAAATGATCACAACGCAAAATATATATTCTTTACCGATTCGGTATTTAACGATGATGAGGAATCTTATCTTGAAGTAGTGAAAGAGATGAAAAAAAGGGACATTTATGTGCCCTGGACAGCTTTTTTCAAGCCCGAAGGATTAAATGACAGGCATGTTGAGCTTATGAAACAAACTGGACTAAAAGGCGTTGAAATAGGCGCAGACGCTTCTACTGATATAACCCTGAAGAGGCTGGGCAAACGGTTCAGATTTAAAGATATAGTCGCCTGTAATGATCTGTTCGTAAGGCACGGCATTGCAACAGCCCATTTCTATATGTTCGGATGCCCCGGAGAAACAAAAGAGACGGTAATGGAGGGCCTCGAAAACATAAAAAACCTTCACAAAACAGTTTCTTTTATTTTCATGGGAATACGGATCCTGCCCGACACGGTTTTACATAGCATGGCAATAAGCGAAGGCATTGTTTCTCCTGAAAACAACCTGCTGGAATCGGTTTATTATATTGCCCCCGGGCTTGATAGGGGGTGGCTTGAAAAAACCCTGACCGAAGGATTTTCAGGGATAAGGCACTGTGTTTTCCCTCCGGATTCCATGGATGGAAGCCTTCAGTTTCTGCACAAACTCGGGTATTCGGGTTCCCTGTGGGATATGCTTATCCCGGCTGATAAAAAACCCGGCAGGCAAAGAGTCCATGCAGCAATCTGACAATGTAAATTTTGACGGAATCTGGTGTGTTATTCCGGTATATAATAATGGAAAAACTGTAAAATCAATTGTCACGGAATGCCGTTTATACTTAAAAAATATTCTTGTTGTTGATGACGGGAGTACGGACACCGATCTTCTCGGGCTGTTTCAGGATACCGGCATAAAAGTTATCCGCCATGAAAGAAACCTGGGTAAGGGTAAAGCGATCATGACCGCCGCAAAATTCATATCGGAAAATGGTGGCCTTTTCATGATAACCATGGATGCGGACGGGCAGCACTATCCTGAAGACTTAAAAAAATTTATCCCGCTCCTGTCAGGCGATGATTCTTCCATAATTATCGGTTGCAGAAATTTTGATACGGATAATGTTCCGGCATCAAGCCGGTTCGGAAGAAAATTTGCAAATTTCTGGCTCAGGGTTGAAACCGGGATTTCAATCGGTGACTGTCAGAGCGGATTCAGGGCATACCCTGTTAAATGCTTCTCTATGATAAAGATGCATGGATCACATTACGACTTTGAGGCTGAAATACTTGCGAGAGGCGCGTGGGCAGGATTTAAATTAAAAACTGTCCCGGTAAAAGTCTGGTATCCGGAACGTCAATCAAGGGTGTCGTCTTTCAAACCGTTTCTGGACAATTTCCGTATTTCGGTCATGCATTCAAGGCTTGTAGCAAGGCGCTTTCTGCAAAAAACAGGAGTTGTTGACAATGCAAACGGTTAGTGGAGGCGTGAAAACAGTAAGCCGGAGAAGAGGAAACAGGGCCGGTTTCTGGTTCTTTGAAATGTTTTTTCGCATATTCGGACTTCACGGCGCTTACGGCTTTTTATACTTTGTATGCCTTTACTATCTGATTTTTGACAGGCAGGCCGTTTCTTCCGCGATGTCTTATATGGATAAAAGATTCCCTGACAGCGGTTTGATGGCAAAAAAAATTCACATATACAGGCTTTTTATAAGCCAGGGAAAACAACTTGTTGACAGGCTGGCGGCTTTGGTTTCAAAAAAAGAGCTGTTTGAAATAAAGCTCGATGGTTATGATAAACTAATGGAACTCTTTCAAAAGTCAGGCCAGGGAGTCATACTGCTCACATCCCATTTCGGGAACTGGCAGATCGCCCTTACCTCTCTGAACAAACTGGGGAAAAGGGTATATCTTCTGATGCGTGAAGAGGAAAATCAGGCTGTAAAGAATTCTTTGAATGTCGGGAATGAAAAGGGAGATATAAGGATAATATCTCCTGAACAGGCATTCGGAGGGGTTATTGAGATCATGAATGTTCTCAAAAAAGGTCATGTTGTATCCATGATGGGAGACAGAAACTATGGCGCAAAGGCTTTAACAATTGATTTTCTCGGCAAAAAAGCTTATTTCCCGTTCAGCGCTTTTGCAATAGCCGCTGCGGCACAGTGCCCTGTTGTGATTCTGCTTGCCGCTAAAGACTCCGCATACAGCTATACTGTTGACGTGACCAATATACTTGTCCCATCCTGTAAAAGATGCGGGAAGAGAAATGAACAGCTTATTCCGTGGGTTCAGGAATACGCAAATATTCTTGAAAAATATATTTACAAGTACCCATACCAGTGTTTTCTTTTTCATGATATATGGAAAACCTGAAAATAATTTGATCATAAAAAGATTAAGGCCGCTTTTTACAAAGCCGTCAAAAATAGTAGTTAAGGAGATTGTTGGATGGAAGAAAGCAAGGAACAATATCTGGCTGAAACCAGGAAACTCTTAAAAGAGCTGCTGGTTGAAAATTTATCACTCGAAGATATCAGGCCGGAAGATATCAAGGACGATGAAATACTTTTCGGAGAAGGGCTTGGCCTTGACTCTCTTGATGCAGTCGAGATTGTTGTGCTGCTTCAAAGAAACTTCGGTCTTGAAGTAAAGGATATGAAGCAGGGGAGGGAGATTTTTTATTCTATTGACACCCTTGCAAGATACGTATGCGAAAACAAAAAAACAATATGACTATACCGTATCTTTTATGAAGGCAGTTATATCAGGAACAGGAATAATTTCGGCAGCGGGTTTTAATCTTGAACAGAATCTTGGCTCACTTAAAGTCGGGAAAAGAAATGCCGGTCCGGTCTCCGTTTTTTCCACCATCCTTCCTTATCCGGTATTTGAGGTAAAATCCCTGCCTGGTATCAGCGGAAAAGAGGAGATGCGCACCCGAAGCCTTACTTTTGCGGCTTTGAAGGAGGCTTTGGAGAACGCTGGCCTGCAGGCTCCTCTTACCGGATTCAGAGCCGGAGTTTGTCTTGGAACAACGGTTGCGAGTCAGCTCAATGACATCTCTTTTTACACTGAATTCAGGAAATCAGGAAGCGCGGATTTAAAGCCTGTTGACCTCTTTTTAAAAGGCAATCTTGCGGAATCTGTGGCATGCTCTCTCAACGCCTCAGGGCCGGCAATTACAGTTGTAAATGCCTGTTCCTCAGGGACCGATGCCATCGGAATGGCTCTTTCATGGTTAAAGTCAGGCTTGTGCGATATCGCAATAGCCGGAGGCGCAGATGAATTAAACCGCGTTCCTTTGTGCGGATTCGGCTCTCTCGGAATACTGAGCGGCTCCCTTTGCGCCCCTTTCGACAAAAACAGGGCCGGCCTGAATCTGGGTGAAGGAGCGGGAATACTTATCCTTGAAAGGGAGGATTTTTATATTAAAAGAGGAGGGAAACCATCCCTCTATCTTTCAGGATACGGATCATATGCCGACGCATATCATCTCACAGCGCCGAGACCTGATGGAACAGGTCTTGAGTCAGCCATCAGAAAGGCGTTATCGGACGCAGGAGTTTTGCCGGAAGATGTTTGTTTTGTAAATGCTCACGGTACAGGCACACTTGATAATGACAGGGTTGAAGGAGCTGTCCTGGAAAGGATTTTCGGCAGTAAAATAAAATTTCTTTCAACAAAGGGTTATACCGGGCACACTCTCGGCGGCGCGGGAGGCATTGAGGCGGTTTATACGGCAGCGGCTCTTAAAGAAGGCTGGATACCGGCAAATGCCGGATTTGAATGCAGGGATAATGAAATACCGATAACTCCCGTTACGGAGAATACAGGGATAAAAGGCTCCTTTGCGTTATCGACCTCTCTCGCTTTTGGTGGAAACAACTCGGCAATAGTGATTGAGAAAAGAAGATAAGAATTTTTTTAAGGGATCAAGGATTCAAGGGATCAGGGTTTCGAGTGAAAAGAAAGGTATGAGAGAAAAACTTACATGTTTATCTCCGGGATTGGAATTGTTTTTACACGCGGGCGCGGAATCGATTCTTTCGAAAAAGCCCTGAAAGAAGGATGGAGGGAGCCTTCAGCAGGAGAGCTTGTTCCAGCATACCGCGTCGATCAGGAAACTCTGACAGACGCCTCCTTATCAAAAAAGATAAGACGGGCGGACAGATTCAGCAAAATGGCGGTTTTATCCGCTGTTGACGCGTACAGAGACAGCGGCATTACCGTTAATGAAAGAAACAAGATAGGAATTATTCTTGCGACGGCTTTCGGGCCCCATTCCACAACTTTCAGCTTCATTGATGACATACTCGATTATGGAGATGCCAGCGTATCTCCGACAAAATTTTCGAACTCGGTTCACAATGCAGCCGCATCCTATGTATCTTCAATCCTTGAAAGCCGGGGGCCGACGATAACGCTCACTCATTTTAAATTTGCGTTTCAAAACGCCCTTATCCTTGCAGACTCATGGATATCTGAAGGAAGATGCGATCATGTTCTGTGCGGATGTACGGAAGAGCTCGGCACGGTAATGGAGTACGCATGCAATATGAAACTGAATATAGCAAAAGACGGCAAAATAAACCCGTTTGCCTTTTCGGATTCTCCTGTTTCAGTTCCGGGTGAAGGATCGGTATTTATCATGCTGTCAAAAGAAAAAGGCGGAAACAATTACGGAAAAGTTGCCGAAGTATCTTTTTCTCAAAACATAGCCGGCAACCCCGATCTTTTTGTAATAGACGCCGATGGAATGAACGGAGACGAAACCGGCTACAAAGAAATAATCAATCATGGCGCGGCAATAGCCGGATATTCCCCTCTTTTCGGAAGCATACCGACAGGAAGCGCGTTCAATTTTGCCGCCGCCGCGCTTATGTTAAAAAATCAGATTGCTTATAACTGCGTTTTTCAGGATAATCCCTTTGTCGTAAAATTGGGTGTTCTAACTTCCAAAAAAGATCTTAATGAGATATACTGCATTAAAATCTGCAAACCGGAAATAAAAACTATTGTAAAACTGAAAAAATAAGGAGTTGCCAATGAAAAAAAATCACAGAGTTGTTTTAAGCCTTCTTCTCATGGTTGTTTTAGCCCTGACCTGTTCTACACTCTATGCAGAAAATCTTTCCGGTAAAAAATATTATACCAAGACAAATATCTGGTATGAAAGTCCAAATGATATTTTGTCCACGAACTACCACAGGGGCTCCATTTTGCCTGTTGGAACAAAAGTCAGCATTCACAGTATAAAAAACAAGAGAATTCGGTTTATCCCTGAGGGAAGCGAACAAATTTTTGCAATGACAAACGATAAGCAGACAAGCACTATAAGCACTGAAGACCTTTTCAACCGGTATTTTTCCACAGAACCTGTAATAATAGGAACGGGCGACTACGAGGTAAGAGAATCTGACCGTGAAAACATCAAAAACGGTGTAATAGCCATAGGGATGAATAAGAAGGCGGTTCTTATGGCATACGGATATCCGCCTACCCACAAGACTCCTCTTTTAACAAGCGATATCTGGCATTACTGGTACGCGCGTCTTCACAGGATTAATGTATATTTCAAAGATGACAGAATTTTTAAAATTGAAAAAATAGAACCGGCAGCATTCCCCGGATTTTCGAAAGCAAACGTCGATTCAGAAGGCGGCGTTAAAAAGGCCAAATAGTATTTAAAAATCCAGAGATGGGAACCAGATACATTATTGGGCACAAATTATAGCTTATGTAGTAATAGGGGGTCTGGATGCAAACTGTGATTAAACGAAAGTATCTGTGGGCTATCATAAGATATTCGTTAATTTCAATATGTTGTATACTCCTATTTTATGCTTGCTCAAGACGTTTAACAAAAACAACCGATATATATACACCGCCGCCGCCACCACCTCAAAGATATATTTATGTCGAAACTAGTATTTTAACCGATAGTCTTCCTAGTGCTAAAAGAGAAATCATAGAGACAAATAGATTCAAAAGCATTGCCCCCAAGATTACTAAAGTCGCTTTGAAGGCACCTGATTATTGTTATGGCCAAGCTGCTTCGATAAGCGATAAACAGGTAGTACATGCAACAAAAAGCTTCATTAAATCAGAGTGTGGTGTTGAGATGGGCACTCTAGAAAAGAAATTAGCAGAAGAAGGCTATACAGTCTATTCATGGAATATCATTGATAATATAATGAAGTCACAGAATAAATCACTCCTTCTCGCAGCTCAGGAAATGGGTGCTGAAATTCTATTCACTGTTAACATGTTGGAGGGAATCTATGCATCAAGTGATGAATATATAAAGCGATCATTTTTCTGGTCTGATAAAAATGGAAGCAAAGGCAATCCGGCAAATATAGTCGAAATAGATAGACAGGATATTAGAAAGATTGCTTGGCCTTATGAAGATAAATTGCGCAGAAGATCTTTAGGGGCTTTTCTTGATGTTACTGCAGTAGATGTAACAACAGGACAGGCAATCTGGTTTTATAAATCGGGGAAATATGACATCAAAAAGGTTGAAAAACCTATGACTCTGGTTGTTATGGAGGCATTTGATAAATGGTATTGGAAAATCTACATGGTAGATGGCATAATTCATGGCCAACAAAACACCTCGTCATCTTATGAATATGACTCAACCGGAACACCGCTTCAATTGCATAATGCCGATAAGTTTTATGAAAAATATATTCAAGAAATAGTAACTGACTTCATAGATAGCTTCAAGGCATCTCGAAAATCAGGTAATGTAGTCAATCGTTGACATGAAATAACTAACAACACAGAAAACCATTGCTCAAACTACGCCATTCAGAGGTTTTAATTGAATTGCATGAGGGACATGCGAAATTGGATCATATCCATTTACTCTTGAGTATTCCGCCAAAATACAGTGTTTCGAATACGGCAGGATTTATAAAAGGTAAAAGTGCAATCAGGATTCATCGGGAGATTTTAAAAACCAAGAGAATGACTGGATTAAGTTTTTGGGCGACAGGATATTGCGTAAGCACAGTCGGATTAGACGAAGACACAATAAGAAAATATATCCA
>Ga0105102_10000079_pt1 | contig 23056 bp, 48 predicted proteins | sample PPLLaktember2015_FD_87032 | JGI IMG/M metagenome (GOLD analysis project Ga0105102, IMG submission 87032) | Freshwater sediment microbial communities from Prairie Pothole Lake near Jamestown, North Dakota, USA - PPLs Lake P7 Core (6) Depth... | ecosystem: Environmental > Aquatic > Freshwater >...
ACCCGCAGTGACAGGCTTGGTGAAGTCTATATAAGGGAAAATACCATCTAGCTGGTCAGAAATCTTGCTCGTTGTTGAGCCAACCAAGGCATAGACCCCGTAGTTATTCATAAACAACACAGAACGGAAGTAAGGGTAAACAGCATATTTCAGCTTACTACCTACAGACGCAGACACGTTTGTGTTTGTGAACAGGGTATCCCCTGTGTTTGTAATCCTGACATCAGAAAAGACGTTGATGCTGTCTTCTCCAAAAATGTACAGAAAGTTGTTGGCAGACACCATGTTTTGTATGTTGCCACGCAAGGTAGAGTCTGTAATTGTCTCTGCACCAGCAGAAAGAGAAGTGAAGTCAGTAGGGCTAGTGGCAGAGGAAAAGGTAACTGTACGACCTGTAGCCACCCACACACGACCAGAAAACGTAGAGACAGCAGCTATTTCTTCTAGATTGGGTACACCTATTACCGTGGCATTTGCGTTGCCAGTGGGAGTTGGAGGAGCCGCTATCGTGACAGTAGGCACACTTGTGAAGTTGTCACCCACATTTGACATGATGACTTGTGTGACTGCATTGCCAAACACGATAGCAGTGGCTGTGGCATTACCCCCTCCACCTCCAGTAATGGTGACGGCGGGAGCAGAAGCAGGGTCATAGCCAGAACCACCGTTAGTCACTTGTATGAACAACGCACCCTTTTTAAAGGTCAAGATTTCAGCAATAGCAGTAGCACCGCTACCACCACCACCCGTGATGGTCACCGTAGGCGCAGCAGTGTATCCACTACCACCTTCTGTAATAGAAATAGAAGACACCGCATTTGCCGTAATTGTGGACACAGCAATAGCTTGTACGCCATTTGTCTGGTTCGGTGCAGAGATAGTGACTGCTGGCGCAGAGGTGTAGCCAGAACCTCTGTTTGTAAGCCCTATTTGACCTACACCGCCAACTTGTAGCAAATCAGTGCTGTCCCAAGTAAAAAGTCCTTTGTTGGGGTCACCTATAAATACTTCCTCGTTCTTCCACTGTGCGATAGACACGTTGGCAGAAGAGAATGTACCTGTCACTCCTACATTGCCTACAGTGCCTGTATCTATGACAACGTACTCTCCTCTGCCATCTTCTTGGAAAGCCAACAAGTAGTCAGACAAACCAAGATTGGTGTTTGTAAGGGTAGAGACTGTGTTGCCAAAAGAAATGGCATTGCTACCACCATCTTTAACCGTGACTTGAGCGGGAACAATCTTGATGTTACCAAACCCGATAGGCATGGCATTTTCTATCCACGCAAACTCTTCTTCATCAATAGCTGTTCTGTTGGCCTTGGTATTCAGGCCTTTGAAATTCTTATAGACAGCATAAGATTTCTTTTGTTCTGCGGAGGCCATGATTAGAACGTGCTGTAGGGGTCAGGGATTCTGCGGGTGTACACAGAGTTCAACACCGCTTGAACTTGCTTGGCATATTCTTGCTTGTATATCTCAGCTTCTCCATAGCTCTGTTCTTTGTACTTGGCCTTGTAAGCCGCATAGAAAGCTACAGGTGTTGTGTAGGGGTCTTGTATCTGGTCATTAACGTTGGGCGTGTTCAAGCTCAATGCTGTCGGCAAGATAGTGCTATCTATCTCCACCACATAGGCTTGGTCTGGAACAGGGCCGATATAAATAGTGTTTTGACCATAAACAGAGAAACACACAGGTCTGCCTACATAGTTTTGCCAGTAGCGTAACTGTGCATTAAAGTTTGACCAGGGCAAGTACCGCAAAGGAATGCGGCTGTTTCCCCAGTAAATGTTGACGTTCAAAATGTCTAGTGTCGTGCCCGTGGCAATATTGGCATAGGGGATAATTTCCGCAGGGCCAGAATACTGCAATGTGGCAGTGCCATCTGTGAATGGAGTAGAAGGCGGGAAAGTGTAGCCAGAAGCGGGATAAGGTGGAGGTGTAGTGCTAAGAACACCGCTGCCAGTTACCTCATAGATAAAGATATTGTTAAATATGAATTGACCAGCAGTAACAGTAGCACCCGCAGTCCATACGGTTGCGGGTACGCCTGTGCTAGAAATTGGGGTGGCAGTAATTTGAAGGGTGCGTAAGCACCCAGTATCTCTCGCTACTCGCTCACGGGCATCGTTGATGTAGTCCGTTAGCTCCGAGGTAGACCAGAAGACAGAGTTTGCATCATGCAATAAACGCTGTACTTCCGTGATGTAGGAAGAGAGAGTTGCCATGTTACCTTCATGTTATGCAACCCTCTGATTGGACTTTCCCCCAACGGATTTCTCAATCCGTAAGGGTACTACGCCAACTGCCGAGGGTAACGAGCAGTTCTTTTGTGGATACTCTTCAGAGATTTGTAATCTTTTGAATTTTTCCGTTGCTTCTTCAAGTTCGCTGTGAAGTCGTATCAAGCCCAACTGGACAAGATACTTCTCCTTTTCCTCATCTCCATAACCTAACATATGCCTAGCAGCAGGGGCAGTCAACTCAACTGTCTTGCCAATAGGAAAGTCATAACCGACATAGTTGTACTCAGCGTACAGGTCTTTATCGGTATGGTTGGTTACATAAACAAGGTCGGTCATAGTGTTACAACGTCACCGTACACTGCGATGTCAACTGTGTTGTTTGCGGCAGCGGCTGTATTGACACACACAAACAAAGAACCAGAATAGATTGTTGTGGCAGTGTTTGCCGTCAACCCTAAATCCTGATAATTTGTCGTTGCTGTGATATTTGCCAAAACAACTGCGTTTGAAACTGCGTTTGCTACGACACCATCATTGCTGTTAATGATAGTGACGTTGGCAGCGGCAACACTTCCATTGGCATTTTGGACAGTAATACGGCGAACAATGTAGCTTGTACCGATTGTTGGAATAGTTGCAATGGCATTACCTGTGCTTCCCAAACCGATGGGAACAGATGTAGTGCCAATCAAAACATTACCAAAACTATCGGGATACAGTGCACCTACATGATTCGAGTTCATACTGTCTCCTTAGCTTGTGTAAGTGCTGTTTGCGTTGATACCACCATTGATGGTCAAAGCAGTGGCAGCACCTGCGCCAGCAATAATTGACTGTGCAAACACGTTCACGCCATCAGACAAAATCATGCCGCCAGTGTTATTGGCAAGCAGAGTTGTGATGGATGAGCCGTTATTTGCAGTAACAATTACGTTGGCTGCGGGAAACACCATGTAAGTACCTGCGGGAATCACAGTACCTGCGTTAGCGGCAGTCAGTGATACGTTGGAGAAGTACGCACCAGCAGTGTTGGTGGTTGCATTCGCCAGAATGATTTTGTTCATTGCTAAAGCCATGACTTTTTCTCCTTACAGTGAAAGGTAGTTGTAACCCGTCACCTTGGTCATTGACTTAGGTTTGACGTTCACCAATTCGGCAATCATCAAAACTGCGCCAACATAACCAATTTGCCAGTTCGGGAGTGTGGACTCAAAGCCTGTAAACACAAACGAACCTTGCTCATGGATGTACAGAGACAAGTAGTTGGTGTTCAGGAAGTACACAGTACCTTCAGGGCAGTAAGGGTCTGGATAGATAGGTACGCCAGCAACCATCAAGGCACGGAAAGCAGCTTGAGGGCCATTGGTTTCGCCATCAAAACCTGCGCCTGGGGTGATAACGTATTGCTCTTGACCAACAAAGTCTTGAGCTAACAGTGTCCAAGTGCCAAAACCGCAAATACCAAGGCTAGGCATTTCAGCACCAGCTTTCACTGTGCCAGAAATGTATTGCAGAATGTTTTGACGGGTTGGGTTCACAGAGCCAGCGGCATACTGTGAAGATTTCCACCAAGTGTAGGTACTACGGTCAATGTTGCCGTAAGTGCCTGAGTTTGCAACAGCAGCGGGTAAACCGATGAACTGTTGTGTGTTGCTGGTGTTGTTGTACAAAGCGGTTGCCATTGCATCCATCATCACGTTGGTTGCATCGTTCATACGAGCTTCAATCAACGGAATAATGGCAGCATCTTGCTGAACTGCGCCTTCCATACCGAGGAACGGTACAGGAGAAATCATCAGTTTCAGGTCGAATTCAGCGTTGTAAGCACCTTGCTGGACTGACGGTTGGGCAAAAGAGCCACTGTAGTCAGACCATTGAGCGTTCACAAACTGTGCGCCTTGGACAGGAACGGTTACAGAAGAAACACCACCAGAGGCAGACTGACTGTTGGCAATCAGAGCCGCCATGAGGGGTGTCGAGTTATAAAGCTGGACAACCAGCTTGGGGATAAAGGCTCTACGAGTAACGTAAGTCAGTTCGTTGAACTGTGCTGACCCTGTTGCTGGTAGGATGCCGCCGCCAATAGCCATAAGGCCTCCTATGAAAAAAAATTACCCTCTCACAACCCAATAGGACGATGCGGTTTCCGCAAGTCATTGAGCGCATTCATTGCCTCATTACGAGCAGCGGCTGCTGGATTCTTCCAATACTTGTTCAAGTCAAATTGCTTGACAGCACTTGGGTTGTATCCAGATGAAGTCGGCACTGCGGCTTGCTTCATCCACTGATGGTATTCGGCTGCTGTTTCGTGGTTAGTGATACCACGCTCCAACATAATTTTTTCTACGTCACCAACTTCTGATTCGTTAGAAATCAAACCCTTTTTCATCAAAGACTGACGGCGATTGTTGAGTTCTTCAATCGCTTCTTTCTCACGCAACTTGGCTTCTAAGGCTTGCACACGGTCTTCAGAACGGCTGACCGCTCTGTGTGTGTAGTCTTCGATGTCAAGTTCTGGAATAGGAAGGTCTGGTTTGACCTTCTTAGTCATACGCAAGAAGTCTTTGCGGGTATCGGGGTTTTCCGCAAGAGTTTGAGCAAGTGCTGCTAACTCATCACGGGCTTCTAAGGAAAGATTTTCTAGTGACATAAAGTTACCCTCTTTATACGATTAAATAACACGCTTGCCGTCTGCTGGTTTTTGGACAGCCATACCCGACTTGCTGATTTTGTTCGGGCCACTCAAGCCACCGAACTGTGAAAAACGTGGAGTGTTGGTGACAACGCCATTTTGTTGGTTATTGTCTGTAGGTTTGCGAGGTGCTGCTGCGCCTCTAGGCTTAAAGAGTTCCATTTTGATTCCTTACATTGGGGGAGGGGGAGGCATACCACCAGCGGTAGGCATACCAGGGATAGGTGCTTGAGCCATTGCTTTGCCTTCAGGGGTAGCACCACCCGCCTGTGGCAAGGTTTGCAGTAACTGAAGAATTTCAGATTGCTGTAACTCGTCAGTTTTGCCTTTTTTCTGACCAATCAAGCCACTGAGTGCACGAATGGCATTGAGGGTTTTCTTGCCCTCTTCGGAAACTGAGCCAAATGCGGGTAGGGACTGTTCAAGCAAGTCGATAGCCATGCTTATGTTGATAAGTGCGGCTTCTCTGTTTCCCATCTTGGGTTCTGGAGTAGACATGGGGGAGGCCATTGGAGGCGGCTCAATTTCACCCATGTCTTCTGGCATTTGCGATTCATTAGGGGTGGGTGCGCCCGCAGCCGCTTGGCTACCACGCATTAACTCCATCAACTTATCTGGTGGAACACTCATAATCACTCCTTGCCGTGTTTGTAACCACTTACAAACATCTTGTCAATAGGTAGAGGGCATTTTTTGTCAGCCCTCTGTAGACATTACTTGCGGTCTTTACGGGCTTTGCGTCCCATACGAGCCATTTTTGCTTTTCCGTACATCACAATAATTTCCTTTTACAAGGCCACCTACAAAGGGGAGGCAGCCATACCCTTCCTCACGGAATCCTAGATTAACGGCGGCACTTACGACCGCTTTTTGCTTTCATGTTCATCGCATTCCTCCAGTTTGTTTACGGTTGAAGTCACGTTGGCTTCTTCCGTATGAGGTTTTATACCCAGTTTGACGCAAAGTCAAGTTAGGTGCAGACTCATTGCGTTTCAAAGAAGCTGTGTCAACCCGTGGTTGGTCAGCCGTAGGTTGTGTCATGCCAGTGTTGTTTATAGCCATCATCCCACCTTTTTCAAGTCTGGTTTACCTTCTGCCTTTGGAGGTTGCATTTGTTGTGCTTGTTGCTCCATCGCCTGTTGAGCAGCTTGTTTCTCTTCTGCTTTTCTTAATCTTTCCAACAACAATTGTTTCATTGGCGGTTCAATCATGTCAAGCAAGGACTCTTTGTCAATCACGCCAGCTTGGAACAACTCAAACGCCATCTTGCGACTGTCTTCCATGAAGATAGGTGAATTAGAGTGAGCATCCACTTTTACTACAAAATCTTTGGTGAACTGGTCTGCAATAAATTTCAGTCCACGTGTGTCTGTGTAGTGGGTGTTGTCATAGACCTGCATTAACTTGAGATACAGGGTTGCCATTTTCTCTAAGCTGTCTTCAATGATAAGGGCACGTTTCTTGGCTCGGCTTGAACCTAGTCGAGCAAGTTGTGAGGCATGTCCTGAAGAGCGAACACCTGCTTCGCCACGGCCTTGCAATACAGAAACAATGCCAGATGCCTCTTCAAACATCAGGTCAACTTCACCAATTTCTCTGAACAAGTCAGGTGGGATAGTGGGTGCTAACTTCTCTACTTTTGCGCTTGGCATATCGGTTGACAGCAAGCCACCTGCTCTGTTTAGCGCAAAGTTCTTCTCATCAAGAATACCTGTAAAGCCAATCAAGGCGGTAGGTGGACTGACCTGTTTGGCAAGCAAGTCTAAGATTTCGGTCATACGCTTGTTGCGTAGTTGCTGGAGATAAATTAGACGCTGTACTTCGGACGCACCCCAGTAGTAATCGTAGAGCGGGTTGGGGCAGATTTGGACAAAAGGCAACTCGCCTTTCAAGAACATTGACTCGCCTGTGCGGTCATAGATGATGACATCAGGGTCTGCTTTTGTCACGACTTGATAGTCTTTTGTCTCATCATTCCATACCCACAACTCGACCATTTCAATGGTGTCTTCAGAGACTTGTGCTTTGTAGGTTGGGTTACCTGACAAGTCAAGATTGATGTTGCCGTACATCGTGGGGTTAGATTGGGACAAGATGATGCGCTGAATGCCGTTGGCAATTTCGGTGCGCTCATGTTGCGTGGACATCACCCGTTTGACAATAGAGTCTCTTTGCGGGTGGCTGTAGAGTCTGTCGTACAACTCAGACTTGGTGATGTAGTAGGTTTGAACAATGGCTTCTTGTCTGTCTGTGTAGGGGCTGTCTTCACGCAAGACACCTATACAAGCGGGTTCTACCATGTAGGGGTGGATGCCGTTGTTGACAACGAGTTTGACAAAGGTTGTGTTGTAGCAAAGTGACCACGTGACTGCGGTTGAGAACACCTGGTCGGCATTGCTGTTGAGCCATTCGTCATTGAGTGCTTTGCTCAAGGTCGGTACTTTGATTTGCTCATCCTCAGAAACAGATGCGCCTGTGTGGATAGAGAACTTGGTAGTTTCTGCGGAGTACAGGAACGAGGTAAGTTGGTCTATGTGCGGGTAGATTTTGTTGTAGATGGCGGGAACGTCATCAGGTGCATTGCCGAACAGGTAGTAAGAGCGCAAAGAAGAGTAGTCAACCTTGCGCTGCTCTCGACTGACAAGGCATTTCTCTATGAGGTCTAAATAAAAATTTTCTCTAGCTACGGGTTCTTTAGGGATTCTCATTTTCTCACCTGTAAGTTTTCGTGGTCATTCATTACCACACTCGCACGGGGGCCTTGCAAGTTACCCGCTGCTTTGGGGTTAATTCCCACGGATTCTCCGTTAACAGACTTAAATTGTCCACCCATGACTGATTTCATGTTGATGTTTCCGCCACCACCCCAGATAACGGAGTCACCAGGGCGGGTTTGCTTCTGTTTTTGCTCATTTTGGGCTTGCATAGCGTCTGTAGCCTCGGCAAACTGCTTGTCTGTGAGCTTATTCTTGCGTTTCATGTAGCCAGATTGGTGTTCACCAGCTTTTGTGGACTTGATATCCGTCATATCGTATTCAATGGCAAGTTGCTTCAGATTATTGTCAGTTGCAGAGGTTTTTGCCGACCTTGTGCCCACAGGCTTCAAGTGAACAACAGATAACTCTCCTTTGCAGTTCTTCATGGGGCATGTAGCCTCCCATGCCTCAAAGATTCCGTGGTTTGTGCAGTAATAGTCTCTCAAAATACCCATTTTTACCCCCTAAGTGCTTCGTCAAGTGAAATTTCGCTGTAATCGTGCCTGTTTGCCATCCCAACTTTGATTTTTATGCCGTCTGAGGTCACTTGCAGACCCATTTTTGGCTTAAAAACGGGTTGAGATGTCTTTCTGTAGTCCACGTAACGGGTGTTATCTATGCGTTTCATCACCTTTACGTTACCTGCTTTCCACTGTTGGTAGGCTTTACTGACCCGCTTTTGGACGTTTTCCGTCAGTGGTTCTTCGTTATAGATGAATACATCATGGAAATGACCATGACTTATCCCTGCAAGTTCAGCAAAAAGGGCGATAGAGATGCCTCTATCCTTGTCTGCATAGAAGCGTTGCATGTGTTTTGTGAGTTCACGCTTGGATAACGGGGGCATATTGGTACTCCACTGTGTAGCCTTGTTCTTGTAACCACAACATAAATGCCACTTCACCGTGCGCTTTTGTCGGGTCAGACGGAACAACGATGTGGTTATCTGTTTTTAGCTTCCTAGACTGGGCATGGTGGCCTAGCAAACTTGAGAAATCAAACCCATCTTCGTGAAAATCGTTACCGACATACTCCATGCTGAAGTGTTTGGCAATGTCGATAGGGCAATACTTGTAGCCGTAGCTCTCTAGTACAGGCTTTAGGATGACAGACAGCTGTGCATCTTCGTTCCACCCGTGTATCTCATTGCTGTTCAAGTGCACGATGCCATGCTTGTTACAGGCTTCTAGAAATCTTTTACTTCTCAGAGAGAAGCCACCGTTTTGTACAACGCTTACAGGCTCTGTTGCTTGTGTCCACTGAAAGTTTAAGTACAGAGTACCGTTGCCAAAAGCGCAGTGTGATGGTGCGCCTATGTAATCGTAGTCATAGTATTCAGGCTTGAAGTTCTTGCCGTTAAGAACCCACCCATCGTCTTGGACGATAAGGCAGTAGTCTGTCTCTATGTAGGCATAGAGGCTGTGCATCATAAACAGGGAATACCCTAAGTAGTCTATGACATGGCAGCGTTTCCAGACCACATTGCTTGGCAAGTTGGGCGGCTCTTCTATAGAAATGAGCAAGCCCTGTGAGCCTGGCAACTCCCGCATACTTCTGACGATTGAGGGTATGGCAGACGCTCCATTGTTGTGCCCATAGACAGAGACAATTGTTAATTGGTTATGCACCGTACATTCCTATTCTTTTGAGGTAGTCGCTAACATTTCTGCCTACAGCGATTTGTTCAGGGGAAAAAGACTCTTGTGCTGCGCTCACGTTGCGGGAGAGCTTGTGTGCTATCAATCTAGGCTGAATCTGCTCTGCGTAGGCAACGGCAGCGAGGGCAGAGGCAATCACACGGTCATCTTTACCACGACCAGGTGCGCCTAAGAAGCCACCTTCTCGCACGATACCTTTCATTTCCTCTAGGGTATCCATGCTGAGTATGCCCATCATGCCCCGCTCAAAATAGTCTTTCATGTACTGCAACATGCGTTCTTTGCTGTTGGCAGTGGTGAGGTAGCCAATACTGTTGGAGAGGCCACCAAGGGTGTCATTACGCCTCCAGATGTAGTTTGTCATGCTACCCAACACATCCATCAAGTCACGTCCTGTAGCCCCGCCCATAGAGGTTGCCAAGCGTTTCAAGTTCCTGAGTTCGTTGATGACGGCCTGACCTGGGCCATTCACCTCCAAGTTCAGGGTAGAGTTCTTGTATGCACCTGCAAGGTGCGCTATCACCCACGCAAACTGGTAAGTGTTGAGTTCAGAGGTTGCAAACTCTGCTACTTGGTCTAGGCCATCTGCATAGCAGCGGTAGACCTGAATACAGAACCTGTCTGCCCAGTCAGAACTGCCGTAGGCAGGGTCTGCACCTATGACATAGTAGGCAGAGTCTATAGGTTCTTCCCACACCTTGAGAGTTCCCAGACGCTCTGTTGACTTCAGCACCTCAGTGTCTTGGAAGAGTTGACCAAACGAATACCTGTAGTAGTCGCACTCTGTGGTCTTGCTCTTCTTAGCAGCTTCTGTACAGCGGGTATGCGAGAAGAAGGATGTGCCCGTCATCACAAAGGCATAGTCCTCAGTGGGTGGAAACTCTTGGTACATAAGAGCATCATCTTTGATGCCCTCTGCCATCTTCCAACGCCACCATGCCATTTGTCTGCTGTTAATCTCAAAGCCGTAGAGCTTCTTAATGTCTTTGTGCCATTCTTTCTCTTCGCCTGTCAGCTTGCCATCCCAGTACACCTTGTAGATGTTGGAGTCGGCAGGGACTTGGTAATACTCATTCCTCCACCAGCCGCAGAAGATGGCACGTTGAGTCTTAGCTCGCTTGGCAGTCTTGTACATGTCGTGAAACATGTTGAAGCCTTGAGCCGTACTTTCAAACATGTACAGCCTCTCTGCATTCTTTTCAGCAAGAGAAGCTATCAACGAGGCTAGACCTTCTTCATTTCCCCATGAGGCTGTCTCTGTACCGTGCAGATAAGTGATAGCTTTACCCTGCCCCAGACGAGACTTATTTCCTGCAATTTGATAGAACAGTCTTGACCTGTTCTTGAGAACCATCTGGTTTCTGTTGTGGGCAACCAGCGGAATCTTGTACTCTTTTGGCAGACCTTCAATGTACATAGCCAGAGTGCTTCTGAACATGTCTCTGTTTTCTTCTGTATCAGCAACCAGAGTTCCTTGCCACCCTGGATGGGTAAACTGCCAATATAGGTCAAGTGCCAAGGAAATAGTCGTGATACCCAACTGCCTACCTTTGAGGATGACAAAGAAGTGGATGTCATTGTCTAAGCCCTTTTGTATCTCTTCCATCACATAGGTCTGAGTCCCCAGAAGGTTACCCATCTTCTTCAAACCCTCTTCCTTAGTCTCAATCTTGAGTTCAGAACAGAACTTGTAAAACTTCTTCAGGTCAAAGTTCATCTTCTTCGTTTTCTATAGATTCGTTGATGAGTTGTTGCTTGACCAATTCCAACACGCCAATGACTGTTGACATATACAGTGTTTCGTCATACTTGTGGATGGTATGAAGTAAGTCATCAACCAAACCATCAGCTAACTTGCCTTGGGACAGAATCATTTATAACTCCTCATCTTTCCATTCAAGGATGTCACACGCTGCACGTTTATTCTTCGCACAGTTGATAAGCGTCTTCACATGGTCTGCACAATACTTACTCTTCCACTCTGCCACCAACGCCAGCTTCTGCTTCTTGTTAGTGCAACACATGGCTTTCCAAATGTCCTCTTTCAGCTGAATACGACTCTCCCGCAATGCCATCCTCGTAGCCAACTCTATAGCCATATTCCACAGCCCTCTCAATACTTATCGCCATCATCATCATCATCTGCTCTGTACGGGCGAGCTTAGTCATCAGGTCTGCATACGCACCCCGCAACTCATCCTCATCCATCCAGAATGTCTCATTCATGCCGTTCTCCACACCCTCACTTGGTCACCCTCGGTCTTGGCAGTAAACACCCTACCCAACCGCTTACCAGCCCTGTAGTTGGCATTCAACACCTTTGCCCTAGCATCCAGCGGTACACAGAAGCTATCCCCCACATCCATATCCTCGTAAGGATAGGCATACACAACCCTCATCTTGGGTGCAGGTACACCTACTTCAACCTCTATCGCAGTAATCATCATCTCTTCCCCTCTACCAATAACTCCATAGTATAGACAAAAAAAGGGTTAGTCAAGAAGTAACCCCTGACCAACCCTGAAGGCAACCGCTAGAGCATTCGGGAACTAGCAGCAACTGCAATATACACCAACACGAATGAGGACTGTTTGTGGGAACTACCGTCTAGACAGTAGCCAATCCCCATACGTGAAACCACAGTCTACCAAAAACACTATTTTTGGAAAAACAGAATTTTTCTATGGGGGGCGAGAAGTGGGGTGCACGCCTTTTCAGACCCTCAAACCCAAAAGCAAGGGCGCTAAAGCTGTGGCGAGCTAACGCAAAGCACAGGCAAGACCCTACCCAAAATCTAAAGCAATGACTAGGGAGAGGGGAGGGAAAGACTAGCGCAAGGGAGGGCGGGATGTGATAACCCCATTGTGGCCCTTGTAGTTGACCAGGCTAAAGGATAGATAACCTATTAGATAAACACACCTAGAATATATCTAGTATACATCTTAGTCTAACCTTAGTCTATTACAGGTGTCTTAACTAAGTTATTAACAGGTCTGTGCATAACCAGGTCTTATCCACACTATCCACAGGGTGCACTGTTATGGTGATTATGTGCACTGTTGTGGTGTTGTGCAGTGCAGTATTGTGCTATTGTGGTGCATAGCTATTTTAGAGAATGCGGCAAAATAAGGGGCTAGCATATTGGCATGATACATGCATGTATAAAGTGTGGTTAGACTAAAAGCATGTTGCAGATAGTAGTTATCCACAGCAATAAACAAGGGGCATAGTATGCAAGTAACAGCAGTTTATCAAGGCAGCGAGATAGGGTACGGTGAAGGCCAGCACTACATCTACGCTATAGAGGAATGCATAGACAGCATAGACTCTATGTATATAGAGAATGCTTTGCAAGATATAGAGTTATATTTTGTAGGGAATACTGAGGGAGCTACACTGCCTAAGATAGCTAACCTCACTGACTACTACTATAAAGAGAGAGAGTATTTCTAAAGTCTAGCGTATGGCCTAGCGTGCTAGGTCATGCGATATGCTTTGCATGTCAATCAATCAATCAATCAAAGGATAGTATCCATGCGAACAATACCAATTCACGTTATGAATAAGTCACAGGCTAGCGTTATAGCTGGCAGTGTGACTAGCACATCTAAAATGCCATGTAAGAGTTATTCACTGCCTACAGTGGCATGCATCACAGGCTACAAAATGAGCAAAATAGCTGGCAGCATATGTAGCACATGCTATGCGAATAAGGGTAATTATGTGCAATATGCGAACAATATTGAACCAGCACAGCATGCCAGGCTAGATAGCCTAAACGATAGCCTGTGGGTATCTGCTATGGTGGCGCATATTGGCAGTGACAGCTATTTTAGGTGGCATGATAGCGGTGATTTACAGGGTTTATGGCATTTAGAGAAAATAGCACAGGTAGCTATTGAGACACCTAACTGTAGACATTGGCTGCCTACAAGGGAATACGCTATGGTCAAAGCATACATAGCTAAACACGGTGCACTGCCTAAAAACCTGATTGTCAGATTATCTGCCATGTACGTAGATAAACAGGTAACGATACCAGCTAGCCTACAGGGTATAGCTAACGTGGCAGTTAGTAACGTGCACACAGTGACAGCTATAGGCCACGAATGCAATTCACCGAAACAGGGTGGCAAGTGTTTAGACTGTCGTGCATGCTGGGGTACTAAACCTGTTAGCTATAAGATTCACTAAAAAGGGGGCACAGCATGAAAATTGTATTTAATCGTTTACTCGGTGCATGGTACATAGTACGTGGTGCACATCATACCCCTATAGGGGGTAGATTTGAATCTAAACAGGCAGCACAGGCATGGCTAGCTAGGGATAGATAGCAGCTAGCCTATAGCCTAGCATGCTGGGCTATGGGATATCTACTAGTAGGTATCAATCAATCAACACACATGGAGCATAGTATGCAAAAACGAATGATAGCTAAATTTAACGGGATAGATTCACGTACAGGTTACCCCATACGCAAAGGGGACGAAATAATCTATGACACAGTCACCCGTAAAGCATGGATAACGGACGAAGACGAAGACACACCACGCCTGACGTTTCAATCACCAGATAGGTATATATCTGACGTTTATAACGTTGGTGGACGTGAATATTATCGAAATAAGCAGGGATTGTGCGTAGATGCCCCTTGCTGCGGCTGCTGTACTGTTTAAAGGAGATAGCCCCATGACATTAACAAAAATGTACCGTGCACACCGTGACCGCCACATTGCATATGGTTGGCGTCCTTTGTCTTTTCGCCATTGGTTAGATAAATGGGGTAGACACGTTAAAAACCCACAATCATTTAATCCTTATAGGTAGCCCCATGACTACATTAAAAGCCCTAGAGACAAGCCTGTACTGGATGCAGGTCGTTTACAAGCAAAGTACAGACCCCACACAACGTGCACGGGTGAAAGCCCGTATAGCCAAGCTTGAAGCCCAAATAGCAGATTTTGAAGCCCCTCATAGCCCCAATTGCCCCGCAGTTGATGGCTTTGGATGCCGTTGTAACGAATTGGAAAAGGTAGCCCCATGACTGAGCAAAATATTATTGATTTTCTGTGGGATGTGCTGGGTGACTATCGTCACCAAGTTATTCCCGAAGGTATAGCCCCAAATGACGAAAAGTGGAACGACATTTGTACCGTCATGGCATGGCTAGAAGAAGACTACAAAGCCCCAACACATTTCGATTAAAGGATAAGCCCCATGAAAAAATACAAAGTATTAGCCTCTTATCGAACATACGTTTACGCCCTTGTCGAGGCCGAAGATGAAGACCAAGCCTATGACATAGCCCGTGACATGGACGGTGGAGATTTTGAGAGGGCTAAAGGTGATGACCTCTCAGACTGGTCAATAGATGACGTTGAAGAGGTAGCCCCATGATAAAAGCCCCAAGCCCCCACAATGACACTACACGTATGTACCCACGCACCCTGTCGGAGGCATTCCCTGCTGCCCCCACATGGCAAAGTGAAGCCCCTTTGCATGACAAAGTGCTGTATGCAGTAGGGTTATTCACATTGGGGTTCTTGACAGCCCTTGTGACTTGTTGCTAATATCTGCCCCGTTGTCGTAGAAAACAACTATGTCTAAGCCTCTTACACATGCTCTCGCCCTTGGTCTTCACCTATGGGTTTCTACCGAGGGCAGTTGTAAGGGGCTTTTTTATTGCCCCATCTACGTCAGCCGTACCCCACACGATAGCAAGCATTTACATGGATGGCGTGGGAGAAAACATAGGGCAACGCATCACCCCGTTGAACCCTCGCAGACTGTGTGCGTGGTACTGCATAAGACAGGGGGACATGGTGAGACAAGACCCCTATCGAATGAAACGCATCCTCAAAGGGAAGCTGGTGCACTCTGTGCATGGGCTTGGGGGAGATGCTTCTCACCCTTGGGGAAACTATTGTCAAAAGGAAAGTAACCATGAACAAACAAGAAGCAAATCAACTCTTAAACCAAGTCAGAGAAGGTGTACTACACCCCCCCTCTATCATCATCAAAGCCCTAACCATCACAGGAGACATACATGCTAAATGCCCTAACTTGGATAGCACTGCTGACAGCAGGTGCAGTAGTAGTGATAGCCCCCATGTGCCTGATGTTGCTGTACAAAATTAAGAAGGAGAACCCCCAATGACACAAGATGAAATCATTGCGATGGCAAGACAGGCTGGTTTTTTAGAACATAAAAATCAGTTTTATACAAACCATGAGTATGGTGATTGCAAACTTGAGCTTGAAGCCTTTGTCAAACTGGTAGAAGACAAAGCGTTTCAGGACGGCTATGAAAAAGGCATAGCCGCGTTTAATGAAGCAGTTGAACTTGAGCGTGAAGCCTGTGCAAAAGCGTGTGAAAACATGACGCTTGAATGGAAAAACCAACCACACATTGCTAAGGTAGAACTGTCAACCATGATGGATTGCGCTCTTGCCATCAGAGCCAGAGGTGAAGCATGATTAAAGTATTGAAACAGGCGCTTGAGGCGTTGGAAAGCTGCACACCACAAGACACATCAACAGGCCATGTAATTCACGCTTGGCATGATGAAGAGTTGGTTAACAAATCCATCACATCCCTACGCCAAGCCATTGCAAAGTTGGAAAGCCAAGAGCCTTTTGCGTATGTAAATGTTGAAATGCGTAGGCTTGAATTTGCACAGCCAATCAAATGGTATACGCCTACTGTTGTGAATCTAGACCGAATTCCATTGTTTACCAAAGAAGCTTTGGAACAAGATCAAAACATCTGGTCTGATGATGGGTCTGTCAAGATAATCTATGAGGAATAACACATGATTGAAGTATTGAAACAGGCGCTTACGGATGCAAAACGCAATGAGAGGCATAACAATGTTGCTGAGACACGCTATTGGTTAAACCAATACAAACTGATTGCAGAGCAAGCCATTGCACAGCACCCACCACAGCGCACATGGGTAGGGCTGACCAATGAAGAAATTGAAGAAATTAAGTTGAAGGCTTGTGGTAATGTGTTTAGCGCAATCATGTTTACAAATGACAGGCTTGAGGAGAAGAACACATGAGATACAGGTTATCCGAGTTACCTGTTTCAAAACTCGGAACAATTGGAGTTAAAACCCATGAAAAACGAAATCGAAACTGCAATCAAGTTGCTGGCTGAAAAAATAGACAAGTCTGTAAAAAGTGAAGACGCATTGCGTTTTACTCAAGCGGCCTTAAATCTTGCCCATGTTCTTGCAACATTAAACAACATGAAAAACTAAAAACAATGCCCCTTCGGGGGCGTTAAGGAGAAGAACACATGATTGACCGACTTATCCTCGGTGTCGTGCTGTCTGTTGTTGGGTGTAATGGCTTCTTACCTGATAAGCCACCTACACCATTGACGCTGAAAGAAAAAGCAAAGATGCAATCAGTTGGTAAGGTGTGCGTGAAGAAAAACAAACAAACACCAACAGTAAAACAACTATGTAAACGATGGGAGGTGCAAAAATCAAAATAAACACTTGACATCATCTAATTAACTGTGCTTATAATCTAATCCCAATTAACTGAAAGGTTCGTGACCATGAAACTGTGTATTCACTGCAAGCACTGCTTGCCATCAGAGGTTTTACCCAAAGACCCTGAGTATTCTAGATGTGGGTTTGAACGCCCTATAAGCCTCGTTACAGGCCGTCTACGCTCTATCCCCGAACTACCCTACTGCTCTAGCGATAGAAGCCGTTCTGGACGCTGTAAGCTAGATGCTGTCAACTGGGAAGCTGCTGACCATGTGATGACTCCAGAAGAGGAAGAACTCATGCTCAAGGAGGCCAAGTATGTCTGACTTCACACCAGAAACCCGTAACTCTGCCATTTGGTCAGGTGACTCCCGCAAGGTAGCCAACGGCAAAGCCAATGAAGTCATCCTGACAAAGCAAGGCAAGATGGAAATAGAAGACATTTCCCATGTTGAAGCAGTTCAGATGGGTCATGTGATGGAGCCTGTCATTGGCAGACTCGCACAGGCCAAGCTAGGCGTAGAGTTAATCAAAATAGAGGATAGTCTCACCCATGCCAAACACCCTTGGTTTAAGTCTCATTTTGACTTTGCTGGCAAACAAGGCGGTAAGACATTTCTCGTTGAAGCTAAGAACTACAACGCAGCAACTCGCAATAAGTTCGATATTGCGGGGGTCTGTCCTCCACCAGACATGGCTCAACTGGTACATGAAGCTGCTGTATTCGGTGTCGATATGGTTTATCTCGCCGTTCTATTCGGTGGTCAGGAATTCGTCCTCATTCCCTTCACCATCACAGATGAACAGAAGGAAGACCTTATCAAGCAAATGGCAGTCATATGGGGACATGTCCAAGCTCAGACTACCCTACCAGCAGAAGACTTGGAACAAGTCAAACTTCTCTATCCTGTTTCAACAGAGTCGGTCAAGACAGCTTCAGCATCAGTCGAGCAAGCCTGTCTAGCACTTGCTCAAATCAAGGCCAACATCAAGGCTTTAGAAGCACAGGAAGAGCAGTACGACACCCTTGTCAGAGGCTACATGGCAGACAGGGACACGCTGACCACCATAGACGGCAAAGTTCTAGCCACGTGGAAGTCAGCCAAGTCAAGCATCAAGTTCGATGCCAAGCTCTTCCAAGAGTCCATGCCAGACATCTACAAGCAGTACATGCGTGAGATGCCTGGCTCCCGTAGATTCCTTTTAAAGTGAGGTTCACAATGTTTTTTAGAAACAAAGACTTAGAGAGAAGAGTTGCTGATTTAGAGCAAAGTCTTTTCAGAACGCAAATGGATTTAGAAACCACCGAAATCCGTTTAAATGGACTTTTGAAAGCCTATCCGCACGGCACTACCCGCACAGGTGCGCCACGCAAGAAGCCAGGCAGAAAGCCGATGGTGAAAGCATGAGAAAAAAAATGACACCAGAACAAGCGATAGATGCTTTTCAACGTTATCAAGATGGAGAGAAACTCAAAGATTTGGCGGCAGAGTATGGACTCTCTCAATCACGTTTAGGGCAAATGAGAGACAAGTTTAAGCGGGTCATAAAGGCTCGTATTGCTTATATGGTTGCGTTGGCCTTGAATTGCGGAAGTAACATGGAAGACATTACTAAAGCTATTGAATGGGGTTTACATATCTACCAAAGAGAAAAGAAAGAAGAATTTGTAAAGTTTTCAGAAGAATACAACAAGTCTTTGGAGTTTGACAATTTATGAAAGCCTATCCCTACATGCACAAGCATCCAACCTCTGGACAAACAACAGAGAGCGAGGGGATGGATTTACTAGACTGGTTCGCTGGTCTTGCCATGCAAATCTTTATTGCTAGACAGCGCACCTCGCTTGCAGATGATGCAAAAGACTCTTACGAGCTAGCACACTTAATGATGAAACAAAGAAAGGAAGTTCCCAATGAGTAATATCGTAGCTTTTAGTGACATGCAGCAGATGGCAGAGGTTGCCGCTGGCAGCAAGATGTTCGGGTTCAAGAACACACAGGAAGCAATGGCAATCATGCTCTTGTGCCAAGCCGAGAACCTACACCCCGCAGTAGCCATGCGTGATTTTCACGTCATCCAAGGCCGTCCCGCTCTTAAAGCAGACGCAATGCTTGCCAGATTTCAACAAGCTGGCGGTTCAGTTAACTGGAAGGAATATACAGATGAGCAAGTCACAGGCGTGTTTTCGCATCCTTCGGGGGGAACTCTTGAGCTTACGTGGACATTGGCTCAAGCCAAGAAAATTGGGATTGCCACGAAGGATAACTGGAAGAACTATCCAAGAGCAATGCTTAGGGCGAGAGTCATTAGCGAAGGCATTCGTTCCGTCTTTCCAGGCTGTGTTGTCGGAGTCTATACACCTGAGGAAGTGCAGGATTTTGAACCTCCCAAAGAAAAGTTCATGGGTAATGTTGAACGGGTTAAAGACATACAAGAAGTTGAGATTGTCGAACTGGTTGAGGACGGAGCGTTTGCGTTATATGTCCCGAACTCTGACCAACCCTACAAACGCTACGCAAGCGTAGAGGATTGGATAGATGGATATGCACAAATGGTCGGACGCATCACCGCAAGCCCAAAATACTCTTTGGAGGAAAAGGCAGAAAAGCTCACATCTCTTGCCGAGTGCAACAAGGTTGTTACAGAAAACTTCTCAACAATGGATAAGGTCAAGCTCAAAGGAGCAATTGTTGAATCAGGAGGAACAGTCTCCCCAAAGCTCGACAAGTCCCAACCACTTCCCGATATGGGACTCAACGAGCAAACGTTTTGATGTGTCTGCAAAGCGGCAAAAGTCTGACACCACTGGAGGCATTAAATGAATTCGGTTGTTTCAGGCTTGCAGCACATATCGAAAGTCTTCGTAAAGACGGACACAGAATCTTTACGCACATGGTTAATGAAAATGGCAAGAAGTACGCCAGATACACACTCAACTGAAAGGAAATACATGTCAACAGGAAATGCACACAAAGAGATGCCTGGTTCAGGTGTCATGTACTGGGAAGAAGAAGAGATGCGTAAGTCTCCTAAAGGGCCAGACTTCAAAGGTTTTCTAGTTCTGGATATGGACTACAAAGCTGGCGAGAAGCTCAAGATTGCAGCATGGCAAAAGCCAACCAGCCGAGGACACAGCTTGCTTGCTTTGAAAGAAGACAATTGGAGCAAGAAAAAGCGTGAGGAAGAGCGAGGTGATAAAGAGGTTGTGCCATCGTACAACCGCAGACCCGCTCGTAATGATGATGAAGATGTACCTTTTTAATCACAGGAGAGAAAAATGAAAATTTTTTTAATCGCGGCTTGGCTTTCTGTTTCTAGTTCTATGGTTTGGGCCGCATGTTCAACACATACCTACTCACAAAATGGTCGGTATGTGACTTGCACCACCTGCTGTTACGGCAATAACTGCACAACAAACTGCTATTGATGGCAACGAAAGTCTCTCCCACACAGCGTAGCTTGGCTCACCTTCGTGAGTTGGGCTACCACGTTGAAATAGTTGAGAAGTGGAACAGCTTCACCAAACAACGAAAAGACCTGTGGGGATGGGCAGACCTTCTTGCTATCAGGAAGGGTGAGGTTCTGGCAGTGCAGGTTACCGCCTCTGCTGTCAGTGACCGCATAAAAAAGATTATGGCCTCTGACACTCTTGCTCTTGTCAGGGATGCTGGAATCAGGATTGAAGTTCATGGCTGGCGCAAGTCAGCAAAGACCAACAAATATGTTTTAAGAATTGAGGATATATCGTGAGTGAAGTTCAACAAGCACAACAAATTCAAATGAGTGAAGACAGCATGAAGAAAGCTGGCAACTCTATCAACTACGCAGTCAACCTGGTCAACATGTCTTTGCAACAACTGTGGAACATTGCCTACCAAGCTGGCTTTGAAGACGCACAAGCAATTATGAAGACAGACAGAGGTCAACAACAATGAGCAAGGCACACATCTTTGTGGCAACCCCTATGTATGGCGGCATGACCACAGGCTACTACTGTCAGTCACTGGTGAACATGACCACCGTTATGCGGGGAAACGATATAGACATGAGCTTTAGCTGCATGTTTAACGAGTCCCTCATTCAGCGGGGCAGAAACGCTCTTGCACATGGCTTTCTTAACAAGAAGGAAGCTACCCACCTGATGTTTATTGACGCAGATATTAAGTGGAATCCAGCCGACATCGTGCCTATGATTGAGGCTGACAAAGACATCATCTGTGGTATTTACCCTAAGAAGGAAATAAATTGGCATGGGGTAGAGCAAGCCGTCAAAGAGGGTGTTCCTGTTGACCAACTGAAAACCCGCACAGGTAGCCTTGTGGTTAACCTTGTGGACTATCAGGGGACAGTCACAGTACCAGCACATGAGCCTGTGGAAATCTGGAATGGCGGCACAGGCTTCATGCTTATAAAGCGTAGTTGTTTAGAAGACCTTGCTACCAAGATGCCTAGTTATATCAATGATGTAACTTTCCTGTCAGGTGAAATCAAGCAAGACAAGATTGTTGAATTCTTTGCTTGTGCGATTGAGGAGGGTGTGGGCAGATTGTTGTCAGAGGACTACTATTTCTGTCAGGAAGCCCGTAGGCATGGGTACAAGATTTACGCTGCACCGTGGGTGGTTCTAGGGCATTTTGGTAGCTATCTGTTTGAAGGTGGACTGCTGCCAGCACCATGAACATTTCTCTTGACCTTGGGTGCGGAGAAACCATCCGCAACCCCTACCAAGCAAACAAGGTGATAGGGCTTGATATTCAGGACGCTGACCTGGCTATTGAGCCTATCCCTCACCCTGATGACCATTTTGACTTTGTAACGGCATACGACTTTCTGGAACACATTCCCAGACTGTTGTATGTTCCGCAGCGCAGATACCCGTTTGTAGAGCTTATGTCAGAGGTTTGGCGGGTGATGAAGGTGGGCGGAAAGTTCTTATCTTCTACACCAGCGTTTCCACATGCGCCAGCATTCCAAGACCCGACTCATGTCAACATCATCACACCTCTGACTTTTGCAGAGTATTTTGATGATGAGAAGACTTGGGCAAAGATGTACGGGTTTAAGGGCAAGTTCCATATTTTGAACATGCGCTACCACGGCCCTCACCTGATAGCAGAACTAGAGAAGGTCAGCGTTTAGCAGTCCGTGCCGACTTGATAAATGCCGCTTTGGTAGGGTAACCAGCTTGACCCTTGCGTTTGGGCGGCAGTCCCGCTGCTCTGCGTTGATTGATGTTGAAGTACAAGCCACGTTGGGCTTTAGGTGTGTATGCCATTATCTGCAACCCCATCTCTTTCTTGCTGCTTTACCACGGTCGCCCGTCCAGCCACTGCTTCTAGCGCAGAACGACTTGTGGCGAGGATTAGAAGTATCTTTGGTAGGAGCTTTCAGGTTGCTACCTGTCGCCCTGTTTGCCTTTGCTCTACCCTTGGCAGTCAACCCACCACCCGCCTTGACAGAGAGCTTCTCTCCTCTGCCGACAGATAGGTTAGGGAACTTCTTTTTCATCCTACATTCCTCTCAAAATGGGGACAATCAACCAAGTTAGAAAAGTTGCCACCCCATCTGTTTTTGGGGTGCAAGGACTCCCAGTACACACCCAAAGGCGCAATGATTTCCTTGCTCCAAATTATCTTCCCATCTTTGAAGAAATTCAAGTCTATAGCGCAACGCTTTAAGTGAATGCTCTTCATGGTCTTAGAGCGTCCAGTCTTAACGTATATGGCTTGCTGTTCAGGTGTGCGGGACAGTTCCCCACCTGTAACCATAAAACCTTGTTCAGTAGCGTACTGGATGAGTTTGCAAGCATCCAATAGGAAAGCGGCTTGTTCTTTACTGAGGCTCATTTTTTCCTCATATCTGCAAGTTTTTCAATTGTGCGCCCACCAAAGTAAGCACCCATGATAAGCATACCCCACTGCCCAAGCAATTGAACGTAGGATTCATTTGCGTTATGTCCAAAGGCAGACATCATGGCAAACAGGAAATAGCCCATAAAGATGGCTATCAAGCTCATAGGGCGTATGTTTTTGGACAGCCAAGAGTCACTAGACATATCTGCTTGCCAGCGGTCTGTCACGTTTTCAGCATCACTCTGAGCAGCCTTGGCATACATTTCCATCTCAGCCAACTCCATCTTGGCCTTCTCTATGCCAAGCTCCAACAACCGTTCTTCATGGTCGTATTGAAGCTCTCG
>Ga0105102_10000083_pt1 | contig 22541 bp, 7 predicted proteins | sample PPLLaktember2015_FD_87032 | JGI IMG/M metagenome (GOLD analysis project Ga0105102, IMG submission 87032) | Freshwater sediment microbial communities from Prairie Pothole Lake near Jamestown, North Dakota, USA - PPLs Lake P7 Core (6) Depth... | ecosystem: Environmental > Aquatic > Freshwater >...
ACAGAAGGTGTTCCTGGTCTTTGTGCTTCTGTTCCAACTGGTAAGATGTTAGCCGCTGTTGATGTTGATATAAAGATTCCTCGTGCGGTTACAGTTCCTTCCCTTACATCAATAAAGACAGCATTCTCACCTTGAGGTATAGTTTGCCCAGATACTGTTGGAGTAAATCCGATGCCAAACCAAGACGCAATACGGATATTAGCTACAGTCGAACTAGCTCCATCACCATTACCTGCAGCGAACGAGGAACCACTAGTGAGTGTACCTGCGCCTGAACCGACTTCAATTACTTGGTTACCTATGTTTAAAGTACCAGTCAACGTACCACCACTCAACGGTAGGTAGCTGTGAGTGTGTGATGATGCAGCTGCGCCGATTGTGTTGTAACTGATTGTTCGAGCGGCACTACCGTTGAATGTTGTGCCTGACGCATCACCCGTGCCGCCGTTGTTAAATGTTACGGCGTTAGCTACACTTGCTGCGCTACCGTCGATGCTTGTAATACCTGTCAAAGCCTGAGCTGCCGAAGCACGGTTGAGCGCAATCGCTGTTGTACCAACGTATACTGTGCTATTACCGAGAACTGCACTTGGAATAGTACCTGTCAACTGACCTGCAGGAACTGATGTTAGTGACGCTGCACTACCACTAAAGGTTGTTGCCGCTAACACACCAGTGCTTGGGTTGAATGTCAGCTTGGTGCTCGAGACCCTAGCTGACTGGTTACCTGTTGTTGCTGCAACGGCAAACACTGGGTAGTATGTAGCGTTAGTTGCGTTATCTTGTGTTACGTTCACAGGTACAGTGATAGCTGCTGAACCGTTGAAGTCAACGCCGTTAATAGCACGGGTTGTTTGCAATGTTGTAGCTGTTGTGGCGTTGCCGGTCAGCGGACCAACAAATGATGTTGCAGTCAACGCACCAGTTGATGGGTTAAATGTCAGCTTGGTGCTTGATACCTTAGGTGATGTGTTACCGGTTGTAGCTTGTGCTAGAGCAGGGTAATATGTAGCGTTGGTTGTTGTATCGTCGGTTACGTTGATAGGTACAGTGATAGCTGCTGAACCATTGAAGTCAACGCCGTTAATAGCTCTAGCTGTTGTCAATGTTGCTGCACTACCATCGATGCTTGTAATACCTGTCAGTGATTGAGCGGCCGAAGCACGGTTCAGCGCAATCGCTGTTGTACCAACGTATACTGTGCTGTTAGCTAAGATAGTTGATGAGATTGTACCAGCAGTCAAGTCAGACGCACTTAAGAATGCATCAAGGGTGCCTTTTGTTCCTGAGAAAACTTCACTTGTGTTTGTAGCATCAGGAATAAATGTAAACTTACCGGTGCTGTCATCAAAGCCGAAGAAACCTACCCTAGCTGCTGTACCGTTGTGCCATCTAAACTCAATACCACGATCTTTGTTATCATCAGCACCTGGCGCAGTATCACCACCTAGCGTGAATATTGGATCATCGATAGTTACTGTTGTTGAGTTAAATGTTGTAGTTGTGCCGTTTACTGTTAGGTTGCCTGTAACAACCACGTTACCTAAGGTTGATTGGCCTGTTACACCCAAACCACCAGCGACAACAAGTGCACCTGTACCAACGGTAGTTGATGCAGTCGTCATCGGAACGCTAACATAACCGGTTGTTGTATCTGTACTATTAGATCTTAAATCTAGCACACCACCTGTACCTGCTTGTGCATAGATCGTAGCGATGTAAGGTGTACTGATTGTTACAGGACCACTGATTGTACCACCGTGAATCTTGTCACCAGAAATTTGGTCGTTTGCTAATGTCAGCGTACCAGCTGAAACATCAAGTGTTTTTGTCGAGCCAACAGTGATGTTGCTTGTGGCAATAGTAGCGCCATCGATTGTACCTGAATCGATATTGGCGTTAGTTAGAATTTGTGAGTTTAAATTTAGTGCGGCTTGAAGTGATCCAGACACGCTTAAATTTGTAAATGTTGCTGCTCCTAAATCACTGATGACTGTTGTTGGTGATGTACCAACAGCAACACCATGACGAGCAACGAAGTGCTTTACGACTGATGCCATTACTTAGTTCCCTTTCCCTAAGACTGTTTCTTATTGTTGTTTTGTATTTATACTAGAATGGCTGTCGCAACCACCTTATATACTGTTGATGCTGCTGATGCTGAAGTTACCTTAAGCACAATGTTACCTGCTGAAATATCAACTGCATAAGATGCCACCGGAGATGTGCCGATACCTGCCATACCATATTCTGTCCAGTTTACGTTTGTGCCGTCATGAATAGCCAAAATTTTACTAGTCCAGAACTTAGTGCCTTCAACCGCTTGAATTTGGAACTCAACAGAACGGTAAGTTGCCGCAGCAATAGATAGAATAGTTGTTTCAGACGTGCTTGTTGTAGTTACAGGGTTCTCTACGATACCTTGAGTAACAACAGCACCGCTTGATCCTGTATTAACAATGTTGCCTTGAACATACAAGTCACCGTTGATTGTTGTCTTACCACTAGGTTCAATCAGAAACTTTGTAGAACCAACAGAGTCTTGAACCTCCATCAACTTTGTGATTTGGGTCAAGTCATATGCCTTAACAAACAGCGATGTGGTTGGTACATATTCGTCAGTCCCGATAGACAACACTTTTGTGATGTTACCCGTACCACCAATCTCTGCTGTTACGTTACCACTTGTTGTTTGGATGGATCCTGTGACAGTAAAGTTATCAGCGTCGATAACTGTTACTTGATACGCACCATCGTTACCTGTGCCTGATGTGAAGTCCAAGTATACCCAGTTACTTGAGGTCATACCATGACCAACAATGTTCACGCTGATTGTCGAAGTACCTGATTGTGAGTATGTTCCTGACTTGTTGCTACCAACACGAAGGTCACCAATAACCAGAATTGATGTAGGCATCGACCCAGTTGTACGAAGGTTGACCTTACCAGATATACTGTAGTCGTATGCAATGGTTGAGTCACTAGAGATAAACTGCATAGCTTCGACTTGGTTGGCTGTCTTGGCAAACAACAATGAGTTAGCTGCAACTGTTGCAGGTAATGTTGCTGTTGACCAAACTGGAGCAGCACTCGCACCAGACAATAAAACTTGGTTAGCTGTCGCTGTACCAAGAATACCAACGGTTCCGTTACCACCTGTTGTATGAATCACACCGTTGGTTGTAACACCAGCGAATCTCATGTTTGGTGTGTTGAACATTATAGTTCCACCAGCAGTCGATCCGATATTAATGTTTGTTGTGCTACCTGCTACACCACCTGTTGCGAGGTTGAGTGTTTTTGTGCTACCTGATAATGTTGCGCCTGAAGCTAAGTTATATGTGCTTGCGCCGGTTGATGCAGTAAACATGTTCACTGTTTGTGCACCAGTCGCAACGTTTCCTAGTGAGAACGAAGTTGCAGCACCAGCTATATTCACAGTTGTTGCTGTTGCGTTGACGAGGTTAAATGTTGCAGCTGTTGTAGTGATGTCTCCACCATTAACAGCCAAGTCTCCGGTTAGTGTTGTGTCACCAGTCACACCAAGTGTGCTGCTCAGCGTTACTGCGCTAGTCACACCAAGTGTACCAGCGATCAATGTGTTACCATTTATCGAATCAACAGAGAATCTTGTAGTTGTACCATCGTTGATAATGAATGTTTGAGCTGATCCACCTACAACAAGCAGACTATTGTTTACTGTTGTAGTACCAGTCGCAGCACCAATATTAACTGCGGTTGCACTTGTTCCTATATTCAATGTTGCAACAGATGCGTTAGCGAACACATTCGCTGTAATGGCGCTGTCAGTTGTGATTGTTGCTGAATCAACACGGAGTGTACCAGTAATCGCTGTTGTAGCATTTCTGATTGTTGCTGTACCTGTTGTCGCACCGATGGTTAATCCTGTTGATGCTCCTGCAAAGTTAACAGTTGTTGCTGTTGCATTCAACAAGTTAAATGTTGTTGCTGTTGTAGTGATGTCTCCACCGTTGACAGCCAGGTCGCCAGTGATTGTTGTATCACCAGTTAATGTAGATGTTCCTGTGACAGATAGAGTACCACTGATCACTGTGTTACCGTTTGTCGAGTCAACAGTAAATCTGCTAGTTGTACCGTCATTGATAATGAATGATTGTCCTGATCCACCTTGAACAGTTAAAGCGTGACGAATTGTAGTTGTACCTGTCAGCGCACCAATAGTAATTGATGTTGCAGCTTGCGCCATACTCAGTGTTGTCACCGAAGTGTTCAACAGGTTGAACGAGGTTTGGTTAGTTACAATGTCACCACCGTTGACTGCTAGATCATTGTTTACTGTTGTAGTACCTGAACCTGCTCCAATGTTGATTGCTGTACCAGCACCAAAGGCGTTAACCGTAGTTGCAGTGGTATTAAGTAGATTAAATGTTGTTGCTGTTGTAGTGATGTCCCCACCGTTGACAGCGAGGTCCCCGGTTAGTGTTGAATCACCGGTTACACCAAGTGTACCAGCGATCAATGTGTTGCCGTTAACTGAATCAACTGAGAATCTTGTAGTTGTGCCATCGTTGATAATGAATGTTTGACCTGCACCGCCACTAACCAAAAGGCTATGATTAATGGTTGTGGTACCAGTAATAGCACCAATGTTAACCGCAGTGCTAGCACCAAAGGCGTTAACTGTTGTCGCTGTTGTATTAAGTAGATTAAATGTTGTTGCTGTTGTAGTGAGGTCGCCACCGTTGACAGCCAAGTCATGGTTGATTGTTGTTAGACCCGTACCAGAACCAATGCTAATCGATGTACCAGCACCAAAGGCACTGATTGTTGCAGCTGTTGAGTTAAGAAGATTAAATGTGGCTTGATTGGTGATAATATCACCGCCCTGAACCACCAAGTCTTGATCAACAATCAAGTTCTGGTTGATGCGAAGGTTACCTGTGATAATGTCACCGCTGCGCTTAACTTTTCTATCGTTCAGATCATTCAAGGCACGAACAACTGCACTTTGCTCTAGGGCATCATGAGTATATGTGCTTGTATTGATTAAGTACGAAGGGTAGGCAGCGTTATGAGTAGCGTAATCACCATCACTAACATATACGTTGACAGGGTCTCCCAAGTTTTCTGAGATTCGGTTCGTATCATCAAGCCACTGATAAACGTAGTCAACACTTTCGGTAAATGGTTTTGCCATTAGGTTCTCACTTCTTTAAGAGATTTAGAATTTGATCCAAAGTAGAAGACATAGATTCTACCCTGTTATTCAAATTATTTATTGTTGTTCTCATGCTGTCTATCTCAGCTTTGTTAGCCTCTGCTGATGCTCTTTTCTTCACATATGCGTTATACGCATCTAGGTCAGTGTTGATAACAGCAGGGCCGTCCTTCATCCATTTCGGATTGTCTTTTACAGGTATCATATTAAGCCAATGAAATAACTCTCAAGGCGCTGACTCTAGGTGTCAGTGCCGGGTTACTTGATCTAAACACAATCTTAACTTGTCCAACGTCATGTGCTGCAATACCAGTTTTCTCAAAGACGTATTCAGTCATATTATTAAAGTCCGCTGTTGTAACAAGCGTAGTCAATGAAGGAATCGGGTGCCAGCAAATCTCATGCAATGGCACTAGGCTGTTTGCAACCATATGGCGATGATAAACTTCAATCATTGTGCCTGTAGGAATGTTAGCATCCAATGTAATACGAACGCCTGTGCTTGCAACGGTTGTACGCATTGCTTGTGAGACATATGTTGAAAGTACACTTGTATTATATGGTGCAATCTCATCAGTATATCTAGTATGAAGAGTCAACGAACAATTACTTGTACTTGTTCCTGATGTGAAGCTCACTGCACCATCAACGTAAATTCTATATGTCTCAGTTACTCCAACTGTCAACTTAGTTGGTCTAAGTACCTTGAAGGTAAATCCGTTGTTAGTGCCACTTGTAACAGTTACATACTTACCAACAGAAATCTTGTCAAAGTCGTCGAACAATGTAGCGTCAGTTGTCTCAAAATAGCTGTTGCACTCCTCAGGGTTAGCTTTCTGTGAGTGCAGGAAGCTGATTGTTTTATTTGTGCAAAGTACAACATCATCGAACGAAGCAAAGTTAATATTATCTAGAGAAGGGTCGTTGATTTTGTTGTTAACCAAGATAGCTGAACAGCGCTGCGAGTCGAGCACAGGAGACAAGTTTTCATCGTCAGATTGGAACGTAACAGTCATCTGCAATGATTTATCTTTAGCCAAACGCTTCGATTCGTTATCATGCGATGCTACAAGCATCATTGATGTAAAGTGGACGTTCTCACGGTTAGGTGCTTCAAATTCACTAATGAAGTTGTATGCATTAACAGGATCACCCTTCATTGGCTTAATTGATAGAACTGCTGTTGTATCAGGGAAAGCTTGAACTTGGAAGTTCGGGAACAATGTTGAGTAAGCTATCTGGTATGTGCCTTCAACTTCTTCTCCACCAAACTGGGTTGTGAACGCTGCGTTCACGGCCGCACCTGCCGCACTTGTGATTTCGATTGTGTAGAAGTCATGCTCAACATTATCGACAATGTAGCTCTTAGAATCTGTTGCAAGATCACCCGCAAGATATTCTGTACCTAGTGCAGCAAACGGTCCTGTTGTTCCGACATAAGCACCACTCAGTGCAACAGTGTCACCTTCAACAAACCCATGATTCTCTTGGAACACACGAACAATATTTGTTCCCTGAACAGCATAAAATGGGTTATCATTCAAGCGAACTGTAGGAATACGCTTGTTTACAAACTCAATCGAAGCTCTTTGTGAGATGTCGAACTTAGCCTTGTAAATCTTAAATGTAAGGTCTTCGTATTGTTCTGCTGTCCATGTGCTGTTGTTTTGCGACTTGAACAATGAACCTAGTGAAGGTTGTGAAGTGATCAGCTTGTTTGTACCAAGAATCTCTTCACCCATGCGAGCAATCCATACCTTGTAAACTGTTGAATCTGACAACAGCACGATACAATATTCAACAACTGGCGCTAGATAGATAGGCTGTGCGAAAGTGAACACTGTAGGCACCATCTTGGTTGCGTCAACATTAACCTCAGATGGGTTCAGTGACTTACGAGCCAAAACATCAGGTCCTGGGTAGCCGTTTACAACACTACGAATCTCACATCTAACAGGTAGTGTAGGGTCTTTCGCAACAAAGTAAACTTCAGCTTGAGTGATGAATGCCCCTGATTGTTCACTGATAGAGAATGTTTGTGCTAGAGGGTCACCACGACCAGCGATGAACAATGTTTGGTTAATTGTTTCATTTTGTGTTACATTCTGAGTAACAACATCACCTGCATTTCTAACATTCGTGATAGTTCTGTCTTTAACCTGCAATGTTCCACTTGCAATGTAATTACCAACTGCGGTTGTTGTAGCTAGCGCATCGTTGTTTGTGCTATCGTCAGTGAACTTGAATACTCTAGATCCTGTGTTGAACTTATGTGTAGCGTTGTTAGGAATGTAGAACGATACATGAACAGCGCCCTGTGAGTTTGTAACTAAGCCAGGGTTGCGGATCTTACTAAAGCTGCAAGACGCATTACCTGACGTTGATTTGATGCTGTAACCTGTCAGGTTAGTAGGAACAGCGTTCCAGTCAAAGGTTGCGCCATTTTTTCTTCCGATGACTTTAACAACTTGCTCATCAATACCATCTTTTGTTTGTTTGACAATATCAACAACAATAGCAGTTGCGCCTGTGTCAATGGTGCCATTAAACACCTTAACCACTTCACCACGATCAAAGAATACACCCTTTAGTTGTGCGACAAGGGACTTACTTTTTGTCTCAACGTCTTTGGTTGAAAGTCTGCGAGCTTCATTGTCTTCATCATCAACCACACCCTCTTCGTAAAGGGCAAACTTACCGCTGATGCTACCACTAACAACTAGTTCATTTAGGCCATAGCAGTACTCAGATACATCAATGTCACTGAAGAATGGGACAACTTTTGTATTGGGGCGAAGACCAGCCGCCTTAATAACAACAGGGCGAGTACGAATGGTAGGAATAATTGTTGTCTCAACAATTCTATCATCGATTGTTGTAGTCCACGACTCATTCAGGCGAGTTTCGATGCCTGTTCTGGATCTGTTTTGATTAATGTTAACTGTACCAACACCACCTTGCTCACCAAACGGCGCAACACCGATACCCAAGTGTCCTGTTAGGAACTGATTAGATGTTGGAATATTTCCAGCCTGCAACATTCCAGTAACACGACCACGGAAACCTTCACCATCTAACCAACGATTGCCCCATTGGCGTGTCCAGGCGTTATTTTGGTTCATGTTGAAGGTGATACCAGACCAGTTAGTCTGCCATGAGTTCCAACGTGTACCTAGTTGACCAGATGAGGCCAGCGCTGCTTGTACTGTGTTGAAGTTACCTTCCTTGGTTAGAGTAACTTCCATTCGGGTTTTTTCTTCCATCCATGTATCTTGTGAAGGATACAGTTGCACTTCACCGTTAAAGGTAACAACAGCGAATGGGTTAACGTATTCTGATCTCGACGCAAGAGGTTGCTCAACACAAGTTACGTTTGTGTAAGGCAATGACAGAATATCACCTGTCATTGTGTAATGTGAAGTCAATCTTTGTGATTGTGTCAACGCTGATTCTTTCAAATCGATACTTGTTGATTCAGCGAAAGCACGACATTCACCTTGCTCAAAGTCAAGAGCACATAGGAAGTCTGGGTGAGCTGCATCACTGACAGCTTGACTTGCAAACGAATCAGTCAAAATACCTGCCTTGAAACGATCAAATCCATTTGAGTCAGTCACTGTCTTACTGATAGTTTCACTTTCAAGTAGAGACAGCTGTGCATAGTACTCTAGGTTGTTGATACGGCGCTCGAGCTGACCAATATCGGCCATAGTGTAACGCTTATGTTCTTTCTTGCTAATCTGAATATCATTTGAGTTTGCGCTAAATGATCCAGGCGCAAGTCTTGCCAAGCTGATAATCATGCTGTTTTGCTTAGGGATAGGTTCCTTCAATGAATAACCTGGCTCACCCGCAACAACCTCTAGCTTGTTGTTACTATCGATTGTGATGATGTCTATTCTTGGTAGGTAATATGAGTAGTTGACCTTGAAGAAAGTATTAAGTGATGTTGGTTCAGTTACAGATGCACCATCAATAGTCAAGAATGACAGACCATCATCTGAAATACGTGGACGGAAGTCAATCGAGTCACGAAGAATAGTATCGACCTTATCACGGGCAACGTCAACATATGAGTTAACTGTGAAGAAGTCACCAGCACTATGGTTGAAGTATTCAAATACAATACGGACAGTGTTGTTCAGTTTTGGGCAGTCTTTCTTCTTAGACAGCTTACCCAAACCATAGAACATAGGTGTTTGACCGTTATCCAAAATAAACTGGTTTGTAATGTCGTTATAGCCTTCGGTAGCTGTTGCTGTCGCCCAGTCATCATAATCTGTGCCTGTTAGGTTACCAGCACCTCTTGCCTTCATGACTTTAACAACACGATACACGTCTGCTTCGTTCAGTTGCAGTACAGCCTTTTCAAGTGTCTTCTGGTTTGTGACATCCATGATCTTGATGGCACGAGTTTTTGTTTTTTCACGGGCCGCTGTTGATGTTTTCTCAACTGTAGTTAGAACTTCGTGCGCCTCTGACGCAAGGCCTGAAATTGTCAGTGTCTTAGCATCAGGTGAGAGAGTCATATTAGGCGCTGCTAGAATGGCTCCTGAAGAGATAACCGATACCAAGTAGTTGCCTGTAGTGATAGGTGCAAATGTTTCACCATCAACAGTCAGTGTAATTGTAATGGTTCCAGCTGTTGGGTTCAACAGGTTGAAGTGACGGCGTACAGTGTATGTTGTAGCGATAGTTGTGTCATCTTTACTACGGACGTTACGCACATACTCTTTGGTGAACGGGGTCAACAAGCTAGCTGATACTGAGAAAATTGAGCTGTAGACAGCATCAATCGTTTGAGACTCAAGTGTTGTGGCGAAGTTATATGGAACTGTCAATGAGCTGTCTGATGTAGGCACAACCCAGCTTGTCTTGACTGTCAAACCAGAACCAATACGAATATACTGACCTGAAGTTACGTTGCTCAGGAATGAAGTTCCGATACCTGATACTGTCTTTTGACCTGATGTGATATTTACCAAACCAGGTAGACGAACTAGTTCTTCAACAAGGTCGGCTTGGAAACCTGACGATCCTTGTCCAATAATAGACTTAACATGTAGACCCCATGTGTATTCAGGTTGTAGGTCAACGTCAAAAATCTGTAGACGATACTTAGCAGTTGCGGATCCTTGTGTTCCTTCTTGATAGTCCATTGAACGAACACGACATGTACCGATCTTAACAGGATCAGCAGTAGGAGCACCGATAGCAATGTTTTGTGAGCCGTTATAAGCTGAACCGCCGTTGATAACACGGATCTCTTGAATTTCACCAGTCAACGAAACAATGGCCTTAAGAATTGCGCCTGAACCACCACCACCTGTCACTGTTACTGTTGGAGGGTTGTTACGGTCATAACCATAACCCATGTCAGTAACAGTAATGGATGTAATGGTTCCAGTTTGAGTGTTTGATGCTGTTGCTTGTCTTTTGTTTGTGTCGAATGTTAGCAGTTCAGCACGAGTGTAGTAATACAAGTCAACTTGTTCGTATGTGCTAATGTTAGGCAAACCACGAAGGTTGGTCACCTCAGCATATGTACCAGCAGCCGCAGGTACAATTTCGTTCTCAACATGTTCGTATGTTAGAGCCTTTTCGCTGGTTAGTGTTTGATCAGCCTTTGTTTCAACTTCATAGCCACTAACATAACCTTTACCAGGCGCAATCTTATAAACAATCTTGCCTGCATTTTCACGGTTAGTGAACAGCGAATCTGTTTCTTTTGGTCTGAAAATACCGTTGTTTGACAGGTTGGTTTGCATCTTGTTGAGCATAACCCAGTTAATGTTACCATCGTTAACCTTATAACCTGTAGCCTCAGAAGGAGCTGAAGGACCCGCTGCACCATCATTCAGCGCTTCCCATGTTGCACCATTTGATTTTACAACGTCACCCTGCAAGTATGATACACCTGCTTTCCAATCACCACGATAGTTGTTTCTATAGTTGTTGGATGTAACAACAAAAGGTTTAACTTCATAATCACCCGACTCATCATATGTACGACGAGCAAAAATCTTCTCGATTTCTGAGTACTCTGTTGCAGTTACTTCCTGAATGATTTGACCTTTTTTAACATGGATAAGGTCAATGAACTTTTCCTCAAGAACATTTCCTTCATCATCAGTTGTTTCTAGGTCATCAAAGTTAAATGAGCGCTTAGATAGGATCAGTTCCAGCTTGTAACGGTTAGCACCAGGAGCAGCATAGTTGCTGTAACCGAGTGCGTTATCATACAATGATTCATCTTCTACTGCTGTTACGATTGTCTCTTTGATTTCCAGACCAGCACGCCATGTAGGAGTCTTGCTGAATTTTTCCAGAGTAATTGTTTGCTTATCAACACGAACAAAGTATCCGTTGATGTAGTAAATACCTTCGTTAACTGTAACGATTGATGCTGATGAAACTGCTTCTGATGAGACAAGTTTAACCTTAACGTCTGCATTAGTTGAGTCATACAGAACTTCACTGTTCTTGAACTGTTTAACTTCTTCTTCGGTTGTTGAAGAAGAAATGAACTTAACATATAGTAACGGTGCGTCTTTGTTGGTTGATAGGTCGTAGTGAACAACCAAGGCAGTCACGCCTGTTTCAGAGCCAACCAATGTTTGACCAACAAGGTTGTCTAGGATAAGATCAGCTGAAACGTCGTTGTATAGACCAACCAACTTCAATGAGTATACTGCTGAGTCGTAATAAACGTGTCCAGGAATAACCATCGAACCATTCTTAAAGACGTGATCAGCATGGCTCTTGATTTGATTTTGCAGGATAGATTGAATCTGGTTCAACTCACGGGTTTGTACTGGGCGAGTTGGGACGAACAACATCTTATAGAAGTTCTTGTCGTCTGTGAAATCGTCAAAGTATGGAGCGACGTTAAAATTTTGCATTCTTTAGGTATCCTGTTATTGCAACTGTTTTATTTATGTTAGAATTCAAAGGTAATGATGATGACTTCAGTTTGGTCAGCCGATCTTTGAATTGCACGTCTGTTTTCATAATAAATGACCTGACCAGTATACTTTTCAACCTCAGGGCCACCGTTTGTTTTATCAAGCACTGCAGTGATTGTTCCTGTTCCAAGAGCACTTGTTGATACAGTCTTACCTACGTTGAATGATGAACTTGCACCAGCACCAACTTGCTCCGATTCTGTTCTAATGTAGCGAACAACCAGATCAGGACCACTAACATATGTGTCGATGATTCTTCCCTTAGCGCCATCTTGTTCTGTGATGATGCTATCAGGAGAGAACGAACCTGAGTATGGGTTCAACTTGATTGCATAGCAAGACGAGGCTGTTGGTAGTGTCAACAAAGATGTACCACCGTTTTCGATTGGGTTTGCAACCAAACCAATTTGACGGTAATCGTTAGTAACAGGGAAGTCACCAGCGCCTTCGGCCTCAACAAACGCCGAGTAGGCGATAACAAAATAACCATTCAAGTCACGAACAGGATCAGCACCAAGACCATCTTTAGGTGTGATAATCGCTGTAGCTGTTGCAGTTGTTCCTGCCGAAGGTGCGGCGATAACAATGTTCGCCCATGTATAACCTGTACCATAGTTGGTCATATTGACACCAACCACTTTACCTGTACCGTCGACAACTGCGACAGCTGTTGCGTTTGCGCCATCACCTTCAACTGTTACGGAAGGTGGAGTACCTTGCACATAGCCTGTACCTTGACCTGTAACCAGCACGTTGAAGATAGCGCCGGGGTATGTTGTTTTAGCTGTTTGCTGTGCGTTCCACTGAACTTCATATGGGTCACCTGTCAACGGAGCAGTTATAAGCGTTCTAACAGGGTGATAATATGTGCTTTGGAACTTGTTAACCGCTGTTGAGTCTGTTGTACCAATGTACTTCCAAACATAACCATCTGCGCCTGTTACAGGAAGGAACTGTGCGCCACCTGTACCGAGTGTTTGAGGAGAAACTGTTGATTGACCGTTTGTCTTCAAGCAAACATAAACACTGTTATTTGCTGTTACAACGTAATAGTTTGCGTCACTTAGTGACAGTGGGTAAGTTGATGATCCTGTGTCAATATCAACACCAGGAACTGTACCATCGTAGTCGTGACGGTACATGTCGTAATACTTACCAGCTGTCCAAGTTCTACGGTAGATGCCGTGTGACACATCATTGGAAGTGATTCGCTTCATAGCGATCATGGAGTCCCAAATCTTGTTGTCTTGCTTTACGTTATCAGCAGGGTTAGGCGGAACTAGGTCATCTGGCCAGGATTCGGGGCGTCCGATAAACATGTAGTAATAGTTAGATGCACTTAGTGCGTCAATGAATTTTTTAGCATTGAACACTCTGAATTTGCTTGTGATAATTGCGGCCATTAGATAGACTCCGGATGAGATTTCTTATTTATCAAGTTAAATAAACTTCTTGGTTCCAAACGATCTTTCAACTGTTACGTTGCCACCTGTACCACTACCTAGGTATTCAACACTGAAAGAGTCATCATTAATTTTGGTTATTACGAACGGTTGGCTAATGTTTAGACCACCTGAGGTAAACGATAGAAAGACAATCTGACCATCGAATAATCCATGAGCCACCTCACTAACTGTGACTAAATCAGCTGCCCATGTATATGTTGCTGATGTGAATATTCCACTGATAGGTGATAACACTTCATACTTAACCCACATATCTGTTGCTGTTGGTTGATGCATTAAGTCACGGTGAATCATCATTGAGTGGTTGTTAACCGTGAATCGAGAACAATCATCTCCAAACGAATCAGTCATCCATGAACCAACTGAGCGAGTCATTTTTGTTATAGCCAGATTGGCTAATGACAGTGTATAGTTAGCACCAACACCAACACCTGAGATCGTTAGTGTGTCAGCAACATTATAGTTGGCGCCACCGTACACTACATTGATAGCAACAACTTCACCGTTGGATACAATTGCTTCTAGAATAGCACCACTACCTGTTGAGGTATTAATCGACACTGTAGTTGTAAGGGAACTATATCCTGATCCTACTGCAACTCTACTTGTCTTAGCGATGGTATTAGTTAAAGTGTCATCAACAAAAGTTAACGTACCAGGATTAGTCATGTCCATAAACTTGCATAGTTGAGTGTTAACACGACCACGGCGAAGTTTGTTTAGGAGTGATGAGAGATCAACATTACCACTAGCAAGCTCTTTGATGATATAAGGAGTGATATCTGATACTCTTAGCCATAGTAGTTCGCTAATATATCCAACATATGCCCCAAGATACAAGCTTGCGTACAATGAGAACAACAACAAGTATGTAACGTCACTAATTTGTTCACCTGTGTCTGTTGTAGGCATGTCAACAGTTGCACTACCGTAACCTTCGATAACAATATCACCAAATAACTTGAACCCTGATGGGTGAACCAATGACTTCAATGTTTGCTCATAATCGCTCAATGAAAGACCAGTTGATACCTTGTACGCATAGTCATGGTATCTATAGCTGTCATGTAGAACAATGTCGGTGTTGCTCAGATAACCTGACGACTTACTAAACACTGCTTTATACTTACCAACAGCAGCGTTACCAACTACGCCTGAAGCACGGTTCTGCCACAACACTCTTGTCTTAAGTCTTGTTCTCTCACCAACAATAACATTACCGATACCGATATAGTTACTGATTTCGTTTACTAAGTATGAATCCTTCTCAGACAGAATCAGGAAGTCATTTTTGCCTGCTGACAGTGTCAGAATATAGATGTCAGTTGTTCCACCAAGAACAACCAAGTTTCTGTCCAAGTCAACTTCTTTCACATACGCATGAGGGCCTTTAGTAAAGTCATTGTCAGGATAGTTATAACCGTCAACATAAACTAGTTCACCAACCATGAATGGATATGTCATATCACTGACAATCAGGTTCAATGGGAACGAAACAAGTGGAACTTCCTTATAGTTGAATCCGAAGTCAGTTGTATTGAATCCTTTAACTGCGCCGATTGTATTCGATACTGCAATAACAGCTGACGCACCATCGTTGTTTTCAATTACTGCAAGTGGAAGGGTAGTATAACCATACCCTTTATCACGAATAGTGATCTCCGAGATCGCACCAATAGCTGATACATCATCAACAATAACTGTAGGAAATTGGGTGTATTTTGTACCTTGTGTATCGACGGATGCATCTGTTACACTTCCGAAACCTGCGATGTTGGCTGATAGAGCTGCTGCGGTGCCGTCTCCAATTACTGAAAGGAAGGTGTAGTTGTAACCTGTTCCAGCGTTTGTAATTTCAACACTCTTAATAGGACGATCAGCGAATGCCTGGATGACAGCATTTCTTCCTACGTTTGTAGCGACATATGCATGGGCCCAAGTGTATCCTGATCCAGGAGTGATTGTAATTGAATCGATAGTTCCGTCTGATGCTAGAACTGTTGTGCCACCTGCACCTGCGCCATCACCTACAACATAGATGGTAGGGGCTGTACTATACACTCCGTTTTTAGTTATAGTGAACGAATCAACAGCACCGGCGAGCAAATTGGCCTCGACTTCAGCATCACCTGGGTTGTTATACACGACAATGGACGGAGTAACGTATAACGCTCCTGCTTCGACAATATCATATGAACCAATAACTCCTGATACTTTTTGAGCCAAGAGATCTGAGTCCATGTTTGTGTTTGCATGAACTTGAACTGTACCCATAACTCCCTTAGGACCTAGGTACAACCAATCAACAGCGCCATCTGATACAGTACCAGTAGTATGTGTGGGCGGAGTTGCTCCTGCTGTACCACCTGCTACTGCTTGATATTGGTAATCACCGTACCATACTTCTTCTCCGGTATTATATGTGTCACCCGAGTTCCATTCGTTGATAACAGTGATTGTACTATTGATGTATCCAGTTCCACCATTAGTGACTGTTGCTGATACAATTGTATCTGACTGTAGAGGGTCTGTCTTAATTGTCGCAGTTGCACCAGCACCATCCATGTTAATGAATTCGATTGTGCTATTGTTAGGGTAACCTGTACCACCATTAACAATGTACACTGAGGTAATCTTGCCATTAACATAGTTAGCTTCCAGGATCGCATCTTCACCCAGCCCGGCGACGCAATGAACACCAGCACTTCTTTCGCACTGAATGTAATCACCAGCACCAAATTGAACTGGGTAGCTATCTTGTAAGTAATAATGAATAACAGGGTTGGTTGTTGTTCCTTCAACTTTGACAACCACCCCACGCTTGATTGATCTTAGGGCGCTGACACCAACAAAGATAATATCGCCTGCGAGGAATGTTCCTACACCATTGCGACCAATGAACTTCTTAACCTTTGCATCGATCTCTTTTAGGTTCAGCTTAACTTTAGCTGTCGCATTATCTTCTTCGTACACTAATGCCTTAGGTGCAGTGAATGTTTCACCACCATCGATAATGTCTAAGCGAGTGATACCTGTCTCAACAATGGGAGTTGCTGCTGCGTTCGAACCATCACCATCGATAACAATTTGAGTTCCGTAGTGATATCCTGCTCCACCTGAAAGATCGAATCCTGTCAGTTGTCTTGTAGTTACGTTAACTGTAGCATTTGTTACAGAACCAGCTAGGGGAGGGGTGCCACCATTGATTGTTATAGTGGGCGGCACCACGTAGCCGAAACCTGGATCGAGAATCTCTAGAACTTCAATCTCACCAGAATCTTTATTAATGGTTGGTGCCAGCTTAGCTAGCTTACCTGACACAATAGCGATCTCAGTAACAGCGCCGTTAACTACTCTTGCAATACCATGAGCGCCTGTACCAGCACCTGTAATAACAACGTCTGCATATGTGTAGTTCTTTCCAATGCTAGTCATTGTAACAGACATAACTACGCCGTCGTTACGCACATTAGCTACTGCTGCTGCTCCAGTACCATCACCAACAATCGAAACAAAGGTGCCACCTGAAACATAACCGCCGCCACCCGCAACTAATGATGGGTTAGTAGGTGCGCTAACAGTAACCGTTAGAGGAGTAATTTCAGTTGGATCCCAATATCCTTCGCCACTTGCATCAACATTGATGTTCTTGATAACACCATTAGGTGATGTTTGAATGCTGACTTCAGCGTCCACACCTAGTACGTTTATTGTTACTGAGGCAGTTGTGTAACCTGACCCTCTGTTGGTCATGCTAACTCTTGTGATCACACCATCAGTGATGGTTGGAGTAGCTGTTGCACTTGCTCCATCACCGGTAATTGTTAGAGTGACACCTGATTGATAGCCTTCACCTGAACTCAGAAGACGAATAGCACGAATCACACCATCAGCAGTAACTATCGATAGCTGTGCTCCTGAACCAGTTTTGCTTGTGACAAGAACCAAGTCACTATTGGTGTAACCCTCACCACAATCAACGATGGTAACACCTGTTATAACACCTGCTGAAATAACTGGTCTTAGTACTGCGCCGTTACCGTACTTGCTGATAACTTGAATAGTGGTGTCTTCTCCATACAATGTACCACCATTAACAATAGTGACTGAGGCAACGGCGTCTTGAACAATCAATGGCTCGAGAACTGCACCAGTTCCCTTACCTTCAGTAACAGAAACAATATAACCACCAAAGCTTAATGTCACACCGGTGTCGTCTATTGTTGCATTGTTTGATACAGTGAAAGAGGTGTTGCTGTCAACGGAAACAACGTAAGTGTCGTCAGGCACACCAGTGCCGACAACCAAAGCGTCTGCCTTAACAATAGTGCTAGAAAGAAGTTCACCTGCAGGATATTGAATAACTGCGGAGTTGTTAGTTGTGGTAAATCCTATCAATGACTCGGCTACTGTATATCCACGTCCAGAATTATCAATTAATATGTTTTTGAGACGATATTCAGCATCTACGACAGCCGATTCGTTTACTTTGGTTGTACCAAACAAGCGAGTAGGAATGTTGTAGGAAATAATATCGCCATGAAGTTCGTCCAGATCACCACGACGGTAGATAGATGCTGTAGCAATCTTACCACCCATCTGCAATGAGCCAACAAAGCCCGAACCAGTTTGACATTCAAGTCTAAAGTAGATTGTTGTACCAGCAGCCACACCTTTGAATATAGTTGCACCGAGAATAGTATCGTTCTTAAATGTTAGAGAATCAATACCCAACTCATCAGTAACAGAAGGAACGTAGTCGACGTTCAGGTTAACTGTTTCAATAGGCTGAGTGAAACCAGCATCAAGGAAGAATCGTGCAACTGGACATTGAGTGTAGTTGATTCCTTTATCTGTTGTAGCAATTGAACCAACGTATGTTGATCCTACTGAACCACCAGCTTGAGTGACAAGAGAACCATATGCGCCAGCACCACCAACTTGCATAACAGGCTCACCGATCCAAGCAACGTCTGGAACGGGAATGTAGGTAATAGCACCATCATGGATGGTTGCAGTAACAGGATAGTAGTCTGTGCCATCGTCGATAAACATCACTTGGGCTCTTGTATATGTACCACCGTATTCGATAGTTACAGTAGCTGGCCCAGTTGTAATGGTGTCAACTTGTAGAACAGGATTTACGTTATCACCAGGCAAGACAAGTTCAATCAAGTCACCTGCTTTGTAGTAGTCACCTACACTTCTAAATGTGAATGAGTCGAGTTCTAGAACAGGTAAGAGGTTAGCATCGATACCGTCAATAGCTGTTACTTCAGCCAATGCACCTGTACCATATCCATCAACCGATAGGAAGTTAATGTTGTCACCAACCTGATGACCGTAACCACGCTTAGCTATAATTGTGTTTGTCACACCACCCGGAGAAACTTCATCAACAAGAATTTGTCCGTTGATACCAGATCCGCCTGTTAGTGTTAATTCTTGGCCAGGTTTGTATAGAGAACCTGGACTCTCGATGCTCACATCACCCAGAATATTATCGATCTGAACAATAACGCTTTCGCCTGTCTCACGGAACTTACCTGTGATTTTACCACCCAGAATGAATTCACCAAAGATAGTGTCTTGTCTTAGTGTACATGTGTAGTAATCGCTACTGATAAGTTGCCATGTAACATCATTATCTACAATGGTTGTGCCTAATGATGTTGGAGCATCAGTGTCAGTTGTTCCGCTGTTTTGTGCTTCATACTCTCTGTTACCAATGTTAAGGCGATCACCTCGAGTAACCGAAATAGACGCAGCCCACAAAGGTAGATCAGGGCTCATCCATGTTACCTTCTGCACTCTATCAACGAATGCAGCTGCAATAGGTGATTGCTGAACCAATGATGATCCGATCAACTGTAGAAGATCAACTTCCTGTCCTGGAAGGTTCTTAACTACAATGATTGTTTTTGACTCATACTTGTTGTCTGACGCACGGAAAACATAATCAGCCATGACCTCAGTGTCCACATTCTGATCATAGATCGCTTGCATAGTGTAGCGATATGAATCTAATGTTCCTTTTACACTAACAAGCTCTTTGATGTGCTTAATCAAAGTGTTTGCATCAACACGGTCTAATTCATTTTGAGGTAGTGATGGTAGAACTTGTAGCTTGATGTAGTTTGAAAATACTTCTGTAGCAAGGTCAACGTCTTTTTGCTCGATAGCTGCACGAAGGAAACCAATAGGTGACCAAACAGAACCTGTACTATCTGTAGGCTGTTCTAGAAACTCATAATATGATTCAAGTAGTTTTACAAATACAGGGTTATCACTACGAATAAACTCAGGTACTTGAGATTTGATATAGCTCGATACTGATGGTTTCATTTATTATACCAAGGTTCTGTTTTGTGTTGGAAGTTCTGCGACGACTTTGATGCTAATATCATCAGGTCTGATTCTTAAAATGTTATTTAATCCTGCAGAAATATCCTGATATGAAGGGACGATAGTGACACGGAAATCTGAACCATATATCTCAGTAAATTCTAATGAACTCAAACTGATGATGCCCTTAGACAAATCAACTGTGCCTGCGAAGGCCACTTGAATAGTTTTACCTACATCGTTAGTGTAGACAGCATAAAGATTAGTGCCGATGTTACTCAAGCGAACCCAGTTCTGTTCTCCGTAAATCTTGAACAATGTAGAGGTAACTGTGTCTGTGCCGTTTTTAATTTGGTTGTAAAAATTAAGTGTGTATGATTGTGTCTCATTCAGCTTAGGAATCAGTGTTTTATATGCAGTAACGGCAGTAATGTTGCTGTTAACTGAGTCATCTGTTTCATCGATAACTGTAGAGAACTTTGAGAAGCGGAAATGCTGCCCGAACTTTTCCAACTCAAGCTCTGAGAAGTCTTGAACAATGTTTTTAATCTCTGTTGCAAGGTTCATTGACTTAGGCAACTTGGTTGGATCATAATACGCTACGGTCGCTACACTAATATTGATGTACTCAGGGTCGATGTACTCCAAACCAATAGAGATAACTGACTTCTCTGCAAGAATATCGCTGATATAATCTTTTTCTGTTTGTGTAATGTAGTCGCCGTACTGGGGCTGAATACAAACCATAACCTTACCATAACGGACAGGATTGTTATCTTCACCGCCCCACACTTTGATCGAGCGCACATTGGCAAAGTATTCTTGAATAAGGGCTTTATAGTCACTAACTGTAACAGCACGATCCTGCACAATGAAGTGATTAGCAGCGTTGTGTTTGATTTCAGGAATAGTTTCAGGGTCGGCACCACCAACTGACTCTTGACTCAATGAGATTCTGTATGATGCAGCGGTAATGTTACTATTACCTTCATGAGCAATGCGTGAAACAGGAACAAACTTCTTAGCGCCGTTTGATGCAAAGCCTTGTGACGAAACATACTCGAGAACTAAAATGCTGCCCACTGCAGGAATCATACCCATCTGGCCGTTACCGAAGAAGAACTCATAATAACCATTCATGCCTTCTTGTGTCCAGTAAACCTTTGAGTTTTCGTCCACGTTAAGAATAGTATCAGATCTCTGCCATTGTGTAGGTGTAACGTCTGATACAGATTGTCTTACAGTCAGCGCTGTTGTAGAGGTATCGACACTTTGATTAGGGATAGGATAAATGACACCAGGTGAATCATCAGTTACATAATACTCATATGAGAATAGCACCCCTTCAACCAATTCAACATCATCTAGGGTATAACTACCGTCATTGTTCTTTGGTGCTGATCTATCGTTGAGGGTCACAAACTGAAATTGAGTGTTGCCCACTGTTGAGATAAATGCCGTGCCTTTTGGTAGAATAAATGTGTCAGGAGCTGATGCACTATTAGCTAGAGTCAATGTATTGATCTTAATGTCGACCTTTGCTCTAGATGAGCGAATGCCTCGAGTTCTGTAACCCAGCGCCTTTGCATGAGACAAAACACTCGATCTCTTTGCAGCAGTATCCAGGAACATTTCGTTTGCAACAAAGTTCGCCATCAAAGCGTTGTAGTGGGTGTTATATGCAAGTGTATCAAGAAGGAATGACAAGCCTGATGCTTCGAAGTCATAATCCTTGAATTCATCTTTACTTGATAAAAATGTCTTAAGGTTTGCTTTGATCTGATCGAACTCTAGTTCGGTGACCTTCATTGTTGATGGTGCAGCCATTTATTTTCCTTTATCTTACACGTTCAACAGCAATTGGAAGCGTGAATTGTACTTCGGGTGTTTCTTTTAAGCTGAGATATAACAAAATATACATTTCATTGTTCTCGGTTGTTATGTCAAGTCTATCGATAGTTGCTCTAGGTTCATACATGAGCAGCAGCTCATTCCACTTACGCTTCAATAGTTCACTGTCAGTGTTGCTAATGTTTTCAAACAACAAACCACGAATGGAACCACCAAAGTTAGGCTTAAAGAGTTTTTCTCCTCGATTGCACTTAACTAGGTTGCGAACTGCATTCTTCACCGCATCGAGGTCGTAGCGCTTCAAAACATCTCTAGTATTAGGATGTTTGATGAAGTTTAAATTTAAGTCTGAATATCTAGGCATGGTTTATTTATCAGCGAGTAGAAGAATGTCTTTTGTCTTCCATTAGTTGCTTATCAATGGACACATCAGGGCTTCTATGAGAAGGTCTTGTTTTAGAACCACCACCTTGCTGTTGAGGTACGTTATTAATAACCGTAGTGTTACCTTTACCTTCACCTGATGATGTAGGAGAAGTGGGTGCTGTAAGTGACGGTGCTTTAGGTGCAGTTGCCTTTGGCGCAACTCCTACTCCATTTTGGTCTAACATTTTTTCCTGTTGCAAAGTTTCATTGACAATACCTTTTTGAGATCTTGTTAATAAGTTCTCAGCGGCCAACATCTCTACTGCAGCTTTTCCTAAATCTTGATCT
>Ga0105102_10000084_pt1 | contig 22506 bp, 21 predicted proteins | sample PPLLaktember2015_FD_87032 | JGI IMG/M metagenome (GOLD analysis project Ga0105102, IMG submission 87032) | Freshwater sediment microbial communities from Prairie Pothole Lake near Jamestown, North Dakota, USA - PPLs Lake P7 Core (6) Depth... | ecosystem: Environmental > Aquatic > Freshwater >...
CCGCGGAGAGCGAATCGAGGTCGCCGATCACCGCGTCGACGGGGACTCCGGCCTCGCGCGACTTGGCCCAGGCCCCGTCCGCCGCCAGGCAGATGGCGGCGCTCCGACGCAACGCGCGGAAGGCTTCCACGTCGTTCCAGCGGCCGTTCGCCAGGATGAGGACTCGCGGCGACGCCATAGGGCCTCCCTCGAAGGGGCGCCGAAGAGTCGAGCGGTCTTGAAGGGATTCCCGGCGTTTCAATCTCAGACGGCGGGCACGCGTCCGGTTGTCGACGTTCCCTGCGCTGGCATTACCCAGATCAGGTTCTAAGGGTCGAGGGAGTCCCTCCTCTCAGCCCAATCTCTTGAGCTCCCCAACGCCATCATGATACCGCGGGGCGGTGAAAAGGAAAGCGGGAGGACCGATCGGGGGGCCTCCCGCTACCGTCCGGGCTATCCGGGAATCAGATTGGTCGTCGCCTTCATCCCTGCGACGGTCTCCGCCATCAGCTGGATCGTGTGCTCGACGTCGTCAAGGTGAACCAGCTCGCACGGCGAGTGCATGTAGCGGTTGGGAACCCCGAGGACGGCTGTGGCGACCCCGCTGCGGACGATCTGGATCGTGTTCGCGTCCGTTCCGGTTCCTCTCGGGCACGTGTCGAACTGGTAGGGGATCTTCTTGGTCTCGGCGGTGCTCACGAGGAGTCGGAAGAGGGGCGCGTTGATGTTCGGGCCTCGCGTGATGATCGGTCCTCCGCCCAGCTTCACCTCGCCCCACCTCTTCTTGGCGTCGTCCATTCCCGGGAAGTCGGTAGCGAACCCAACATCCACCGCGATGCCCACCTGCGGGTCGATGCCGAAGGCGCTCGTCTGCGCTCCCCGCGCGCCGATCTCCTCTTGAACCGTGGCGACCGCATACACGCCGATCTTCGTCTTCTTCTCCGCCAAGCGGCGAAGGGCGTCGAGGACCACGAAGGCTCCGATGCGGTCGTCGATCCCGCGGCCGACGAGGAGCCCGTTCCGCAGCTCCTGGGTGTCGTAGTCGAGGACTGCGGGGTCTCCGATCGCCACGAGCTTGAGCGCCGCGGCCTTGTTCGGGACTCCGATGTCGATCCACAGGTCTTCAAGCTTCGGCGGCGCTTTTCGATCCTCGTCCTTCATGACGTGGATGGGCTTGCGGCCGATCACGCCGAGGACGATCCCGTGCTGCGTGCGGATGCGGACCCGCTGACCGGGAAGGATGGTGGGATCCCAACCGCCGAGTCCGGTGAACGAGAGGTATCCCTGGTCGTCGGCATAGCTGATGAGCAATCCGATCTCGTCCGCGTGGCCTGCGAGCATGACGCGGAACGGCGCCTTCTCGTTGATGGCCGCGATCGTGTTGCCGTGGACGTCGACCCACGTGCGATCGGCGAATCGGTTCGCCTCCTCGCGCCAGACCCGCGACGCGTCCTCTTCGTAGCCCGTCGGGCAGACCGTGTCCATGTACGTCTTCAGGAACTTGAGTCGATCCTTGTGCATGTGTTCTCTCCCCTTTCGCCGCCGACAGTGTAGAGGAGACGGCGCTTCGATGCACCTGTTTGGATATCGAAGGCCGTGTTCGATATAGTGAAGAACCTATGGAAGACCTCGGAGCACGGATTCGGCAGGCCCGCCAGCAGCGCGGGTGGACGCTCGAGGCCCTGTCGCAGCGCTCGGGGCTCTCGACGGGCTTCCTGTCGCAAGTCGAGCGAGGGCAGTCGACGCTGTCCATCGTCTCGCTCTCGGCGATCTGTAAGGCGCTCGACCTGCGGATCGAAACGCTCTTCTCGAGCGACCGCCCGCTCAGCGAGGCGGCCCCCGTTGTGACCAAAGCGTCACAACAGCTGCACATCCGCGTCGGCGCCTCCCCTGTGACGTACGGATACCTCACCCGGCAGCTTCCGGGGGCGCCGGTCCAGGAGCTATTGATCGCTGAGTTCCCCTCGGGCACGGAGCCGACGGAGTCGACCCACGACGGGGAGGAGTTCGGCTACGTGCTGTCGGGGAGACTCCGGCTTCGACTTCACGATGAGGCCTTCGCTCTGGAGGCCGGAGACAGCTACAGGGTTCGTGCGACCGAGCCTCACGCATACTCGACCCCGGCAAACTCGGGGGCGCGCATTCTGATGGCCGTCACGCAACGGTTCATCGACACCGGCTCGGCCGGGGCGCCGCCCCCCGACGACGCGGCTCGCAGAAAGGAGTCTGACGACGCATGACGCGGATCGAAGGCCACCCCATCGTCCGCAAGGAACGAGGAACCCCATTCAACTTCACGTTTGCCGGAAAGACGGTCTCGGCGTACCCCGGCGAAACGATCGCATCGGCGCTCTTTGCCGCGGGTGTTCGTGTCTTCGGGCACCACCCGAAGGACGGATCGCCTCAGGGGCTCTTCTGCGCCAACGGCCAGTGCTCCCAGTGCATGGTCCTTGCCGACGGCTTCGCCGTGAAGGCGTGCATGACGCTGGCGGCGCCCCGCCTGTGCGTCGAACCGCTCGACGGCCTGCCGCGCCTTCCGCGGATCGATCGGGCGCCTGAGACAACGGAGCCGGAGCGGAAGGACGTCTCCGTGCTCATTTTGGGCGGCGGACCCGCGGGCCTCTCGGCGGCGATCGAACTCGGAAGCCGGGGCGTCGACGTCCTCGTCGTCGATGACAAGGACCGGCTGGGCGGGAAGCTTGTCCTGCAGACTCACCGGTTCTTCGGGTCGATCGACGCCGTGCACGCGGGGACCCGCGGCATCGACATCGCGTCGCGGCTCGAAGGGCGGGTCCGCGATCTACCGTCGGTCGACGTGTGGCTCGACAGCACGGCGGTCGCGGTGTTCAGCGACGGCCTCGTCGGAGTCCTCCGGGGCGCTGCGTACGCGCTCGTTAGGCCGCGGGTTCTTCTCGTCGCGACCGGTGCGCGAGAGAAGTCGCTCGTGTTCAAAGGGAACACGCTTCCCGGCGTCTACGGCGCCGGCGCGTTCCAGACGCTCGTCAACCGCGACCTCGTGCGCGCCTCGGAACGGCTGTTCATCGTCGGAGGCGGGAACGTGGGGCTCATCGCCGGATACCACGCGCTGCAGGCGGGCATCCACGTCGTGGGCCTCGTGGAAGCGCTTCCGGAGTGCGGCGGCTACAAGGTTCACAAGGACAAGCTCGCCCGCATGGGAGTCCCAATCTACACGTCGCACACCATCCTGTCCGCGAACGGCACGGAAGGGGTGGAGTCGGTGACCGTCGCCGCCATCGACAAGGGCTTCCGCCCAGTTCCGGGGACGGAACGGTCGTATGCCTGCGACACGGTGCTCATCGCCGTCGGGCTCGATCCTGTGGACGAGTTCCGCAAGGCGGCCGCTGAGTTCGGCCTTCCCATGTATGCCGCCGGCGACGCGGAGGAGATCGCCGAGGCGTCGGCGGCCATCTTCGCGGGGAAGATCAAAGGGCTCGAGATCGCCCGCGCGCTCGGTGCCACGGCCGACGAAGTCCCCGCTGCGTGGTCTCGAATGGGGGAGATCCTGAAGTCGAAGCCCGGTGCGGCCGTCGAGCGCACGGCGCTCGATCGGTATTTGAGTGGAGTCGCTGGAGCCGTGTACCCCGTCTTCCACTGCTCGCAGGAAATTCCCTGCAACCCGTGCACGTCGGTTTGCCCCCAGAAGCTGATTGCGATCGACGAAACCGACCTGCGCCGTCTTCCGGAGTTCCGCGGAGCGGATGCCGGCAAGGCGTGCATCGGCTGCGAGCGGTGCGTGACGATCTGCCCGGGACTTGCGATCACCCTGGTCGACGAACGCGGCGGGAGTGACCCCGTCGTCACGGTGCCGTTCGAGTTCCCGGGCGATCGGTTCTCTGCCGGAGACCGCGTCGTCGTCCTCGACGATATCGGGACTCCCCTCGGCGAGGTCTCCGTCCTTGAGGTGAAGGCGCTGGCGAAGAACGACCGCACGGTGCTCGTCAAGGTGCGCGCTCCCCGCGCCATCGCGGCGCGGATTGCCGGGATTCGCGTTCAGGAGCCGTGGATCTCGGAACCGCTCCCCGAAGCCGTAGAGCCGCTGGGCGACGACGCCATCGTCTGCCGATGCGAGCGCGTCACGGCGGGCGAGATCCGCGCACGGATTCGTGAGGGGTATCGAGACATGAACGAGATCAAAATCGTCACGAGGGCCGGAATGGGCGCGTGCGGCGGGAAGACGTGCACCGCCCTGATCCAGCGCCTCTTCCGCGAGGAGGCCGTCCCGCTGACCGACGTGACGGAGAACGTGCGCCGGCCGCTGTTCGTCGAAGTGCCGCTTGGCGTCCTCGCCGGCGCTTTGGACGAGGCTGCAAGCAGGCGTGCAAGTGCGCCCGCTCGCGGGAAGGGGGCGAAGTAGCGTGCCGCGCTCAGTCTACGACGTCATCGTCCTCGGGGCCGGCAGCGTCGGCGTTCCGGCGGGGTGGGCCATGGCCGAGAGCGGCCTCTCGGTGCTTGTCCTCGATCCGTTTGCGAGCTCAGGACAGGGTTCGAACAAGGCGGCGATCGGGGGCATTCGCGCGACCCACTCCGACCCAGCCAAGATCCGGTTGGGACTGCGGTCGCTCGAGATCGCGAGGACCTGGAAGGACACGTACGGCGACGACATCGAGTGGACGACTGGAGGGTACTCGTTCGTCGCCTACTCGCCGCGCGAGGAAACGATCCTGAAGGACCTCCTTGTCATCCAGAAGCGGTACGGACTCGACATCGAGTGGTACGGCCGCGACGGGCTTCTCGAGATCGTTCCGCCGCTTCGTCCGGACGGCCTGATGGGCGGCACGTTCTCTCCGGGCGACGGTCACTGCTCCCCGCTCCTCTTCGGTCATGCCCTGTACGAGCGGGCGAAGGAGGCCGGCGTCGATTTCCACTTCGGCGAGGCGGCCGCGGGCATCGAGGTCCGGGACGGCCGGGTCCGGGGTGTGACCACGTCCAAGGGGCGCTACGGGACGCGTGTCGTCGTCAACGCCGCAGGGCCATGGGCCGCCGACGTGGGCCGTCTGGTTGGCCTTGTGCACCCCGTGCGCCCGGATTCACACGAGGGAGGGATCACGGAGCCCGTCGCCCCCTTCTTCGGGCCGATGGTCGTCGACATCGCGCCGGCGCCTGGGTCGGCCAACTACTACTTCTACCAGCTTGCGACGGGACAGGTCGTCTTCTGCATCACTCCGAGCCCCAGCCTGTGGGGTTTCGACCGACGCGAAACGAGCGCCTTCCTCCCGATGGTGGCGGGCCGCATGGTGCGGCTCATGCCCACGCTCGCCAACCTCCGCGTTCGCCGGACGTGGCGTGGTCTCTATCCGATGACGCCGGACGGGTCGCCGATCGTGGGCTGGGCGCGCGAAATCGATGGCTATCTGATGGCCATCGGCCTCTGCGGGCAGGGGTTCATGCTCGGCCCCGGGCTCGGCGAGCTCCTCGCGCGCGCCGTGCAGGGTGAGACAACGCCCGAAGACGAGGAGATCCTCGAGCTGCTGTCGCCATACCGGGTCTTCAAGGGGCAAGAGGCGCTGAAATAGATGGTGGCGGCTCGGCGTCTTGACATGCCGAGCCGCCATCGACCGGGTCCGCGAGCGTCGACCACCCTACGGCGAGCAGGGACCCCAACGCATCTGCATGGAGATCTGGTAGACCAGGAACGTCGATCGGGTCGCGTCGTACAGGTAGACCTCGAATCCGTCGGTCGTCATGCACCCCGTGGCGAGATAGGAGATGTCGAACGTGACGCTCCCCGACCCCGCCGTCGCGATGACCTGCGGTACGTAGCCGAAGCCCGTCGACTGAACGCCGCCGACGACGGGCAGCCCGCCGACGAAGACAGGAAGGCCACGGCTCCCCGAATAGAGGTAGTCGACGGTGACGCGGGCCCCCGCGGTCGATGCGGCCGTGACGTGTATGCCGAAGATGGCGTCCGCGAAGCGAGGCAGCGCAAGCGTGGGCTCGATGGCGAGCCGGCCGATCCAGTTCGCTTCCGTCGTGAACCAGACCTGCTGGAGCGAATCGAGCGCGATGTCGACAGGGTTGGAGTTGGGGAAGAGAGGGTACTCCGTCAGCACGCCGGTTGCGGGATCCAGGTGGGCGATTCGGCTGCGCACCCGGTCCGTGTACCAGACCGTGTTGTCTGCAGCGACAGCGATCGCCAGCGGCTGCGACCCCGCCACCGCCCACTCGGTCACGTCGCCCGTGGTCGGGTCCAGCCGGCCGATCTTCCCGTTCCAGCTTTCGGTAAACCAGACGCGTCCACCTGAGTCGACCGCGAGACGCAACGACGACGAGGTGATCGGCAGGTCATGGAACAGGACGGAGTTGGTTGAGGGGGAAAGCTCCAGGATGCTTCTTGTCTCCGTGGACACGAAGACCGAGCCGCTCGGCGCAAAGGCGAGATCCCGGAGATGCATCGAGCCGCTCGGGAAGGTCCACTCCGTATAGGGTCCCGAGGCTGTGCGCGGCGCGACGGCGATCCCCGGCGGCAGCAGCGGATTGCCGGGGGTAATGTGCGGCGCGACGGTGGTCGTCGCGGGGGGGAGGGCCACGGTGGATGGACCTACAGGCTGCAGCGTCGGGACTCTGCCCTGGAGAACGTCGAACAGCAGGCCGCCCAGAGTGACTCGTCCGACCTTCGACGCTTCGCGCTCCGTGTACCACAGCGAGGGCGATCCTGACAGGTCGGCCACCAAGCCGAGCGGTTCCGACCCCGCGGCGGCTACGGCCTCCGACGAGTAGAAGTCGCCTCCGGGCAGAATACGGCCGATGCGGTTCGCCCACCGCTCGGTGAAGTAGACGCCGCCCTCCGGTCCGATGACGAGGCGTTCCGGACCCTGCCCGACGTCCCACTCCGTGATGAGGTTCGTCGCCGGGTCGAGGCGCCCGAGTTTGTCTCCACGAGCTTCGGTGAAGTACACGATTCCATCCGCCACGACGATCCCGCCCGGAGTGCTGCCCGGCGTTGGCACCGTCCACGACGTCAGCGTCGCAGGCTCGCCGCTCCCTAGGGCGGTGCCGGCGAACACGACCAGCGTCCCGAACAGAACGAGCATCCCTTCTCCCACGTTTCGCCACTCCGATCTCGCCATGGTTGTGCCTCCCTGTACGTCCTCGCCCGCAAGGGTAGGCAAGGCAAGGGCTCAGGGCAACCCGAGGTTCGGCCGGGAAGCGCCGTGCCGAGATGGCTGCTTCTTCCCGACTCCCCCCGCCGGTACCATGGAGGGGGAACGGAGGCGATCATGGGGAGAACGTGGGTGAGCGTGGTTGGGATCCTTGCCGCGGGGTGCGTCGCGGTCGGCGCCGCGACGGTCGATCACCGCTGGAGCGGCGACGCGTACACGATTCGCGTGGTCGACATCCCTGAGTCGCCGGCGAACGGCTACTTGCTCTCGACCTTCTACATCGTCAACGAAGGGAAGTGGGAGGTCGTGCGGGACACCGTGAACAACGCGATCGTGTTCCCGTCCGGGGCTTACTCAACCCTCGAGGACGCCGACATTCAGGCCACGTTCAAGGCGTACGAAGAGCTCAAGCTAACCCTTCCGGCCCCGCTTGTTGCGGAAGGAGACAAGATCTCCGTCTACATCATGTGGGTCGACGACGAGGTGCCCGCGGCAACGTTCACCGTCGAGAAGGGGGGACCCGCGCCCTCGGAGTCCGCTGCGGGATCCTCCTCCGGTGCGCAGCTCTTCTTCGCTCCCGTTCGCATGGCGCTTCCCTTGGAGGTGAAGGCCGAGTACGACGCGAGTGGTGGCGCGAAGGTGACGATCGCGAACCCGGGGACGGTTGTGTACCGGGGAACCCTGAAGGTCACGGCGTCGCTCTCGTATTTCCGCGACTGGGCCGGCGAGTCCGTCACGCGGTTTCTCGACTCCACCGTCGGTCGGATCCTGCTTGCGCCGGACGCGACCCTGAAGCTGACGGTGAAGCCGGGCGCGTCGGCCGAGGAGCGCTACGTAGTCACGTTCCTCGACCTCACCGATCGAATCACCGGAGCGTTGCTGACTGTCTCCGTTTCGCCGCCGACCGAGCGCGCGGTCGCCGCATTCCGAGACATGATCTACAACGTCTGGACGGGCCTGTCGGACAAGGAGCCCGGGACCGACTACATCGACCTCGGCTTCGGGTCGCCCGGCGTCCACCTGTACCTCCCGATCGCTCCGTACTTCGATCCGCCTCGGTAGGGTCCGCAGGGCCGCGCGGCGTGTTGCTCGCCCTCCAGGGTCGAGCTAGGATCGCGATAGGGAGGGGATGTCGATGGACGAATTGGTGAAGCTCGTCGCGTCCAAACTGGGCGTGACCGAGGACAAGGCGAAGGTCGCCGTAGAGGTCGTTGCGGGGTTCCTCAAGAAGAACCTGCCGGCGCCCCTTGCGTCGCAGATCGACGCCGTGCTCGGCGGCAGCGGTGGCCTTGCAGACAAGGCCAAAGGACTCCTCAAGGGGCTCGGAGGAGGCGACTAGAACCCGGGGACACGTACTTCAGCCCCTGATGATCGCGTGGGAGGTGGGGTGCATGCCCCTCTACGGCAGTCCGCTCGGCGTGAACGACAGCCCCGCGAGGAGAGTGCGCTCGAGTCCTGTTGACCACAACGCCGCGAGGTCGAGTCGCGCCCTGCGGGTGAAGTCCCCGTCGAGGTACACATCCGCGATCCCGCCGATGAGATTGCAGACGACGGAGTAGCGGGTTCCTCCCTCGGCGTACGAGGCTCCCGGAGCGGGGATGTACCGCGCCGCCCGGAGGATCTGGGCCGCGCGATCGAGAGTCGGACTGGCGTCCCACGCGATCATCCGCGTGGCGAGCGTGTGCCGCTCGCACGGCCACTCGCCGAGAGAAGGGTTCGTCAAGCTGAAGTTCGTCACGACGAAGCCCGGCGTCGTTCGGAAGACATCGCCTGCTCCGGTGTAGACCGCGGCGTTCCCGGCACGGTCGACGAGGAGGACTTGGACGCACGGAACGATCCTCGTGTAGTTCCTTGCGTGAAGGAACGCGAGGGCTTCGGCGACGGTGGCGCACGTGGTCATCATCGTGCGCTCGAGCGCCTCGGGCGCCGGACGCCCGCTTGGGGTGGGCAGTCCGGGCGACGGAGCGGACTCGGCTCCGGGAGCGCAGGGGATGCTGAACAAGTCGAAGTAGAGTCCCTGGTCGTTCACGCCCTGCATCTCGTACCAGCCCGGGTAGCGGCCTCCAAGGCCGACGAAGTAGAAGCCGAAGTACACGGCGCCGTGGGCCGATTCAGTCGCCGCGGCAGCCCACATCGAGGCGTCGATCTTGTCGTTGTCCTCGTTGCCCCCCACGACGACCGCCCCGTCGCCGACCAGAACGACGCCGCTGCATGCGAGAACGGCGGCTGTCCCGAGACCGACGATCAGGATCAGGGCTCCAAACACTCTGCTCACAACACCACCCCCCGCGGTGGGGGCATTGTACGAGGTCCAGGGGAGAATGGGTCTCTACCCCGAGGGGCGCGCGTGCTTGCCGAAGAACCGCCAGATCTCCTCGGCAGCGTCGATGTCGCGGTTCTTGCGTGCCGCGGCTCGGAGAGAAGCGGTCGACGAGTCCGGGCCTGGGACCGCGTGCCCTCCACCGTCGATCCGATAGAGGACGACATCCTGGCCCGTCGACCCTCCCGAGTGGATGAACACGGTCACGGTGGACCCGTCCGCTGCGACCCGATCGGGGAGAGAGTTCTCCTCTGCGGAAACCGCGGCATGGTTGACGCCCACCCAGAAGGCGACGGTCTCGTCCGTCGAGCGCACGCGCCCGCGGCGACAGGCCGCCCCGGCGACACATCCGCCTTCGTACGGGATCAGGGGGTCTGCCGTTCCGTTCATGATCAGAATCGGCACGGGTACGGCCTCGAACGGGCACTCCGACGGGTCCGGCAGATTCGCGATGACGGCCGCCGCCGCCGCCAAACGGTCCCCGAGCTGCATCGCTAGGCGGAACGTCATCATCCCTCCGTTCGACGCGCCGGTCACGTAGATCCTCGCCGGGTCGACGGGGGCCTCCGCGGCCAGCCGGTCGATGAGGGCGTTCACGAACCCGACGTCGTCTTCCAGAGAGACGGCGTCCTCGTTGTCGATGTCCGCGCGACAGTCGTTCCAGTGATGCCGGTCGGCGTGGGTCGGGTCGGGTCGTCCCTCGGGCAAGAGGAGGATGAACCCATGCTTGTCGGCCAGCGCCCTCCACGATCGCCCGTTCTCGCTCTCCCACACGCTGTCCGCACTCCCGAGTCCGCCGTGCAGAAGGAGGACGACGGGGGCGGGGGTTCTGGGAGCCGCCGGGGAGTACACCGCATAGGTGCGATCGAGGCTGCCCCAGAGGAGGCCTCCGAACTGCAGCGTCGCCTCCTCGTCCGGCACGGGCGGCGCGCACGAAGCGAGGAAGAAGACGGCGGCCCCGCAGGCGATGGCGCCCGCCAGCGACGCTGCGATTTGCGATCCTCTCGTCGTCCGCATCTTGCGGACAGTCTAGCGCACTTGGGTCGTGCGGCGGGCGAGCACAGCTGCCCACCCTCGCGTTCCGCGATCCGGTCGCACATACTTCGTGAGCTCCGTGAGCCCGCAGCGCGAACCTGCTGCTGTTCCGCCCAGCTGGCGGGAAGGAAGGCGTCGAGATCTGTGTCTCGAGACCCAAGCAACCTGATATGGATCGATCTCGAGACGACGGGCCTCAGCGTGGGCAGCCGCGTGATTCTCGAGGTCGCGAGCCTCGTCACCGACAAGAACCTCTACGTCCTCGGAGAGGGGCCTGTGCTCGTGATTCACCATCCGGACGAAGATCTGTCACGCATCGACCCGTGGAGCAGGCGGCAGCATGATGGCTCAGGGTTGCTCGACGCTTCGCGGAGTTCGAACATCTCCCTCTCCGACGCCGAGCAGCAGACGCTTCGGTTTGTCCGCAAGCACGTTCCGTGCGGGGCCTCGCCGCTTTGCGGGAGTTCCATCTCGCTCGATCGCCGCTTCCTGATGCACTACATGCCTGAGCTGAACGCCCATCTCTCACACAGGAACCTTGACGTCAGCACGGTGGCCGAACTCGCCGCTCGGTGGTACCCCGACGCAGCAGCGAAGCTCGACCGCGGCGTCCGCCACCGCGCCGCCGCCGACATCCGCGATTCGATCGACGAGCTGCGGCTGTACCGCAGGCTGATCTTCCGGGAGTAGCGAGGGCGTGAAGCGTGCCCAAGGGGCGAGGGGAACTCTCCCCCCGCCCCCGTCGTTTCTAGGGTGCGACCAGGTTCTCTCCTGGGCGCAGCTCCTTCACGAACGTGCTTCGCTGATGCGTCGCCCTCATTCCGACGCTTGCGTAGACGCCGAGGGCGTCCGATGCGTTGTCGGAGTCGACGGTGAGCTCGACCCCTTTGAGGCCGCGGGCATGCATCGCCCCGAAGGCCTCTAGGAGCAGGGCACGGCCGATCCCGCGCCTTCGCCACGCGCGGCAAACCCCGAACTCATCGACGAGGCCGCACTCCTTGTCTCCGTGCGACTCGGCGTAGGTGCAGCAGTAGCCGCAGATCCTTCCCGCGTCCACGGCGAGAAACCACAGGCTCGGCTCGAAGTCGGGCTGCTGCATCCAGTGCCTCCAGCGCTCGACCTCGGCCTCGAGGGGCTGCTCGAGATACCCGTAGTGATCCTTGAACGCGTCTCGATAGGCGAGGACGAGGTTCACGTCGTCTTCCCCCGGCCGGAACGCGCGGACGGCGATTCCGCCCGGCCACGCGGGCGCAGGCGGTCGGCGCTCGAACTCGAGGCGCAGGTTCGACCAGACGCGGTCGAGCCGGAAGCCGTGGCGCACGAGAACGTCTTCTCGGCGCCCGTCGTCCGTGTCGGCTCCCGCCAAGAGCACGACGCGAGCGCCCTTTGGAGCCCGAGGGAGGCTCTTCTGTGCACGCGCCTCGAACCATGCGAAGAAGGTGTCGGTGAGCCCGTCGTCGCACTCGACCGCGGGCGCAAGGGTGAGGCCGATGAAGAGATCGACGTGGGGTTCCTTGACGTCGCTCAGAGAGCCGTACCCTACGAGCGCCGTTCCGTCCCATGCGACCTGCGTGTCGGTCTCGACGGCGAAGCCCGGCGTCGACCAGCGGTGTTCGACGTCGGCGGGAGTGTAGACGTTCGACTGCCCGAGGAGGGCGGCGCGGCGATTCCATAGATCGGCGATTGCGGCAGCGTCGCAGAGCTCCGCCGGCCGCAAGAGAAAACGGTTTGTCTTGCTACTCAATGGGATTCGCTCCTTTTCCTGCGCCGGGACGCCCCCGGCCCGCTCGATGGAAAGGAGCGCGAATGCGACTCGCTGTCTACCGAGGCGAGACCGGGGGCGTCGCCGACGTGCTTCGAGTTCGAGTCATGCGATCACCCCCTTTTCGATCAACTCACCCGCAGGGCGGGTGGCGCGGCAGTATACACGAATTTGTGGGGGTCGGTCGACACCGGGGACGCCGACGGGCGGGGTTGCTCAAGGCACCGCATCCCGCGGTCATGGACGCGCCGCGTCTCGTTGCCATGGACGCGCCGCGTCCCGTTGCCATGGACGCGCCGCGTCTCGTAGACTGCCACGTTCTCTCTCGGTGCCGGGTGGAGAGGACAGGGGGTACCGGTGTGAAGAGAAAGACCCGCGTCCTTGTTTTGATGGTTCTACTGCCTGTTCTCGTCGTCGCTTGCTCGTCCAATCGAGAGGCTCCCACGGCATCGTCGCCCGCCGCGCAGCCCGCGGCGAAGCCGTCCGACGGGCCTGCGGCGGTGTCTCCAACCCCCACGGCGACGAAGCCCGGGGTCGAGATCGCTGCGTCCGCGGTCCCCGGCGGCGCGAGCGTCTCGGTCGACGTCACCGTCCCGCCCCCGGAGGGCGTCTTTGCCCAGTCGGCGGCGGCCCTCGCCGCGCTGCAGAGCTACCGGTACGTGACGACCTTCTCCTTCGTCGCGGGGGACAAGGGGAAGCCCGAGTCCGGGTCGGTCGAGGTCCGCGGAGCCGTCGCGGCGCCCGATCGACAGCGCATGACGTGGAAGGACCTTGAGACGGGCGAGGAGTTCGGTCTCCTGCGTGTCGGCCAGCGTGCGTGGATCCTTGACGGCGCCGAATGGACGGCCGTGCCGACCCTCGTAGCCGATGCAGCGAGTCAGGCCATCCTTGTCTACGTCCCGGCGATGAGTTGGGGACGCTTCGCCGAGGGGATGGGGACGACCTCTGCATTCGTTGGAGTTGAGGCCGTGGGCGGCGTCCCATCACGACACTACGCGTCGACGTACCGCGGCTGGTCGGAGTTCTGGCAGGGAGAGATCACCGACGCCGTCGCCGAAGTCTGGATCGCCGAGGCCGGGTACCCGGTCCGCTACCGGTTCGCGGCCAGCGGAGTCGACGAAGACGGCAACCGCGGGTCGCTGCTCTGGACCATGGAACTCACGGACGTGAACGCGCCGGTGTGGATCGACGCGCCCCAGTAGCTGCCCTGGAACTCGCTGTCCTTGTGCGCGGCAGCCAGCCGCTGATCCCCACCATGCGAGCGGATGTGCTCATCCTCTCGGGTTTCCTTATGGTCTATCGTGGTTCCGCTCGAGGGCTTTCCCGAGTGTCCAGAACGCGACGGCGAGCAGGACGCACAGGCCGGCCGAATACCACACCCACCACGGGAAGCCGAACCAGCCGAGGCGTTCGCTGCCCCACGCCCACAGGTCCTGCGAGGCGAGGAAGAAGAGCGCGAGCACGACGGCCCAAGCGATGGACGCCCTGCGACTGAGCACGTGCGGCAAGGGGCTCGGCCGCCGCTCGCGGCCCCTCGAGAGGAAGCTGCCGACGACGAGGACGAGGGTCGTTCCGATGATGACGGGGACGACGGGGAGCGTGCCGAGCGTGGGTAGTGCCTTCACGTGGTAGACGGCGACGAGTCCCTCTCCGAAAACGATGGATGCGATCGCGGCTCGGGCGTTCATGCGCCGCCAGTAGATCGCTCCGATCACCGTCGGAAACAGGACGGCAAGACCGGTGAACGCCTCGGTGGTGATCTCGAGGAACGTGGCCGGCGGCCGGTACGCGAGGGCGAGGCCGGCGAGCCCAAGGACGACGACGAACGCGCGGCCGACCCACTCCGATGGCGGAGCGATCTCCGTCCGGTTTCGCGCGAGGCGTGCCCGCAGCGGTGCGTAGACGTCGCGCGTGAACATTGACGACAGGGTCAAGAGCTGCGAGTCGAGGGTGGTGATGAGCGCGGCGAGGCCCGCGGAGAGCACGAGGGTCTCGACGAGCGGCGACGCGTGCTTGTGCAACAGGAGCGGCAGGATCTGGTCGGATGCGGTTCCGCTGGGCAATTGCGGGTACGACAGCCGTCCCATGACGCCGATGGCGACCGGAAGCAGGAACAGGAACCCTGTCACAAGGGGGTACAGAGCCATCGTCGTCGAGAGGGCGCGGGGGTTTTTTGCGGCGTAGAAGCGCTGAAAGAGCTGCGGGAACATCGGATCGCAGAGGAACCAGAGGATCATGTACCCGAACCAGATCCCCGGAGCGAACGTGCCGTCGAGGCCCGGACGTGAGAAGAGAGCAGGGAACTCGGCTGCCGCAGCTCGGTTCGCCGCGGCCATCCCTCCGAATGGCGCCGCGACGGCCACGAGCCCAAGGGTCATGAGAACGATCATCATCGCGCCCTGGAAGACGTCGGTCCACACCTCGCCGCGGAATCCGCCGACGAGGACGTAGACGAGGATTACGCCGGTGACGACGGCAGCGCCGACGTAGTACGGAATCCCGAACAGGGACGCGAGGGCGTACCCAGCGGCCATCGGCTGGATGGCGAGGTACGGAAGCGTGAACGCAGCCATGACGAGGAAGAAGACGAGACGCAGTCCCGGGCTCTTCGTCTGCTGAAAGACCAGTTCCGGCGGGGTGATCAGCCCGTGCTCCTTACCCAGCCGCCAGATGGGGTGCCCGATCAGGACGAACGAAAGGGCCATGAACCCCGTTCCGAACGCCATGATGGGATAGAACGCGTACCCGATTCTCCATCCGGCGCCGGAGAACCCGAAGACCGTGAACGCGCTGAAGTTGGTCGCCGCCATCGTCAGGAAGAGGACCCAGCCCGGCAGCGTTCGCGAGGCGAGGAAGTAGTCGTCCGATGTCTTGCGCCGCTTTGCGCGGGCGAGGAGTCCGATGCCAAGGAGAGCCCCCAAGTACGCTGTCACGACTGCGAGCCGAATCGCCATGTCCCCTCCAAAGAGAAACGCCATCCGCTCGAGGCTGGATGGCGTTGCCTGGACATACCTCGCCCGCAGTATACGGGGTTGCCGAACCGAACGCGACGGGCCGCGAGACCCGCGAGTTGCTCCGACGCTCCGAATTCGCTATCACTACGGGTCTGCCGTAGCGCAGGGTGAGGGAGGTTCCGATGTCGTGGAGCAGCAAGCGGCCCAAGAAGGAACGAAAGCCCGCCGTCATCGTCCGCTGGGCGTGGAAGATGGGGTGGCAACCCGGGCGCGTCATGCGTGAGGTCCTCGAGTGGATCGAAGTCCTCGTTGTGGCGGGGGCGCTCGCTGCGCTGATCATGACGTTCGTCACCGTGCGGATGCATGTCCCCACCGGGTCGATGATTCCCACGATCGACCCGAAGGACTCGTTCTTTGTCGACCGGATCACCTACTACTTCCGCGACCCGAAGCCGGGAGACATCGTCGTCTTCCGCCACACCGAGGAAGTGCATGTGAAGAAGGTGACCGAGAACTCGCCCGCCGCCACGGCGAAGGTGCCGACGGCGGTCCGCCTCCTGTACCTGAACTCGGAGCCTGCGTACTCGACGGCGTTCCTCAACGACCGTTTCGCGACGTGGGCGAGCGGGACGCCGCTTCAGCTGACCACCGCGGATGGGCGGCGCTACGACCTCGGAACGAAGGCGGCGAACGCGAAGACGATCGCCGACCTCGGCATCCAGACGAGCGAAAGGCGAATGCGCTACGTCAAACGCCTCATTGCCGTGGGCGGGCAGACGGTTCAGATCCGCGACGGCGCGATCTACGTGGACGGCGCCAAGCTGACGGGCGAGCGCTTCGATCGGTTCTACTATTCGGACGACGCCCGGCTCCGATTCGGCGTCGAGCCGACGAAAGTGCCTGAGGGGTTCTACTTCGTCCTCGGCGACAACTCGAGAGAGTCATTCGACTCACGCTTCTGGGGCTTCGTCGACGATCGGGACATGATCGGAGTCCCGTACCTCCGCGTCTGGCCGCTCACTCGCTTCGGGACGATGCACTAGGGCGAAGAGCCCTCGTCGTCGTTCGACGTCGGAAAGAGCGCGGGATCGAGCTGGGAGTCCGCGAACAGGAAGGCGGGCGCGGGCGCGCCGGCGAGCACGGCGGCCACGGCGTCGGCGAGCAAAGCGTTCACGTGCATGTCGACGTGATCCATCCCCAGGCACGCGGTGTTCTCCGCGCCGGGAAGGCGAGCGGATTCCATCGAGACCATGAGGTCCGATCCCGACCACGCGACGGCGTCCCTCACGCATCGCTCCTGACAGCCCCGTCCATCTCGAAGCAGCCCGCAGCCGAAGCAGCTCTGGCCGGCCATTGCCACGTATCGGACCGCAGGATCGATGGCGAGGCCGTTTGGGCCTGACTTGTTGAGCGTCTGCAGGAGTTGGCTGTCGGGGGAGAGCTCCGCGATGAGGGGGCCGAGCCACGTCCCCAGTCCCGCAAGGCCGGCGCCGTGGTGTGGCGTCGCCAAGGCGATCAACGTTCGCACGTCGTGGCGATACGTTGTTCCGTAGTCCTCGAACCCCGATTGCCCGAGCAGCGGCCCGAAGTCGTCGCACTCGACGTAGCAGCGAGCGACGAGGCCGCCCATGCTGTGGCCGACGAGATCCACGGCCTCGGCGCCGGTGTCGGCCCGGACCCAGGCGACCTCCTCGGCAAGCCGCGCTGCGTAGAAGCGCAGATCGCGGAGGGTGGGCTCGAGAGATCCCGCGTAGTGGCTGAGATAGACGTCGAAGTGCTCTTGGTCCGCGGCGCCGAGCACGTAGATCATGTGGTTCTCGTCGACCGCTCGCTTCTCGGCTTCGGCGATCGAACGGCCGGACAGCCGCTCGGCGAACGTCTCCCACAGGCGGGTCGGAAGAAAGCCGGGCGCGGGCTGGAACCCGTACACGAGGATCACGGGGAGCCGCGGAACCGTTCCCTGCGCGCTGCCGGCGAGCAGAGCCAAGAGGACCGCCAGGGCGCCGGCGGCGCGGAGTACTAGTCGGCCTTTCGTCACTCGCCCTCGTCCTTCGTCGCACTCGGGTTCAGTCGGAATCGCTCCTCGCGCCACGGATCCCCGCGGTCGTGGTAGCCCCGCTGTTCCCAGAAGCCGGGACGCCGCACGGAGAGGAACTCCAATTCCAGGACGTACTTGGCGCTCTTCCAGGCGTACAGGCACGGAATGACGAGCCGGAGCGGGGCTCCGTGTTCGGCGGCCAGGACGCTCCCGTTCATGCGATCGGCGAGCAGTGAGTCGCGGCGTGCGAAGGCGTCGATCGGGACGTCGGTGGAGTATCCGTCTCGGCATCGGACGAACACCCAACGGACGTCGGGCGCGACCAGGATTCGCTCGAGAACGGTGCGGGTCGAGACACCTTCCCAAAGGACCCCACGCACGCTCCACGTCGTAACGCAGTGGAAGTCCCGCCTCACGCGGGCGCGCGGAAGGGCCTGGACCTCCGACCAGGAGAGGTCGGTCGGGTTCCTCACCCCACCCGAGAGGCGTAAGCGATAGTCCTCCAGCCGGACCGGCGGCACCGGGCCGATGTCATACACGATCGGCTCCTCGACCCACGACTGACCGGGCGGTAACCTCGAGATCCTCATCGCGTTCAGCATACCGCAGCTCCTGTCTACGTCCAACGTCCGGCGAGCGCGGCTTGCACGTGAGCCCGCGGTGGACGATGCTTCCGGCCGCCGGGACACGATCCCAGCCGATCCGATGACTACGACCCCTTCTTCCTCGACGCCCGCGAAGCTTGCTCTTCGATGCTCACGTTGCGGGGAGCGCGTCGCGCCGCCGGCGCTTGCCTGTCCGCGTTGTCCCGACGCGCTCCTACGAAGCGACTACGAAGAGCCCAGGTTTCGGCCCCTCGATCGCCGGGACATCTTCCGCTTCGCGAACTGGCTGCCGCCGAAGGCGGTGATCGACACTCCCGTCGGGCCCGTCGTCTACGAGAGCGAGCGGCTGGCTCGACATCTCGGACTGCGGCATCTTGCCGTGGCGTTCAACGGATACGCTCCGGAGGTCGGCGCGCGCAACCCGACGGGGACGTTCAAGGACTTCGAGGCGCTCCCGACTCTCCTCTACCTTCAAGAGGCCGGCGTCGATGCGATCGTCCTCGCCTCCGCCGGAAGCACCGCGCGAGCGTTCGCGTACGCGGCAACGCTCCTCGGGTTTCGAACCTACATCGTCGTCCCGGAGACGGCGCTCGAAGCCATCTGGCTTCCCATCCAGCCGAGCGATGCCGTGCGCTTGATCGTCCTCGACGGGAGCAGCGACTACTCCGGCGCGATCGAGGCCGCCGGAGCGGTTTCGTCGACCTTCTCGATCGCTTCGGAGGGGGGAGCGCGCAACGTCGCGCGCAGAGACGGGATGGGGACGGCTCTCCTCGAGTACGCCCGGACGTTCGGCGCGCTGCCCGCGCACTACGTTCAGGCCGTCGGCAGCGGCACCGGCGGCATCGCCGCCTGGGAGGCCTCCGCGCGTCTGATCGCGTCCGGCTCGTTCCATGGCCCGCTTCCGAGCCTACACCTGGTCCAGAACGCTCCGTTCGCTCCGATCCACGACGCGTGGAGTGCCGGAGCGGCAACCCTCCTGCCGGCTGACGCAAGTGACGAGGTGCGTCGGATCGCCGAGATCTGCGCTCCGGTGCTCGCAAACCGCAGGCCGCCGTACGCGCTGGCCGGGGGAGTCTGGGAGGCCCTGCGCGCGACGGGAGGACGAACCTACGCTGCGACGAACGAGGACATCGTCACGGCGCAGCGGCTGTTCGAGAACCTGGAGGGAGTGCCGATCGGCCCCGAGGCCGGTGCGGCCCTGTGCGGACTTGAGGAGGGTCTCGACCGCGGGTGGATTGGCCGCGACGACGCCGTGCTGCTTCACGTGACCGGAAACGGCGACGCCCTCCTTCGGCGCGACGTCTCCCTGCACCGGGTCGAGCCCTGGCTTCGGATCAAGTCGGCCGAGGACGTCCGAGAGGATCGCCGCCTGGAGCGGCGGTTTGCCGAGTAGCCGCGGCATCGGGCCCCGCCACCCGTCGGCCGCCGAATGCACACATCTTCCCCACAACGGGCGGGTACGGTTGCGCCATTGCCGCGGGACGTGTGCGCGGAATCGATGACCGGAGAGCGGTAGCGTGAGGGCTCAGGAAGGAGCCGGACTCACGCCCATTACTATGCAAGAGCGAACGCTGTCTAGAGTGGATTTCGTTGCGGCGCTCGCCGCGCCTCGGCGCGGCGAGTTGATTCTCGAGAAGGGTCTGCGGTTGCTTGCGAGGCCTTGGCGCCTCGCAAGGGAGCACGACCTCAACCCGTGGGTGTTCGTCGCCATGTCGGCGGTCGGCTACTCGATCAACGCCTGCGTCTTCCTGCCTTGGTTCCGTGCGGACGCGTGGCAGCTTGCTTTTCTCATCCTGCTCCGACTTGCGGCGCTCGTCGTCCCGACGTACATCCTCCTCAAGGGGAGGGGAATCGCCGCGGCATTCAACGTGTCGATCGTCGCGATGTTCGCCGCCAACACGGCATGGCACGTCTGCTACTACGTGTACTTCTAGGAGGTCGCTGTGGGGCGCACAATCCAGTGGAACGAGCGAACGCAACTGCTGCGCGACGCGCTTTCGACGGGTGGGGCCTTCCTCGTCTCCGTGGACGCCTCGGGCCGACCGAACCCGATGACGATCGGATGGGCCCAGGTCGGTATCGTGTGGAGCCGCCCCATCCTCACCGTGTACGTGCGGAAGAGCCGCTACACGCACGCCTGCATCCGGGCGTCCAAGAGCTTCACGGTGAGTGTTCCCCGGCCGGGCCAGCTCACCAAGGAACTCGCTCTCTGTGGATCGAAGTCCGGCCGGGAGCTTGACAAGATGAAGGCCGCAGGACTCACGGCTCTTCCGGGGAGAAGCGTCGACACACCCGTGGTCGATGGTTGCGTGCTCTACTACGAATGCCGCATTGTCGCTCGCACTCAGGAGGAGCTTGTCGACTTCGAGGCCGGCGACGTCGTGGAGCGGTACTACCCCAAGGGGGACCCGCACCTCGCGGTCTGCGGCGAAATCCTGTCGGCGTACGCCGTCGGCAGGGCCTAGGTCGTCCGCAAGGCCTCGGTTCGGGTGTCCGCCCTAGCGGCCCTCGGGCGTCCGGATCCTCCCCTCGACGTGGGGCGCAACCGGGGACTTGGCTGTCAGGTACTCGGCCAGAACGTCGGACAGAAGCCATCCCGTGTCGACCCGATCGGTTCCGCCGGCGAACGCCGCGTAGCCGTCGCCGCCGTCGGCAAGGTAGGTGTTGGTCGCGATGCGGTACGTCTTCTCCGCGACCATCGCTCGGTAGTCTTGCGCGTCCCGGTCCCATACCTCAACCGTCGTCACGCGCGAACCGACGGCAGCGCTCGGGTCGAACGCGAAGCGGACCCCCGCGATCTGGGGGAACCGCCCGCCTCCATCCGCGACCTGGCTGACCCCGTTTTCGAGCGCGGCACGGAGACCCGCACCCGTCACCGTGAGGACGCTGATCTCGTTCCCGAACGGGAGGATCTGCAGCACGTCGCCCATCGTGACTTCGCCGGCGGGGAGGGACGCGCGGATTCCTCCTCCGTTCTGGATCGCGACGTGCGTTCCCAAGGCAGCCGTCTTCCACAGCAGGGCGTCGCACACCAGGTCCCCGAGGTTCGTCTCGCGGCTGCGGACGGTCGCGCGGTCTCCGTCAAGATCTGCGGTCGTCGTCCCCACGGCGGCCTCCATGAGGAGGGCGATGTCGTTCTCGTACGGCGCGAGCACGGCGGTCACCTTCGGGTCCTCGGGTACCGAATCCCCGACCGGGAGAGTGCGGCCCTCGGCCGCCAGGACGACGCCGTGGGCGTCGAAGGTGACGTCGATGCGGCCCAGGACGCGTCCCCACTCCTCGGCAGTTACCACGACGACCGGCTCGCCCGCTGAGGACTCGACGATCGTCGGGTACGGGCCGGCGGCGCCATCCGCCGCGCCGAGCGTTGTGTGGCTGTGGCCGCCGACGATGACGTCGATCCCGGGCACCGACTTCGCAAGGTCCAGATCGCGAGCGTAGCCGAGATGAGTGAGGGCGATGATCTTGTTGATTCCTTGGCGCTCGATGTGCTCGACCACGGACGCCGCGGCGCGCTCGGCCGGCGAGAAGGTCACGTTCGGCCCCGGACTTGATGCCGTCGACGTGGTCTCCGTCGTGAGCCCGAACACCGCAACCGTCTCTCCGTCGATCAGGAAGACGTCGAAGGGGGGAATCTTCCCGGCGAGCGCGGGTTCTTCGAGAGCTTCAAGGTTGGCCGAGAGGATCGGGAACTTCGCCAGGTCGACGAGTCGAGCGAGCTCCTGTGGCCCCGAGTCGAACTCGTGGTTCCCGACCACCATGTCGTCGTAGCCGACGGCGTTCATCACCCTGGCCACGACTTCTGCGCCTCCGACGTGGAAGTAGAGGGACCCCTGGAACTGGTCGCCGGCGTCGAGCAGCACGACGTGCCTGGTCTCACTCCTCACCGCATTGACCAGGGACGCAATCCGGGCGGCGCCGCCCACGGTCGTCGGGCCCCCGACCGAGAAAGGAACGTAGTGAGCGTGTACGTCATTCGTGTGCAGGATTGTCAGTTCGAGAGGTGTCTCGGCGGGCTGTCTCCACGGGAGGCCCACTCCGAGACACAACAGGATTGTGATGCCAATCAGGATAAGCTTCCAGTTCATGTCGTCCCCTTCCCCGCGCCTCCGCGGCCGCCACGTATCTTGTGGCGTCGAGCCGGATGGTTCAAACTGTCTCGCCCGGCGGACCGTCGGCGGTCGCGGAGGGCCGCGGCGGCGCGTGACCGAAGTACATAACAGATGGATCGTTTGACTTTGTGCCTGCGTCCGTGGTACGTACGGTAGAGTTGTAGTGAGTCTGACGGAGGGGGATCCCGCTTTGCGGGGTTGTTGGTTTGTCTGTGCCCCCGGCGAGGGGGCGTACTAGGTTGGGAGGTGGACTCTGTGCGGAGGATTGCGGTAGCGCTGCTTCTCTCTGCCGTCGTCTCGTTCAGTCTCGCGGCCTCGACCGCGGAGATCTGGTTGTCGAGCGACAGCAACGGAGAGACGCGAGTATCGTTGATTCAAGAAGGCGATGAGGTCTGGATCGTGGTTTCCGATCCGGACAACAACATCGATTGCGACGTCCGCGACAAGTTCTGGGGCGACATCAAGCTGATGGATCCCAAGACCGGCGCGTACATCATCTGGAATAGTGGCGGGCTCTATGGCTTGAACCTCCAGAATGACAACGACGAAGCGCTGGACTTCGACTACTTCGAAGAGACCG
>Ga0105102_10000085_pt1 | contig 22449 bp, 26 predicted proteins | sample PPLLaktember2015_FD_87032 | JGI IMG/M metagenome (GOLD analysis project Ga0105102, IMG submission 87032) | Freshwater sediment microbial communities from Prairie Pothole Lake near Jamestown, North Dakota, USA - PPLs Lake P7 Core (6) Depth... | ecosystem: Environmental > Aquatic > Freshwater >...
CGAGGCCGGGTTTTCCGTTGTCAATTGCATTTTTGCATTAGTTACCATGTAAACATATATTGACACGGTAACAAAAAAATGTTAACATAATTTTATGGCTGAGATTATACCCGCCCAATTAGCAAAAATATTAAATCTAAAACGTCAAGCCGTATATATGGCTATTAGGCGTAATAATATTGATCTTAATTCAGGAGGCATGATCGACACCACAAATCAAAAAAACCAACAGTGGTTAGTCGCTCATGGAATATCGGAGCAAACCATAATTTCCGCTCTTGCTCAAATCCAGGAAAACCAAAAATCAAAATTAAAACTAAAGGCGCCATCCAATCCAATTCCAAAAATTAGAGAAAAATCTATAGATAATCCTGGCGCCGTCGAACCGGAAAAAATTATTTCAATTGAAAAATATATTGGAAACAATAAGTCTTCAACAATTCCAATTAATCCAAACAATCCTGAAGTAGATTTTGAAAACATAACAGGTTTACCAGCGCGCATGATGAATATGACAATCATGGAGCTTGTTACAAAATACGGCGGCCCCATGATGTTAGAATCCTGGTCAAAGATTTTACAGCGCCTAATGGGTGCAAGTCTTCAGGATCAAAAAATCCAGGAGCGCCGCCTAGAATTAGTCGAAAAAGATTTTATTATTTCAAGGATTTTACAATACCTTGAAAATCAATCTATTAGGCTTTTTGATTATGCGGAATCCGCTCCTATAGGTTTTATTTCTACCGTACAAGCAGGCGGAGAAAATGTAGAAATTGAAATTAAAAAAAAGATGCGTAAAGATTTTTCCATCCTCATAAAAGAATCAAAAGAAAGTGTTACCCGTGAACTAGAAAATCTCAAAAAGAAATATCAAAAGAAAAATGACAGCAACGAATGACATAAACGACATAGATTTTATTATCGAAAAGATTAACAGCATAACAGACTCAAAAGATTATGAATTACCATCAGAATATTCAGAGCGTGTGCGATATCTGCCAAAAGAATTGACACCTATGCCAGGAAAATTTTCTTTTGAAAAATGCCCATATATAATAGAACCGCTTAATTGTCTTTCACCATTATCATCAATACAAGAAATCGTTGTTTGTAAGGGAACACGTGTTATGTTTACAACAGCATTTTTAGAAAATGGTATTGCATTTAATATTGGTTGTGATCCCAATTCACAATTATATATATCGGCTGACAAAGGATTGATTGAAAAAGGCATGACCATAAAAGTTGAACGTTTAATTGATTCATGCAGTTTAAGAAATTTAATCTTTAGCCAAACAGCGAAAAAGCGAAACACTGGTGATACGAAATTAGAAAAAGAATATCCGGGTGGTTTTCTTCACGGCATAGGCGCGCGTAATCCTGGTAAATTAAGAGCAATGGGTTATCCCCGTATTTGGTTCGATGAGTTAGACGGTTTCCCGGATACTGTGGGGAATGAGGGTGATCCGGTAGCACTCGCACGAAAAAGAGCATCTGACTGGGATACAAAAAAGAAAATAATTTACGGCTCTACTCCGTTAATTTTACAAACATCAAAAATTTATAAATTATTTATGTTAGGTGACCAACGTTATTATAACGTACCATGCAAACACTGCGGAAAAAAACAACCATTAGTTTGGCATGGTGTAACCGATGAAGGAAAAATATATGGGATTGTTTTTGAGATAGATTCTGATTTTTTACCCATCTATGAAACCGTAGGTTATAAGTGCAAATATTGTGGTGGGGTAATGAAAAACCATGATAAAGCAACTATTATGCAACAAGGAGAATGGATACCAACAAAAAAAACAAAACGTCCAAACATGCGTAGTTATCATATTAACGCTTTATATTCTCCTCCGGGAATGTTTTCATGGGAAAGTGCTGTTATGGAATGGGCAGAATGCTGGGACTTAGAAAAAAACCGCGTTAAAGATATAGAAAAATATAAATCTTTTCGTAATACTGTACAAGGTTTACCATTTGAGGAACTCGGCAGCAGCATAAAATTTGAACGGTCTATTCAGCATAGGCGATCCGGTTTTGCTCTTGGCCACATCCCGGAAAGAATAATGATTGAATCAACCGGGCATTACGCAACATTAGTTACCTGTGCGGTAGACGTGCAAGGCGATCGAATAATAGTTCATCCAGTTGCCTGGACTCCGGGCGGTCAGTCATGGACCTTAGATTTTTTTCATATCGACGGTGAAGTCGGAAATATAAACTCGAATCTTTGGAATGAGCTGGATAAATTTATTATGGAAAAAGTTTATATTGGAGAAAATAACAAACGTTATCCGATAATGCTCACTTTTATAGATTCAGGTTGGGGTCAACATGCTGATATTGTTTATCAATTTTGTAATAAGTATACATCTGGAGTTTATGCGATAAAAGGCGATAGCGGAAACGAAACTACAAAAAAGGGTTTAACATATAAAAGTTTTTCCGATGAATTATTAAAAAAAACAGGATTACCCGGTGGTTATTTAATCAACACTACAAAAATAAAAGACCGCATATCTCGTTATTTAACCGCTTTACAGTGGGACACTGGTCAATTACAGCCTGATTGGTATCCTAATTTTCCCGAAAATATCGGTGATGATTTTTTTCGCATGTTTGAAGCTGAACACAGAGTAGTTGTACGCGAAAAAGGAACTAATAGGTATTTACGGACAGAATGGCGGGCAGATGCTGGCAAAGAAAATCACGCATTCGATACTTTTGGCTATAATCTAACAGCTCTTGAATTGATAGCCGACCGCACCTGCAGGGAGATTCTTGGACTTGATGTTTTATCCTGGAAAGACTTTTGGGAATATTCAAAACAAATTAAAAATAACGAAGCTGCTTTTTTCTACTTTCAAAAGTAAGAATAATTTTTAAATCGCTATTGACAATAACTTTTTTTATGTTATACTTTTCCATTATGCCGTTAATAGACGATGATCATGCAGCCGTAACCGAATCAATAGAGGATATGTGGAATAATGAGCTAATCAATTCCCGAATTCTTCTTGCTGCTATCAATACCGCTATCTATACCATAACAACAGCTAATCATCAATCATATGAACTTGACACCGGTCAAACAAAACAGCGTGTAACACGCGCCGATCTTCCTTCTCTTTATCAACAGCGTGAAAAATTAATTAGCATAATTCGAAGCCTTGAAATCTCATTAGGATTAGGAACGCCTGCCATTAAACAGGTCGGAGGTTATTGGTGAAAGAATTATTACTTAATACCCAAACAGGCCGCGTATGGGGAAGCGATAATCAAGCACTAAACGAAAAGCAGAGATACTCATATTATGTTACCGATCTTTTAGATTCATCCTGGACAGGCGAAAAATTCTTAAACGGCTTCGGACTAACAAAAGATTATACTTATATCGACTACTGGACACTACGTAAACGCAGCCTCCAACTTTTTCGTGAAAACACATACGCGCGCGGTATTTTGCGCCGCCTTACACGTAACGTTATCAATAAGGGAATAAATCTCGAATCAAATATTATTCCCGAAATTGTGAACCTAACAGACGAACAGTCGATGGACTGGGATGAAAATCAGGAATTAAACTGGAAACTCTGGAGCGATGACCGGGAATTATGCGATTATCGAAAACAGAAAACCTTCGGAGAATTACAAGCCGATGCTTTTGACACTGCTATGATTTCCGGTGATTGCCTTGTCATCAATCACATCAACCCGGTTACAAAATTACCATACATCGAACTTGTAGACGGTGAGCACGTACAAACCCCATTCCCGGCAACCCCCCGGGCAGGAAATAGAATCGTTCATGGTGTAGAATTGGATCGGTTTGATAGGCATGTTGCCTACTGGGTACAAGCAACAATTGACGGTATGTCAAAGTTTACCCGCATAGCAGCATACGGAGAAAAATCAAAACGCCGCATAGCCTGGCTTGTCTATGGCTGCGATAAGCGCCTTGATGAAGTTAGGGGAGAGCCTATACTTGCAATCGTACTTTACATGCTCAAAGAATTAGATAGATACCGGGATAGCGAGCAGCGTGCAGCTCTTGTCAATTCCATTATTCCGCTTTTTGTTCGCAAAACAGAGCCAGGAAGAGGATCAATCCCATTCACGCGCGGAGCTGTTAAGCGCGGATCGGAAACCGTAGTTGATGACGATGGTACCGAACGCACTTTTAACATTTCAAAAATGCTACCCGGAACCGTTCCTGATGAACTTAATGTTGGTGAAGATATTGTGCCGTTTAACACTAATCGACCCAATCAAGGATTCGGAGTTTTCGAAGAGTCGATTTTAAATGCAATTTGTTGGTGTCTTGAAATACCGCCTGAAGTAGCAAGGTTGATTTTTCAGAACAGCTTTTCCGCTTCCCGCCAAGCAGACAACGAGTTTAAAGTTTTCCTTTCCTACCGGGTTTGGAAATTCGGAAATGATTTTTGTCAGCCCATCTATGATGATTTTACCATACAATCAATATTGACTGACCAGATTTCCGCTCCAGGTTTTCTCCAGGCTTATTTTGCAGGTGATTGGAGAGTGGTTAATTCATGGCTTAATACCGAATGGACAGGAATTTCCCGTCCATCCGTTGATCCTGTCAAAGATGCCAACGCAAGCGAAAAACTTTTACAACTTAAAATTACTACTAACGACCGCGAATGTCGAAAAAATACCGGTATGTCATTTAGGACAGTTATTAAAAAACTCGCAAGGGAAAAAAAGCTTTTTACGCAGTATGGCATAACATCCAGCGTTGATGAAACGTCTACAGGCGAACCTATAAATACAGATCAACAAACAAAGAGCATTTTATCACTCATAAAAAATATTGATAATAAATTAGAAGAGGCACAAGGATAATGGACAAACCACAAACCCCTGAGGAACTTATTCAATTACTTTGGATTATGTTAGCCGGTGTTAATGATGACGGAATGTATTACGAATTTAAGCATTTAATGAAATTGGTATCCGATTTTATATCGAATGCTGGAAGTGTTCGTTTTAATTCCTGTCCTATAAAAATACAACTCGAAAATCATTTAATTGAACACGAAAAAAGTAAACTTATTTCAAAAGATAAAAAAGAGTTTAAATTAAAAAAATGGCAAGTCGCCTTTGCCGGTTTTGGTGTATGCGTGGCTATTGCATTAGGCATACTTAATTTTATAAAATAAGGATGTTATATGGAAGCAAGATTAGATTTAACTTTTGCCCGTCTATGGGCTGAATATGAAGAAAAAAATAAAAATGATTTAAATACAAAAAAGTTCGATCTTATTAAACTTATGGCAAATACAGCAGCAAAAAAAGAATTGCAAGCAGGTTATCCTAATTATCATGATAATGATACAGATGATACCGATAAACATCTACGCACATTATTAAGCGAAAACAATCTTATGCTTCCTGGTATTTCAAACAATCCTCTTGCTACATGGTGTCCGTTTTTTGTTTATAATGTTTTTATAACACTCAAAAAAAATATAACACCCGCTCTTAATAAATTGGGAATTGGATACACAGGCGCCAAAGATATGTATGCAAATCTTGTAGCTAAAGCAAATCTTCCGGTATCAAAAATAAAAGAATTGCAATGGGATGGTGCTCAAATTAAAGCGGATAACAACAATTTAATTATTATAGCAAGCACCGGATTAAAAAAAGAAATATCCGGTCATGTTGCATTAGTAGCTCCTAATTTTTTAGAAGTGAAAAATATAAAAGATATGTATTGCGCACAAGCCGGAGCACGAAACGGCTTTTTTAAAATTGTAGATATTTTTAATACTTCTAACGGTGTTACACAGCCAAGATTTTTTTATATTGAGGATTAAATGAAAAATAAGATTAGACTCGGTAAACTCTTTACCCTAATAATAATTTTAATCTTTACCGTAATCGGGTTGATTTTATTATTTGGCGATAACTCAAAAGAAAAAATAGAAGCCTTCTCTTTGTTAGTTCAAACCATGTTCCCTTATCTTGCCATACCGTCTACAGGTGTAGCAATTTCCGGGATTATAAAAAAAGTTTTGCCTTTAATCAAAAAGGAAAATAAAAATGTTGATAAAGTATAAAATATTTTCATTTATTTTTATATTTTTAATTTTTTTAATTATTTTGTTAAAATGATATTGACATATAAAAAAAGTATGTTAATATGTAAGTTACATAATTTTAAATAGGAGGATTATATGAGCGAACGTTATGAAATTTATCGTTTACGGCGTGACATCCGCGGGATGTTTGCCTCTGCTCCAATTGAATATCATGTAGCAAAAACAGGAAATGATTCTCAATCAGGGAAAAGTCTTGCATCCGCTTTTCTTACAATTACAAAAGGAATCGCAACGCTTAACGCATTACCAGTAAGCACACGCGGCGCAGTGCTTTGGATTCACCCTGGATTTTACATCGAAGTATCCGGTATTACTCTCACCCATAACCACTGTAATATTTTTGCAGTCAACCCGAAACCCGAAAGCACAGTGCTTTTTGGAAGCGGTACAGCAGGCAGCGCAACCGAAGCAACCGACCACGCTTTCAAAATTCTTTCCGGCTATAATGAGTTACGCGGCTTAACGCTTTTTACATACAAAAATACAAAATCAGGTTTGTATCTTGATGACGTGTTAGGCGGAGCTGATTACGGCGGATTTAACATTATCGACGGTTGCTATTTTTCTCCCCAGGTTCAGGATGGCATGGCCTATTGTATCGAAATGAAGGGAGTCAACCGGAATATTATCCGTAATTGTCGATTAGAAGGTGCGGCAACAGCTGGCATCAGGTTATATTCCGGTGTCGGTAATCCTGTTGGTAATATTTTTGAAGGTAACGACATTATCGGTACTAACATCGGGATTGCAATCCAGGCAGCGAATTATAATACGGTAATTCGGAAAAATTGGTTTTCCGCTGGTGTCCAGTCAGGCGAAAACATGACAAATGCGATTAACCTAACAACAGGAATGACAGCTGGAAAAGTAACGGTAATGGAAAATTATTTTGAGCAGAGTGACGCTAACGATATTCTTGACAACAAAGCAGGCGGATCCCTGGTTGAAATGAATAACACAAACGCAGCATAACGGAGGTTATATTATGGCTACAAGAGATTCTGACGATAAGGTTTCAACCGCAGATAGTGCGGATAACGGTTATATTCATGATGTTATCGGAAATAAATCAGATACAATCGCTGCTACAAGTTTAATGGGAGCTACAAAAAGAATTGAAGCAGCCGCAGGTGGAACACTCGGCGCAGACGTTACCGCTATCAAAGCCGTTACCGATGTCATCCCCGATGCCGGGGCGCTTACTGCCCTGGTTGCCGATGTGACAGCGGTCAAAGCCGTAACCGACGTACTCCCGGATGCCGGTGCGCTGACAACCCTCGCAGGTGAAGTAACCGCCATCAAAGCCGTAACCGACGTACTCCCGGATGCCGGTGCGCTGACAACAATTGCAAAGGTTGCTCAAATAGAACCCTCTATTTCTTCCGGTACATTTTCATATCTCGACATAGGCGGAACACAGAATATTATCGAAGTCGTTAATACAAAAAAAGTTCTTGTTAAAAGCGCCATGGTAGATTGTGTAAATCTAACACAAAACGGAACACTTTCTTTCTGGACGAAACCTGATGGAACAAATTACAGGAAAATGAGCAATCTCGATGTTGCTTTTACTATTGCTTCAGACGATTCAATATGTATGAAAGTCGATATTGAAACCGATAAAGATTTCAAATTTACCTGGACAGAAGGCGGTGATGAAGCAGCCGCAAGGGATATTTATTACAAAATTTCTTACGAAACAAGGAATTAAAATGTACGATATTCCTACCGAAATAATAAAAGAAATCGAATATATTGATCATCATCTACATGGAAATAGTCGAGTATATGGAAAGTCAGCCGACCAGTCAGGAAATGACTGGGCTTTAGAGTTCGGATTAACTGCATTTAGGGCAATTTCAGGAAATGGTAATTTTGGTAGCGATGCAAACGACGAAGCAAAAGTTTTTGGAACAGACGATACGCCATTTATCGCAGGACAAACCTTATATGACCCCGGGGCAATTACGGTTACCGGCGTATCCAGCGATTTTGTTTATCATTTAAGATTTGTATATGGAACTGGAACTATGGCCGATGCAATAGCAGCCGGTCAATATTCTGGATTGACGGTAAAATTTGATTCTGCAAATCCCCAACAATCAGCAGGTATTCCCCTGCCGTTAAAAATTCGCAAACTACCAGTAGGTACAAAATTGTGGTGTCAAGCTAAGCATTCAGTCGATAACGCGTACATTGATTTTTATATGAATGAATGTCACGGATACGAATAGGATAATATGAAAAAAATTACTATCGAAGGTGTCATAGGCTGGGATTATACAGCCGCCAAACATAGAGAAGCACTCGACGCTTCCGCAGGCGATGATCTTGATATACAGGTTTCGTCTACCGGTGGTTCTGTTTATGACGGCAATACAATTAAACAGCTTAACGAAAAATATAAACGTGATTATCCCGGTGCAAAAGTAACCGTAACTACCTACGGAATGGCAATGAGCGCGGCAAGCATAATCGCATTATCAGGCGATAGTCATGATGTGCATGAAGACTCTGTTTACATGATTCATAATCCGTGGGGTATAGAGATTGGTGATTATCGTGTTATGAGAAAAACAGCCGATGATCTTGAAAAGCTTTCCAATATGTACGCGCGCGTGTATTCTGAAAAATCTGGAAAGCCTGTAAAAGAAAACCGTTCCCTTATGGATAACGAATCGTATTTTTACGGTCAGGAAATTCTTGACGCTGGTTTTGCCGATAAGTTAATCAAAAAAGAAAAGAAAACTGAAAAAGACGATTCTGTCGCATTCGCAAAACTTGCAATAGACGATACTTTACAAAAAATGAAAGCTGAAAAGTTTGATTTTCAAAATGATATTGCGAAAGCAGTCGCTTTAATTCCTACTTTTGAAAGTAAAATCCCCGCTTCTGCGGGCATATCAATAAAATCGGAGGTCAAGAAAATGACTCTTGAAGAATTAAAAAGAGACTTCCCGGACTTATACGCCCAAGTAGTGCAGATCGGGAAGGATGATGAATCAAGAAGAGTGAAAGCACATATCACTCTCGGAACAAAAACTAATGCTATTCCGCTTGCCATAAAAAACATCGAAGAAAACAAAAGCGCATTAGACCAGGATGTTTATGCCGAATATCTTGCAGCCGGGATGAAATCTAATGCCCTGCAGGATCGCATCGAAGATGATCAACATACCGGCAGCGGCGGCGGCAACGCAGGCGCAAACACAGACGAAGCGGATACCAAAGCATTCACCGCGCAGCTGATTGAAAAACGGGGAGGGAAAAAATAATGGATTATCCAACCGTAACAAATTATCAGCCCGGTGACGGTGCAAGAAAAGTAGATCATTCTATTCAGGGAGTATTGACAACAGTCGGAGCAGTTACAATCTACCGTCTTACAATACTCGGGCGCATTACAGCAACCGAAAAATACTGTTTTTATGATCCCGCAAATAACCCTGTTGGATCGTCAAACATTGAGGGTATTTCCCTTTCCGAAGTTGTAGCAACCGGAGCGGTAGACAAGCCTGTTAGTGTTATGCGTGAAGGTGAAGTGGACAAAGCGCAAATAAGAATTCATGGAAGCGCTGTTGGTGTGGGAATTACTGCCGCGATAATCGATGAATTGCAAAAACTCGGCATTCGTGTCGTGTCGTACACTGAATGTGGCGCATACGATAATCAATAAGGGAGGATTATATGGCTATAGTTTACAGAACTGCTTTTTTAGAAGCATGGATTCAGGAAAATCTTTTTTTTCCATTCCTTTCAACATTTTTTCGTACTCTCCCCCGTGATATCGTAGATGCTGAAAAACTTCAAATTGAAATTAAGCGCGGATCACGTCGGGTAGCCCCTGTTATATCCAGTGTAACACAAAGAGGCGGCAGAATCCGAAAAGATAAGTACACCGGTAAAGAGTTTACCCCCCCGGTAGTTGCATTATCAGCTGATTTCGCTCCAGGCGATTTGATCGAAAAAGCATTCGGTCAAAATGAATATCAAACAGCTGCAACAAGTTATGCGACTCAATTGATGAATCTTATTTTGGATAAAGTATCTGAAATTGATCCACAGATGATACGTGCAATTGAATATCAGATTGCACAGATTTTGCAATCCGGTCAAATGAAGTTATATGATGAAAATGGTAAAGCTGTTTATGAATTAAACTTTTACCCAAAGGCAACACATTTTCCCACAGTTTCGATCTCATGGTCAGACGAGGATTCAACGCCAGATGTCGATCTTGAAAACCTAATCGATGTTATAGAGTCAGACGGTGAAACTACAATCGAAAATGCAATTTTTGGAAAAACAGCAAGGATAAATTATCTTAATAATTCAAAGGTAAATGATAAGTTTGATTTATCCCGTATGGCATCAGGAACCTATCAACCTACCATGAGAAATCCTGGTGTTAAGTTTTTAGGAAATTTACTTGTTGGCAGTACATATCTTGACTGCTGGCAGTATGACGGTACATATATACACCCGGATACAGGCGTATTAACAAAGTTTGTTGCCGATGATAAAGTTATATTATTGCCAAGCAACGTAGGCCCCAATGTCGATTTACGTATTGCCCATTGCAGAGTTCCAATTGTATTACCGCCTGATCTCAGGTTTAGCGGTATGGTTCCATCGTATGCAAATTTAGGCAATCGCGCCTACTCTCTACGCGTATGGGGTGACGATGAAGCCGATGCGCTTAACATCGAAGTTAAAGATCGTCCGCTTGCAATCCCGGTATCAATCGACGCATTCGGCTGCCTCGATACAGAAATATAAAAGGAGAATGTTATATGCAATTATATATCGTAAAAAAAGGCCATTCAATTTCTACCGGTAAAGGAATTGTAGGCGCTCCGGTCGATCCCAAAAATCCGACCGAAAAAGAAATCATTACCGTCAAACATTTTAAAAACGGCCAAAAAGGTCTTGACGCTGTTTTAGCGTCTGAAAAATGTGTCCTGGAATTGTTTGGCGAAAACGATGTCGTCTATATTCCCGATGACGATACCCGCCCAAACCTGAAAGCAGAAAACCAGGAAACAAAACCGGTTGAAAAGCCTGTCGAAAAGCCGGTTGAAAACAAAGGCGCCCAAAAAAAATGAATTTAAACGCGATAGCCGAATCCGACCTTGCATTCACTCTTGAAGATGTTGATAACGGATTCGGCGTCGAATTATTTTTTCACGACCTTGACGAAGGCGAACAATCGGTAAACTGTATGACAACCGATATAAGCTATTTTGTCGATCCGCAAACCGGGGAGGGTGTCTCTTCCCGGCAAGTGGAAATCACCTGCAGAATATCGACAATCGAATCAAAACAGATACCGATTAGAAAAGGTCTTTTCGTCAAACATTACGACACCGCAGGAAACGAGTATAAATCCTGCATAAAAAAGTCAAATTATGATAGGAAAATGGGTGTAATTACAATCCTACTGGAAGGAAAGCAAATAGCATGTTAGTTGAAGCTAAAATTAAAACACTTATCGATAAACAAGATACATGCGAAATAGTACGCGACCAGATTGCCGCTATCCTTGCAATTGAAATCGAACATCAATCAGAGCTTGCGGATGATGCCGGCAAAGATCCTGCCGATTTCTTTTTTTCCGTTTTTTCAGATTGTTCCAATCCTTGGGAATCCGACGAAATTCCGCTTGTCAATATTCATTTTAATAATGATCGTTTTGACAATAAAAATTCTAACATGATCGATCGGCAGCGCGCAACCGGAACATTTTATATTGATTGTTATGCGAATAAAAAAACAACAGACGCAGACTCAGGCGATGAGTTGTCAAGCAAAGACGCTGACCGCATAGCGCGGCTTGTACGTAATATCCTAATGGCTCAGGAATATACATATTTAGCATTAGGTTATCGCGAACTTGGTAATGGAAACAATCTTGTAACGCGCCGTTATATTCAAAAACGTGAAAAGTTTAAACCAGATATAAAACAAGAAGGTTATGAAAATGTAGTTGCTTGCCGGTTGACCATCGAAGTTGAATATGATGAACTATCCCCGCAGGCAATTATGGAAAATCTTGAATTATTGATTTTATCTTGTAAGCGTGAAAGCACAAGTCAAATATATTTTAAAACAGAATATAACCTAACAGAAGGAGATTGATATGGGTATATCACCGTCAATACTTGCCCGCGTAACCGGTGTAAATGTAGAATATAAAAATTATAATCTTGGCCAGGCGCTTTATCTTCCCATGAGAATCGCTGTTATAGGACAGGGTAATACAGCGTCAACATTTTCGACAACCCCCGTGCAATATACAAAGGAAAAAGATGTCGCCGATGCTTACGGATACGGGAGTCAACTTCACCTTGCAGCAAGACAATTACTACCGGCTAACGGTAACGGCATTAAAGGAATACCAGTAACATTTTACCCTCTCGACGACGCAGGCACCGGCGTAGTCGCAGACGGTAATATTGGATGTACAGGAACATCAACCTCCGCAGGTGGCGGATACGTGTACATAGGCGGCATAAAATCCGCAGCAATTACAATTCCTACCGACACAGCCGCAGCCGATGCACTCGCGCTTATCAAAACGGCGATAGCAGCCATTCTCGAAATGCCCGTAATTGATGGAACAGTCGGCGCCGGTGTACTCCCTCTTACTTGCAAGTGGAAAGGAGTAACCGGAAATAAAATTACAATTGATATTTCAGAGCTTGTTTGTGCCGGTCTTACCTTTACCACATCGGCTATGGCAAATGGTGCAAATAATCCGCTTGTAAGCGGTGCTCTCGCCTATTTAACCGACATATGGGAAACAATAATTATAAATTGCATGAATTATGAAGATGCCGCCTCTAACCTGCTTTATCATACTGCAGCTGAAGCACGCTGGGAGCAAACAGTCAAACGACCGTTTATTGTCGCTACAGGATGTGTAGACAATTTCGCAACCCGTACAGCAATTACAGACACCGACGCATCAAAATTACAGCGTTGTAATTTTCTCATTCAATCCACCGGATCCCGCGAAATGCCCTGGATAATAGCCGCACAGGGACTGGTTAACGATATCGCCCAAAAAGCAAACGATACTCCAGCCTATAACTACACAGGTGCTCTTGCAGGATTGCAAACCGGTGCTGATAACGTCCAGGAAAATCTTACAACCAGGGATGCAGCTTTAAAGCTCGGCGCATCAACAAACACAAAAGCCGGCAGCCTTGCAGTGCTTGCCGATATTGTAAGCTTTTATCACCCGGATGGCGAATCACAACCAGCGTTCCGTTATATTGTAGATCAAATCAAACTTATGAATATTATGTACAATCTGGACATAATCCAGGAAACCCTACGCGGCCGACCTCTTTTACCGGATGGAACGCCAACTAACGATCCCGATGCAGTTCAGCCTAAAATGGTTTTGACATTGCTCTCAAACCTGGCAAGCTCTCTTGCCTCTGGTCGGTCTGCGATTATAGCAGATCCTGAGTTTACTCAAAAAAATATGTCCTGCTCAATCAATAGCGAAAATCCAAAAAGAATTGATACTGTTTTCCCGGTTAAGTTATCTGGAAATGTCGAAGTCAATTCAACCGATATTTATTTTTCATTTTATTTAGGTCAATAAGGAGGTTATTATGGCGACAGGTGGGCCGTTAGAAAGTATAACAATCAACAACAGGAGATTTTCAATAGATGCGGAAGTTGATGCAACAATCACCCTCCCCGGTTTTACGAACGTGATAAAACCTAACGGTGATGGTTCCATGCGTATGATAAAATCAAGAAAGCTTGGAAAAAATGATAAAATTCCAATAAATATTGATAATGAGCGCGGCGACATGGAATTTATCCAGGATGTCATGGACTCATTTGAGTTTGTCCCGGCGTTAGCTGTAGAAGTTGACGGCACGGTGTGGGAGGGTAGTATACAAATATCAGGTGAGCCTGGAAAATCAACCAAAGAATCCACGATGGAAATTACAATCGAAGGCACATTAAAAAGACAGGGAGCATAACAGATGTTTGGTAAAGAAAAAAAGCAAGCAATTATCGCCCGTGAAGTTGCCGAAGAATCATTCGATCAATTTTGTGATGATTGGGAAATTGACACCGATCCTACTGGCATGAATGAAGATGATAAAGACGGCTTCCGCGCAGAAAAAGCAAAAATTGTAAATGCAATCATGAAAGGTAGACTTGTCTACAATTCAAATAATACTTTCACCTACACCGTGTCAGACAAATCCGAAAAAAGCAAAGGGCAGCAAATTACCCTTAAGCGCCCTTCTGGCAGAACACTGCGGCAAGCAGACCGCGCCAAAGAAGGAAAAAACGTTGAAAAATCATATAACGTGCTTGCATCCATGATGGGTGACGATATTTCCCTTATTGACGGTCTGGATATGATCGATCTTAAGCCTTTACTGTCAATCAGTTCACTTTTTTTGGCTTCATAACGTCTACCGTAGCGCGTAACGGTAGGCGTGAAAAAATAAAGGGGTTGTCAGGAGTGTTGAGTCAATTATTGCAAATCGCCACAGATTATAACACTCTACCGGATTTAGATACTATCGAAATTGATGATATTCGTTTTTTTTACAATCCTCTTATCGATAGCCTGATAAAATCTCAAAAGGATGCAAATAAATAATGGCAAGCCGTTTTTCCATCGAAACAGTTTTTAAAGCGATTGACAGCTTTACCGCGCCCCTGTCAAAAATGACCCGCTCTACAAAAACATTTACGCAAACGCTCAAAGCTGATTTTGCATCCGCTCAGCGAACAGTAGCAAAGTGGGGAGATAATATCAAGCGTTATGCGTGGGTAGGTGTTGCCGCTCTCGGTGCAGCATTAGGAATGGCAGCAAAACAGGGAATTGAATTAGCATCTAACCTTTTAGAGGTGCAAAATGTTGTCAATACTACTTTTGGTGACAACGCTAAACAAATTGACGCATGGTCAAAAAGCGCAATGACAAATTTTGGATTATCTGAATTGCAAGCAAAAGATTTTACGTCAACACTAGGTTCTATGGCAAAGTCAAGCGGATTATTACCAGATCAAATTGCTTTATTATCCACTTCTCTTGCTGGATTATCAGGCGATTATGCCTCTTTTCGTAATTTAAAACCAGAAGAAGCCTTTGAAAAAATGAAATCTGTTATAACTGGCGAAACTGAACCTCTTAGAGCGTTAGGTTTTAATATGACAGTAGCTAATCTTGAGGCTTTTGCATTAACCCAAGGAATAAAAAAGCAATGGAAAGAAATGTCACAAGCAGAACAGATTATGCTCCGTTACAATTACCTAATGGCAAATTCAAAAGATGCACAAGGAGACTTTGCGAAAACATTAAAAGAAAGTCTTGCAAATCAATTGAGAGTAATACAAACTAATTTTAATCAAAAATTAGCAGCATCTTTTCAAAAATTAATTCCATATTTAATAATCGTTTCCGATAAATTTAACGCTTGGTTAAATACAATCGACACTGGAAAAATAGCAGATTTTATTGTTGGTGTGTTTAACGGTTTTATGAAATTGGTAAAAGTATTTTTAGTATTCCTAAAAGTTTTAAAATTTCTTTTACCTGTTTTAATTCCGATTATAGCCGTAATTGCAATTTATAAAATCGCATTACTTGCGTTAGCAGTAGCACAAGCTATATGTGCAGTAACACAAAACGCTATGCTATTACCTGTTATGTTAATAATCGCTGCTATTGCCATACTTGTAGCTGTTATAATATGGCTTGTAAAAAACTGGGATAAAGTAATCGCTGCTTTAAAAGCCGCCTGGAATTGGATTGTAAAAGTCACCAAAGCAATAATAGACGGTATAATTAAAGCATTCGTTTCTCTAATCGACTGGATATGGAAATCAGAAAAAGGATTTACCACATTTTCATCAATAATCAGTGTTATTCTCGGCCCGATAGGTCTACTTATATCTGCTTTGATGGAAGTTGGTCGCTCATGGGATAGTATAGCAGAAAAGTTCAAATCAGGTGATATTCTTGGCGGAATCCTTGCGATAGGCGCCGCATTATTATCAGGTCTACTTGCCCCTGTTCAGGGATTTCTTGAACTTATAAGTAAAATACCAGGTCTTGAAAAAATGGGATTAGGAGGAGCTGAAAAAATACAAAAACTCCGCGATGCGTTAACCGGAAAAGAATCAATTCAGCCACCGGTTTCCCAAACGGAACGCGCTTTTACTTCTTACAGCAAAGAAGAAAAAACTACAACTAACAAAGGAGAAGTGACAATAGTCGATAAAACAGGTAAAGCAGTCGTGACAAAAAAGCCAGCAGCTGGCCCGTATACGCTCAACCTTCAAACATCGGGAGGGTTTACGAAATAGTGCCCTGGAATGACCGCATACAAACACCTGTTTATATTTCACCTTCCGGCATACGCTTTGAGTTTCAGTATGAAAATGTCAGCATGGAGTCAGATAAAAAAACAGGTGATTTTATATTTCCAGAAATTGACGGCGCCTTTATTCAGGATTTAGGCAGAGCTGGCCGCCGTTTTCCATTTAATATATTTTTTTCAGGTTCCGATTATGATACCGACGCGGATTCTTTTTTTGCAGCACTGGAAGAAAAGGGCATAGGCACATTAGAGCATCCGTTATATGGTACACGTAAAGTAGTTCCTACTGGCACAATTACCCGCCGCGACGATCTTATAACATCCGCAAATCAGGCCGCTTTTTCCGTTACATTTTCCGAAACAATCGAAAACATAACATTCCCATTATCACAAGTATCAACAGAATCAGAATTAAAAGAATCTTTTGATAATCTTAAGGCCAGCATATCCGATCAATATGCAAGTAGTTTGGTGTCAGGAAATGCTACCGATAACGAATTATTAAAAATCGATCTTGATGCAAAGGAAAAAACCACATCCGTATTTTTACAAGGCTTAATAAATCTTAATGAAAATATAAAAACATCATATATCACCATACAAGAATCATTTACAAATAATATAGAAAATCTTACGGAAGAGCCTGGCGCTGTAATAGATCAACTCATAACATTATTAAGCACACCGTCAAATATAGCAGCATCTGCTAACGCACAAATACAAGGTTACGGCGCTGCTATCGATAATATAATTAATGCAGGTGAAACAATCTATAATAATTTTGTAAACTCAATTGCCTTTGTTTCCGGTCTTTTTGGTTCTCTCAATTTATCCATGCCTAATGTAATTTTTACAAATCGACCGGAGGCTGTAAGTGCATCCGAATCTATAATATCATTTTTTGAAAATATAACAACATGGCTTGACGAAAATATAACAGCATTAGAATTACCGGATACCGGAGAAATATATGATTCCATGCTAAAATTATACAGCCAGACGATTATATATTTAATCGATTTATCTTTTGATTTGCCTAAAGAAATTATCCTTACGCTACAGGAAGACAGGCAGTTAATAGAATTATGCGCAGAATTATACGGCGATCTTGATAAAATTGATTTTTTTATTCAGACTAACAACCTAAACAGTGATCTTATAGAATTACTCCCTATGGGAACGGTGATAAAATATTATGAGTAAATCGCATACAGTTTTAAAAGGTGATACATTTTGGAATATATCTATAAAATATTATGGAGTAGGCACAAAATATCAAACTATAATAAATGCAAATCCCCAATTATCAGGAAGAAATAAAACAGCTGGATTGCCTGGAATTAATCCTGGTGATATTCTTATTATTCCCGATGAAACGGAAACTGTAATAAACCAAACAGAGCAGCCTAAAACTCAGGAAACAATTAGCGCAAACAATTCAGATTCAATCAGCATAATGATAGACGGAAAACTATTTTCCTATTTTACGGATTATAGTCTAACATTAAATATAGATACATTCGACACTTTTACTTTTTCCGCTCCATTTGATGAAACGCAAGCTATTTACCGTGAAGCATTCCGCCCATTCGCATATAAACCTGTTAGTATTTATTACGGAAATAATCTTATTTTTACAGGTGTTTTAATTTCTCCAGGCTCTTCTACAAGCCCGGATAAAAAAACAATTTCACTTTCTGGCTATTCAAAGCCTGCTGTTTTAAACGATTGTCATATGCCGGTTTCATCTTTTCCCTTAGAGTTTAATAAACAAACACTTGCGCAAATAGCGCCTAAATTATGCGCACCCTATGGCATACAAAGTATTTTTGTTGATCCTGTCGGTAATTTATTTGATAAAGTAGCTATTGATATTGATAAAAATATTTTATCTTTTCTTATTGATCTTGCACAACAGCGCGGCTTGTTAATTTCAAACAACGAACGCGGTGAATTGATATTCTGGAAATCAGGCGCAGGCGTGCCTGTCGCATCATTTAAGGAAGGCGAATACCTGTTTATTTCATGCGCTCCAACTTTTGATCCTCAATCTTTTTACTCTCATATAACAGCCATTAGCCAAACTACAGAGACTACAAAATCTGCGCAGTCAACTTATATAAATAATTATCTTGTAAAACGTGGAATAAATCGCCATTATAATTTTATCGCAGAGGATTGTAAAAACTCTGAAATTGCTACAATCGCAAAACAGACATCCGGTCGAATGCTGGGCGCGTGTGCATCGTACGAATTAACAATACAAGGACACCGCGACAAATCAGGAAGCCTATTCAAAAAGAATACCATGATTTCTGTTTTAGCTCCAGGTGCTATGATTTACCGCGAGACTGTTATGCTTATCAAATCGCTTACAATTTCCCGCACCCCCGAAGGTGACACGACAATTTTTAATCTTGTTTTGCCCGGAAGTTATACGGGAGAGATACCGGAGGTTTTTCCGTGGGAAGAATAGGCCGCTGGCTATTGTCAAAAATTGAAACTTATATCGAAGGTGTAATCGAAACCCGCATAAATGAAGCGTTAAAATGCTTGTTATACGGTGCATCCGGTGATGATTCTCCACCTCTCCCGGAAGACCGGGTTCTAATTATAGAAAAAACAGGCTCCGGTTCATATGCTGTATGCGGGATATTATCAGTCTCACAAGGTGCAAATCCAGGCGAGAAAATACTTTATTCCCGAGATTCAAACGGAACTATAAAATCAACCATAAAATTATTATCAACCGGTATTCTTGAACTTAACGGTAATTCAGATTTTGCAGTTGCGTTTAATGATTTAAAAATTGGTTTTGACCAACTTAAATCAGATTATAATTTGCATTCACACGCAACAGCAGCAACCGGTCCACCTGTTCCGCCTTCTATTATATCAACCGCAAGTATAGACGCTTCAAAAGTGTCAGGAGTAAAACTGCCATGAGTGACATATTATTATTATCAACTAACGACGGTGGCGAAATAGTTTGCGAAAATGGAATTATCGAAATGACAGCCGGATTTGAAACCGCAGTTTTTCTTTCTCTTCATGCCGGAAATATTGCGGATAACGGAACACAAGCTACAAAAAAACAAACATGGTGGGGAAATCTTTTAGAAGAAAACAACCCGGATGGTAAAATCATAAGCCAGTTTCAAAATATTTTATCAGGTTTGCCGGCAACTCCTGAAAATCTTATCAAAGCAAAAAATGCCGCTGCCGCTGATTTAGCTTGGTTGACAGCTACCGGTATAGCTGATAAGATAGAAATAAGCGCTACAATACCAGTGCAAAACAGAATAGCAGTCGAAATAAATGTTTTTAAAGACGGCGCAAAGTTATACGGTACAAAATATGAGGAAAACTGGAAAGGAATGGCAGCATGAGTTTAGAAAATAAAACAGTAGCACAAATTAACAAACTTATTATCGATCAACTCGAAGCACAGCTCGGCCAAACCATTCCAATTTTACCAAAAGCTTTTAATCGTATACTTGCAAAAGTATTATCAGGCGTATTCATAACATTATACAAAGTCTCACAGTGGATTTTTTTACAGATTTTTGTTTCATCCGCCTCATGGGGTGAAGTGGAAATTTACGGAAATAAAATCCGCCCTCTTGTTGAATGGGGACGCCTAATCGGTGTAGGTGATCCATTACCAGCAACACAAGCAGAGCTTGAACTTGAAATCACTGTCAATACTATAGGCGAAACATTACTTTCTGGTACGCAGTTTACATCAGATATTAACGGGCTTATTTATATCACACAAGAAGATTATTTGTTATCCGCTGCAACCGAAACAATAGAAGTAATTTGCATAACCGGTGGAATACTCGGTAATCTTGAAATCGGTCAAGAATTATTAACTGTTGTTACCGGTGGAATAATAGGCGATACGGCAGAAATTACCGATATCGTAGTCGCAGGTGTAGAAGCAGAATCTGAAGATGATTATCGTCAACGCGTTATTGAGCGTTTTCAACTTCAGCCACAGGGTGGAGCGTTAGCTGATTATCGTATATGGTCAAGCGATGTTGCCGGAGTATTACAAACCTATATTTATACAGGAGATCCGCCTTCTTACGTCATGGTTTATGTTGCCGGTGATCCTGATTTATATTCCGACCGTATACCATCGGCAGGATTACTTATCGCTGTTGGCGATGCAATTACCTATGATCCAGATACCAGTCTTGCCACACGAAAACCGCTTACAGCCATTATCGATCCTGCAGGTGATGAAAGTTACTCAAATATTTTACCAGTATCAATTTTAACTTTTGACGTTGAAATTACCGATCTTGTAGCCGATAATCTTGTTGATACAAAAGCTTCAATCAGAGCCGCATTAGATATATACTTTTTATCACGCGAACCTTATATTATAGGATTATCTTACCCGCCCGCAAAGGATAAAATAACACAAGCTGGTATAATTGGACTTATTAACGATATAGTACAAGCATATAACGGAAGTTTTACTACTGCTATAATATATATAGCAACAATTATAACACCGTCACATACACTTGAGGAGGGTCAACTATGTAAGCTTGGCACACTTACATATACATAATTATGGCATTTAACGAAAAGTTTTTTAAAATAATAAAACTTCTTCTCCCAAAATCAAACGCATTCGCTATTTTTATTCAAAAAAAAATTACTCAATTCTTTGAATCACTTACAGCAATTCCAGGAGATTTCCGCGATTATATTCATCAAATATTTTTAGACATTTTCCCTACTACTACCAGGGAATTATTAAAGTTTAAAGATCAATTCGGAATAATCTATTTTCCAGTAGACGAAGCATCACAGCGCGAAACGATAGACTCTGAATGGAAAGCGCAAGGCGGACAAGGCAAAGATTATATTCAAAGTATTTTACGCGCTGCTGGTTTTGATGTTTATGTCCATGAAAATAATCCGCCTGTCGATCCTGATATATTTCTCAATTCAATTCCGATTATGATTGCAAAAGGTGTAAACGCATATGCAGGGCGTAGCGACGCCTTCGCAGGCCGCACCGGAGGAGAATTGCTTGTTAACGGTCCGATATTGACTAACGCACCGTTATATTTATCAGTTTGCGGAAATCCTAATCAGTGCTGCGGAAACGATTTAGCTTGTTGTCAATATTTTGAGAAAATAAAAACAACAGATAAAATCTATCAAATAACAGACGATCCTGATTATTGGGGTTATTTCTTTTTTATCGGGGGTGAAGCAACACGCGACCCAATAACTTTTGAATTATTGACAATTACAAACGCGATTATACCAGCTCAACGAAAAGAAGAGTTTAAACGTTTAATTTTAAAACTTAAACCAGCTCAATCATGGGTAGGTTTAATCGTGAGTTATTCATAACGGAGGTTATATGTTATCAATATTATCTACATACACCAATCAAGACGGCGCCTCATTCCCAAACACCCTCGCCGTCAACTCATCCGGTGCCCTATCAACCGACGGAACCGAGTTCATAGCCGAGATGATCAACGATTATATGTTCGGTGTTCTCCAAGCTCTGCTCGCCTATACAGGACAGACACCTAACGGAACACTAGAAGGCCCAAGTAATAGCCAGTTTTTGGAAGGCATGCGCCGCGCCTTTGGTTCTCCTGGTGATATAAAATACGCAGCATATAACAACGATCCAGCTACATTAGGAATCCGCGCCATAAAACTCACCGGCCAGGGTATCGTCCGCGCAAACTATCCACTGCTTGACGCTATGGTCTACTGTGGAGATGCAAACAACGCGACACGCACCGCATTTTTTCGAGCCGATAACGCCGATGGATCAAGCCGCAACACAGCAGGAGCTTATCTCATCCTCCCGGATATGCGTGGCCGTGTTATACGCGCTCTCGATACCGCTGCTGGAGTCGATCCCGATGGTGCAAGTAGGTATCTGGGGAGCTTAC
>Ga0105102_10000086_pt1 | contig 22320 bp, 20 predicted proteins | sample PPLLaktember2015_FD_87032 | JGI IMG/M metagenome (GOLD analysis project Ga0105102, IMG submission 87032) | Freshwater sediment microbial communities from Prairie Pothole Lake near Jamestown, North Dakota, USA - PPLs Lake P7 Core (6) Depth... | ecosystem: Environmental > Aquatic > Freshwater >...
ACTGATTGGCATTTGAATTACAACTGCAGAATCTGCTGGAATGTTTTCAACAAGAGAACCTGAAAAAACAATAACAATTAAAAACAATACAACACTTACACCAAGAATAATAACTCTTTTTGGGCTCATTGTTTTATTTCCCTTTTCTTTGTAGTTTGGTTTTTAACTTCTGTAAAACTTCTAACTCTTGTTTACTAAGTTCTGTCTCGCATTCTACCTCTACTTCTCTTATCTCTGCTTGAACTTCTTCTTTTAGTTTCTCTGCTTTTCTGAATAGTGGAAATAATTGTTTATTCCTCAATGTTGGAATAACCAATTGAGTAAGAATAAACAACCCTGTTAAAACTATAAGTCCCCCTTCAAGTAAAATTGTAAACACCATAATCTCCTCATTTTTTCATTTTAATTGTGTATAACTTGTTGTCTTGAAAAAATCTAACCTGTGTTGCATCATGGCATAGTCTCATATTTGAGTTGATTGCAGGATCTTCAACTCTTGTTAATGAATAATGTTTAATATTGTTTGAAAATAATTCAACCGCATCATCATGTGTAATGCAGACACATATACCATTTTCCAATGTGATGAAGTTAATAGGCACATAGTCTATACCATTTACAATAATGAATTTATATGTTGAATAATCTTCATTAAAAATTATTGTCACACGACTATATTCTGAGTCTTTGAAGACGTTAAACATGCATATTCTATTCTCATGTTTGCCATCAAGTATTTTATAATCATCAAGCTCAGGTATTGCTTTGACGATCATACTGCTTCTGTTATAAGATGCCAATGGAATAGCGACATAAGCCTTACCAAGCACGCTTTGAAATACCATATTACTCAATAGTTGACTTGATGTTGCTTCTATACTCCAAGTCATCTTAGGTGAAATGAAAATGTTATCGCCCATTCTTTTAGCGCCAATCTCAATAAGTTTTCCTTTATCTTTCAAGAAAAGCACATTGTTCACAATTAACTTATCTGTGCATTGAATAGGTATTAGATTCTTGAGTTGATATGTTGCTGAATTTGGTAAATGAAACACTGAGCGATCATTTTCTATCTTAACAAAGATAGGGATGTTTTCAAATGGTACATAAAATACTTCAACTCCAGGACTTACAACAAATGGAGTTTTACCAATGAATAATTCGCTTTGTGTTTTTGTAATTTCAACATTGTTAATAACATTATTGAAAAAAATATTTGCATTAAAACTTGCAATCTCGTTGATAGTGAACTTATTTGTACTTTGAATAACTATCAACTTAGGTTGAGACACAGTAGCTTGACCAGCTTTCAAAGGTGGAGGTATTCTTTCACCTTTTTCAAATAGTTTAACGTACCAGTCCATATAAGAACCAGGAATGTTTGTAAAGTCTCTCGTTACTGGCGGAACAGTGACTTTGGGGTTAAGAACTGAAACACAATCAACCACACGTTTTTGGAAATCATTCAATCCATAACTTGGATGACGACCTTTGAACGGATGGATTCCAACAAACAACTGAAATGTGATAATTGCAAAAGAAAACCAATCAGTTAGTTCAGAGAATCCATTGGTTCTGTAGTCTCTAACAGATGGCATGATGGCAGTTGCAGGAAATGATTTTGTTTGCCAAGCATTTGTGTCAATAAAATATGGTGTAGTCCAATCATCTGCAACCAAATAGTTCAACTCATTTCCATCTACGATTAAACACTCATGTTCATGAATAAATGATATAACCTCTTTCATATTTTCTATGAGTTCTATTGTTTGATCATTTGTAATGTTATTCGTTGTTCTAAAACTGTTAGTGAATAACCTACAAAGAGCTGTCATCTTATCACCAAGCCAATCCATTGTGAAACCAACTATCTGTTTCTTTGGGTCATATACTAAATCAATTGGCCTGACAATATTTTTTAATTGTAATTGACTTAACTCTTTTATCTTGGCTTCGGGAATCATTTTCTTTAGGTCTTCGTAGATTTTGTAAGCTACTGTACCTACATAGAAGATCATTCCTTCGCCACCCTTAGTAACATAGTTCTGTTGCCCGAGAGAAACTTCACGGCCATTGACTAAGTATTTTTTCATTCTTTTTTATCCTCTTGCCCCCATTTAAAGATAACATCATCCTTGTGTTCTTTAATATATAGATATGGTATAAGAATTGTCATTACTGGTGCTAAGAAAATACCAAGTGAGATACCTCCGCAAAACTCACCTAAAGTTATTCTCTTTTCAAATTCATATTTTGTATCATATTTTAAACATAAATATACCATGATTATATTTAAAGTTATGCAAGTGCCCCAAATCCAAAAGAAAAGCTCAGACATATCAATCCTCCGTCTTTAGAAAACAACCGATAGATAAATCATCGTAGTTTTCTATTCCTTCTTTGTTATATTGTCTCAATCCAGCAGTAGCCCTACGCTTTAGAAATTCACCGCCAGTTGTTTTATATGCTGTGAAAATTTTAGCTGCATCTAAAGTTGCAACTTTATTTTCAATAGATAACAGGGAATCAATACCATCTGTACATGCTAGGAAACCTTTAAACCCTAACATAGACAAAGGAAAGTTAGTCCAACTTTCATTGGGGCAACTTGTACTAACTGATTTAACTGTTATAAACTTTTTAACTTGCATGTCATGATACATTTGTCTTCTACTTGAAGAAAGATAATAAGAAAGATAATGTGGTGCATTTGGTTCGAATTTTATACAGTATTCATAAATAACATTATCATTAAAAAGAAAGACATGCCCATCACCAAACATGTGAACTTGTACCGTATCTGTACTTTGTTCATAAAAACAAACAATAAGGGTTGCATCTAAAGAACTCGTATCTAATTCAAACTGATCTGAAATAACTCTTGATCTTTGGATTACTGCTTTACCAAAGTCACATCCATTGATATATGGTTCATAACTCAAAAGTTCTTTCAATAGTTTTTCAGCTATGTGACATAATATTCTTGATCCAACATCGGATTTTTTTGCTGACGAACAACCATCAGACAAAATTAAATATGGTACTGGTTTCATACCACTCAAAATATAGTCTTCACAAACTCTGTGTTGTTTACCAATTGTTAAAAACGTGTCTAATTGGATCATGTTTTCCCTCAATGCTATATCTAAGTATAGCTGTTCGTTTTTTGCACATATAAGTACATTTGATTTTAATTACACATTCTTGACAAGGACAAAGTAATTCCCAATTTAATTGTGTAGCAACACTTTTTATTGCACACCCACTATGATTTTTTATACAACCAATACATCTTTCATCCATGGTTTAAACCTTTGAAAAAAAGTCTGGCCATTTTATCATTATCTTCTATTCTAAAATTAACTAAAATTGCTCGAGCTTCACATTCATGTGAGCATTTTATTTTTAAGACACAAGTATGACATGGGCATAGAATTTTTTGTTTCTTTTTTTTAGATATAGATAATAAAACACATGCAATTTCACCAGTTTTAAAATAATTTATTCTCCAACAACCGTTACACTTTCTATTCATTAGTGTCGGGAGGGTGATATTTTACTACCACCCTCCCCTCCAAACTAGAACGTTATTGATGGAGGCTGGCTTGGAGCACCAGTCCCAAGATTTTGACTTTGACTTGAAACAGACTGAGAAACAAAGCCGGCAAGTTTTGCAAGTCGTTGTTGTGTAGCAGCACCAATATCAACAAACTGATCAATACCAGCGTCTCTGCGATAATCTTCCAGGGCTTGTTTTGTTTCATGCGCCCATGAAAGGTTGGGATCATGCATTCCAACAAGAATTGTGATAAGAGATTCGATCTTCTCACCTTTCTTGCTGTCCTGAATGAATTTTGCAACGTTCTTGGCGTTCATTCTGGAAGCATTCTCCATTCCATCTGTGATTATATAAACGGCACCATTGGCCATAAAATCCTGAGAAATAAGTTGTTCTGCATAGGTGATTGTTGCGCCAATTGCATCGTAGGAGGCATCAACTAATGCAGTTGTCCCATCTGGTGATGGAATCTTATATGTCTTCGGATCGATTTTATTTAACTCTATGAATCCATGCATCTCTTGAACATTGTGATTGAATACCACGAATCTAAGCATGAGATTATTATGTCTTGGGCTTTTCTTACATGCAGCAACTGTGGTTTCCACGAATTTCAGAAGATCATTTTTGAATGGGTCTACGCTACCTGAGACATCCAGGACAATCGTGACGAGTGTATAATCAGAAGCTCCAAGGTTTTTGTCAATTCTCACACCTGAAAATTGAAAATTGCCACCACCTGGAATAGTGAAAACAACTGCATCATCTTTCGGAGTTAAACGAGGCATTGTAACATTTCTCCTTTAAAAGAAATCTTTGGTTGATGATACTCTCATTCCGCGCTTCACCATGTTCTTGATGAAGTCTTCACCCATCTTTACAAAATCAGGTGCGCCAGGGCCAGGAGGATTTGGAACAGGTGAAGTTGCATCTCTTAGAAGAACCATCTTCTTGATGTTGTCTTCACCGAAACTGTCTGCAATATCCGTAACTGTATTGGCCAGACAGTGTGACAGTGCTTCACCAGCCAACAGGATAATATCAGCGCGTTGAAGTGTACCAATAAGACCATTGGAATCTAGGTTTAACATCGTACCAGGATCTTGTGTATCAGGAACGTCAGCCTGAACTGCGCTGTAGTGTTCTGTCCAAGGATTACTTCCCTTGGTCACAATATCTACTACATTAAACAGTTTCTCCCACTCCATGTTGGCATTAAAAATAGCAGGGTACAAAGACGCACCCCATGAACCGATAAGGCAGTGAGGAGGCCAGATACACAGTGGATAACGTTTGTTCGCATACAGTGATGCTGTGTATTTCTCCAGTCGCTCTTGATATGTTGGATAGGTTGCTCTCCACATTCCCTTTTTCACATGCTCATCGAGAATGATAGTAAAAGGGCCTGGATGATTTCCATGTGAATCAACCCACATGATCGGATGAGCAATGTCAACATAGTGATGCGAATCCATTGTGATGTGAATATCGTCTAGTTTTTTCTTGTTCTTCTCAATGAAAAGTGCTAGGCGGTCCATATCCGCATCGGCACCCGCTACAAACAGGGAACCTTTTTTGTCGCAGAAATCATTCTGCGGGTCGATAACCAGTAGTTCAATCTGCATTTTTATTCCTTTCAAATTTTTTGTTTAACTTCATTTTCGAACTGTCTAACTGCTTCCATAACTTCTGTGATTGCATTTACACCTAATTGATGAATTAAATCTTCAACATCTGGATTGTCACCATATTCAGGATTGGTGAAATGTTCATAGTTACTCATCATTTTCTCTTTAATATACAAACCAAGAGATTCTTTTTTCATTGAACCTCTTGGTTTGAGTATATCCTTATAATTAAGTAGGTGAATCTTCACTATGGTCTGGGACATTGGTTGGTTCCTCACAACAACCACACTCTTGAATCATCTTTTCCCAATCACAAGTGACCCATACTGGTAGAGTTCGGACAAGCTCAGGATGCTTTTCCGGATTGACATAATAATTCTTTACTCTATCCACGAACTGTAGGAAGATTGGTTTTTTCTTCTTACTCTTGGAATGAAGTAGTGATGCAGGAACCTTAACAAATGCATCAAATGGAGGCGGATCACTGGTGTCAGAAGAATAGACAAATGTTTTGTCTACCCATCTTAGGGCATTACTCTTTGCCATTCGAATTCCCAGGCCGTCTTTGTCAATGAAACACCCACATCTCTTTGGTGCCTTGTCGTATTTGTCCTTTCCATCGTTGCATAGAGAAAACCCAACAGCAACACGTTTTGGATCATCCTTTAGAACTCCGGCAAAAAGAACACCGACTTTGCGCCTCCGACTCTTGGCCCCTCTGGTGACATATTGAATGATCTGCAACTCAAACCTGTCAAGGCGATCACCCTTGACTTTCTTCTGCTTTTCTTCCATTCTATTTCTCCGTTGTTGAGTAATTGTTCGCTGCATTAAAACCATTTACTTTGAAATTTGATTTAGAAACAATTTTATCACAATCTTCGTTACAAACATCACATAAAAGTTTAAATGGTTCTTTAGTATGAATGTGTAAAATCTCCCATATCTTTCCACATTTATTACATTTGTACTCGTAGATCGGCATTAATCATCCGCCTTTACCTTAGCTGATTTCTCATACTTTCGTTTAAGAATACTGATCGACTGAACACCTACTGCTGGCTGAAATAGTTTGAAGCGTTCCCATTCAATGCGTCCACCTGGAACTTTGAATCCTTTTTCCCAAGGAACATTCTTGAACCATGCAGGAACAGCATCTGGCATTCTTGTATGTGCAAATTCCGTTGCCTTCACCATGAAACGAAGTCTAGGAATTACGTTATAAATGATTTTCTTTCTGGTTCTATATGCTTCAATAAGATTTTCTTGATTAACAGGAAGTTCAGGATATGAACCTGTAATAATTGTTTCTGGTGTATAGAGTATGAATTCATACGTTTCAAATTTCTTCGATACACCATCCTCAGGTTTTTCATATTCAACTTTTTCAGGGCCTTCACCTGGAGGAAACTTGATTCCTGCAGCCTGCATCTTTTTGATCTGTTCATTCAGATAAGCAGCGTATTCATCAAGTCGAGGAATTAACATCTTGGTTTTGATATAGTACTGACCGAACAGAGAGGTCCAGCGATTCGGATGAACGAAATTCTGAAAATAGATTTTGTTATTGGTAAGTATCTCCGACTCTGAAATCCATGCGTTCTCTTTCAGGGTTGGTGTGAATTGAATCTCTCTCCAACCTTCATACCACTCACCAACTTTGTTTGTTAGAGAGAATGTTCTTGGTTTACCGACATAATCTTGACCTATAACGTTCATATCAACGATTGATACATTGAAGCTGAAGAAGTCTTTGTTAACTCCAACACCAATGATCTTTCCATTGCGATTGGATGAAGAAGTGACAACCTCATCCTTTCTTTTTCTGGATACTGAATGCCCTGTATATAGTGGGATGTTAATTACTGCATGACGCTCGGCCAATGTATAAAGAAAACAGGCCATATCTAAATCTGTCATCTGTAACTCACCATCTTCCCAATATGCAGGACTTGGTTTTCGATTCAACAGATCGAATCCCCACCATGAAAGAGCCTCATGCATAACTGGTAGAATGAGTTGGTTTCTGTCAAGAATCGCTTTTACAATACGATCTTCTAATAGGTTACTAATACTTAACGGTACTTGTTTTGCTACTGTCATTTAACTCTCCTTTCGTGTGTGTGCGTAATTAAACTAGGTTAATTTATTAACCTTTCAAAAATATATCCTACCTCTGTTATGTTAGGATCCTAGAACAAATAATAAAATAAATCTTTTGAAAGGTGAATACAAAATGTCTGAATTTCCATTCCCACTTACTGATCCTAACACTGGAAAAGTTATATGCCAAATATGTGGTAAACCTTATTTAGTAATAACCCCTACTCATCTTAAAACACATAAAATTGGTGGTTATGATGAATATACTAAAAGATTTCCTGGAGCACCATTATCAAACGATGAATTCAAAAAGCGTGGTTCTGTAGGAAAGAAAGTTAAAGATGCTCCAAAAGAGTTATTTGCAAAAGAAATGAACCCAATCTTAAAGGTTGAAGATGTTTTTGTTGATGATATTGAACCTGAGATTGAAGAAGTTGATATTGAACAAATCTTTGCTAAAGATGTATCAAAGGATCCTATTCATAATATCAAATTAAAAGTTCTTGATATGTTGAAAATGTATTTCGCAAATGTAGAAGAAAATTTTGTCGCAGTTTTAAAGAACTCTGTAACTGGTCTTATTTATAGAGAATATATAACAGATTTTGCAGATCCTATTCTGCGTATTGATTTTGAATTTCCTGATACATATTGGCATAATGGAGAAGGTTATCCAGATGCACTAAGGGATAAAAATATGGCTGATTATGGATGGAGAGTGATTAGAATTAGATCTAATTCACCAACCATAAAAGACATTGAAAATGCGGTAACTACATATAGTGGTGAGATCAAAAGATAAACAGAACAAATAATAAATACCAAATAATTGATTTATTAATTATTAACTAGTTAGAGGGCGGCTGAAAAAAATCAGTCGCCCTCATTTTTCACCGCATAAACCTTCCGCATTAAATATTAGATGGGTTCTTTAAAAATAATATATATAGAACCCTCTCGATAAAAACACGCCAGAAGTTTGCCGTCTATATCTTTACAAGAACAAATAATTAATTGAAAACTTTAGTAATATCTCAAGGAGATATATTTAATGAGCAACATACCTTCACAAGACAGAGCAATTGATCCCTTTGCTGAATACAATAGTAACGTACATAACAAACTGACTAGGATACTAAGTCAAGGAACCAATTGTTTAGTAAGTAGAAACTCTCTAAATGTAATTGTAGATTCAACAACACCAGCCACATTTGTTGAAGTGGTAAGTGGTATAGCTATAAAAGATGATGTAATGGTTCAAGTTACAGCTAATCATCGTGTTGACTTTGACGATACTACTAATTATGTAACAGCAGCTGGTGGAATGAATGAAACAGGCTGGTATTACATTGTATTAGAATATACATATGCTAAATCGAGACCAGCTCCACAAGCAAGAATTAAAATAGTAAAACCAAGTCAAAGAGCAACATTTTTAACACAAACAGCTCTCCTTTTCCTTAAAGCAATTCCAGTTATAAATAATGGTTCAAGAAACGTGGTTGACGTTGGTACGGAATTCTCCAGTTTTGATCCAGAGAATCCAACACATAAAAGAGAATATGTTTATAGATATGTTAGTACAGAACCAGATCTACCAACTCATGACTCAAACCGGGACCCAAGTAGATTTGTTTATGAAGAAGATACAGATTCTTTCTGGATTGGTTATTCAGATAGATGGGAACAACTCTCAAATAATACAGTAGTTTTGAATACATCAACACTTGCAGCAGGTGATCTATGTTATATTGATTCATCAGGAGTAGCAGCCAAAGCTATTGCATCTGGTGAGTTAACTAAGGCTGAAATGGTAGTTGCTAATATAGGAACAGCAGGTCAAGGTAAAATTATTGGTTTTGTAGAAGATGTTCCTGTAGAAACTGGTTCTATTTTTAATGTTGGTGACAATGTATATTTATCAACATCAGAAACTGGTAAAGTTACTAGTTCTAAAGGTTCTTCATATCAAAATGTTGGTAGATGTACTGCTGTAGGTACTGGTGTAATTGATATGTTATTTATTCCTGGTGATTATATCTCTGCTGAATCATACAATGCTTTGAAAGTAACTGCGACTCTTTCAAGTTGGACACTATCGGGTGGTTATTATTATTCAGATGTTAATATTGCAGCAATTGGTAATTCAAATACTAATATAACTGTTAGAGATTCATCTGGGGTTGTACAACCATATAATATTACATTCCCAACTGCAAACACAGCAAGAATTTGGATGCCAGTAAATACAGTAACACTATATGCGACGATTATAGGCTAAGGAGAGCATCATAACTATGTCACAAAATACAGAGAATATTGCATTTAGATTCCTTAATGAGCTTCATTCCAAGGAAAACCAAAAGTTATTTGAGACTCTAGACTATCTTCTAGAAGAATTAGAAAATAAACCAGATCCCGATCCAAAAGAATTACAAATTGTTGATCTAACCTATCAAACAGTTGAAAGACTCAAGATGTTGGAATCATTACTAAAAGAATATTCACAAGGATCAGGAAAATTAGATGGAACTAAGCTCCAGGATCTATATGACAAAATCCCAACCGGATCAGGCTCCCATATTTTATTCGACTAAGCAACACTCACGTTCAAAATTTAGGGGTATGGGGGATATTTAATGGCTTGGGTATCAAAACTTAACGACACCTTTTGGGAACCTTCTGACAGTTCAGATGATGGTGTGTGGAACTCCGGCTTAAATAGATGGGATAATGCATCAGGTATATATCGTATTTCACTTAAGCCTGTTAGTACATGGGCACAGGGATATCGCCCAAAATTTATAAGAGTTAGATACTCTATAACTGGTCCATTAGAATTAACTTTAAAAGATACAAATACAGATCTTATTGTCAATAATAGTTCATATGTAAACAAGACATATGAAACTATAATTTTTGGTTCCTACGATCTTGATATTTTGAGATTAAGTACGGTTGCATCTCCTTTTAGTATCACAGATATTGATTTTTATGAAGAAGTTGAGGGAGAATTATCTTTAGAACCAAATGGTCAAGTTAATGATGGTTATGATACATCAACTGGCACATTTACAAATACAGGGACATATTTAGCAATAGGTAAAGCAGGTACTACAGCTTATAATTCATTTCTAAGATTTGATGATGTTACTGTAGATAATAGTAAAGTTATAGACAGTGTTTATTTAGATTTTTATTGTGATACTTCTTATGCAACTACTACTGTAAATCAAAATATTTATTTTGAGGCAGCAGATGATCCTAATGCACCAACAAGTGACGGTGATTATACAGGCCGTTCTATGGGTACAGCAGTTGCCTGGAGTTCTATACCCTCATGGTCAATTGGCAATAGATATCAGAGTCCTGAATTAAAAAATATCTTTCAAGAAGTTATAGATAGAGCTGGTTGGAATTCTGGTCAGGCTGTTGTCGTTTATCTTAAAAATAATGCAGGAAGTGATAGTGCTTATAGAAGAGCTTCTACTATAGATGCAACTCTATCATCAAGAGCACCAAGATTAATAATTCTATATAGTGAAGGAAGCAGTTCATCAAGTTCTAGATCAAGTTCAAGCAGATCAAGTTCATCAAGTTCTTTATCATTTAGTAGCTCAAGTAGATCATTTTCTTCAAGTTCAAGAAGTTCATCAAGTAGCTCAAGTTCATCAAGTTCATTATCATTTAGTAGTTCATCTAAATCAAGCAGTTCATCTAGTTCATCATCATCAAGTTATTCAAGCAGTTCATCTAGTTCATCATCATCAAGTTATTCAAGCAGTTCATCTAGTTCATCATCATCAAGTTATTCAAGTTCAAGTAGTTCATCTTCATCATCTAGTTATTCAAGCAGTTCAAGTTCTAGTAGCAGTAGCAGTTCATCTTCTAGTAGTTTTTCTTCTTCATCTTCTAATAGTTCCAGCTCATCTTCATGTTACTCAAGTAGCTCAAGTAGTTCATTGAGTTTTAACTTTTCGTCATCAAGTAGTTCATCAAGTAGCTTTAGTTATTCTAGTAGTAGTAGTAGTTCAATTAGTTCATCAAGCAGCAGCTTTAGTTATTCAAGTAGTTCAAGTTCTAGTCGTTCTAGTAGTTCATCATCATCTATTTTACCAACTATAGATGATACTTATTACTTTAATGGGTATTCAACAACAAACTGGACCAATCCAGAAAATATGGTAGATGGTTTAACAACCACATTTGCAAAAGCAGAAATTGGTTCAGGAACCGAACAATATCTTAATTCAAACAATTTTCCAAACATTGTAACTGATAAAATATATAAAGTTGAAATTAGAGCTTTAGGTAGAATATTACAACCAGAATATGTTGATAGTGTTCTTCTTCAACCATATTTTCCTGACACTATTCCTCCACCAACATCTTATGATATTAAATTAGAATTACCATATTCCCCACCAGGACCTACACCTTGGTATGATATTACAAATGCGGTTGGTGCAGACATTCAAGATGCTGGTGATATTCAAAACATTGACCTTAATATTATAGCTACTGGTGATTCAACAAATACATTCTCAGTTGAAATTTCAAGAATTGAATTGAGAGTTACATTTGTTGCATCTTCATCATCAAGTAGTAAATCATATAGTTCATCATCTAGTAGTTCTTTCAGTCTTTCAAGTAGTTCATTTTCTTCAAGTAGTTCTTTCAGTCTCTCAAGTAGTTCATCTTCTTCAAGTTGTTTTAGTAGTTCATCATCTTGTAGAAGTTCATCAAGCTCAAGTTCATCATCAAGTTCTAGTTGTCTATCATCTTCATCAAGTAGCTCAAGTTCAAGTTCAAGTAGTAGTTTTTCATCATCAAGTAGTTCAAGTTCAAGTTCTAGTTTTTCATTTAGTTCAAGTAGCAGTAGTTCTTCATCGCTTTCATATAGTAGCAGTAGTTCAAGTTCATCATCAAGAAGTTCAAGTTCAAAGAGTAGTTCATCTCAATCATTTTCATCTAGTTCATTTTCATTTAGTTTAAGTAGTTCATCATCATCAAGAAGTTCAAGTTCTTCATCGAGTTATTCATGTATCTTTTCACCTAATGATACATTCACAGGCGAAGATGGTGATTTACCTTCTCAGAAATGGGCTATTTTTGAGCCTGGTTGTACAATACAAAACAATCAATTAAATTTTGTTATCGGATCAACAAATCCAATTGATTCGATTATATCTTCAAACTTTGCTATTCATGGTAATTTTGATGTTCAGTTAGATTTTACAATTAATTCATCAGATAGTACTAATAGTTGGTTTATTACATTTGGTATGTTTAGATCTGGTGATGACTCTATAACAGTTTCCAGAGGCTATACAAACGGAGCAGGATTATATAGAACAGTTATTAGAGGTAGTGGTAATGAAGTAGTTACAGACCTTGCTACAACCGATACAACTGGTAAACTAAGAATTACTAGAGGTGAGGTTGCTGGTCAAGCTCTATTTGAAACGTTCTATTGGAATGGAAGTTCATGGGTTCAGTTATATATGAACCTAAGTGCAGTAACAACACTTCTACCAATGAACATAATTATTAGTGCTCAATCATTAGACACTTATCCAAATGCAAATATTTCAGTTGATAATTTTATTGTTAACTCTGCTGAATATATTGAGTGTCCATCTAGTTCATCATCAAGTGTAAGTTCATCAAGTTCAAGTAGTTCATCATCTAGTTCTAGTAGTTCATCATCTAGTTGCAGATCAAGTTCAAGTATTAGTGGGGTTTCTGTTTCATCAAGTTCATCATACTCATGTCCTAATTTTTCAACAACATGGACATCTATTTTTGATAATACAAAATGGGATGCAGAGGTAGGAACTTGGCAAGGTACATATTGGCAAGCAACCAATCCAGGCAATCCAAATGTTAAGAGTATTGAACTAATTGTTAAAACAGGTGAAACTTGGAATGTTGGTTATAGACCTACTCATGTCAGAGCAACATTTACACATAGTTTAGGTGGTTTGAGTTTTGGTGGTAGTGATACAGACTTAAATAGTTTATTTGATGGTTATACAGTAACTACTCAAATAGTTGAAATTAATTGGGCAAATAATCTTGATCTTTTAAGAGTAAGTTTAGCAGCAGAAACATCAGACTTCTTTATACTTTACAATTTAGAATTTGGTGAATTAATATGTATTGGTTCAATTTCTTCAAGTTCAAGTTCAAGTTCTAGTTGTTTAAGTAGTTCAAGTTCAAGCTCAAGTTGTTTAAGTAGTTCATCTAGTAGTTCATCATCATCATCTTCGTCAAGTTGTTTTAGTTCATCATCATCAAAATCAAGTAAGAGTTCATCATCTAGTTGTCGTTCATCATCAAGTTCTTGTAGATCATCATCAAGCTCCAGTTCATGTCGTTCAAGTTCATCATCAAGTATATCAATTGGTGCAGAACTATATTTAGGTAATAACCCAATTGCAACATTTCCAGGAACTGCATTTGATACTACAATAGATCAAGTTGATGTTGATTTCAACTATGGTGTATCACCAACACTTGAAGTTAATAGAGAACAAGAACAAGTATTGAGACACTTCTTAATTAGATTTAACCTAGAACCAATGAGGCCTTACATTGTTGCTGGTAAATGGTTAAGAGAAGTTAGACTCTATTTAAAAACAACTAATCAAATACCATCTGGTGCAAGTATAGCTGCATATCGTGTGGTAACAAGTTGGAATGAAGGTAATAAAAATGGAACACAAGCAAGCACAGGTGAACCAACATGGGATTGGAGAGAATATGATTCAGATGATCCATTCCCATCAAAACATAAATGGTATCTATGGGGTGCTTTAAGAAGTAATCTAGATTTCATACCTGTAAGAGATGCAGATACTGTTCCTGTTACACAAGCTAATACTTGGTATTCATGGAATGTAACAGAAGCAATTGGTGAACAATATGATCTAGGTGTAAGTTTCGGTTTGATTGTTAGATATCCTGTTTATGGTGGTAATGATCAATTCGGTGAAACTATATTTCATAGTAGTGATGCAGTAACACCAGACGATAGACCATACTTACATGTTGTTGCATACCCATCTTCATCAAGTTCAAGTACAGTTGGTACAACAATTGAAGACTTTGAAATTGGTTTCTCAAGTAGTAGTTCAAGTTGTAGTAGTTCAGCATCGGCTGCACCAATAGCAACTTCTGGTACAATAGTTTGGGGGCAAATTAGTGAAGCTGACGAAGATGTACAAAAATCATTTGATACCAATTGGACATTAACAGATGGGAATGTTGAAGATACAGGTAATCCTGAATTGTTACTTACCTATAATGGTGGAATTGGTACATCTGAGATTTGGGAATTGGGTGCAGGACCAGCTAGGATAGTTTTAAATAAATACCAAGAGGGAATTGAATAATGCCTACAGTACAATATAGAACAGCGGCCGTACAAGGTGATATAACATCACAACCTTGGACTACAATAGAAGAACCATATAACTTTACGAGCTTAGGGTTTGTACAGGTTCGTGTACTGCCTAATGCTAGAGCTAATATTATTTCTTGTAGTGATAATGTACTGTTTGCTAAAGTAAATGACAATAGAACATATAGTGGTGGAGCAGAAGGTGGTAATACAGGCACAGCAATAAACTTTGGAACTGCTGTTAATATACATCCAAGTCTTAAAGTTGTTGGTACAGACACAGCACCATTTGTATGCATCTCATCAAAAAATAATAGAACCCTTGCAGTTGATGAAAGCGGATTAATGTATTTTTGGGGTACAGCAAATAATGGTGAATTAGGAACAAGTTATACATGGAATTATGGTGAGGCTGTAGCACCTTATACTTCTACAAGTCCTGTTGCTGGACCAACACAAGGAAAAGATGGTGCTTCATTTGTTCCTATTACATGGGCTAAAGTAGCATTGGGTTCAAACTTTGCTATTGGTCTTGATGTTAATGGAAAACTATGGGGTTGGGGGCTTGATACATATGGTCAAACTGGTATCAACATTGATCAAGGACAGGCTGGTGATGATATATGGCCTTATCCTGTAGCTATTGATACAGTTAAAACAGATTGGGTTGAAATAGCAGCAGGTAATGAAACTGCTGGGGCTATTGACTCTGCCGGCACAATTTATATGTGGGGCAGAAACAATGATGGTTTATTAGCTCAGAACCAAACAGAGGGAGCATTAGCATATTCAAAAGTTCCATTAATTGTAAATGTTACATTAGTATCTTTTCAAAAACTTTATATAAGAAATACATTTGCAATGGCATTAGAATATTCTTCAGTTGGTTATATTGGTGGTAATCCTGTTATAGTTAATAATGCACTAAAAATTTGGGGTAACAATACAACAGGAATGTATGGGTCAAATCAACAGCTAAATGGGTCATTAACTCCACAATATACTGGATATGCAGGATATAAAGTTGCTATTGGAGAAACTCATGGTTTATGTTTAGATACTTGTGGTGTAATATGGGCTTTTGGAAAAAATACTGGTGGTGCATTAGGACTAGGAAGTACAAACACAAGTTTACAATATAGTTCTAGAAGGGCTGTTTTATTTAATGGTGAAAGTTATTTTGACATGGATGAAAGAAAATTTGTTGATATTTTTGCTGACAATGGAATAAGCATGGCACTAGATGATTCAGGGCGTGTGTATGTTTGGGGCAATATACAAGATGGAAATTACACAGAACTATACTCACCAATACAATGGCTAATTGGTGGATTCATGCCATCATCATCTTCAAGTTCATCATCAAGTTCATCATCTTCAGTAAGTACTGCTGCTACTACAGAAGATGGAATTGTATTTAGAACAGACGAAGGAGAATTTCCTTGGGTATTACAAGGTTCTGTTACAAATTCACCAGGACAGGCATTTGAGGCTCATGTATATAAAGAGATGGCGAGAGCTAGATTAGTACCTGAAATTGAAGGACCTGGTGAAGTTTCATTTTACTGGAAATGCCTCATTTCAGATTATAGTGATAATGTCCTTGCTTTATATTTAACAGATGATGATTATTACTGGAGATCTTATGAGGATTCTATAGCAGGAGATACAGATTGGGAACAATATACACTTCATCTTCAAGTTGGGCAAAAAATAATAATTGCATTTGAAAATGATTATGTATATCAATTTCCTAATGATGTTGCTTATGTAGATGATTTTACTTTTATTCCAGTTTCTAGTAGTTCATCATCAAGAAGTAGTAGTTCAAGTTGTAGATCTTCTAGTTCTAGATCTTCTAGTTCTAGTTGTCGTTCATCAAGTTCTAGTTGCAGATCAAGTTCAAGTTCAAGTTCAAGTAATAGAGAAGTTCTTGTAAGTTGGTCTAGTTCAAGTTCATCATCATGTAAGAGTTCAAGTAGTTCAAGTAGTTCATCATTACCAGCTTTTTCAACAATAGTATATGAGGGAGAAACATATCAATATTCTGGTACAGTTATTGTTGATACAACTGTTTATTATTCAGCTCCAGATTCATTAAGAATTCCAAACACTGTTAATGGTGGTAAAACTTTAGCTCAAAGATATATAACAGGTCCAGGTATTCTATCTTTTAGATGGGTTATGATTCCTTATGATTATTGGGGTGATTGTCAAATAAAATTTCAAATAGATGGTAGAACTCTTTTTGATGTTCGTGGTGAGGAAAATTGGCAAGATGGTTCACCAAGATGGGAATATTGTGAAATACCTGATTTTCCATCTGGTCCTCATTTAGTTACATGGATGGCAGTAGGTGCTAGTTCTTATTGGAGTGGCCCAAACTATTGTTATATAGATGATATAGTGTTTACACCAACATAAGAGGTATAATGAATGAAATTAGGTGATGTTGTTTTAACTCTTGGAAGTAGTTCATCATCAAGTAGTTCTACTTCGATGGCAAGTGCTTTTACTGGAATAACAGCTATAAATTTAACTTGTGATGTTGATTTAGATTATATTTATGATGTAATTAAAACATCGGATGGTAATTATTTGGCTGCATGTGCTGTTGGATATTCTTATAATTGTTTAATTAAATACAACCAAGAAAGAATAATATGGGCAAAAGCATATAGAATAAAAAATGAAGGCCCATATGCAGAAGGTGGGTTTGTTTCAGAAATTGATGGATACTATTATGCAGCATACAAATACTGGACAGACACAGAAACATATAGTTCCTCAATTCTTTATAAAATAGATTCAAATGGAAATGAAGTTTGGCACAAAAGTAGCTATAGTTGTTGGGCTGATGATTTTCCAAGAGGAGTCGTAGAATCAGTAGATGATAGTACATCTATTATTTGGTATTTTAGTTACTATGATGGTGGTGGAGATTTTAGTGGTGGTTATACACCAGTAATTTATAAATTAGATAAAACAACAGGAGAAACTATTTGGGTTAAAGGAGTTGATAATAAAGGATATGGTGTTTATACCCAAATGATTCATACACAAGACAACAATTATTTACTGGCAAATAGTAGATATGATTACTACACTATGGATTATTTGTATAATGCAGATGTTCATTATCATATAGTTCTGTTTAAGATTGATAATAATGGAAATAAAATTTGGGTTAAAAAATATTATAGAAAAAATATATATGTACTTGATGTACTTACAGGAATAAAATTAACTGCTGATGGTGGGTTTATTATATTAGTAGATTCTAATAGTAGACCTATTCCGTATCATTATGCAGATACATGGACATATGCATCTTATGTTTTAAAAACAGATTCTTCTGGTGTTCCTCAATGGTGTACTAAAATATTAGAGACAGGTGCTCAAGGAAATTATTTTGATGATGTTCCGTGTAAGATTCATGTACTTGCTGATGGTTATGTGTTTGTAACTTATGATCAAAATACTGATAACATAAATTTAATAAAGTTAAGTCTAACTGGAAGTTATGTTTGGGGGAAAACCATTCTTTCTGATGCTTTACCATCACATGCAGAAGGACTTTGGTCGCCAAGTGTTGAAATAACAGATACAGGGTTTTTAATTTATGGTTTGATGTCTGCACCTTTGAATCAACTAGGTATAATGACTATTGAAACAGATTTTGATGGAAATATTGATGGGTGTCCTTATATAATGGATGGAATAGCAAATACAATTCAAGAAGGTTATATTACAGAAATAGTTTCTGAAACTTCTTACAATATAACAATAGAAGATGCAACCTATATGTGGGCATTTTCACAACCAACTACATCTACAGATTTTGATATAGAACATCATAAAATTTGTCCACAGGAAAGTGACTATAATTGTAGTGAATATTTTAATGGTGTTAATGGAAGTAGCCCTTCCGAAGATATTTTAACTTTAGAATATGGAGTTGAGGGAGCATTAACAATACAAAATGATTCTCTATCTTATACACCTTTAACGAATCCAAGCCCATCTTGGGAGGCTATTAGATATAACACTAAATATCAATTCAATGCATCATCTTCCTTTGATTATTTTATTTCTTTTAATCTTTTTAATTTGAATGGAGGAATGGGCGGGTTAGAACTTTATGCAAGTCCACAATTTTATGTTCAAGTGCTTTGGGGTGGTTACGGGTCAGACGGGCCTATAGATTATGAAGCTACTGGTTATGATGATTGGCAATATTATGTAACAACAGATACAGTAGGAAAGTTAAGAATAAGAAGAAATTATTATGGTGTTATAGTTGCATATGTTTGGAATTCTACTTTGTATAGATGGGAGTGGAATGGAAATACAAATGGTTTGTTGCTAGGAACAGAAATAGAACCAATGACTCCTGGTTTTAGAATTTTTACATATGATCAGAGTACAATAAGAATACCAGATTTTGTTGTTATTGATGGTTGTAGTTCAACAACTATAGTTTAAGGGAGATGAGCAATGAGTTTAGAAACTGTTTGTAGAATAAATGCTGAAATTAATAAAATTATTTTATCAGAAATAGTATCAAATGATTTAGCCAGTATAAATAATAAACTCCTTGAGATGGGTATAGAAAATACAACTGGTTTAAATCCATCTAATGATAAAATATTTATAATGCAAATGAGGCGAGAGCATAAAAAATTAAGAGACTTGGTTTTTACAGAATTGGTAATGGATACAGAGACGGAGGAACTGTATATTCTAATAAAAGAATCAGAATACAATGTTAGAACAGTAATAAGAAATCTAAGATCAAGTAGAAGATTTAAAAACAAAGATAAATTGAGTTCTATTATCCAATAACTTATAAAGGGGTGGTTAATGCCTAAATCTGTGCTGATTGACACAAACTTGCTGCTCGATGATTCAAACATTATTTTCAAACTAGGAAAAGAATTTGAAGAAATACTAATACCAAGAACAGTTTTAAAAGAGTTAGACAAACATAAATATGACAAAGATTTATCATATAGTGCAAGAAATGCAATACATGCTATAAGACAGTACAAAACAGACAATCCAACAAAAATTAGATTTGTAGTATCAGATAAAGATTTAACAACTAATGATGCATTGATAATAGAAGCAGCACTTGAAAATCATTCAGTGGTTGCAACTAAAGACATATCAATGTCAATCATTGCTGAGGCTAAAGGATTAGAAACTAAGGTATATGATGTTGTAATGAACAACATCTTTAATCCTTATGTACATTTAACAGTTGATAAGATATATGAACATGAATCATCATTTAGTTGGCAACAATACTATGCTAAAAATGATTACATGTTCTTATTTGATTTGTTTGAAGAATGTTATGGCAAAACTTTGAATTTAGATGCTTGGTTCTTTGTATTTATACAAGCTGAGAAACCACAACCTTTTATATATGCACATAACCCAATTAAGAAACAATTTGTAAGAATTGATAACAACCCAGCATACCTAGAGATCAATAGTCAAGGTATGAAGATTAAAGCATTAGACATATATCAAAACTGTGCTTTGTTTGCAATCAATGAGGCTCCACATTGTTTAATCACAGGTAAATGGGGTAGTGGTAAGACATTATTGGTTACAGCAGCATCATTGAACAAAACACGAAAAAAGGTTTTTATTACTCGCCCACCAATTGGAATAAATAATAAATACGATCTAGGTTTTTTCCCTGGACCTAAAGAAGAAAAGATGAAGGATTGGTTGAGTGGGTTTAGTAGTGCATTGTATCACATGTATGGAAACACAAATGGTCAATCAGATGGAAATAGAGGATATGACTATGTTAATGATACCCTATTTCCTAAGTTCTTTGAGATATTACCACTCAATTCAATACAAGGATTATCATTGTTAGATGATGATATACTATTGGTTGATGAAATACAATTACTATCTGTTGATTATATGAGTATGTTATTGAGTAGACCTTCTGAGGCTGGTAGACTAATACTAATGGGTGATTTAAAACAAACATATAATGTAGTTAAACCATCTGAGTCTGGTCTATTAAAACTATTGCGTATATTACCACATCATGCAATGGCATATGTTGAACTACAATATTCATATCGTTCTGATCTATTAGAGTTAGCTGATAAATTACAAGATAAGAGTTTTTAAAGAGGACTAATTAATGGCTTGGGTATCAAAACTTAATAACACTTATTGGACTGTCATAACTGGTTCGTGGGATAGCGGCAACACTCGCTGGCAATCAGCTCTAAATGGCGGGACTGGAACTCATACCATTTCTTTAGATGTAACTGGTACTTGGGCCGAGAGTTATAGACCAACACAGATTAGAGTAACCCTTAGTAGTGATAACACAGACGCAAATATTATTTTTGTTAGCGACACAAATTCTGATACATTAGCCATGGATGATGGTAGTTATTCAAGTGGTGAGGTTTTAGAATTAGAATTTACAACATATGATATTGCTAATCTTTTTATAGATAAGGAATTAAACTCAACATTTTATATTACTGACATAGAATTTGATGAAGGAACTTCAAGTAGTTCATCTTTTTCATCAAGCTCTAGTTCTAGTAGTTCATCATCAAGTTCTAGTTTATCAAGATCAAGTAGTTCATCTTCATCAAGTTCAGCTTCAACATTTGATAGTGTATTTTATCCAGGAATAAGTGGAGATGATGGGTATATTACCTCTACTAGTACGTTTGATAACACAGGTATGATATTAATAGGTAATGCTGGTGGTACTCTGTATCATGGATTTGTTAGATTTCCAAATATTTCCATTCCTCCTGGTTCAACAATTACATCTGCAATTTTAAGAGTATATGCAAATGGTTCGTTAAGTAGTACAACATGTAATATAAAAATACATTGTGAAAATGCAGATAACGCAACCGCTCCAACAACCGTGAGCGATTATAATGGAAGAACATTAACTACTGGCACAAATTGGGATAATCTTGGTGCTTGGACTTCTTCATTTAATTATGATTCTGTTGATTTCACTTCTGAACTTCAAACCGTAATTAATAGAGTTGGCTGGGCAGAAAATAATGCAATTGTTGTATATTTAAAAGATAATAGCAGTAGCTCATCTGCATATAGAAGATTTAATACGTTTGACTTGACACCTTATCCTCAATTAATAGTAACATGGGCAGAACCACCAAGTAGTTCATCATCTAGTTCAAGTTGTCAATCAAGCTCAAGTAGTAGTTCTTCATCATCATGTAATAGTAGTTCAAGTTCAAGTAGTTCATCTAGCTATTCATGTATACTCAATGATTCATTTACTGGTGCAGATAGTGATCCTATTGACGCAACAAATTGGTTTACTTCTGGTCCTGGTACAGTTAGTATATTAGGTAATAAAGCACAGATAGTTCAGAATGGAACAACATCAGATAATAATACAACAAGAGCAACATCAAGATGGAGATTTACTGGAGATTTTGATGTTGAGGTATCAATTTCTACTTCTAATAGTTCAAGTGTAAACGCTTGGGCTGGGTATTTACGGGTAGACATTGATTTAACACATTTTATATATATCTCTTTATGGCATCAAGTTGGATCACCTAGATGGACAAGGTGGTATGAAAATG
>Ga0105102_10000087_pt1 | contig 22285 bp, 24 predicted proteins | sample PPLLaktember2015_FD_87032 | JGI IMG/M metagenome (GOLD analysis project Ga0105102, IMG submission 87032) | Freshwater sediment microbial communities from Prairie Pothole Lake near Jamestown, North Dakota, USA - PPLs Lake P7 Core (6) Depth... | ecosystem: Environmental > Aquatic > Freshwater >...
ATCTCTTCAATCTGTTCATACGTTGTGAATCGCCTGTCGCATCCAATACATTCCCTGCGTCTTCGGATTACATTCCCGTCCTTGCTCAATCTTGAATCAATGACCTTGTTGTCAATCTCTCCGCAAAAAGGACACTTCATAATGAGCCTCCTTAACAGCCTTTATCTATTTTGATTACTTCAATACCCGCTTCGTCAAGTATCTGCGATGAAATACTGTCCGCATATCCATCCAGATAATATATTCTTACCAGGCCGGCATTTATTATCATCTTGGCACAAATTGAACACGGAAGATTCGTGCAATATAAAGAAGCCCCCCTGATTGAAACTCCATGAAAGGCAGCCTGAATAATGGCATTCTGCTCTGCGTGTATTCCTCTGCAAAGCTCATGTCTTTCACCTGAAGCCACATTCATCTTTTCACGAAGACAGCCGATTTCAAGACAATGTTTCAGGCCCGAAGGAGCACCGTTGTAGCCGGTTGAAAGGATTCTTTTGTCTTTGACTATCGAAGCGCCCACAGAACGCCTGAGACATGTGGATCTTTTTGCCACAAGAGCGGTTATACCCATGAAATATTCATCCCATGAAGGGCGGTCACCTTCTTTAGGCATATTGTAAATGAACTCCTTTTTATAAAGCCTTTAACAGGCTATTGGTGGTTTTCGGCATTTTATAAGATATTAAGGCTGAAGGTTTTCAGGCAGTTGTATGGTTTTAAAGCCCGTGTTGTCGCATGAGCTCATCCGGACAGTTACTTCTACAGCCTAAACGTCTTCAGTCTATACACCTATAAATTTTTAATTAGTGTTGATCCGGAAACAAAAGATGGACACATATATGTTTCCAATTCGGAAATCGGCAATTTTGGGCAAGCTCAAGGAAATCAAGGGATTGCGCGGAGACATACATTATGTATGTCGCACAAGAAATCCCGCAGATTGACGCAGAGATCGCTCAAAAGGGCCTTTTCCGGATGGAAACTAATTATTATACATAGGAAAAGCTTCACAAAGTGCCCGGACTTTGCCTCTTACTCTATTTATTACAGAATCATCGTTACGGTTTTTCAGAACATCGATTATAAGTCCGGCAATTATCTCCATCTCCGGCTCTTTCATTCCTCTTGTCGTAAGAAGAGGTGTTCCGATTCTGATCCCGCTTGTAATAAAAGGTTTTAAAGTTTCAAAAGGTATAGAATTCTTGTTAACGGTTATCCCCGCCCGGCCAAGAACGTTTTCGGCATCTTTCCCGGTAATATTCAAATTTCTCAGATCAGCGAGCATCATATGATTGTCGGTTCCTCCTGAAACAAGATTGACGCCCTTTTTCATGAGGTTTTCCGCAAGCGTTTTTGCATTTTTAACTGTCCTGACCTGGTATTCCTTGAACGGCCCCGAAAGAGCCTCCCTGAAACAAACCGCCTTTGCCGCTATCACATGCATAAGCGGCCCGCCCTGAATTCCGGGAAAAATCTCCTTGTTGAGTTTTTCTCCGAACTGAGCTCTTGCAAGTATAAGTCCTCCCCTTGGGCCTCTGAGAGTTTTGTGCGTGGTTGAAGTCACAACATCGGCAAAAGGGATGGGAGATGGATGAACTCCCGCCGCAACAAGCCCGGCTATATGGGCCATATCCACCATCAGAAATGCTCCGACCGATGAGGCAATTCCGGCAAAGGCTTTAAAATCAATTATTCTCGGATATGCGCTCGCACCGGCGACTATCATCCTGGGCTTATGCTTCCCGGCTATCCGGCCAAGCTCTTCATAATCGATGATTCCCGTATCCTTATTGACTCCGTAATGGACAAAATTGAAGAATCTGCCTGAGAAACTCGCAGGGCTGCCGTGTGTCAAATGGCCGCCATGAGAAAGATTCATTCCGAGTATTGTATCTCCGGGATGGAGCAGCGCAAAATATGCCGCCATATTTGCCTGAGATCCCGAGTGGGGCTGCACATTGGCATATGAAGAGCCAAAAAGCTTTTTGGCTCTTTCAACGGCAAGCCTTTCGGCCACGTCAACATGTTCACATCCGCCGTAATAACGCTTGTCCGGATAACCCTCAGCATATTTGTTTGTAAGAACACTCCCTTGCACCGTCATAACGGCCCGGCTGGCAATATTTTCGGAGGCTATCAATTCAAGCGTGTTTTTCTGTCTTTCGAATTCACAGGAGATAACATTCGCAATTTCAGAGTCTGTTTCTTCGATGTATTTCAGGTTCAAGTTTAACTTCCTTCTGATTAATATCTCTGTTATTTATTGAGGCATTTGCTGCCCGTCTCATTAAACTTATCAAGCCTTGCCTGATGACGTCCGCCTTCAAACGGGGTTTCAAGCCAGGCTTTCAATATTTCAATGGCAAGCACATCTCCGATTACGCGTCCTCCCATTACGAGAACATTTGAATCGTTATGGCGCCGGCTCATAATTGCCGAAAACAGATCATTGCACAGAGCCGCTCTGACGTTCGAGAACCTGTTGGCCGCAATAGACATGCCTATCCCGGTTCCGCAAAGAAGAATACCCCGGGTGAATTTGCCGGCAGAAATATAAGATGCCACTCTTATTGCATAATCGGGATAATCAACGGAATTTTCATCCTCAGGACCTTTATCCTCGACTACAATACCGTTTTCGGTAAGAAAGCTCTTAATTCTCTCCTTGAGCCTAAATGCGGCATGATCGCTTCCAATAACAATCGGTGATTTATTCATCAGATTATCCCTTTTTTTGATTACAGGAAATATAAAATTACATTTATCTTATAATAACCGCAAGAAAAAAAGTAATCTTATACGCATATGAATAATCTGAAAAAGGCGGGGTAATAAGCTTCAATTTCCCTGCCCTGTAAAAAGGGCAGGGAAATTAATTTATCAGTGGGCGTTGATGAAATCGATCGCATCTTTTACGGTGACAAGTTTTTCGGCCTGTTCATCCGAAATCTCAATTTCAAATTCTTCCTCCATGGTCATGATAAGTTCAACAAGATCGAGCGAATCCGCCCCAAGGTCATTCACAAATGAGGCTTCCGGCACGACTTCTGAAATATCGACTCCCAGTTTCTCGGCTATTAATTTTTTTACCCTTTCTTCAACAGACATAGATCCAATCTCCTTTCAAATCACATAGGATCAAATATATAAATCCTGTATTCAGACGGCAAAGTAAAAAGCTCATTATGCAAGGCGCGCAAATCTTGAGGAATGAAGCGTACATGTTGGTACGCTGCAATGACAAAAGATGAAGCGCAACACAGCGGAATGACTTTTTACGAAGCCGTCACATATACATTCCGCCGCTGACATGAATAACCTGCCCGGTGATATAAGAGGCTCTTTCTGAAGCTAAAAAAAGAACCGCATCTGCCACGTCTTCCGGCCTTCCGGCCCGTCCGAGAGGAATCTGGCTTATCATAAACTCTTTTACTTTCTCCGATAGGGACGCTGTCATATCGGTCTCAACAAATCCCGGAGCTACAGCATTGACAGTTATCCCCCTTGAACCAAGCTCTTTTGCAACGGCCTTCGTAAATCCGATTATCCCGGCCTTTGAAGCGACATAATTTGCCTGACCGGGATTGCCGCTTGCCCCCACCACTGATGTGATGTTGATTATCCTGCCGTATCTCTGCTTCATCATCGGTTTCGTGGCCATTTTGGTGCAGATGAATGTGCCTTTAAGGTTGATATCAAGAACATCATCCCAGTCTTTTTCCTTCATACGAACCAGAAGACCGTCTCTTGTAATGCCGGCATTATTCACAAGAACATCGATCCGCCCGGTTTCTTCGAGTATCTTTTCAAAAAAAACTTGAACCTCTTCTTCAGATCCGACATTGACCTGCATTCCTTTTGCAAAACCGCCTGCCTTTGCGATCAGCTCTTCGGTCTCTGAAGAGGCGGAGGAAGCCGACACATAATTGAAATAAACGCTGGATTCAGGCCCGGAAAAGGCAAGGCAGATCGCCCTTCCTATGCCTCTTGTCCCTCCGGTGACAACTATGGTTCGTTTAACGGATTCAGCCATCAGATCCTCTCAAACAGGATATCGGCCACCCTGTCCATATCTCTTAATATACCGGAATGACTTGATATAAGCGTATCATATGAGATTTTCTGCATAAAACCAGAGATATCTTTCTGTTCAAAAATCCCGGAGCCGAACAGAATCATGCTGATATTGTTCATTACAATCCGGGCTGTTTCATTTGCGAAGACCCTCGACATTATCCTGATCTTTTCAGCTTCCTTACCGCCGTTTCCGGCGAGGGCTGAGGCTTTTCTGGCAAAGCTTGCGCCGACCTCCACATGGGTCATCATATCGGCAAGAAGAAACATTACATACTGCTGACGGGCAAGCTTTTTCTCATGAACAAGAGATATGGTATCGTTAAGCGCTTTGGCCGCAAGACCGTAATAGATGCATCCTGCATCTTTTAATGAAGAATCAAGCTTTTCCATTTCTTTATAAATGGAAAGGTAAAAATCGCCCTTTGTCTTCCAGGTTTTTTTCCAGCGGAAAGTACTTATGATATTCTGCTGAATTTCGCTCGTCCCTTCGTATATCGTCGTGATTCTAACATCCCTTCTGATCTTCTCGACTTCATATTCGGCTATATATCCGTATCCGCCAAGACCCTGTATCGCGTGATCAGCTGCCAGGTTTGCCGCTTCTGAGGCAAATAATTTTGCTATCGAACCTTCAACCTGAAGATCTTCTTCTCCCGAATCGAGCCGTTCTGCAAGCTCATCTATATATGCGGCTGCGGCTTCGAGTCTTACGGCATCCGAAACGACAAGCTTATGCGTATAACCCTGTTTTTCCGAAAGAGGCGCTCCGAACTGAAGCCTCTGTTTTGCGTACGGGATAAGAATTCGAAGGGAAGCCTCTCCGGCGCCGAGAGCCATAGCGCCAACCATAAGCCTCGTATAGCCGAAAACCTTGTTCGCCTGCTTTAATCCCTGCCCGGGAACTCCCCCTATGAGATTTTCAACAGGCACAAAGACATCCGTAAAAGAAAGGGGAGAGGTATTTGACGCCCGTATGCCGTGCTTCTCCTCTCCTTTGCCCCGAATAAAACCTTTTGCCTCTTTTTCAACCACAAAAAATGCGGGGCCCTCGGGAGTGTTGGCCAGAAGCGTAATAAAATCTGCGTATCCGCCTGTAGAGATGAATTGCTTCGCGCCGTTTATCATGTAGCCGGTGATCTTCCCGTCTTTATCCGAAACAGGAACGGCTTCCGTTTTTATTGAGGCGACATTGCTTCCGGCGTCGGGTTCAGTAACGGCGTATGCCACAAGGGACGATCCGTCTGCTATCGCGCCGAGCCATCTCTTCTTCTGCTCTTCCGTACCTCCTACTATGAGGGGATCTGCCCCCAGTTGGATGGCAAAAAAGGCGGTCGTTATCCCAAGGCAGGTTTTTGCCATTTCCCGGGTCAGATTGCAGATATCCCGCGCTCCCCCTCCCATACCGCCGTAAGCTTCAGGAATTCCCAGAAGCTGAAGACCGATTTCGGGACTGAGCATATGCCTTATGATCTCTTCAGGAAAAATTTCCCTTTTATCGTATTCGAGAATCTTTTCCTTTGTCAGAACTCTTTTTCTGAGCCGCTCAACAGTCTCCATGACCATCTGCAACAACTCGGGATCAAGCCCTTTCTTCTCTGCTCCTGATTCAGGGGAGGTCATAAGACCTTATTCCTCTTTGTTTACAACAACCGGCCGCCCTTTGTAATAACCGCAACTCGGACAGACATTATGGGCGGGCTTTGCCTCGCCACACTGCGAACATGTTGAAAGATTAAGAGCCTCGACCTTCTGATGGGTACGTCTTTTGTCACGTTTTGACTTAGATGTTTTATGTTTGGGTACAGCCATTAGCAATCTCCTAACTTATTGATATGTAATTAATAATTATTGATTTCTTTTTATTCCGAAATTTTTGCGTTCTAGTAATTTAAATACGCCTGAATGTCAAGAGATTTTGAACATATCATCAGGTTTTGTCATCTTGTACTATTGTAAATTATGTGATATTCGGCCATATTGAATCAGCGCTGGATGATTATATCATTACCATCTATTTGAAAATACATAATTATGATTAAATCGTAATCTGTTTTTTGGATTTATATCCAAACTCTGAAAACAGGTATCGATAAAAATTGAATTATTATATTTATTACGGATGCCGGAAGTAGTGTAATGCCTGCGTTCTTTGCTTATTGCTAATACTTATTTAATTTTGAAGCATCCATTCAAGAAAATAAAGGTGAAAAATGGACACGATTGTTACAAGATTTCCGCCAAGCCCCACCGGCTTTCTCCATGTGGGCGGAGCGCGAACAGCTCTTTTCAACTGGCTTTATGCCCGCCATATGAACGGACGTTTCGTATTAAGAATTGAGGACACGGATACCGAGCGTTCCACCCAGGCGTCGGTTGACGCCATATTTGAAGCGCTTGAATGGCTCGGCATTGAATGGGACGAAGGCCCCTATTTCCAGTCGAAGCGTTTTAACATTTATCTTGAATATATACAGAATCTTATAGATTCAGGAAATGCCTACTACTGCACCTGTTCGCCTGAAAAGATTGAAGAGATGAGAAAGGTTGCCATGGCAACCGGGAAAAAGCCGAAATATGACGGAACCTGCAGGGAAATGGGGCTGAAAAATTCGGATAAAGCCGTAGTCCGCATCAAAGCGCCCTTGACCGGCACGACCATAGTTCATGATGTGATAAAAAATAACATAGTTTTCCAGAATACCGAACTTGATGATTTTGTAATAAGAAGAAGCGACGGAACCCCCACATACAATCTGGCCGTTGTTATAGACGATATTACAATGGGCATAAACACCATCATAAGGGGGGACGATCACGTAAACAACACCCCGAAACAGATAATGATATACAACGCTCTCGGGGCAAAACTCCCCGTCTTCGGGCATGTTCCGATGGTGCTCGGAAGCGACCGCACCCGTTTGAGCAAGCGGCACGGGGCAATGTCCGTAACAGAATACAGGGAGATGGGATATCTGCCGGATGCCTTCATCAATTATATAGTGCGGCTCGGGTGGTCTTACGGCGATCAGGAGTTTTTTACAAGAGAGGAGCTTATAGAAAAATTCTCGCTTGAGAACATAGGCAGATCGGCGGGGATTTTCGACATCGATAAACTCCTTGCATTGAATGCCGACCATATCAAAATGGCGCCGCCTTCAAGGATCGTAAAGCAACTTTCGCCGTTTTTAAAAAAGCTCGGTTTTGAAGCCGAAAAAGGGCCTTTCATTGAAGGAGTAATAAAAACGCTAAACGCCCGCAGCAAGACCTTGAAAGAGATGGCCGAAAGCGCGGCATTCTACTTTCAGGAATCCGTATCATATGACAGGGACGCGGCAGCCAAATTTTTTACCCCGGATTCTCTCAAGATAATGAAGATGCTTGTCGAATCACTTGAATCGGTTGAGTCTTTCGATGAAAAAAGCCTTGAAGGCGTTTTCATGAAAGCTATGGAAGCAACGGGGCTCAAGCTCGGAAAAATTGCACAGCCGGTCCGTCTTGCTTTAACGGGAAAAACGGTAAGCCCGGGAATATTTGAAATTCTGGGTATTCTAGGAAAAGAAAAATCACTCTCGAGGCTGAAACGGGCGGTATCCTTTATTGAGAGTAAAGGGGCCTGATTTTGCGTCCGAAGTTCCCAGAAATATCTTGACTATCATTTTCCCATTAAATAATATCGCAACAAATACTGGGGGATCGTCTAGCGGCAGGACAACGGGTTCTGGCCCCGTTAACCGAGGTTCGAATCCTCGTCCCTCAGCCATTTTTATTTTTCAATTACCAAATCCAACACCTTCTTTAAACTAAGAATTTGCTCTTTTATGTCATTCCCGCGAAAGCGGGGCACATAGTGAAGCGTAAGCGCTATCAAGTCTTTTCAATAGGTTCTGAACTCCCGCTTACAAGGGAGTGACGGGATGTTTGACTTTTTATGGAACTATTATATCTGGTCTGCTGGAGAAAAAAGTTGTTTGTTTTACTATAATCTGCCAACCATTTTGATAAAAGAAAAATCCCGGAGGTAACAATGAACAAAATATTGTCGTTATCTATTCTTATTATTATGCTATTTCTCATATGGGCATCTTTTGCCGCTGCCGCGCCGGATATGAAGGAAGGTCAGTGGGAGGTAACAATCTCTTCAAAAATGGATATGCAGGGAATGTCAATGGCTATGCCTCCGGTAACATACAAACAGTGTCTTACAAAAACAGACTTTGTGCCGAATAAAAAGGAGCCGGGGCAGGAGTGCGAGAAGATGTCAGTCAATGTCAGCGGCAATACGGTAACCTGGTCGATAAAATGCAAGAGTAAAGAGGGGATAATGACCGGATCCGGCAAAATAACCTATAAAGGGAATACTTATGACGGGGTTATGAACATGGCCTTCCCCAATCAGGGCGGAGGCGAGGGTAAAATGACCAGCAATATGTCCGGAAAGTGGATAGGAAATTGTAAGTAATTGTATATATAAAGATGTCTCCCCACATAAGATATGTTTAAAACAGCCTTCTCTTAAAAGAAGAGGTATATATGGAAATAAAACCTGAACTTGTCCCTCCATGCGGCCTTTATTGCGGTGTATGCGGCGTTTATTATGCTACAAGGGACAACAACATGAAATTCCTTGAAAAGCTGGTAAATGTGTATAAATCGAATATGCCGGGCATGGACAGCCTGAAGCCGGAGGATCTGTTGTGTGACGGGTGTCTTTCAGAAAGAAAATCGATATTCTGCAGGGTCTGCGGAATAAGAGATTGCGTACAGCAAAAGGGATATGAAGGATGCAATGAATGCGATATCTTTCCATGCAGGCAAATTGATGACTTTCCAATGCCTGTGGGGAAAAAAGTTATATTAAGAACTGTTCCTTACTGGCGTGAGCACGGCAAGCAGAAATGGATCGATGATGAAGAGGCGCGATATCACTGCCCTGATTGCAGCAATAAAGTCTTCAGAGGAGCAAAGCGGTGCAATAAGTGCGGCATAGCAATTGATCTTGATTGAGGCTTTTGCGCCAAATAGAGAAGCCCCGTTCTCTTGAACAGGGCTTCCTTTATATTGTAAGAAACAATCCGTTTTATATCTGCTGTTTGCTTGCTTCCTTTTTATAAGCCTCTTTGCCTGCTTCGACAGCGGCTGAAAGAACGGACTTCTTTTCATCGAGTATACTTTTTACCTTCTCGACCGATTCAGAGGCTTTTTCCTTGACACTTTCGGCATATTCCCTGATTTTTTCCCTTGTCTCCCTGCCGGACTGGGGGGCAATAAGAAGCGCAACCCCCGCGCCCACAAGACTTCCCAAAAGAAAAGAAAACAACAATGACCCTGCTCCGTAATCTTTCTGTTCCATATTATGCTCCTCCTTCCCTTTTCTTATTTATTAAAACATCTGTTGCTGCTTTTATTCCTGCTTTAAAGGCAGAAATTCTTGCATAAAGCCGGTTTTGTATTTCATCTGTTAACAGTCCGAATGTCTTGATTTTAAACGCCACTTCAGAAAGAGCTCCGGAAACATTTTTTAAGCCGGATACCGCATAACCCACGTTATCGCTCACAGTTCTGACGTTTTTTATAATCTCTTCAGCCTCTTTGATTACCGGATCGATTTTTGATTCTGTCGAGGCGAGAAATCCCTTTATTGAATCGGCAATTTTCTTTATCTGAATAGTGAAATATATCAGAAAGAATATAACCGCAAGTAAGGTTACAGCCACCAGAATAAAAGTTGCTATAAGTAAATCTCTATTCTCCATAAAATCTCCTGCTTCTGCAAAAATATGTTCCGTAACAACTCAACTCATATAGGAATATTATTATGATAACCGCTATAATTTATAGTCTGATGCATATATACGGGAATTTGATTTCAGTTGCAAGTCCCAAATTCCGACATTGATTTTGTGGGAGGAATCTTTTAATCCGAATCAGCGGAAGAAATATTTATTTCTGTTTCTGGTTGTTTACAGAGGCCTGCTGCAGAATATTCATGCCTCTGTATATATAATGAAGGCCTGAAAGAATGGAAATTCCTGCGGTAAGCCAGTATAGGAAATATTTAACAATTACAGTTGACAATACCGCCTCATTCAAAAGAACAAAAGCTACTGTTACAAGCTGCGCAACTGTTGTGCATTTGCTGACAAAGCTCGGTTTGATATCAACAGATATATCCGTTATTGAAAAGATCGCAATTCCAAGAAGTATCAAAACATCCCTGCTTATTACAATAACAGCCAGCCATCCCGGAATTATTTTCATCACCGCGAGGCTTACAAATGCCGAAGTAATAAGGAGTTTATCTGCTATCGGATCAAGATAGGCGCCGAGCTCAGTGCGCTGATTGAAATATCTTGCTATAAATCCGTCCAGCCCATCACTTATTCCGGCAATTGCAAATATAATGAGGGCGGAAAAAAACATATCCTTCATCAGATAAATAACAAACAAGGGAACAAGCAAGATCCTTATAAGAGTCAGTATGTTTGGGATATTTATTTTCATCTACAGGTCAGTTTGGCTGTATTTGCCAATTAAAGCCATATCAGGCTTTTCTTATAAGAGCATAATCAGCTATATATTCAAGTATTTTCCTTGTTTTTGACGGTTCAAAAAGAAGAAGCGCCCTTTTCCCCTTTTCGATATGCTCCTTTGCGCGTTCTTTTGAGTAAGCAATTCCTCCATATTTTTCAAGCAATTCTATCAGCGATTTAAATTCTCTGACAGAAAATTTATTCTTTTTTATTATCGACTCCATTCTCAGCCGGTCGGTTTTATCGGCTTTTTTTAATGCATATATTACAGGAAGTGTTATTTTACCCTCTTTTAAATCTGCTCCAACTCCTTTCCCAAGAGCATCTGCATCAAGGGTGTAATCGAGCAGGTCATCTGTAATCTGAAAGGCCATTCCCAGATTATAGCCATAATCCGAAAGCGCCTTTTCAAAACGCTTCGGCGCGTTTGCAATAATTGCGCTTATACTGCATGCGCCACGAAACAAAACCGCCGTTTTGCGCCATATAACATCAAGGTATTCTTCTTCCGTAAGATCGAGGCTTCCCTTCCTGATGAGTTGCTTGATTTCTCCCTGAGACATGTTTTCGGTAATTTCGGCAATTATTTTGATGATTTTCGGTTTTCCTGTGGCAGCAGCAATTGAAAGGCCACGCGCAAGAAGAAAATCACCAACCAAAACCGCCGTCGGATTTCCCCAGATTCTGTTTGCTACAGTTTTTCCCCTTCTCAATTCCGCCCCGTCAACAAGATCATCGTGAAGAAGCGTTGCAGCGTGCAGATATTCAAAGATGGTTGACAATGTTTTATCATAGCTTCCTTTATAACCACAGATCCTTGATGAAAGAACCATAAGGAGCGGTCTTAATCTCTTCCCGCCGGCAAAAAGAATATGATTTGCCACATCTGAAACCAGCTCCAGATATGGATTAAGATTATCCTTAAGCGCAATTTCAATTTCAGCGAGATCCTTTCCGACCATGGCAAGAATTTCATTTTTTAAGTCTTTCACGCAGCTTCTCCGACAAGATCATATTCAAGCGCATCGGTAATTTTTGCCCTGGCAAATGAGCCGATTTTCAGATTCCCTGTAACATATGTAATACCGTCCACTTCGGGGGCCTGATCTATGGTGCGGCCTATAAAAAGATTCTCTTCAGGAGATTCCTCTATCAGAACATCAAGAATTTTACCGATATATTTTCTGTTATTTTCAACGGATATTTCCATCTGGCGGGACATAATCCTGTCATACCTTTTTTTTGCAATATTTTTAGGAACTCTGTCCGGAAGTTTATGGGATGGAATATCTTTTGAATCTGAATATACAAAAGCTCCGAGATGATCAAACCTGACTTTTTCAATAAAGGACAGAAGCTCTTTGGTGTCTTTTTCTGTTTCTCCCGGAAAGCCTGACATCACTGTTGTCCGCAGAGATGCATCGGGAACCATCGACCGTATTCTATCAAACAGCTGCAACAGATATGACTGGCTGTAATTTCTTCCCATTTTTTTTAATACGGTGCGGCTTGAGTGCTGAACAGGGATATCAAAATAAGAGCAGATGTTGCCGGCTGAGGATATGACTTTTATGGTTTCATCATCAATGCTTTCAGGATGGCCATACAATACTCTTATCCATGCATTTCCCGCGATCCTGGAAATTTTCTCAAGAAGAAGTCCAAGGTTGACGCGGCCTCCCAGATCTTTGCCGTATGATGTGGTATCCTGGGCCACAAAAACTAGCTCCTTTGCTCCTGATTCAATAAGCAGGCGCGCCTCCGACACTATATCTTCCACAGGACGACTCCGCTGCTTTCCCCTAAGTTTTGGAATTATGCAATAGCTGCAATGCCTGCTGCATCCTTCGGCAATTTTTATGTAAGCCATATGAGGTGAATTTCTTATCCGCCCGACGAATTGCCCTGTTGAAGATATTAGATTCGGATCAGGCAAAAGACACCCGGAAACCATGGGAATCCCCTCGACGGCCTGCATTATTTTGTCATAAGCGCCGGTGCCAAGGAAAAAATCCACTTCAGGCAGGGTTTTTACTATCTTTTCTCTGAAACGTTCGGGAAGGCAGCCTGTTACTATAATACGCCGGCATCTGCCGTTTTCTTTATGCTTTGCCAGTTCAAGGATAGTATCAATCGATTCGCTAATCGCGGATTCTATGAAGCTGCATGTATTTATTATTATTGCATTTGCTCCGGTCGGATCTTTCAATATATTCCATCCGGCTGCTGCAAGCCTCCCCAGCATTAACTCGCTGTCCACAAGATTTCTTGCGCACCCAAGGCTTTCCAGATAGACATTTTTTTTATGTCGTGGCATATGAAAAAACGCTCATCTTATCCGCTGTAAAAAAGAGAGGCTGCCTTTTTAACAGGCAGCCCATGGAAAACAAGTTTCTATAACCCTTTGACTTTTTTAATCTCTTCAGTAATCAAAGGAACTATTTCGAAAAGATCTCCGACAACGCCATAATCTGCCTTCGCAAAAATCGGGGCTTCAGGATCTTTGTTTATGGCCACTATAACCTTGGATGAGGACATTCCGGCCAGATGCTGTATCGCCCCCGATATTCCGCAGGCAATGTAAAGATTGGGCGAAACGACCTTTCCCGTCTGCCCGACCTGATCCGAGTGAGGTCTCCATCCTTCATCAACAGCGGACCTTGAAGCTCCGACAGCTCCTCCCAGAAGCCCGGCAAGATTTTCTATCGAAGAGTAATCAGGGCCTCCCATTCCCCTTCCGCCCGATACAACGACATCCGCTTCGGTCAGTTCCATCTTTCCTGTTTCAAGTTTCTTTTCCACAAATTTGAGGGCTGTGACGCCCGCATCGGCGGTGATAACTTCCACGGCTCCGGCCTTCTGAGATTCGGCAATCTTCATTGAGTTTGGACGGATTGCGATTATCCTGGGTTCTCCTTCAAGCGTGAGTTCGGCAAGGATTTTCCCTCCGTACATCGGACGTGTCACGATAACGTTTCCAGCGTCAAGCCTGACAGAAATACAATCCATCGCAAGAGAAGAGTCGAGTCTGGCGGAAAGCCTCGCTGAAAGATCTCTTCCGCGGGAGGATGCTCCCAAAATTATTACGCAGGGTTTTTCTTTGGATACGATACCGGCAATGACATTTGTGTAAGTGTCGGTCATGTATTCTTCAAGCAGAGCATCGTCTGCGACAAGAATCCTGTCTGCCCCGTATTTCCCCAATGACTCGGAATTGCTTTTTATGCCTGAACCAAGAACCGCTACCGAAAGGGAGCATCCCAGTCCGTCTGCTATCCGCCTTCCCTCGCTCAGGGCTTCATAAGTAACCTTACGGAAAACACCGTTTACCTGTTCCGCTATTGCAAGTACTCCACAAGACATTTTCATCTCCTTATATAATTACTTCATAAAAATATTTGACAATTAAACTGCCTTTGCCTCTTCATGCAAAGCCTTTACGAGCGCCCTGGCCTTATCTGCGGCAGTCTCTCCGGCTATGATTTTTCCTCCCTTTCTTTCAGGGGGATATTTGAGGGAAATTATCTTTGTTTTCGAACCGCCGATTCCGGCAGCATCAAGGCCTATATCTTTTAGACTTTTAATTTCAAGAGGCTTTTTCTTTGCTTTCATAATACCCGGAAGAGACGCGTATCTTGGTTCATTCAATCCACGCTGAGTTGTTATAAGCGCAGGCAGGGGGGCTTCCACAACAACCGTGCCACCCTCAACAGTTCTGCTGCATGTTATTTTTCTGTCGGCTATCGTTTCTTTCATTACCATGGTGACAGCCGGAATATTCAGAAACTCTGCAACCGCCGACCCTACCATATAATTATCTCCATCAACAGCCCGCTGGCCCGCAACAATCATATCAAACGGCATATTTTTAATCGCAGCCGCCAGAATTTTTGCCGTTTGTAATCCATCGCAGTTATATGCGGCGGAATCGTTTATCAATATGCCCTTGTCGGCTCCCATTGCAAGGGCTGTCCGTATCGCTTCAACGGCCTTTTCTGTTCCGACAGAAAGAATGGTTACCGAACCCGAACCGCCATGAGCCTCCTTAATCCGGAGAGCCTCTTCAACAGCAAATTCATCGTATGGATTGATTACCCACTTCACATCATCCGTCTTAACCGACAAACCGTTTTCAGAAATACTTACAAACGATTCGGTTGAGGGAACCTGTTTTAATAAAACTATAACTTCCAATTTCTGTTCCTCCTTCATTATGTATTGATTAACCTGATATTATTCAGAAATAATACGGCGGGAACCACGCTGAAGAACCGTAATTCCCATTGGTCGATAAATGTTATTTTTAATAAGTTGAGTATATTAGTATAAAATTCTTGTCAAATAAATTTTAAACCGGTTTTTTACCGGATTGTCATCTTTCAAAAAGAACCTTTTCGCCTTTATGAAACCCTTTTGAAAAATATTCGGAAAGTGTCCCGTCTATATTTTTTATAATAACAAGGCATTCAACTCCGGAAAGTTTTTCGACAATCTCAATTCCTTTTTTATGACCTGCAACCATAATTGCCGTTGCAAGACCGTCCGCAAAAGTGCAATCATCCGCCACAACAGAAACACTTACAATCCCGTTATTTACCGGATATCCTGTTTTGGGATCTATAATATGCGAATAAAAATCCCCTTTTTTCTCAAAAAAATTTCTGTAGTCTCCGCTTGTGGCAAGCGCCTTGTTCTTTAAGCGGACTGTTTTATATATATCCCCGGGAAGAGAATTTTTATCGGGAGTGTTTATTCCTATATGCCAGTATCCGCCATCTTTTCTCAGGCCTGAAGCATATACCTCTCCTCCGATTTCAACCAGATAGTTGTCAAATCCCGCCTTTCTGATAACCTCCGCAATCGCGTCAACTCCATATCCTTTTGCGATTGAAGCGAGATCAACACCCGGAGAACTGTTTCGTTTTGCAAGATATCCGTTTTCAAAAATCTCAATCTTGTCAAATCCTACATTTATAAGAATTTTTTCGATCTCCTTTTTGTCGGGCAGATTGCTCTTTCTTTCTCCGGCCCCAAAACCCCAGAGTTCAACAAGAGGATACACGGTGCCGTCCCACGCGCCTTCAGACAGTTCGTAGATTTTTTGCGCAACCTTCATAACTTTAAAAAAATCGGCTGAGATGGCAACCTTTTCCCCGGATTCAGCTTTATTGAACCGCGAAATTTCGCTTTCTTTTGAAAAAATGGACATACTTTTATTAATATCTTTGAGCCTTGCTTCTATTTTAACTTTAAGATCTTCGGTGTTTTTATAAAACAATGAGACAACCTTTATATTATAGGTTGTTCCCATTGTTTTACCTGTAATAACAGTCTCTTTCTTAAAGTTGCAGCCCGCCAGCATTAAAAAGAAAAGGACTGAGATGCCTAATTTTAATGAACGTTTCATACAAACACCCAATTCTTTTTTTCAGCAGATTCTGGGAAGCTGCTCGCCTGTAAGCATATCCACCATTCTTGTCCCGCCGATCAATGTTTCAAGAAAAACCTTACCCGGATGTCCGGACACAACCTCACCTATTATGCACGCATCTTTACCGAACTCATTCTCTCTCACAGCCGAAAGAACCCTCTCGGAATCTTGAGGCGAAACGAAAGCGAGCAGTTTCCCCTCGTTTGCAATGTATAGAGGATCAAAACCGAGAAGTTCGCAAATACTCTTTACCTCATTTTTTACAGGTATCCTGCTCTCGAATATCTTTATCCCGCATTCTGATTTTTCCGCTATCTCATTGAGAGAGGTGCCAACGCCTCCCCTGGTCGGATCACGCAACACATGAATACTTCCGCCTGAAGAAAATATCTTTTCAACCATGTGATTCAACGGCGCCGTATCACTCCTTACGGAAGATGTGAATTTCATCCCCTCCCGCTGGGTCAGAACTGTTATTCCGTGGTCCGCTATCGTTCCGCTTAATATTATTTTATCCCCCGGAAGAGCCTTTTCGCATCCGACATCGATATTATCCGGGATAACTCCTATTCCCGATGTGTTTATGAATATCTTGTCTGCCGCCCCCTTAGGCACAACCTTTGTATCACCGGTCACAATTTTAACCCCGGCTCTTTTTGAGGCATTTCCCATTGATTTTATTATTTTTTTAAGATCAGATACCGGGAAACCCTCTTCAATAACAAGGCCTGCGCTCAGATAAAGAGGTGAACCTCCGCACATTGCAATATCGTTCACTGTTCCGTAAACTGCAAGCTCTCCTATATCTCCACCGGGGAAAAAAATGGGATCTACAACATAGGTGTCTGTTGAAAATGCGAATTTCTTTCCTCCGATATTAAGGATGGCCCCGTCGTTCAGTTTTGAAAGAATCGGATTGTCGAATACCGGAAGCATGATATCTTTGGTCAGGGAATGGGATATTTTCCCTCCGCTTCCGTGATCCAGCAATATTTTTTCTGATTTCATTTAATTATTCCTTACACCTTTAATATGCCCGGGCCTGTATCATGGTATTTGTAATAAGCCGCACAGGTCCCTTCACTCGAGACCATGCACGGGCCGACAGGATCAACAGGAGTGCAGATTTTCTTATAAAGAGCACATTCAACAGGGGTTTTGAGCCCTGTAAGAATTTCCCCGCAGGCGCATCCTTTCGGCTCCTGAGACACCTTTTCGGTAATGCTGAATCTTTTTCCCGCATCATAACCTGAAAATTCATCTCTTATCTTAAGCCCGCTTCGAGGTATTATTCCGATCCCGCGCCACGCGACATCGGCAGGCTCAAATACCTGATTCATGACCCCGACCGCCTTTTTATTGCCTTCAAAAGATACCGCCCTCGGATATGCATTTTCAAGTCCGGGAGCTTTGTTTTCAATCTGTCTTACAAGCATCAGAAGAGCCTGCAGGATATCCGACGGCTCAAATCCTGCGACCACACACGGGACTCTGCATTGATTGAAAAAGGGAAGATACGCTCCTGTTCCTATGATGACTGAGACATGCCCGGGAAGAATAAATCCGTCTATTCTGATTCCTTCTGTCTTTACTAGAGCGAAAAGAGCCTGCGGCACTGTTTTATGGGCGGAATATACGAAGAAATTGCCTGCCTTCATTTCCCTTGCGGCAAGTATCGAGGCGGCTACTGTGGGCGCTGTAGTTTCAAAGCCGACTCCGAGAAAAACCACTCTCTTTTCAGGATTTTTCACCGCGATTTCAAGAGCGTCGAAGGTGGAATAAACCATGCGGATATCCCTTCCTTCTGCCCGCTCTTTCTGGAGGGAAGAGCCGGTTCCCGGCACTCTCATTAAATCTCCGAAGGTCGTTATAATGGTATCCGGTTCTCCCGCAAGTTCAATAAAAGCGTCTATTTCGCTTTGAGCAGTCACACAAACGGGACATCCCGGTCCTGAAATAAGAGATATCGTTTCCGGTATCACATTTCTTATTCCGTTTCTGAATATCGACATGGTATGCGTCCCGCACACCTCCATCAAGCGGATTTTCTTTTTACTCAGGTTAGTTATCTGTTCAACAAGTTTTCGGGAAATCTCAGGATCCCTGTATTCGTCTGCATGTTTTATTGTCATATTATTTATCCGCCTAATCCGGCAATGATTGCCTGTCCGAGTGAAATTCCACCATCATTTGCAGGAACAAGTTTATGTGTATAGACTTTAAATCCTTTTTCATCAAGGGCGTTGGCCATACCTGATAAAAGTATTGAATTCTGGAATACGCCTCCGCTTAATGCCACTTTCTCAATATCAGTATCTTTTTTAATAATTTTACAAAGCTCCGTAAAAAGACGTATCAATGTTCCATGAAATTTTCCACCTATTACAGACGGGTGAACTCCACAATGAAGGTCCGAAACAACACCTTTAATAATAGGCGCCGTTAATATTTTGTACACATTATCGGATTCTATCCATTCATAATCATAAGTCTCCGTCGTATTTTCATCGGACAGCATCTCAAGCTCCATTGCCGCCTGACCTTCAAAGCAGACACGATTTCTGATTCCGATAATAGCTGAAACACCGTCAAAAAGCCTTCCCAGGCTCGAAGTTTCCGGGGAATTGATTTTTTTTGAAATCATGTCGATAATGAACCTGATTTTATCTCTGCCGTTTTCCTTTAAAGCGGGAATATCCAATCCAAGCATATCTTCCCCGTAGGCATCGTAAAGATAACTTGCAGCCATGCGCCACGGCTCCTTTACGGCTGTCGAGCTTCCAGGCATAGGGATATATGAAATATGCGCTGCTCTTTTAAAACGGCTCTCCTCTGCAATAATTATCTCCCCGCCCCATATTTTGCCGTCTTCGCCATATCCTGTCCCGTCAAACGACAGGCCGATAACCGGACCGTCAATCATATTCTCAGCCATGCATCCTACAATATGAGCGTGATGGTGCTGAACCCCGATAACTTTTACATTTTTTTGCGAGAGAGCATATTTCGTGCTCAGATAATCAGGATGCAGATCGCAGGCTACAATTTCAGGATTTACATCAAGGATCCTCTTCATATGCCGGATGGTATGCTCAAAGAAATCAAGAGTGGAAAGATTTTCAAGATCGCCTATATGTTGACTCAAAAATGCTTTATCATCCCTGGTGATACAAACCGTGTTTTTCAATTCGGCCCCGCATGCGAGAACAGGCTGCATATTTCTCTTCAGAAAAACAGGCACCGGGACAAATCCCCTTGACCGCCTTATAAACCTTGTTTCTCCGGCCGTCCTTTTTACTATTGAGTCGTCGCTTCTTAAATAAATATCCCTGTTGTGAGTCAGATAAAAATCGGCAATATCGGAAAATCTGTTGAACGCGTCTTCGTTGTCGATTGAAATGGGCTCTTCGCTCCTGTTTCCGCTTGTCATGACAAGGGCGGTAAAATCATGCTGCATGAGAAGGTAATGAAGGGGTGTATAAGGAAGCATTGTTCCGAAATATTTGTTTTTAGGCGATACTTCAAGGGAGAGCGGGTTCGGCTCTTTTTTTTTTAAAAGAACTATCGGCCGCCTGTAAGATGATAAAAGAGCCTCTTCTTCCGGTTCGACAACGGCAAATCTTTTAATTTTCTCTATGTCAAACGACATTATTGCAAAAGGTTTTTCCTCTCGCAGCTTTCTTTTTCTAAGCGTATAAACGGCTTTATCATTTTCAGCATCTGCCGCAAGATGAAAACCGCCGAGGCCTTTTATCGCAACAATATAGCCCTGCTTTAAAAGTCCAGCGGTTGCTTCAACCGGATTTTTACAGTCAATTATTCTCCTGTTGTTGTCATAAAGAGTTAAAAAAGGACCGCAGTCATGGCAAGCATTCGGCTGGGCGTGAAATCGCCTGTTTTCGGGATCATCATATTCCGCCTGACATCTGCCGCACATTTTGAAATGCTTCATCGATGTGTTGGGCCTGTCATAAGGGATATCGTCAATTATGGTGTATCTTGGTCCGCAGTTTGTGCAGTTTATGAAAGGATACCCGAACCTGCGGTCTTTCTTATCAAAAAGCTCCTTGATGCAGTCATCACAAATGCTTACATCAGGTGATATGAGAACCGACCTTGAAACACCGGATCTGCTTTCCGAAATCAAGAATCTTTCACAATTAATAAATTTGTCGGGATATTCGGCAATACCGGTTATACTGGCAAGCGGGGGAACGTCTTTTTTCAGATCTTTGCTGAAGGATTCGATATCATCCTCGGTTCCTTCGATATGTATGGATACTCCTGAAGAAGTATTCAGCACTTCTCCCTTCAGGTTATAACGGTTGGCAAGCTGGTAAACAAAGGGACGGAAGCCGACACCCTGCACAATGCCTTCCACTTCTATTCTTCTTGCAGTACATTCCCTTTGCATTAGATTCCTTTATGGAGGGAAAAACAGATAATCAGGGGTCGGTGTTTTCTCTTTCCGCAAAAGCAAGCGCTTCACGGAGCAGTTTGAGTGTTTCCATGGCGGCCTCTTCATCTATCTTTTTTATCGCAAAGCCTGCGTGCACTATCACGTATTCTCCCACCTTCGGATCCTCCAGAAGAAGCAGACTTGCTGTTCTCTGAACGCCGTCCACATCTATTATGCCGAGATTGTTTTCAATCTTTACAATTTTTGAAGGAATAGCAAGGCACATTATAAACCGCTCCTCTTCTGATAGCTGACTCCAAGAAGGTCAAGCTCTTTTAAAACCATTTCGATCATAGGATCAATCTTTGATCTAATCGTAGAAGTTAGCTCAAGACCAAGAGTATCGATATCCTCGGGCTCAACACCAAGTATCACCGCCTTAGGAACCTTATCAAGTGCCTGGCACATAGTCAATGCCTCAAGAAAATCGACCTGGTGAAGCGAGTTTTTAGCCCTTATCCGATCTGGAATGGCATCTCCTTCAAGACGGTAAAGAGAACCCGCGACTTCTTTATTCCGGACAGCATCCACAACAATCAAATGGTCGGCTTCGGATATAACTCCGAGAAGATTAAGCCCAAGGACTCCTCCGTCAACAACAGAGACATTTTCCGGGAATTCGTATATTTCCTGTATTTTTTCTATAACGCGTATTCCAAAACCTTCATCCGTAAACAGTATGCAGCCCACTCCAAGAATCATTATGTGTTTCTGTTTCATTCTATTCTTTCCATAAAAAAAATCCCCCGGTCTTTGTTACTGAAAACCGGGGGATAAATTTAACAAAACATCCTTACAGCACTTTAATATCGTAAACCTGGTTTGATTCCGGATCGATTACATGCACGCCGCATGCAATACACGGGTCAAACGAATGTACGGTACGCAGAATTTCAAGAGGCTTCTTGGGATCGGCAACAGGAGTTCCGATAAGGGCCTCTTCAACAGGGCCCAGTTTGCCTTTGTCGCATCTCGGGCCAAGATTCCATGTTGAAGGAACTACATACTGGTAATTCTTGATAACCTTGTTCTCGATCTTAATCCAGTGGCCGAGAGATCCTCTTGCAACGTCATTCAAACCAACACCCATAGCGCTGTTCGGCATTTCCCATGGAGTATAGGTTTTCGTGTCGCCGCTTTTCAGATTCTCAACAAGTTCCATTACCCAACCCGGCATTGCGTTGCCTATTGCGATTGTTTCAAGGCCTCTTGCCGCTGTTCTTCCAAGGGTGGAAAATAAAGCTTGAACAGGAATGCCCAGTTTCTTCAATGTGTCATCAACAAGATCCTTGATCTCTTTCTTGCCTTTTCCATAGGCAACGAGAACACGCGCAAGCGGGCCGACTTCACAGGGTTCACCGTCATAGCGCGGCGCCTTGAACCAGGAGTATTTCTTGTCCGTCACGTAATCGCCGTGTTTTGGCTTGGTTTCACCTATGTATGGATGTTTTGCATCTCCATCTTCGTACCATCCATGCGCAACGTGCTCTGTGACCTTCTCCTGAATCGCCATCTTCATGCCGGCGATATCTCTCTTCATTATAACGCCTCTTGGCATAAAAAGGCTTTCAGGTTCATTATCGCCCATTGGGAGGTCACCCCATGCGAGGAAGTTAGTCGTTCCACCTATTGCGCCCCAGTCTTTATAGAATGAAGCTACTGCGAGCAGATCGGGAATATAAACCTTGTTGACAAATTCCTGCGTCTCTTTGGTGATATACAGAAATTCTGCTATCCTGTCGGGTGTAAGATCCGCCACGCATGTCACGCCTCCGACTACAAGCG
>Ga0105102_10000088_pt1 | contig 22008 bp, 20 predicted proteins | sample PPLLaktember2015_FD_87032 | JGI IMG/M metagenome (GOLD analysis project Ga0105102, IMG submission 87032) | Freshwater sediment microbial communities from Prairie Pothole Lake near Jamestown, North Dakota, USA - PPLs Lake P7 Core (6) Depth... | ecosystem: Environmental > Aquatic > Freshwater >...
CATCCTGTTCCTGGTCGGCGCGGCGTTCTCGATGGCGGCCTCCGCGTTCTTCCCGGCCCTGGTTCTCGGGGTGTTCTGGAAGCGCGCCAACAAGTGGGGCGCGATCGCCGGGATGGTCGCGGGCCTGGGCGTCTGCCTGTACTACATGGTGCACACCTATCCGCAGTTCATCGAGTGGTTCGGCACCACGAAGATGGACCTCTGGTGGGGCATCGCGCCGATCTCGGCGGGCGTCTTCGGCGTACCGGTCGGCATCATCACGATTCTCGTGGTGAGCATGCTCACGCCATCGCCCAGCAGGGAAGTGCAGGAGTTCGTCGAGCACGTTCGGTATCCGAGCCTGCGCGGCGACACGGTCGAGACCATCGCCCGCTGACGTCCTGCTGTCGCAGTCCGAAGGCCCGCGGTTCGCCGCGGGCCTTTTTCATTGGGGGCGCCGGATATAATCGCCGCCTCGTCGGAGAGACGGCCGAGCAGATCGCCGTGAGGCGAGATGCGAGCAATCCCACTCGGGTGGGACTGAAGTCAAGTAACAGAATCAGGAGAGATGGCCGAGCGGTCGAAGGCGCACGCCTGGAAAGTGTGTATGGGTCTAAAGCCCATCGTGGGTTCGAATCCCACTCTCTCCGCCAGGACTAGCTGACCTTGCACGCGCAGATGCGTGCAAGGTCGATCACATGAACCGCTGTTTCAATGGCGGTCCCGGCCCTTCGGCTCGACTGTGGAAGTCGTCAGGCACATGCTCATGTGGGTGCGATCGTGACGTCCGCGGAATCCAACTTCCTGTTCAGTCTCGCAGCGCTCTCGTTGTCATTCGCCGGCTTCTCGGCGGTGGTGGTCACCCTGCGAGGCGCGCTGGGAGGCGAAATCTCCGAACGGCACCTCCGCCTCGTGCGCCTATATATCGAAGGCGGTCTCCTGGTAACGGCCCTGGCCCTGGTTCCCGCGCTCCTGGACCTCCTTCACGTCCCGGCGTCCGTCAACTGGCCTGTGTCGAGCGCTGTCGCCGCGTCGATCCTCACCGTCTTGCTGCTGAGCCAGTTTCGCCGTCGCCGCGCGATCGAGGCGGGCCGCTTCCCGGCGTGGGTCGTCATCGTCTACGCGATTTCGCTCGTTGCCGTGACGGGTCTCTGGCTCAATGTTGCGGGGATTCCCTTTTCGCCGAGTGTCGGCCCGTACGCCGTTGCATTGACGTGGGCGCTGTGCGTGTTCGGCTTCATCTTTGTTCGCACCATCGACATCTTCCTGAGCCGCCCTCAGACCTGAAGTGGTCGGCGTCGCTTGCGTTCAGAACGGCACGCGCGGTCCACGCCAGCCTTCATCGCGTGGCGTGGCACGCGCCATGGCCTGAGCGGCTTCCAGCCAGCCATCGCATGCATTGCGGCCCGGTCGGCGCCTCAGAGTGTTCAGCAGTCCCTTGCACCTTGCATAGAAGCTGAAGAACCGCAGCACGTTCATCTTCTCCGCAGGACTCGGCGGCTCGCTGCCGCAGACGAGCTTGTCGTCGGACATGCCGCGGTCCGTCAGCGTCACTGCGCCCCACGCCTTGACGCGCAGCAGGGTCCCGGCTTTCAGGCGGGGCCCCAGCACCAGGGCATCGAGCAGGTCGCCCTCGAGTCCGACGTAGTTCGGCACCGAGCCATAGTTGAACGGGCACGGGAACGGCGAGACGAAGTCCACATGCCCCGTGGACCCGCGCTTGATGAACGAGCCCTTCGGAATCTCGATGACGACCTCGAGTTCAGGCGCATCGGCTTCCTCGCAGGCAGGCATTGGGGCAGGGCTCGCGGCGGTCACAGGAACAGACTACGCCGGTCACAGCCGGAACCCGGGCGGCCTGGCCGCATGCGCGGCACCGCTCACTCGTCTACTTGTTCGCCGGAGCGTCGAGCGACTCGAGGGAGTCGAGAAGCGCGCTCAATCGCTCGAGCTGGTCCTTCGCTGCCCGCACCTGCGCCAGCGCGTCTGCATGCCTGGCCCGGTTCCCGGCCGACTCGCGCAGGGCCTCGGGGGTGCCGATTTCTGCCAATGTGCGCAGCGCTTCGCGCAGGCGCGACTCGGTTTCTTCCGCCTGCTCCTTGATCCCGGAAAAATCGATCGGCATCGCCGCCACACTGCTGTCGCTGCGCTGCCCCGCCTCATGAAACGCCCGGATCGTGCGTTCACAGAAGTCGGGAAACGCGTTCAGGTGCTCGACATAGCCCTGCCTTGTCTTGTCGTTGGCCTGCACATTCTCGAACGCGAGCGAACCGAACGCGCCGAAGCTGTTCGTGTTCTTGAGCACGCCGACCCAGAGTGCCGAGTACTTGTTCAGCCGTGCCTTGAACCACTTGAGGTGTTCATTCAGCGACTCGGCCCGGGTTCCGCGCAGCATCAGCCTTCTGGCCACGGTCGCTCGCGCGCCGGTCGCGGCCTCCGCCAGCCCCAGCGGGGCGCTGGGAGACGACACCAGGGCGATGAAGGCGAAGAAGCCGGCCAGGTAGACGACCTCGTGCGGATCAACCTGGCTCTCTTGCCAGCCGGGAAGGGCGGTGAAGTGGGAAGTGATGGAGAGGCAGGCGAGATCCATCTCCTCGCCAAACCCTCCCCGAACGTAGCCGCGTGGCTCGATGACGGGGTGATTCATGGGCGGCGAAGGTAGGTTCCAAACGGGCCGCGCGGTATCCCGTCACCGGGGGGCGTAGCGGCTGCGCAACGGGTGCGCAAGGGCGACGCTGGGTTGGCCCGGCGTCGGGCGGGGCGCGCCGCGCTCGGCCGACCGCATCGGACGGATCTGGAATTCCGGACAGTCGGCCGCACGCCAGGGTTCCAGGAAGTCTGCGTCGGAACGCGGCGGTCGGCGCCCACGGGATACCGGCTACAGGGCCCGCAACGGTATGTGGCGCTGTTCCTGGACGGCGGGGAAGGTGATGACGTGATCGGCGTCGAGCCGGATGCCGATCTTCTCGCCGACCGCGTGGTCGTGATGGCTCGGCACCAGCGCGAGCACCTCGCGCCCGCTGTCGAGCCGCAGCGTGTAGATGAAGTCGCCGCCGCGGAAGACCTTGCGCACCACCTCGGCCTTGAGCCCGCTCGCGTCGTCGTGAACGACATCGTCCGGGCGCAGCAGGACCTCGACGTGGCAGCCCTTGCCGCAGGTGTCGCAGCCCTGCTGGCACGGCAGCGGGACATCGCCCTTCAGCGCGCCGAGCTCGATCTCGACGTTCATCGGGTTCAGCACGCGCGCGGGAAGGAAGACGCCTTCGCCGATGAAGTCCGCCACGTAGCGCGTCGCCGGCCGGTGGTACAGCTCGTACGGCCGGTCCCATTGCTCGAGGCGACCGGCGTTCATCACGCCGACGCGGTCCGCGATCGCGAACGCTTCCTGCTGGTCGTGGGTCACGAGGATCGCGGTCGTGCCGCTGGCCTTCAGGATCTGGCGCACCTCGGCGCCCAGGCGCACGCGCAGTTCGACGTCGAGGCTCGAGAACGGCTCGTCCATCAGCAGGAGGGCAGGGCGCGGCGCGAGCGCGCGCGCGAGCGCGACGCGCTGCTGCTGGCCGCCGGACAGCTCGTGCGGATAGCGCGCCGCCTCGCGCGTGAGCCCGACGAGGTCGAGCATCTCGTCGACGCGCGCGCGGCGCTCGACAACTCCGAGATGGCGCAGTCCGAACCCGACGTTGTCGTCGACGCGCAGGTGAGGAAAGAGCGCGTAGTCCTGGAACACCAGCCCGACTCCGCGCTTCTCGGGCGCCGCGGTGAAGTTGGGTCCGGAGACGACGAGGCCGCCGATTTCGATCGTGCCGGCGGCGACCGGAATGAAGCCCGCGACCGCGCGCAGCAGTGTCGTCTTGCCGCAGCCGGAGCTTCCGACCACGCAGCCGATCTCGCCCCGGCCGAGCGCGAGCGTGAGCCCGTCGACGACGGTCGGACCGGCGCCGCCGTAGCGGATGCGCAGCCCCTCGATCAGCAGTTGTGGCCTTGCTTCATCCATGCAGCGATTGTAAGTCAAATGCATATAATTCTCATTTGCATCTAAAATCCACGTACGCAACGCGGAATCGCGTGGAAGCGCGCGGAACACTGGCCATCGCCTCCAGCTCCCTGATCTCGAAGATGTTCCCAGGTTCCGGTATGGGCTCCGGGGGCGAACGGCTCGGCCTGGCGGTCGGACTCGCGCTCGTCTGCGGCGCGCTGGTGGCACTCCCGGTGCTAGGCGTGTTCGGCAGTTTCTGGGATATCGGGACGGCGGCGGAGACGCTGAAGCATCTCGCCGCGACGGTCATTCCCAGCGCGCTGTTCGAGACCGCCGTGCTTGCGGTCGGCGTCGGCATCGGCGTGGCGACGCTCGGCGCTTCCACCGCGTGGGTGGTCGCGAGCTGCGAGTTTCCCGGGCGCAAGGCCTTCGAATGGGCGTTGCTGCTGCCGCTGGCGATGCCTGCGTACATCGTCGCCTACGCGTACACCGACTATCTCCAGTACGCCGGGCCGTTGCAGTCGGCGCTGCGCGCCGCGTTCGGGTGGGAGCGGGGCGACTACTGGTTCCCGGAGATCCGCTCCCTGCAGGGCGCGGTGTTCGTGTTCACAGTGGTGCTCTATCCCTACGTCTACCTTCTCGCCCGCACCGCGTTCCTCGCGCGCACCGCGGCGATGATCGACGCCGCGCGCAGCCTCGGCCTCACGCCGTGGCAGACGTGGTGGCGGGTCAACCTGCCGCTGGCGCGGCCGGCCATCGCCGCCGGCGTGCTGCTGGCGCTGATGGAGACGATCGCCGACTACGGCGCATCGGCGTACTTCGGCCTGCAGACCTTCACCACGTCGATCTACCGGGCGTGGTTCTCGCTCGGCGACCGCACCGCCGCGAGCCAGCTCGCCGCGATGCTGCTCGTTCTCGTGCTCGTGCTGTTCTACGTCGAGCACCGCGCGCGCGGACGCGCCCGCTTCTTCACGCCGACCGCAAGCCAGCGGCCGGCGCCGCGCTCGCCGCTGAAGGGCCGCGGCGCCGCCGGCGCCTTCGCGCTGTGCGCAGCGAGCGTCGCGCTCGGCTTCGCGATTCCGCTGGTGCTGCTCGTGCGCCTGCTGCTGCCCGCGTGGACCACGCTCGACTGGTCGCGCTACGGCGGCTGGGTGGTGAACACGCTGTCCATCGGGGCTGCGGCCGCGCTGATCGTGCTGGCGGCCGTGCTCGCGCTCGCGTACACGGCGCGCGCCGTGACGCGAGGCAAGCCGGCGGTGCTCGTGCGCGCGGCCGTCAAGCTGATGAGCCTCGGCTACGCGGTCCCCGGCGCCGTCATCGCGGTCGGCATCCTGATTCCGCTCGCCCTGTTCGACAACCGGCTGAACGAAGCCATGAAGGCGCTGATCGGCGTCGGCCCCGGCCTGCTGCTCACCGGCAGCGTGTTCGCGCTGCTGTACGGATACCTGGTCCGCTACTTCGCGGTCGGGTACCAGTCGATCGAGGCCGGGCTCGCGCGCATCACGCCGGCGATGGACGCCAGCGCGCGCAGCCTCGGCAGCAGCCCGCTGGACACGTTTGTCCGCGTGCACCTGCCGATCCTCAGGCCTTCGGTGCTCGCCGCCGCGCTGCTGGTCTTCGTCGACGTGATGAAGGAACTGCCCGCGACCCTGGTGCTGCGCCCGTTCAACTTCGACACGCTGGCCGTGATCGCGTACCAGATGGCGAGCGACGAACGGCTCGGCGAAGCGGCGCTGCCGGCACTGACGATCGTGGCTGCCGGCGTGCTGCCCGTGGCGCTGCTGTCACGCGCCATCTCGAGGGCTGCCGGCCCGGGCCACGCGTAGACTTCCTGCTCCCGCACGCCCAGCCCCCCGCACGACAGGAGAGAGTCCTTCCATGGGTTACGTCTTCGCAGCGCCGCCGCAAGCCGTGGTTCCGGTCGACGGTTCCAGCGACCTGCTGCCGGTGCATCGCATCTATTGCGTCGGGCGCAACTACGCCGAGCACCAGAAGGAGATGGGCTTCTCGGGGCGCGAAGCGCCGTTCTTCTTCATGAAGCCGGCGGACGCCGTACTGCCGGTGCCGTTCGGCAGCATCGGCGAGATGCCGTATCCGGGCGAGACGGACAACCTGCACCACGAGATCGAGCTCGTGGTGGCCATCGGCAAGGGCGGCCGCAACATCGCGGCGGCGGACGCCGCGAAGCACGTCTACGGCTATGCGGTCGGCCTCGACATGACGCGGCGCGACCAGCAGTTCGCGCTGCGCGACAAGGGCCGGCCGTGGGACGTCGCCAAGGGGTTCGACTGGTCGGCCCCGATCTCGCCCGTGAAGCCGATCGGCACGACCGGCGAGATCACGGCCGCGCAGATCTTCCTGAACGTCAACGGCCAGCGGCGCCAGGCGAGCGACGTCTCGAACCTCATCTGGAGCGTCAGCGAGACCATCGAGCACCTGTCGAACTACTTCGAGCTCAGGCCCGGCGATCTCGTCTTCACCGGAACGCCCGAGGGCGTCGGCGCGGTGGTGAAGGGCGACGAGCTCGAAGGCGGCGTCGCCGGCATCGGCACGCTGAAGGTCCGCATCGTCTGATCCGCGCCATGCTTCGATCGTTCCTTCCACGCTCGCTCGTGCTCCTTGCGCTCGCGCTGTCCGGCAGCGCCCTCGCGCAGTCGCCGATCACTCTCAAGGTCCATCACTTCCTGCCGCCCGGCTCCACGACGCACGCGAAGATGCTCGTGCCGTGGTGCGAGCGGATCGAGAAGGCGTCGGCGGGACGCATGAAGTGCCAGCTCTATCCGTCGATGCAGCTCGGCGGCACCGCCCCGCAGCTCTTCGACCAGGCGCGCGACGGCATCGCAGACGTCGTCTGGACGCTGCCCGGCTACACGGCGGGGCGTTTCCCGAGGATGGAGGTGTTCGAACTCCCGTTCATGATCGGCGATGCCGAAGCGGCGTCGAAGGCGGCGTGGGAGTTCTACGAGAAGCACGCGCGCGACGAGTTCCGCGAGGTCAAGCCGCTCGCCGTCCACGTCCACGATGCCGGCTACCTGCACACGCGCGAAAAGCAGGTCCGCACGCTGGCGGACTTCCGCGGACTGAAGCTGCGCGCGCCGACGCGCCAGACGAATCGCCTGCTCGCCGCGCTCGGCGCCACGCCGGTGTCGATGCCGGTGACCGGGCTCGCGGACGCGATGTCGAAGGGCGTCATCGACGGCGCCGTCATTCCGTGGGAGGTCGTCCCGGCGGTCAAGGTGCAGGAGATCGCGCGCTTCCATACCGAGACCGACCCCAACATGCCGGCGATGTACACGGCGGTCTTCCTGCTCGCGATGAACCGCAAGACCTACGATGGCCTGCCGCCGGACCTGCGCGCCGTCATCGATCGCAACTCCGGACTCGGGCTGTCGGGCCAGGCCGGCCGGCTGTGGGACCAGCAGAAGGCGCCGGCGCGCAAGCTCGCGCTCGATCGCGGCAACACGGTGTATGTGGTTCCCGCCGCTGAACTCGCGCAGTGGCAGGCGGCCGCGCAGCCCGTGCTCGCCGACTGGGTGCGCGACATGGGCAAGCGCGGCATCGACGGCGATGGGCTGCTGGCCGATGCGCGCGCGCTGATCGTGCGGCACTCAAGGGCCGCGGCGCCGCCGCCCATGCCCGCGGCCGCGCCGAGCAAGTAGTCCCATGCGCCGGCTGCTCGATGCGCTGGCGACAACGCTCGCGCTCGTCGGCGGCGCGCTGCTGGTCGCGGTCTCGGTGGCGACCGTCGTTTCGGTGGCCGGCCGCTGGGTCGCGGGCCAGCCGATCACCGGCGACATCGAACTGGTGCAGCTCGCCGTCGCCGTGGCAATCGCTTTGTTCCTGCCGTACTGCCAGCTGCATCGCAGTCACCTGGTCGTCGACTTCTTCACGGCGCGCTCCTCGGGCCCCGTGCAGCGCCGGCTCGATGCTGCCGGGTCGATGCTCGCGGGCGCGGTGTTCTTCGTGCTCGCCTGGCGCGCGGGCGTGGCGGTGAGCGACATGCGCAGTGCGTCCGAGACCACGATGGTGCTCGGCATCCCGCTCTGGATTCCCTATGCGGCAATGGTGCCCGGGCTGGCGCTGGCCGGGCTGGCGGGCGTCATGCAGCCGTTTCAAGCGCGCACGCGGGCGGGGGCAGCCCCGTGAACCTCGGTGTCGCGGGGGGGCTCTTTGCCGCGATGCTGGCGCTGATGGCGCTGCGTGTTCCGATCTGGGCAGCGATGTTCGTCCCGGGCGCGCTGGGGTATGCGTGGCTCTCCGGCCCCGATCCGCTGCTCGCGTTCCTGAAGGGACTCGCGTTCGCGCGCTTCTCGATCTACGACCTGTCGGTCGTGCCGCTGTTCCTGCTGATGGGGCAGCTGGCCACGCAGGGCGGGCTGTCGGCGGGCCTGTTCCGCGCGGCGGCGGCGTTCGTCGGCCACTGGCGCGGCGGGCTCGCGCAGGCGAGCGTGCTGGCGAGCGCGGCCTTCGGCTCGGTGTGCGGGTCGTCGGTCGCGACCGCGGCGACGATCTCGCAGGTGGCGCTGCCCGAGATGCGGCGCTATCGCTACGACGGCGGCTTCGCCACGGCGACGCTGGCGGCGGGCGGCACGCTCGGCATCCTGATTCCGCCGTCGGTCGTGCTCGTCCTGTACGCGATCCTGGCCGAGCAGAACATCGCCAGACTGTTTGCCGCGGCGCTGATTCCAGGCGTCCTCGCGGCAGCCCTGTACTGCGTCGCGATCGCGCTCTTCATGCGCGTGCGTCCGCAGCTGGGGCCGCCGGACGCGCGGATGCCGATGCGCCGGCGGCTCGAGGTGCTCGCCGGCGTGGTGCCGGTGACGGCGATCTTCGTGATCGTCCTGGGAGGGATCTACGGCGGCGTGTTCACCGCGACCGAGGCGGCGGCGATCGGCGTGCTGCTGACCGCGCTTGCGGGCTTCGCCGCACGCCAGCTCACCCCCCGGCGACTGGGCCGGGCACTGCTTGCGACCGCGCAGACCACCGGCGCGATCTTCATGATCTTCATCGGCGCCGACATGCTGAACGCGGCGCTGGCCCTGACGCAGATGCCGGCGCAGGTGGCGGACCTGATCGCCCACGTCGACCTCTCGCCGGTCGTGGTCGTGGTCGCGGTGCTGCTCTTCTACATCGTGCTTGGCGGAGTGATGGACGAACTGTCGATGCTGCTGCTGACGCTGCCCGTGGTGTTCCCGGCCGTCATGCAACTGCCGCTGTTCGGGCTCGGCCTCGAGGACAAGGCGCTGTGGTTCGGCGTGCTGCTGCTCACCGTGGTCAACATCGGGCTGATCGCGCCTCCGATGGGACTGAACGTCTACGTGGTCGCGATGCAGGCGCGCGACGTGCCCGTTGCCCGCACTTATCGCTACGTGTTCGTGTTCCTCGCGGCCGACGCGCTGCGCCTCGCGCTGCTCGTCGCGCTTCCCGTACTCTCGCTCTGGCTCGTCCAGTTCGTCCGATGACATGAAGCTATACAACTACTTCCGAAGCTCGGCGTCGTTCCGGGTGCGCATCGCGCTGAACCTCAAGGGGCTGCCGTACGAGTACGCGGCGGTGCACCTGACGAAGGGCGGTGGCCAGCAGTTCGCGCCGGAGTTCCGCGCCATCAACCCGGACGCGCTGATCCCGGTGCTCGACGACGAGGGGCAGCGGCTGACGCAGTCGCTCGCGATCATCGAGTACCTCGAAGAGACGCACCCGGAGCCGCCGCTGCTGCCGACGGCGCCGCTCGAGCGCGCGTACGTGCGTGCAATCGCGCTCGGCATCGCCTGCGAGATCCACCCGCTGAACAACCTGCGGGTGCTGCGCTACCTGGTGCGCGACCTGAAGGTGACCGACGGGCAGAAGGACGCGTGGTACCGGCACTGGGTGCAGGAGGGGCTCGCCGCGGTCGAGGCACGGCTCGTGGCGGAGAACAGGTGCGGGCGTTACGCGCTCGGCAGCCGGGTGACGCTCGCCGACGTGGTGATCGTCCCGCAGATCTTCAACGCCAAGCGGTTCGACTGCCGGCTCGATCACGTGCCGACCGTCATGCGGATCTTCGAGCACTGCATGGAACTGCCGGCGTTCATCGACGCGCAGCCGGCGCGCCAGCCCGACGCCGAGTGACGCTCAGGATCGGCCGACGTCGCGCCTGAGCGCCTCGGCCAGTTCGACGACCGCCGTCGCGTAGAAGTAGCTGCGGTTGTATTGCAGGATCGCCGCGAAGTTCACGGTGCCGACGCGATAGAGCCGCCGGGGCTCGCCGCCGGCATCGAGGTAGGGCAGGTCGATGACGAGGACCGGCGTGTCGAAGTCCAGCGGAAGATCCGGCGCCACGCCCGCGATCAGGGCGTCGGCCCAGGTCGCGGACGCAGCGATGCCGCGACCCAGCGCATCGACGATCGCCTCGTCCGCTTCGGCGGCGAACAGGACCGGCAAACAGCGCTGCCAGCCGTGCTCGACCAGGAAGTTGGCGACCGAGCCGATCGCGTCGGTCGGGCTGCCTGCTAGGTCGATCCGGCCGTCGCCGTCGAAGTCGACGGCGAAGCGGCGAATCGAGCCCGGCATGAACTGCGGCAGGCCGATCGCGCCGGCGAACGATCCCTTGAACCGCAGCGGATCCGTGCCCTGCTCGCGTGCGAGCAGCAGCAGTTCGACGAGTTCCTTGCGGTAGTAGTCCGCGCGGCGCAGGTAGTCGAACGACAGGGTCGCCAGCACGTCGATCGTGCGGAAATTCCCGGTGATGCGGCCCCAGTACGTTTCGACGCCGATGATCGCAACGACGACCTCCGGCGGCACCCCGAAGCGTTCCGCCGCGTGGTTCAGCGCGGATGCGTTGCCGCGCCAGAAGTCGGCGCCTGCCTGCACCCGCCTGTCCTCGAGGTAGCGCGAACGGTATTCGAGCCAGTTGCGCTGGCCGAAGGGAATCGGCGGCTGCATCAGGCGCTCGACGGTTCCCGAGTAGCGGGCCGCGTTGAGCCAGTGCTCGACGCGCGCCCGGTCGAAGCCGTGCAGCGCGACGATCTCGTCGATGAACTGCTGCACCTCGGCACGGGAGGCGTACGGCGGCCGCGCGCGACTGCGCGCCGTCGCGGGAGCAACGAGCGCGGCGGCCAGCGCAGCGACAAGGCGGCGTCGCTTCACGTCCGGATTTCTCATTCTGGATTGCGGGCAGGCTTGAAGGCGCGGACCGCGCTCCGCAGCGCGCGGATGTCGGCAGACGCAATGCCTTCGGAACTGCGCGAATATCGCATGCTTTCGTAGCGGGCCAGCAGTTGGCCGGCCTGGCGCGCGGAGTCGCGCGGCAGGGCGCGTTCGCTGCGCTCGCGCAGATCGCGCGGCCCGCAGTGTTCACCGGCCTCGACCCCCGCGCGTTGCAGCTTCTCCCTCAGATGCCGGTAGGTGTCGCCCAGCGGATCGCGCACGGCGCGCGAACGCATCGACACCGCCGCCATGCCGGCGACGAGCAGGCCGACGAGCACCGCCAGCACGGCGGCGACGCTCTCCCAGCGCGGCGCCAGACCCAGCATTTCCACCAGCGCGCGCTGGTGCTCCTGGGAGTAGGACAGCACCCACTGGTGCCAGCTGTTCTGCACGGCTTCCCAGTTGAAGCGCCACACGCGCAGCCAGTCGGCATTGCCGAACACGGGGTTGCGGGCAAGCTCGGCGGTGCGCGCGTCGTCCGCTGCCGGGTCGACGCGAGCCGGGGCCACCATCGCGGTGGGATCGACCCGCGACCATCCGCGTCCCGGCAGCCACACTTCGGACCACGCGTGGGCATCCGATTGCCGCACGGTCACGAACCCGTCGACCGGATTCCGTTCCCCGCCCTGGTATCCGGTGACGACTCGCGCCGGCACGCCGAGGGCCCGCATCATCACCACGAACGCCGATGAATAGTGTTCGCAGTAGCCGCGCTTCGTGTCGAACAGGAACTCGTCGACCGAGTGGCGTCCGAGCCGCGGTGGCGACAACGTGTATTCGAAGCCGCCGTTGCGGAAGTGGTCGAGCACGGCTCGCACCAGCTGGGCGTCGCGGTCCGTGCTGCCTGCGGGGACGCGCCGCTGCAGCTCAGACGCGAACGCGTGGGTGCGCGGGTTGTACGACGCCGGCAGCGTCAGCCAGTCCTGCAGTTCGGTGGCGCTGGCGTCGCGCCCGAGGCGGAAGCCCAGGTACGAGCGCATCGCGTAGCGCGTGCGGTCCCGCACGAGATCGCCCGCGAGCAGTTCCATGTCCGCAGTCAGGCGCGCGGTCATGTTGCCGATCGCAGGCAGGCCGGCGGGCGCCTCCAGCGCGAACAGCCAGTCGCGCCGGTGCGGCTCGAGCGTGACCGTGTAGGCGACGGCGGAGTCGCGGTCGGGCTCGATCGTCGGCGGCGCGGGTTCCACGGCGCGGCGCCCGAGCGGCGACCAGGCGCGGCCGTTGAAGCTGCCGAAGACGGGCCCGCGCCAGTACAGCTGGCCGGGGGCAGGTGCGTTGCCGTCGAACTTCGCGCGGAACGCTATTTCACGGGACTCGAGCAAGAGGCCGATCGAGCCCGGCGACATCGAGCTGGACAGGCCGGTGCCGCCGCTCGTGCCCTCGCCCGGCATGCCCCAGAGCGGACCCGAGATGCGGGGAAACAGCAGGAACAGCACGATCGTCAGCGGCACGGCCTTCAGCAGCGACCAGCCGACCATCTTCATCTTGCGCGCCGCGGGCAGGTCCGCCTCGTCGAGGTTGACGCTGACCAGCACGAAGAACAACGCGGCGACCGCCATCAGCGTCATCAGCGCCACGCCCGGCCCCTGGCTGTGCATGAACTGCGTCAGCAGGATGAAGAAGCACAGGAAGATGACGACGAACACATCGCGCCGCGCGCGCATCTCCAGCAGCTTCAGCGCCATCAGAAGCAGCAGGAAGGTGACGCCGGCTTCCTGCCCGACCAGCGTGCCGTGCTGCAGGTACACGCCGGCGGCGGCACCGATCAGCAGCGGCAGCAGCAGGGTGCGGCCGGGCACCGACAGCTGCCTGGCCGCGATGACGCCGCGCCACGCGAGCATCACGAGCAGCAGCAGCGTCGCCCACCAGGGCAGGTGCTCGAAGTGCGGCACCACGACGAACGTGACCGCGAGCAGCAGCACCAGGATGTCGCGGCGTTCGCGCGCGGCGCTCGACGTCTGCGGACCGAAGAGGCGGTTCAGCGGCCCTGTCACGCGCGAAGCGCGCGTGCGCAGTGCCGTCGCCGCAGACGCCGCCATGTCAGCCCCCGGAGACGGCCAGCGCCGTCAGGCAGCGATCGCGGTGCTGAGCGCCGCTGCCGAGGTCGATCACCGCGTCGCGCAGGCGCAGGCCATAGCGCATGCGCGATGCATCGGCGTCGAGGACCCAGCGGGTCAGCCGGGAGAGGCGTTGCTCGAGTCCGAGCGACGACGGCAGCGCGTCGAAGTCCAGCATCAGGTCGCCGCCGCCCGCCGCCTCGAACTGCTTCACGGACAGGTCGTCGGAGCGGGCGGCCAGTCGCCAAGCGATGAGCTTCTGGGTATCGCCGGCCTGGTACGGCCGCACGCCGGCGAAGTCGTCGCCGCTCGGAGCCATGCCTGCTGCCTCGTCCCGGCCGCCTTCGGCCGCAGGCAGCGGTGGCGCGTCCTCTTCGGGCTTCGGATACACGATGGCCTCGAGCGCGGGCGTCAGGTAGGCCCACGCGCGCCACAGGCCAAAGGGAAAGCGGGTCTCGACGGTGATCCGCGGCGCCGGCAGGCGGCCACGGTTGGGGGCGGGCAAAGGCACCAGCACCGTTCGCATTCCGCGGGCGGGAACCTCGATCGACACCGTCGGCGCGAAGGCAGCCGGCTGACCATCCTGATTGCTGCGCGAGCGCGTCGACGCGGGGTTGAACGCGAACCGCAGCGCGAAGCGGTCGAGCGTGCCGGGATTGGAGACCGTGATCTCGAACACGGCGACATCGCCGGCGAAGACCGGCTCCACGCGCACTCCGCGCAGCGCGAGCTGCACCAGGTTCGAGTGGGTCGCGTGCATCCCCACGACCGCCATGCTGGCCACGAGGAAGGTCAGGAGAAAACCGAGTTGCAGGCTGTAGTTGATCGAGCCGACGAGCAGCACGAGCACGGCGACACCGAACGCGAGGCCCGGCACCGTCGGCAGGATGTACACGCGTCGGCGGTCGAGCAGGACCTCGCCCGCCTCGGGGCCGTCGCGACCCGCGATCCAGCGCGTGATCCGCAGCATCAGCGGACTGGCCGTGATGCTCATGGGGCTCAGGGCACCGGCACGGCGGCGATCAGCTGCGCGACGAGTTCCCTTCCGTGCAGCGCGCGTCCGCTCTCGCGGCTGGTCGCGTGGAGCCGATGTCCCGCCACCGACGCCATGATGTTCTGAACGTCCTCGGGAATCACGTGCTCGCGGCCATCCAGCCATGCCCACGCCCGGGCCGCGGCGAGCAGCGCCAGCCCGCCGCGCGGACTCAGCCCCTCGGCATACTTGCCCGAGGCCCGCGTGTGCGCGATCAGCGCCTGCACGTAGTCGAGCAAGGCCGCGGACACGAACACCTTCTTCACCTCCGCCTGCGCGGCGAGCAGGTCCGAGGGCCGCGCGACCGGCTGCAGCGCCTTCAGCAGGTCGCGGCGCGCGTGACCCGCCAGCAGCGCGCGTTCCGCATCGCGGTCCGGGTAGCCGAGGCTGATGCACATCAGGAAGCGGTCCAGCTGCGACTCGGGCAGCGGGAAGGTGCCGACCTGGTGAAACGGATTCTGCGTGGCGATCACGAAGAACGGCTGCGGCAGCGGGCGCGACAGGCCATCGACCGACACCTGGTTCTCCTCCATCGCTTCCAGCAGGGCGCTCTGCGTCTTCGGGCTCGCGCGGTTGATCTCGTCGGCGAGCAGCACTTCGGTGAAGATGGGCCCGGGATGGAACACGAACTGCCCGCTGGTCCGTTCATACACCGACACGCCGATGACATCGGACGGCAGCAGGTCGCTCGTGAACTGGATCCTGCGGAACGGAAGTCCCATCGAAAGCGCGATCGCGTGCGCGAGCGTGGTCTTGCCGACGCCGGGCGCGTCCTCGATGAGCAGGTGGCCGCCGGCCAGCAGGCAGGTCAGGCTTTGCCGGATCTGCAGGGTCTTGCCGCCGATGATCGTTCCGATCTGGCTGGCAGTCGCGCGGAATTTCTCTAACATTGGGATATAAGGTGCCAGACGAAGGCCGCCGAAGACAACAGGCTGGACGGAGACAGATGCTGCATACCGGGTTCTTCACACACCGCGCCTGCGCGGAGCACGAGATGGGATCGTGGCACCCGGAATCGCCGGAGCGCTTGGCTGCGATTCACGACCACCTGATTGCCATCGGGATCTCGCCGCACCTGGAACATCACGATGCGCCGGCCGCGTCGCTCGATTCGCTCGTCCGAGCGCACGACGCGGCGTACGTGGAGCGGTTGAAATCCAGCGTACCACAGCAGGGGTACTGGCCCGTCGACCCGGACACGTCGATGAACCCGCGCACCTGGGAGGCGGCCCTGCGCTCGGCCGGCGCGGTGGTCGACGCGACCGATCGCGTGATGCGCAAGGAACTCGCGAACGCGTTCTGCGCCGTGCGCCCGCCCGGGCACCATGCGCGCAAGGCGTCCGCGATGGGTTTCTGCTTCTTCAACAACGTCGCGATCGGGGCGCTCCATGCGCTCGAGGTCCACGGGCTCGAAAGGGTCGCGGTCATCGACTTCGACGTGCATCACGGCAACGGGACCGAGGACATCCTGGCGAACGACGAACGGGTGCTGATGGCGAGCTTCTTCCAGCACCCGTTCTATCCGTACACGGGCGCGGACAACCCGGCGAAAAACATGGTGAACGTCCCCTTGCCGGCGGGAACCAAGGGCGACGTCGTGCGGCAGGTCGTCGACGAAGTGTGGCTGCCGCGGCTGCGTTCGTTCAAGCCGCAGGCGCTGTTCATCTCGGCCGGGTTCGACGCGCATCGCGAGGACGACCTTGGCCAGATGGGCCTCGTGGAGTCCGATTACGCGTACATGACGCGGCGGCTGATGGACGTCGCCGACGAGTTCGGCGAGGGCCGCGTGATCAGCTCGCTCGAGGGCGGATACAACCTGAGCGCGCTGGCACGCAGCGTCGGCGCTCACTTGAAGACACTCGCACAACTGTAGAGGCGCGGAGACCCCATGAACGCACCGGAATCGAAGGTCGCGGTCGAACCCTACCTGCTGGAATCGCGCGACGCGTCCGGCGTGGTGACCCTGACGCTGAACCGGCCGCAGCAGTTCAACGCGCTGTCGGTCGAGATGATGACCGCGCTGCAGGCCGCGCTCGACGCGATCGCCGCCGATCCGTCGGCGCGCGTCGTGGTGCTGGCGGGCGCCGGCAAGGCGTTCTGTGCCGGACACGACCTGAAGCAGATGAAGCAAGACACTGCGCTCGACACCTATCGCGCGCTGTTCGCGCAGTGCGCGAAGCTGATGTTGACGATCCAGCGCATGCCGCAGCCCGTCATCGCCCGGGTGCACGGCGTCGCGACGGCCGCCGGGTGCCAGCTGGTGGGGACGTGCGACCTCGCGGTCGCTGTCGAGGGCGCGCGCTTCGGGGTCTCCGGCATCAACGTCGGTCTCTTCTGCACGACGCCGGGCGTGGCGCTGGCGCGCAACGTCGGCCGCAAGGAGGCGTTCGAGATGCTGGTGACCGGCGACCTCATCGACGCGCAGACCGCACGCGAGCGCGGCCTCGTGAACCGCGTTGTCGCGGCGGACCAACTCGATGCCGAGATCGCGAAGCTCGCCGCGTCGATCGTCGCCAAGCCTGCGATCGCAGTCGCGATGGGCAAGGAGATGTTCTATCGCCAGGTCGAGGCGGGCACCGAGGCGGCGTACCAGATGGCGGGCCAGACGATGGCCTGCAACCTGGTCGATCCGGCGGCGCAGGAAGGCATCGACGCCTTCATGGCCAAGCGCAAGCCGAACTGGGCACCGCCGGCCTGAACTTCGCGCCGACGGCCGCCGTCACGGTTTCACGGTTTCGGCCGCGGCGTCCGTCTCCGCCGGCGGCGCATTGATGGCGCGGCGAAACAGCGCTGCCAGGCCGCTCTCCTCGGACGCGACCGTTTCCGCGGCGACCGGCGCCGGTGCGACGTCCTCGGCCTTGCGCGCCGATCCTTTGGCGCGGGGCGCAGGTGGCGCGGTGGAAGCCGGCGCGGCCGCGGCACGCGATGCTCCGCGCATCTCCGCGGCGGCCCTGGCGTCGGTCGGCAAGGGCAGGGCCAGTGTGTACAGCGTGAGCGCGACCCAGCCGGCAAGGATGGCGAGCGGCATCAGGGTGGTGGCCCAGTCGCCGATGCTGCGGGCGATGATGCCGTCGCGCGAGAACACGACCGGACGTGCCGCGATGCGCTCGAGCGCCTGCTCGACCAGCCGTCGGCTCTGGCGCAGCGGCGCGATGCGATCGCGACTGCCCCGCTGGGACAGGTGTCCCAGGACCAGCGACACGACGGCGAAGCCCGCGATGGCGGCGAGCAGCCAGCGCTTGCCGGGGAGCGGCAGCGACCAGCCGCCGACGAGGACGATCAGGTAGGACGCCAGCAGGAAGGCCTGCGCCAGCACCGACCATTGAAGATGCTGCGCCGACGCGGTCGAGTGCGCGCCTACCGCGACGTTCAGGCGATCCAGTTCACGCTCCAGCGCCATGCGGCTGTCGATGACCTCCGAGGCCGCCGCGTCGCGGACGGCCTGTGCGCTGCCGTCCTTGGTGGAAAGTACGTCCATGTCGCCTCCTTGGGCTTCTCATGGACAGTTTCGACAGGCGGGGCGGCGCCTCGGATCGTCCGTCCGTTGGACGGCGCGTCACCCGCTTCGGCGATTGTGCCGGGCGCCGGGGCTCAGGCCGCGCGGCGCAGTTCCTCGAATCGCCGCTCGTTGCGGCTGTCGCGGCCGCGGTCTGCGGCGGCGGTTTCGTTGTCGAGGCGCAGCGTCAGGCAATAGGCGGCGCCGCCCGACCGATTGAACGAATCGAGGGGAACGACGTGCACCCGGTAACCGCGCGCGGCGAGGGAGGCGCGGGTGGCATTGGAGGCGTGGCACATCACGACATCGCGCCCGAGGCACACCGAGTTGACCCCGAGGTGCAGCGCATCCTCGTCGGTCGCCTCGATCAGGTTCCCCGCGCCCGCCACGCGGCGCACGGCGGAGGCCGACTCCACCGAAAACGCCGAGGGGTACCAGAGGACTTCGCCGCCGGACAGCACGCAGAAGCAGGTGTCGAGGTGATAGAAGCGGGGATCGACCAGTTCCAGCGGCACGGTCGGCACGCCGTAGAGCGCTTCGATGGCAGCGTGCGCTCCACGGCTCGAGCGCTGTCCGTAGCCTGTCCAGATGCGGCCGCGGCCTGCGTCCCAGATGGCGTCGCCGGCGCCCTCGAAGAAGAGGCCGGGCGGCGGGTCCACCACCTCGTCGACGAGGCCGCGATCGCGCAGCGCCTCGAAGAACCGGCGGTTGTGCGGTTCTTCGCCCTGTCGTTCCGCGCAGCGGAAACGGGCGAGCAGCACCTTGCGGTCCAGCACGACGGCCGCATTGGCGGTGAACACGAGGTCGGGAAGGCCCCGCACCGATTCCTGCGTCGTCACGCTCGCGCCGAGCCGCTCGTAGGTCGCCTTCAGCTGGGCCCATCCACGGCGAGCATCGTCGGCGAGCCGGTCTGCGGAGACGCGCCACTTCGACGGATCCATCCACGGGTTGATCGCGTAGCTGACCTCGAAGTTACGCGGCGAACTCATCATCAGGTGCGCCGACGGGCCGGCACGGCGTGCGTTCCGGGAAGCGGCTTTCACGTCGTCGTTCCTCCGATTGGAAAGAGTGGTGATGTGGGGAATGCCGGAGTCGTGGGACGGCATAGTGTGTGGATCGAACTCCGCGAGCACGGCAGCGAAGACATCGATGCCCCAGTCGAGCGCTTCGCGGTGGATGGACAGCGGTGGCGCGAAGCGGATCACGGTCCCGTGCGTGTCCTTGGTCAGCACGCCACGCTGGGCAAGTCGCTCGACGACGGCACGCGCCGAGACTGCCGGCGTGACTTCGACGCCGGCCCACAGGCCGCGCCCGCGCACGGCGCGGATCAGCGGCGAGCGCAGGTTGCGCAGCCGATCGAGCAGGTGCGCTCCAAGCGTTCGGCTGCGTTCGACCAGCCTCTCGTCCTCGATGATGCGCAGCGCCTCGAGGGCCACGTGCGCCGCGAGCGGATTGCCGCCGAAGGTCGAACCGTGGCTTCCCGGCCCCATCAGGTCGAGCACCGGCGCACGCGCGACGAATGCGGAGACTGGCAGCAGGCCGCCGCCCAGCGCCTTGCCGACGATGACGGCGTCCGGACGGATGCCTTCGTGCATGTAGGCGAACCACGCGCCAGTGCGACCGAGGCCCGACTGGATCTCGTCGACGATCAGCAGGACGTTGCGCGCGGTGCACAGTGCGTGCGCAGCGCGCAGGAATCCGGGCGGCGGCGTGACGATGCCGGCCTCGCCCTGGATCGGTTCGATCAGTACGGCGCAGGTGTTGTCGTTGATCGCTTCGGCGAGTCCGGCGATGTCGCCGAAGTCGAAGTGCCGGAACCCGGGAGCGAATGGTCCGAAGTCGGCGCGGTAGTCCTCTTCGGAGGAAAAGCCGACCACGGTCGTGGATCGCCCGTGGAAGTTGCCGCGGGCGACGACGATCTCGGCCCGTTCCGGATCGATCCCCTTGGCGCGGTAGCCCCAGCGGCGCGCGGCCTTGATGGCTGTTTCGACCGACTCGCAGCCGCCGCTCGCCGGCAGCGCGCGAGCCTCGCCATCGAGGTCGGTCACCTCGACCAGCTTCGCGAGGAAGGGCGCGAGTTCAGTCGAGTGGTATGCGCGCGAAGTGACCGACACGCGCTGCGCCTGTTCGACCAGGGCGCGGACCAGACGCGGATGCGCGTGGCCGTGGCTGACCGCCGAGTACGCCGACATGAAGTCGAGGTAGCGCCTGCCGTCGTTGTCCCACAGCCAGCTGCCTTCGCCGCGCTCGAGCACCACGGGCAGCGGCGCGTAGTTCGGCGCGGCAACGGCCGCCTCGAGTTCCATCAGGCCTTGCACTCTCCCGGCACGCGCGTCCATCGCTCACCTCGCACAATCGACACCTCGACTGGACGGGCAGTGTAGGAATCGCGCGCGTCACGCACGGCGTAAGTGCGGTGGCGGGAAAGCAGGAACCGCGTGTTACGGGGGGCCATCACCGCCGAATCGGCGGGGAGCTGACCCTGGACAGTTCAGGGGAGCGGATAGCCGCGGAACGGCTTGATCGTCTGCAATTCCGGCTTCGACGTGATCTTCTCGACGCCGAGGGCCGGATCGTCCGTCCACGCGTTGGTCAGTTCGCGGTAGTGGTCGAGGTCACGGCAGGCGAGCCGCAGGACGTAGTCGCACTGCCCGGACACCAGGAAGCACTCGACGACTTCCTCCGCGTTGCGGATCCGCTGCTCGAAGCGCGCGTGGGTCGCCTGCGTCTGGTCCTTCAGCGTCACTTCGACGACGATCGTCAGCAGCGTGCCGCCAAGCTTGCGCGGATCGACCAGCGCCATGTAGCCGCGGATCAGCCCGCTGCGCTCCAGGCGACGCGTGCGATCGAGGCAGGCGCGCGGGCTGAGCGCGATGCGCTCGGACAACTCCTGGTTCGTGACACGGCCGTCCTGCTGCAGGATCTCGAGGATCCTGCGGTCGAGCCGGTCGAGTTCGCGGGTCGCCATGATGGCGGCAATGTAACGCGAGTCCGCCGATTCGGCGGATTCGGGATGAAGTGCCGATCAGCCGCCGAGGGCGGCGATCGCGGCCTTTGCGACCTGGGCGTCTTCGCTCGACTTCACGCCGGACACGCCGACCGCGCCGATGACCTGGCCGTCGACGATGACGGGCACGCCGCCCTCGAGCATCCCCTGCAGTGGGGCCGACAGGAACGCATTGCGGCCCTGGTTGATCATGTCTTCGTAGACCTTCGTCTCGCGCTTGCCCATCGCGGCGGCGCGCGCCTTCTCCGGCGCTATGTAGCTGGAGATCGGCGCCACGCCGTCGAGCCGGTGCAGCAGGATCAGGTGCCCGCCGTCGTCGCAGACCGCGATCACGACCTTCCATTCGTTCTTGTTCGCTTCGGCCTCGCCCGCGGCGGCCATCCTGCGCGCATCGTCGAGCGTCAGCGTCGGTTTCGTCTTCATCGTTTCTCCTTGTCGTCGAGCGTGATCTTCGATGCCTGCCTTGCTGGCGGCCTAGCTGCCCAGGAGCCGGTACCAGCCGCGCGCAATCCACTCGCGCAGCGACAGGTGGGACACCACCAGGGCGCCGGCCCCGGGCGCGAGCTGCCCGGGCGTGAACGGCCGCTGCGCGACGTAGTCGGTCGGCGCCGGGATGACCGTGAATCCCGCCGCCTCGAAGGCCCGCTTCGAGCGCGGCATGTGGATGGCGGTGGTCACGAGCGCCACGCGCTGGATGCCGAGCGGCTTCAGGTCCTTCGCGGCCATCAGGGCGTTGCCGCGCGTGGTCGGCGCCGACTGGTCGATCCACTTCGGCCGGATGCCGTAGTCGCGAAGCAGCACGCCGGCCATCAATTGCGCCTCGGAGTGCCGGGCGTCGCCGGGCACGCCGCCGGTGACGTAGATCGGCAGGCCGCTCGAGCGGGCGAGGTGGGCGCCGTAGCGCACGCGCTGCAGCGTGAAGTCGCTGACGGACTCGCCACCCCACTCGATGGCGCTGCGGTTGAGTCCGCCGGCGAGTATCACGATCGCCTGCGCGCGATCGAGGCCGTCGGCGGCGAGCGGCGGCGGCTCGAGCGTTCGCGCGATCGCGCCGGCGACCACCGGCATGGAGAGTGCGAGCAGCGCGAGCTGGGAGAACGCCATCAGGCCGATAGCGAAGCGCGGGCGGCTCTTCAGCAGCAACAGCCCGAGCAGCGTCAGCAGCACGAGCGATGTCGGCGGCAGGACGAGGCCGGACAGGAGGTAGGAGAGTGACACCGGTTCCAGGGCGCGAGCACCAATGAAAACGGCCGCGAGCTTACGCGAGCCCGCGGCCGC
>Ga0105102_10000089_pt1 | contig 21872 bp, 26 predicted proteins | sample PPLLaktember2015_FD_87032 | JGI IMG/M metagenome (GOLD analysis project Ga0105102, IMG submission 87032) | Freshwater sediment microbial communities from Prairie Pothole Lake near Jamestown, North Dakota, USA - PPLs Lake P7 Core (6) Depth... | ecosystem: Environmental > Aquatic > Freshwater >...
AAGGAGGAAAATGTTAATATGTGTTTAACGAATGTTACCACAAAATTTAGAAAACATACAATTGGATATAAGATATTCAGAAGAACAAGTGTTAAGAATGAAAACTTCAAAAAACCATGTTTTGTTAGTCCGTTTCAAGGAACACTTATCCCATTTGGAACTTGGATAGATTGCAGAAAGTTTACATCTGCAACTCCAAAAGATGTGGAAGACTACGGTTATTATCCTGGGTGGCATTATTATTTAACCAAAAAGGGTGCTTTAAAAAAATTAGGGCACAAAGAATGTGTTATTAAAATTTCTGTAAAAGAGATAATTTGTGTCGGCAATTCATTTTCTGTAGGAGATGCTGGAGTCTCTTATTATATTAAATTGGATAAAGTGGTTCATAAACCGAAAAACTATTTATCTCACATCAATCAAAAAGTAAAAGATGAAATTAAATCTTTGGGCACGTTGTCTGCTGAAATGAAAAATATTTTCAAGATTTTTAATTTCAAAACACATCCAACTACACCAATGGTTGAATTGTTTGTTACAAAAATGGACAGCCTGGACACATTTGAAAGGTTTATTAACTTAGTTGATAAGTTTGATAGAGATAGTATGATGTTTAAATATTTTACAGAAGTTCATAAAATGTCGCTGCGTGGAATGGTTGGCACACCAACTGGTATTCGGTATAGATACCTCTATGAAACGTTAGTTACAAGAAGCATCGACAAATATCGAAAGAAAATGAAATAACCAAAGTTTAAATAATAATTCCATATATATTTCTAAATAGAGTAGTCAAACCAATTCACTTATTGAGGAGGAAAACATCATGGCAGGTTTGGGGAATTATTTTAAGCAGTGTTGGCAGGAGTTTTCTGACCTTCCTCTGAACTCAGACTTTACTAAGTCTATGTTCAAGGAAATTCCATCGTTGAGTGGTGCTTCTGATACCACAATCGGAACCTTTTTCGGTATTGCTCAGTCGTTGGATGCCATGAAAAATATCAGTGGCCATCCGAGAGGTGGGGAATATCGAAAAGTACTGGACATCAGTTGGACTCAAGTCCAGAAGTATTTGAAGGAGAAGTTTCAGGCCAATTACAAGAAGTACGGAAAATACAGGTACAAGGCTAAGACCAAGAAGGCCGCTGTTCCTGTTCGGGCAGAACCAATCACCCCTCCATTTTCCACTGAAAACATCCCAGATGATGCAATGGTTGTCCTTCCTGCTGAGGTTTATAATCAGATGAAAGAGACACTCATTCATCAGGACACTACACTCAAGGAGAAAGACAAACAGATCGAAGCGTTGAAGAAAAACGTTGCAGACAAGATTGATGAGGTTCAACATCTTGAAACTCAACTTCGTGGTCGGAAGCAGCTTGTGAGACCCGATGTTAGTTTCATGAAAAAGATTATACCGATGAGTGGAGTCGGAAAACAGGTTTAATAGTTTAGTTGGGGAGTGTGTGTAGTTTGCACACTCCCCATGAGGAATTTTTTTACTTTTAAATAGAGAGGATTAAAATTATCAATGTTAACAATAAATGGAACTCCGACAGGTGGTAAAACACCAACTAATGTACCAAAGTTTTTAATAACACAAGAATTTTTAAATAAAAATAATTGGATAAGAGATTTAATTGCAGAACATCTCAATAAAAGAATTAGAAATTTCGGTAGAGGACCAGGGATGGGTAGTTCTAGTGAGTGTAGAGAATGGACTGGAGCAAGAAATGGTTCTGGTTATGGTTTTTATACATTCTTGTGTACAGAATATGGCTTCTCTGTTTATGGAACAACCCATAAAGTTGCTTATATGTTAGTACATCCTTTTTATACTGGTAAAAATCCTATTATTCATAGATGTGAAAATAAATTATGTTGTAATTTAGAACATTTAAAAGAAGGAACACATGGAGAAAATAGAAGACGAGCAGTATTTAGTACATGGACTAATAACCCATATTCTCAAACACATAGACTATCAATGACTTCTGCTAGAAAAGCTAGAAAATTACATAGTGAAGGGGCAACTATTAAAACACTTGCTGAAACATTTGATGTTTGTTACGCAACTATGTATAATATAATTAATAATTTAAGTTATCTTGAATTAGAGGATTGTAATATTGTTTTATAAACAAAGCGTAAAATAACCCAGGAATCATCGCTGACTCCTGGGTTATTTTTTTGCTTACAAATTACAGATTAAGCACCAATTGTTAGGGCTGCAATACCAGCGCTTCTAACTAGAGCTGTTGCATATCTGCTCAAAATTGTTAGCGATGGAGTGTACCCTAGTGGATATGGATGCAATACAGCTGGGACGTATGGTGCATAAATGTACACGCACTTTAGTTCTTCAGCTGGCTTGTAAACCATAAGCATTGTGCCTTGTGTTACAACTGCGGATGTCAAGATCTTCCACTTGCCACCAGCAACTGTTGCACTTCTGTAACCTAGATCACCGTCTGTTGATGATGTACCTGTGTAATTGAAGGTCTGTAGATCTTCAAGAATAGCTACATCTAGTGGGTTCGCTAGAATTGTGTTACCGGCTTCAATGTTGGTGTCAATGTAGATTTGGCCTGATAGTTCGTTTAGAGGAACAACGATGTTTTCATGCCAATACTTTGTACCCCAAGTATATCCGCCTGGAGGTGTCTTATCGAATGACTTTGTATGTGATACGCCATTCAATGTGCTGTTTGCTACTAGTAGAGCACCGATGATTTCTCTGTCGATGTCTAGAGCAACTTGCTGACCAAGAATGTTGACGATTTCAGCTTGCATAGAAACATCAAATAGAGCTCTCATGTCTTGCTCCATGTTGATGCTCCAGTTTGCAGAAATCTGTCTGTCTCTAGCATATAGACGAACTTTGTCTACTTCTAGGGTTACTCTTGGGTTGATCTTGTTTTCTTCTAGTGAAGTTGTAACTTTAAATCTAATTGATGTAACTAGTGAAGTTGTGCTTGAAACTGCAACTGTACCATTTAGATAATCAACTTTACCAGAAATAACGTCTGTTGATGCGCCGATTGTCACTGATGAAGAAAAGTGACCTTCAACTGCTGGAATAATTGATACTGCTGTAAAAGCTGTACCGTCTGCTGACACGCCTGTGATTTCGAAATCTCTTTCTAGGTGTGCCTTTGTCTTATCCAATGTTGGTGATGCTGTTGCTAGTACATCAAATGCTGCTGATGGTACTGCACATGTTGCTGCAACAGGTGTGCCGAACTTAACACCAGATGAAATGTCTGTTGATGTTACTGGTGCTGGATAATTTGACGAACTATTCGATGGTGTGAAATTTGCTCTGATGAATGCCTTGATTGTTTCTGGCTTATCCATTGGAGATACTGTAATTGCTTCTTTTGCAACTAGCTTTGGATAGAATACACGAAGAATAGGTAGTGTCAATGTTTCGTATGGGTTGATTTGAAACATTGAGTTTTCTAGAAGATTGATTCTTGTGTTTTCTGCTAGTGTAACGAAGGACTCTCTGTCCTTTTTGTTTTCAATTGATTCTGCTAGTCCTGTTACATATGATTGGAAAGCAGCGTCATCAATTAGGACGGCCTTTAGATTGCCAGGCTTTGATGGGTCGATCCCACTTACTTTTTTAACGGTCCGATAGACCTCAGTTAGTAACTCTTTCATGATATCTTATTCCTCCCTGTGAATATGATTTATTTAAGAATAAATCTACGTGTTAATAAAAACACTATTTGTAGTATGTTCTAATTACAAGGAATAATTATCAAATTGGTTTTGTAGGATGTAATTTGGGATGCCTTCTTGATTTATGGGATGCCTTCTTGAAAATAATGTTATCTGTTTAATCCCTTACTCAAAATAGCCATCATGTTATTCATTTGAACTTCTAATTTTTCTTCTGATAGTTTATCCAATATTTTCAATATGATAACTAACTCTCGCTTTGTCGAACCATACGTCAAACCTGATGAAATTATCTTATCAATGCGACTTAAAAGTTTTGCGGTTTTAGTTAACTTTTTATGTTGAGAAAGCATCCCAGTCATATCTTCTTTCTTGGATTGCGCTCTGGTTTTTAAATCTTTCATTTCTTGTCTGACTGATGTTACTCTCTCTATCTTTTCATTATAGTATTCATCTAAAATAGGTGACATTATTCTTACTATATTCTCTGCAAAATATACTTTAGTTCTATCAGGATCTTCTTCAAGAACATCAACAATTTCACTTGACGCTATTTTCATATTTCACTCCCTAATTCACCTAAAAGTCTATCTCTTTCTTCATCATTTTTTTGTTTCAATGTTAACACATGTTTTTGAAGTCTATTATGCATTTCTTCTATTTCATTAAATTTAGTCAATCGTTCTTTATATCTACTTATTAAATCATCTGTTTCTTTTTTAATTTCTTTTATTCTTTCATTTTTACCAAATTGCGGGTCATCTTTACAGAAATGAATCAATTGTGGTAAAAGTTTCTGTAAAGGTATCTGTTGATCTTTCTTCCCATTTGAATACACAATTTTCATTTAAATCCACCTTTCAAAAAAGGTTATTAACCTTGACTCCACTAGTCTGTCAAAGTAATCAGGTAAAAAACATCTATTACCAATACAGACTGTGCCATTTGCGGCTTCCATTAGCATTCTATGTTCAAATTTCATCTCATTAAAATCAACAACTGCGGATTTATGTGAGGGCATTGATACTGCATCAAAAGCAATGATTGTTAATGGTGAACGAACTAGTGTATGATCTGGTTTTCTTTCAACCTCTGCTAAACCTCTCATACTAAAACCAATACCTGTCTTATCTTTTAACAAACCAAGTAGTATTCCACCCATTGGAGTACTACATGTTTCCATCTCACCATATAGTATATTATCTCTAAATTCATAAGATCTTAAAATATGTGAAGTTTCTTTTAATGAAACTGTTGTTTGACGAATACCATCAACATCTGAATTACCAGTTGGGAATGGGTGATCTAGTTCAGAGTAAAATGATCTTTTCTTTATTCTTGGGTCACAATGCTCTAAACCTTCTTTTAATACAGCCTTTGGGTATATTCTTTTATTTTGGTTGAGTTCATCAACTGTTTGAATAGGACAACGAAATATCGCTTTAACTGGTGATGATTTTAGAACCTCAGCCTCAGATAATATTGCTTGCTCAATCAGTAAACTCATATTATTTTACCTCTTTATCTTTTAATGATTTAGCTTTATAGTATGTTCTGATTTCGCTGAAGACTTGTTGTACGAATTTATAGTAATTAACAATGATTTCGTCTAGTTGATCTTTATATGCTTGTATGTTTGCAATAAGTGTTTCAAACAGGTCAATAGCTTTTGCAACATATGATCTTAGTTTAATCATATCTTCGTTTGTTTCTTCATCTAAAAAGGCTTCTATAGTCATCAATCTTGAATATACTTTTTTCAATTCATAAATTCTACCAATCTCACTGGATGTAAATCCACCCATACCAGTTGGATCGCCCATACCACCCATACCCATTGCATTAGGGTCATTTGGATCCATACCCATTCCACCCATTGCATTAGGGTCTGCATTAGGGTCTACTGGTGCTGCATTAGGGTCTGCGTTTGGATCTACTGGTGCTGCATTAGGGTCTGTTGCATTTGGATCTTCTGCAGGATCAGGTGGTTCTGGTTCATAAGTAGCTGGTGGTTCAGGATCAGAGACTTCATCGGGTAGTATATCTTCTGGATCTTCCACATCAGTTTTCTTTTTTGCTTTTTCTTCTAATAATTCTAACCATTCAACTGCTCTATGTGTAACATATTCTTCATCATCCATTATAGGAAAATCTTCACCAGATTGTCCGATAAATCTTTTACCATCAGGAGGCGATGTTGTTTTATTTGGAGTTGAAGATCCACCACTACTACTTACAGCAGTACCAGAACCAACATCCATAAGTTCTTCCTTTATTTGTTTGCTCATCAAAGAGTCTCCATTAACTTTAAATTAAAAAAGAAATACCTAAACCTATTAAACCTATAACAACTAAAATACCAATTATAACAAGAGTCTTTGTCATTGTACTCTCCAGTTAATCATTATATTTTGCTAATTGTTCTGCTAACTTATTACTTTCTTCCTCAAGTTCTTGTAGAGATTGAGGTTTTTCATTTTTACGTTGATCAACAATCTTTTGAGACAACACTTTGCGAGGATCGTCTTTATCCATAGCTTTAATTTCTTCTAATAATTTGTTTAAATCAATGTTCATATCCATCATAGTTCATTAGTAGCCAGGAATACTACCACCACCACCTGTTCCAGGCATTCCACCTGTTGTTGGTGGCATTCCTAACCCACCTCCCATTCCGCCCATCCCTAATCCGCCCATACCACCCATCTGATCTTGAGCAGCCTTAGTTGGGTCTAGTGTAGTGTCGATCTTTTGATCAATGTTATGCTTTTTCACTTCTTCCCAATCAATGTGTGACAAGTATCTTTTCTTTGAATACTCTCTAGGAACACCTACAGCTTCCAGTGATTGAATTAAGTTAGTTACTTCTGACATGTATCTTGCTTCCCGTTCAAACTGCAATGTTTTAGGAACAGGGAATGAAACACTAACTTCATCAAGAATAGTCATTGCTGCTTCTGGATCTAAAAAGTTCATTATCTTTTGAATTAAATCATTAACTTGATTTGTAAAATACTTTTGATGAACAATAACTGTTCGTGCAAATAGTATATTTTCTTCTGATAATGCAGACTTGTTTGAAAGATTTTCTTCAATACCAATAAAACTAGGTGGAATACCTAAACTTGCAACTAGTTGGTCTCTCATGAACTTTAGTTCATCGACCTTACCTCTTGTATCGACTCTACCTTCATCAAAGGATGAAACGTCAACAAAAGGTTTACCATCTTTTTGAGGAATGTAAACATCTTCGAATGTAGTAATCATGCTTGGTATTGTATCAACTGAACCGAAGCTATCAAGACTAATCTTTCTTTTACGAAACTCTTCCTTCATTAACTCAATAGTTTTTCTTGCGTCTCTTGGCAAACCAATTTCAATTGCAATCTTTCTCTTTTCAGTTGAACGTGATAGACGTTGAACTGCAAGTGCTGTTTCAAGTGCAATCAATACCTTTGCAGTATATTGTGAACTGTCAAATATTGATTCACCATAAGGAAAATACTTTGTTGTTGGTAACATAAAGTGGGTCATCTTATCAGGTGGAACATAGCGAATCTTTACACCCTGATTGTATCCAGCTCTTGATACCATTATTTTAATAAGATCTTTAATTTGATCTTGATCTTTAAACTGATCAAGTTGAGGAATCTTTTTTTCTAGGTTTCTTACAATAGTTAAACAAATGTTATTAACAATTTCATCTTGCAAACGAACACCTGGAAGAATTGTAATAACTGGGAATACTAAATAACCAAAACAAACTGGAAACATTGAACTTTGTAGTTTAACAACAAATTGAGGATCATGATAAATCAGTTTTAAATTTCTTAATGCTTTTTCATCATCTTTTTTACCATCTGATTGTTTCGATGTTGAGGTTAATGGTATTGCATCCTCAGTTAATGCAGTTAAATCAAGTGTAAAATTTACACTAGTTGTTTTATCAATTTCCTGATTAAAGTTTATAAGCGATCCTTCTTGAAGAGCTTTTTCTTTCTTTAAATTATAGTTAACTGCTTCACTAATAATAGTTTGACTTGATAGAGCTTCTTGAGGACCACCGATCTCACAAAACAAATCACCATATAATAAGGTAGTTTTAACAACCATCTCTAAATTCTTTTCAATCTTTAGTTTTTCAATAATAGTTTTAATTCTTTTTACTTTAGAGGCAACTGGTGTTTCGTCTTCAAGAAAATCTTTTGATTTGATTTCAAGGGCAACCTTTGTAATGTCATCTGGTGATAAAATATTATCAACCAAAACATTCAATGCTCTATAACAATAGTTAATTTGAGATATGATAGCCATATAAGTCTTATATCTCATTAAACGACTACCTTGCCCAAATGTGGTTGGAGTAATTGATTGTGCGAATATACCGCCACCACTCATACCACCTAATTGAACATCAGCATTTTTTGAAATTAGACTTTTGACTAATTCGATGTAACCATTTCTTCCTGAATTACTTTTGAATGAAACAATATCTTTTACAGCTTGATCTAGTTTCGCATCAACATCTTGAGTTTGTGTTTGGACAATTGATGTTTTTAATTTGTTTAATAGATCTGATATATTTGGCATTCTTATCTCCTAGCCCGACTTCTTACCCTTGGAGAGTATTTTTTATGAACTTGATCTCTATATTTAAAATACATCTCTCTATACTTAATCATATTTCTATACGCAGGGTCATTCTTTTTTCTTGCTTCGACTGATGCTAATTGCCCTGTTGCTCGATTTATTTTAGCTTGACGAGTATCTCTAGACATTGTTGTTTTCTTTGATTCTTCCAAATCTTCCTCTTGAATCTGTTCTAGAAAAAGGTCAAGTTGTGACATTTTGTTTATCCTCAGGTACTTCTAGTTCTTGGTTCATCATATTATCCATAGAGGTTTTTCTAATCTCATCATTTTCATATTTGCTATTAAAATACTCAGCTAGATTAAAAAGAAACGTATCTCTAGAACCATATACTTCTACATATATCTTTACAAGCCTTGGACCCATTAATTTTTCTACTAATTGAAGGAATTCTTTTGTCACTTCATTAAATTCTTCATCTTTTGGTCTTGTAGCTTCTAAAGAGTAAATAAATAATTTATCTTTATGAATAACTTCATAAGCTCTCTCAACAAAACTATCTAATATAGCTTTGTAAAATGCATAATTGATTATAGTTTCTCGATTACTTTTAATTTGTTCAGAATCTTTATAAAATTTTAATGCCGTTAAAATAAAACATACGGCAATCAATAAAATTAACCAATCCATTTTATTCCTCTGTTATCATATCTTCTGTTGTTTGTGCTTTTTCAGTTGATTTCGCTATTGGTTTTTCAATAACCTGTTTTTGAAAAGGTTTCATGTCAGGTTCGAGAATATTTTCTACATAAATTTTACTAAGTAAATGTGGTCTTAGTAAAACAGAATTATTTTTAAAGTGTAAAGTTGTTACTGTTTGAGCTGAAAAAGCTAATTCTATTTCTTTACAGAAGACTTCTATATTGTTTTCATCATCATCAATAAATTCTAGAGGATAATTATCATTCTTCTGATATATCACGATTCTTTTCATCTTGTATCCCTTCGTTTTCAATTGATTGATTATGCATCAATTTTTCAAGAATTGTTTTAGGTTGTTTAGTATATAATTCTTCAACAATGGGTTCTTGTGCCATTGAGATTATTTCTTCTTCTGAGATTTTTGTTTCTGTTACAGTTGGGTCATAAAAACTAATTATAGGTATGGCACCACGACTTTTACATTGAATTTTTATTAGGTTGAGTTCTCTTTCAAATGCGATTAGTTCGACTGGACTTCTTACGATTTTACCACGAAAGTTTAAAATGAAATTTGGGGTTGCTATTTTCACTAAATATTTCTGTTCCATCATAAATTTCCTTTGAAAAAATGGGGGACTAGACTCTATGCCTAGTCCCCCAAAGATTTCCTTAGACTCTCATGTTTTTTGGATTTTCTTTTACAACCTTATCAGGTGTATCATCTTCTTCCATTGCTTCAAAGAGTCTAAATGCTTCTTCTAATTCCGCTTGATCAGCATTTTGATCTTCTAGATTTTTCTTACGTCTTGCTGCTGGTAGTGGTCCACCGCCTACTCCTGCGTCTTCCGCTACAACAGACTCTTTAACTTTCTTATCTACATCTAGATTAGTTTTTTTTTCCGCATCTGCATCTTCTACAGGTGCATCATCACCTTCTTCATCAGCTTCTAGAACTCTCATAAGTTCTTCTAGCTTTGGTCTCTCGATGTAGTCCATATGATCATCTTTGCGATCAGGAATTTCTTTTGCATCGTCACCTGTACCTGCTTGTTCTGTACCTGCGCCTTCTGCATGTTCCATGGAATCAGAAGCTTTGTTTTCTTCTTCCATTTCTGCAATCAATCTTTCGATGATTGTATTTTCATCTGTTGGTTCTGCTGTATCATCAGCATCTGGTTCAGAAGAATCTGTAGCAGGATCATCAGATTCTGTTACTTCTTCTGCTTCTGCAACTGCATCTTCTTCCACTACATCTTCTGTCACTTCTTCTGTTTCCTTTAGAAATGATAGAATTTCAGATGCTAGTTTTGTTGCTTCATTTGCAGGCTCTTTCTTTTCATCACCATCTGGTTCTTTGTGGTCGCCTTTGGCCTCACCACCTTCCTCGTCACCATCTGGTTCTTTCTTTTCTGCTTCCTCTTCTTTCTTGTCTTCATCTTCTAGAAGAGAAGCCATTTCTGCTGCGATTTCTTTTTCAATCTCGTCTTCGAAAGCGTCGATTGAACTCTTATCGCTGGTTCCGGCTTGATCTGTGCCTTCACCCTCTGCATGATCCATTGAAGGACTATCTAGACTTGTAGCATCGTCGTTAACTTCGACTCCCTTGTCTAGATTTTCATTGAAATAATATCTCTCAAGGATGGATGCAGCGTCCTTATGTGTCTTTAGATGCTCACCACCATCATATGATAGGATGTCATCTAGCATTGGACCCTTTACATCTACTGTTTTTGAAGTATCCCATTCATTCAAGGCTTGCTTTAGCATATTGCTATATTGAACTTTTTTACTCATTTCCCAAAACCTCCTCAGGTTAATTTACTACTAACATAGTGAAACTTTTTATTTTGTTCTTGTTTGTTTAGGCGAATTTTATCAGAAGGCCTTCTTAATACATGTTTATACATGCTTTATTTTCTGATGTTTTTACGGTAGTTGTAGAACCTGTTTGTTTATTTTCTTGTTGTGAAATACTAACATTCAAAAACTTAAATTTTGTAAAATCCACCATATAATCTAAAGATATATTACTTCCACCATTTCTATTTTTACCAATTTTACCATGCACAAGATTAGATTTAAAATCATTTTTAGCTAATAACATAATAAAATCAGCGTGTTCTACTTTTTTAATAGATTCAGACATCATATCAAGACTCAATTCATTTGAATGTTTAACGCGATAAACACCTCTACCAAGTTGTGAAGCTGTAATAACAGGGATATTGTATTCAACTGCCATAGATTTTAATGAAAGTGTAATATCACCTAATTCAAGTCTATATAAATCATATTTAGCGTCTGTTCTTAATAAATCAAGATAATCAATATAAACTCCTTTGATATTATCTTTGCCGTAATCATTGATAACATCATCAATAACCCCATGTAAATCTAACGGACTCATTGTTTTTGGTGGGAAGTATTTCATAACAATGGTTGCGTTATTATCTTTAATTTTGTCCATTATCATAGTTTTAATATTCCAACCTTTTTTAATATCATCTAACATTTCTACACTAGTTCTATTAAACATTGGTTGATATGTTCTCATTAAAGATTCTTCAATTGTATTTTCCATCGTTATATAAATATAAACTTTATTGATTTCTTTCGATTTTACAGTAGCAGCAACAGGGGCAGCTTCGAATGTCATTTCTCTACCCATTGCTGATTTATATATAAAATTATTTATCAATGTAGATTTACCAGAACCAGACCCACCTCCAATAACATATAGTCTTGAGGGTTCAAAACCACCAGCAGGCATTATTTCTTTTCTATCTAACAACTCAAAACCAGTTGGCGTTGAGTTTATATATTCATGTTTCTTTTTAATCATTTCAAGAACATGAACAAAATCATCTTTAGCTAAATCTAAAGATGAACTCGCTTCAATTCGGATGTTTCTACCTTCTTCCATCATATTTGTATAAAGTTGTTTAATAGTTTGCTCATAATCTAAAGTTACATCATCAATTGATTCAAAGGAACCAGTTCGAATACTTTCTAAGATATTATGTAACTGATCATAGTTCTTAAAAAGAGCGTTAACTTTCTTACGCAATCTTACTTGATGAATTGTATCAACTAACACTTCATCATTTATTCTCTCACTCATTTTATATTCAACAAATTCAGCATATTGTCTATATTTTTCACTAAATAAAACACTGTCAACAATATTTGCAATATCTCTACCTTCCATCAACATATCTAACATTTTCTTTAAACAATCAAGTTTATTTTTGAATGTGACAGGTAGTTCAATTGTCTCTCGCTTTTCAGTTATATCAATTATTTCTAGCATATCTCTATACAATGCTAGTGTTCTTTTTACTTTTGCTTGCTTGTTCAAGATCAAAGTAAAACAAGAATTCAAAAAAGAATCAGTGATCAAATTGACCTCCTATATAGTCAGCATGTTCCCGTGTTGTAGATATGTGAACTCGTCCTTCGCTAAAAACTTTTTAACCAAATGGTGACAATAATCTTCATCAAGTGATGTTAAAAGATCTAGACTCTTTGAAATGAAATGTGTTTTAATTAGTTGTTTTTTTGTTATACGACCTTGATTTATCCTCTGTGTAATATCAATACAAAGATTATTAAATTCTAAATGATTTTGACTGTAATAGAAAGGCATTGCTGCATTTGCGAACTTCTCTATAAATTCTTCTACCTTCTCATACATATACAATGCATAGATTAAAGTATAAACTTTAATATCTTCATGAAACATTCTACTTGTTTTATCATAAACATCATCAATTTTAATACGTTTAAACCCTGCTGTATCTGCTAATTCGTCCATACACGCTTGGTATGTGTCATAAATTGTATTTTCAAATAAAAATCGTTTGTCTAAGTCGTGTTCTTTCAAATGAAGTTTTCTAATTACACCATCCTGAGCAAAAATATACATAAAACGAGCATGCATTGTTTGTTTATAAACACCGGATGAGTCAAATGTAATTCTTAGGTTTATACCATGTTTGTCTCTTACAAGGTTTTCAAACAACTTGTAAAACAATACATCACGATAATTTGCTCCACCTAAGATATGAAAGTTCAAGTAATCTCTACCTGCTTTCTTGCACTCATTTAATAAAGGTATCAGTGGAAGGATATAAATAATGACAGGTATTGAAGTATCTCCATCCATATTCGCAACTACACCACCAGTTCCATGATACTTGAAAGCAGAGAACATATCATTCTCTCTCATTATTTTTGTGTATATTTCCCATAGTTTAGGTGTTCTAAAGTGATGAATGTAAATACATTTTTATCTCACTTCATCAGAAAGATTTTTTGCATGGAGGTAGGATTCAAGATTCATTTTATATACATCTTCAAAATTACTAAAGACTGTACATCCAGGGCCAGGTGGTATATCAAGTATAAAATATCTTTGAATCATTTTATAGTTCTCTTGAACCCACTCATAATACATCTTATAAAGTAGTATTGATTCAGTTCGATTCAGTCTACCGATTGATATTTGGAAACCACCACTATCTATAATCAGGTTGTTATTGTTAAACAATCCTGTGTTTAAACATCCTTGCAACATCTTTGTATAATTTTTATTATAGTTTTTGTATGTTTTCTTGTTAGGAAATTCTTGACCATATGAATGTAAGAACCCCTCAGTTGTTCTACTGAAAAAGTCTGCAACTTGATCTGCTGTAAAGTTATCGTACCATCTACCTTTTCTACCCAACATAAATCGACTCGTAATACCAGCCAAGGTATCAAATGATGCTAAAATATATCCACTTCTTTTCACATGGTTCCCCTTTCAACCTTTTTACACTAATTTGTTCCTTGACTATTTTATACTGTCTCAATTATGAATGGTGGGCCTACCGTAGTAGCAAAGAATGATGCAGCTTCAAGTGCTCTAGTTATTTTACTTTCAGGTGATGCTGATGTTTTTTGCATTACAAATAAAGCACCCATTGCATATGCTGCACCTGAACCAACTGCGGTAAAATTACCAGATACTTCGCTCATTTGGAAGTCTGACATGATTTCGTAGAGTTTACCTTTATAACCAATTAAAAAATTACAGAGTTGTAGTAATCCACAATCTTCTGTTTGAGTTACACATCCTTTTTTGACGAATAAATCTTGTATTGCATCAGATAGTTTCAAAATGTTTGTCGGTAGTTTGCATGATGGATCAGCTAAAAGCCTACCACCACGCACACTACCGGCAAACCCAATCAAATACTTACCATTTCGAAATAACTTATTCGCAATAATTGGTCTTCGTTCACCTTGATCAGTTGTTGCAAAACTATCTGCTCCTAAATAAACTTTTTTATTTTGTATTAGACCAATAATGCAAGACATTAATTAAATCTCCTATTATTAACTTTAATCCTCTTGAAATACTTGAGTTACCTTAGTCCATGTACCTTTTGTATAAATAGCTAAAAGTTCCTCTTTACTAGAATCTTTATAGAATTTTAAATCACCTGTATCGTTATCAAAACATCTTGCTTCTACATATTCTGATTTTAAATCATCTGTTGTCACTTTAAATTTCATTTTATTTACCCTCTTTTAATTGCATATCATCTCTCATTCTTAAACACTTTACTAAATCGAATGAGTAGTCATAAAGATGAAGTCCTTTACTTGATGCGATAATTTCACCATCTTCGACACCAATCTCTGCTGCGATGTATTCCTTCATAATTTGAATACCTGCTAAGTTGGCAGGAAAACCGCCCCATAGATCCCAACTTCGAAAGTATGGGTAAAAATGAAGTTTACCATCTTGTATTCGTGTGTCAATATGACGAAGACAGGGTGGGTCTTGAAGTAACATATCAATAGGTTGCCCTACTTGAAGAATCATTTGATTATTTCTATGACCTTTGTTTTTATAAGTCCAAATAAGTAATTCAACTTGACTTAAAAAGACACCATTTTCTAATATTTTTTTGCTTTCCCAAATTTCTTCTTCTTGTACTACAATATCTTTTTTACCAAGTAGTTCCCATGAATAAGGTATTGGCGCTTTATTCATTCGTGAACCATAAGTATAAGATTCACCTTCTTTCAATTCACCTGTCATTAAATAAGGTAGATATTCATCAAGGTAATCATCGGCAACAGGATTAGGAATATTGTAGTGTGATTCAATTTGAGGTAGTAGTGGTCTTGCGCCAGGATTTTTTATATGGATCGTAATCCAATCGAACTCCAGTCGTTTTTGTCCTGCATAAGACCCACGATCAATTTTGAATACAGTTCCTTGTTCTATAATTCGGTATAGGCATTGAAACCATGCATCACCTAAGTCTCTAGCTTCTATATGTTGAATGTTCACGTTTGATCCACCTTTTCAAATTCGTTAACAATGGTCTTAGCTAGTCTGTATAATCTTTGACCTGATAGTGTGCCAATACATCTATCAGTATGATCACCAAACCATAAATAAGACCATCTTCCATCATACCATCCGCCCATTATCATTTGAAGTTCTGGATTGCTAATTACATTTGGGTCAGGTTTGGTTTTTATTTTTCGCGCATTCTTAGTGGCCATTACTCTGCTCCAAGTTTTACCTCTGATAGTTGTTTTTCAAGTTCTGGATCATCTACAATAGCATATACTTCATCATTCTTGACAACTTGAAATAACTGTTGATCTAGAACTAATGCCATACCACCCTTTTGATGATATATAATAAGATCCCCAACTTTTACTTTAGGAACTTTATCACCAACTGAAATTACTTTACCATAATTCTGTGGTTCAGTTCTACCAGTTGTAATGATAATACCACCCTTTGACATATTCTTTACCATTTGCTTTGTAACGATTTTATCTTCTATTGCTGTGATAGTCATTCTAATTCATCTCCCTTCTTGTCAAATTTGTTTTTGAATTGTTTCTTTCTCATTTTATCCATTTTCGATTGTTCTCTTTCGATCAATCGAATACTTTGCATCCGCTTCCTACGCTTTTTAACACTTGGTTTTTCATAATATGTGCGTTCTTTTAACTCTTTAACAAGACCACTCTTTGAAAATTTCTTTCGAAATCTTTTAATCAGGTCTTCCACCGACTCGTCTGGTCTTTTAACTACACAGATGCCAGAATGTTCCTCAGGATAATAAGTTTGTTGTTTCACTAATCCCTTTTTCAACCTCCGTTAAATGAAACCATATACAATATGATTTCTTGATGAAAAGTTTATATTATATCTTTCACAAATATCAAATACTTTTCCAGAATTTTTAATAAGCTCTTCCTTCGTCACCCCTTCCGGCATTAGCCATATTTTTTCTGCATCAAATATTTCTGTTACAGAATCAAGAAAATCAGTGTTAAAAGAATTTTCTTCATAAACTAGTTTAATAAAAACATTACTAAATTCATTAATTTTACGAACTAGGTCTATATTCTTTTCGACATCTTTATTACTAAAAAGTTTAGGTGAGAAAATATAGTGAATTGGTTTCTTTGCAAAAACTGAGTTGATTAGTTGCGGTAGATTATGCCCATTTGTTTCAACATTTGCCAATGAATAATTCAATTCATTAAGAAGCAGTATTGTTTCATCAATATGTCTTGCTACTGTTGGTTCACCACCTGTAATCATTAAACCAGCACAGTTAAGATTTATTTGATTTTGAATGTCTTCTAATGTGTAAGACGCTTCGGCAGACACTCTCATTTTAACCGCTGTGTCGCACCAAGTACAGTTTAGGTTACAAGTTTTAAATCTAAGGAGAACCATCCTTCGACCTGAATCTGGGCCTTCTCCCTGCCATGTTACAAAGTTTTCAATAAGTTTTACAGAATTCATGTATCTATCCTTTCATTGTTTTGTTCTGATTAAAAGGTTAATGTTTCCATACTTTTTTTCGCATCTAATAGTGGCTGTAACATTAAATTATAACGATCCTTGAATGAAAACTCTAACATCTTTTTTGAATCAACTATATAATATTCTGGTAGTCTTACTTCATCATCAGGTATCGCAATAACCTCTAACTTATTGCCATCTTTAATAAATCTACTATAGCTTTTAATAACATTCTCAGGTGCTTTTTCAGTATCTATACCTTTAACCAAAAACATGTAGGCTTTAGCTCCTGGTTTGTGTATATCATACTCTATTTTGTTCCATGTCTCCATTGCTCTTACACCTTGAGGTATAGACTTATACTCAGACTCTTCTTTTGTATATGAGACTGGTCTTGAAATAGTTTTATCACCTTTGTTAATTAAATCAATAAATTCTCCTTCTTTTGATTTTACAAACTTCATTAGTTTTGGTAACGAAACTTTTTCAGATTTTAAAACTAAATCAAGAAGGTCTTTCAAAAACGCTTTTGATTTACTTGGGTAATCCGATCTTTTAATTTCAACACCCATATAATTCATCTTATCAACTGATTTGCCTTCTTGACCAACAACTCTAATTGCATAACGCTTTTTGGCTAAAAAGATACCTCTTGAAATAGTTAATTCATTTTTCAGGGCCAGTTTATTAAAGTCTTGATCACCATTATGTTTTAGAACTAACTCTTTGATTTTATTATCATTTAAAAATGTCTCAACTATTTTACAATACCCTGCAATTTCTTCTATTGTTTTTTCCTTAGAAATTTTATCAAAACAACAAAAAATTGAATCGGTATCTCCCGTTACAATATATTCCCGACTACGATCTGGGAACATATACACTTCTGGTTCAAGGTCAGGATCAGCATACATTTCTTTTTTAGTGAGTGGTTTAGGTGAAACATAAGGAGTATTATTGTGCATACTTCTCATTAACGCATCAGCTTCAATTATTGAAGTTTTCAACGCTTCTTGACCACTCATTGTAATAGCTGAGGCTAATGATAAATCAAAAAATCTAAAGGCTTGGTTAGCAACAACACCATATAATGTATTTGCCAAAACTTTATATACCAATTGTCGTGTATTATAAAAGTTTTCTGCATCTTTATCTTTCTTACCAATAGCTTCAAACATTTTTGTTTTATAGTCTTTTCTAGCATTCATCAACTCAGTAACAACTTGTGCAAACTCTGAAAATTGTTTCTTATGTGGTTTAAAGAAACAACCATTAATTGTATAAACTAATTTTTCTTCTTCAACCTGTTTAATTAACTGTTCAGTTGCAATAGTTGTGGCCTTTTTATTATGCAAAGGATCATCAATAATATCAACAACTTCTGGTAAATTTGCACGATCATAAATGAATTCATATGCTAAATGTGGGTCTTTTAATTTCATAACAAAACTAGTAATACCTATATTATATGTAATCATAAGACTTGGATATAGAGATGCAAAATCGAAGTCTGTAATCCAGTTATAAATTCCTGCGGTTGGTGTGAAAACAAACGCACCAGGATACTTCTCTTTACCACTCATATCGCTGTTCTTAGACGCATAACCACGATTTCGAAGGAATGATACCATCAGTGTATCAATTTGACCGAACGATCCACCACCTGCGTCTAAGCTCGCATTACACACCCTTGCAATTTCTGCCAACAGGTTAATGTGACCAAGTTTATTTTCAAGTTTTTCAAGTAGTGCTGTATCCTGTATGTTATAATCAATAGTCTTATTTAACAATTTCCAATACATTTCATTAAATGGTAAATCTAATTCTCTCTTTGTTTCTTTAACTTCAAGTTGAGCAACAAATCCCAGTTTATAGTTCTCAAGTTTTGTAAAGGTAAATGAACGATAAAGGAAGTATTGGTCGATAGGTACACAACCAGGAATATTACAAATGAATCTATCACCATCAACGAAGAACTCATTAAACTCTGTAAAGGTTGTATTTGGTATTTTTATGTTTGCCATTCTATTAAAAATATATGTCAAGTCGAATGATATTAGATTCCACCCCGCTATATAATCAGGTTGAGAATCTTTAAAATCTTTAATAAATTGTTGTAACATAACCTTTTCATTAGAAAATATCTTAAATTCTATTCCTTCGATTGGTTCTATAGGTTCAGTTTTATTATCTAAAATATATGTAATATTCTTACCATTGTATCTTGTACTGATTAAGTTGATTGGAAATTTAGCTAAAGTGGGTGATGGAAATACTCTTTCCTTACCAGTATCAATTTCAATATCGGCATACATAATGTTCATACTTGTTCGTTTACAATCACCCTTATTATGAAAGTAATAATCTAAAGCATGTTTAACAGTTAATTTCATATCACCTTCATAAGTAATTGTTGGGTCTAAAATTATTTTATCTTTGAACTTTAACTTTACTTGTTTTAAATTATCATACGGTACAATTTTTTTAGCAACTTCTTGATTTTCAGCTTGATATGCTACATATTCATCACTTTCTTTATGAAAGATTTTCTTATTATCTTTATCTCTAAAAATATATAAAATTTCATTTGTTTTTTGTAAGTATTGAATATCTATCAACCTATATTGATCTGTATAGAAATGTTCAGGTATTTTATATCTATAAATACCTTTACCAAGTGTTTCAACATTTTTACTATCTGGATCTGGTAGCATATCTTCACCATTCATATATCGTGCTGCATTTGATATATGAAATAAAAATCGGTCTTTATATGTTTCACCACCTCTACCACCTTGAAAATAAGAAGGATGAAAAGTTAAATAACATTTAAATCCTTCCCATTCATAAGTACGACCAACTCTTTTTGTTATACCTTCTGTTGTCTTAGAGATTCCAAATGCCCTCATTGCTGTACCACCCATTAAAACAATGAGTTTAGGATTACACATTTTTATTATATTCATGCAATTTATTTTACAACGATCTACCATATCATCAGTTGGATTACCAGTAGATTTACCATCTTCCTTTAAGGTTTGACAAAGAACTGTGTTTATTAAAAGGTAATTTGTTTTATCTAACCCATATTTTTTAAATGGTTCTCTAAAAATTTGACCAGCAGGCCCAATTAAAGGAATACCTTTGATAACTTCTTCTTTACCTGGATTTTCCGCAACGAATACAACATCAACTTTTGATAAATCATCTTCACAATTTGTTTCAAGGATGCAGGAAGGGGCTTGAAGAAGCTCACAAACAGAGCAGTTTGCGAAAGAACTTTTTATCGAAAACATTAAAACTCCTTTCGTTTGTTTTTAATTTGTTCCAATTATATGTTTCTGGTTCTATATATATAATTTTTTGAACACCAACCATTTTATTCTAACTTCATTAAGGGAGGTAAGCATCATGATTCAGATTCAGCATTTACGGTTACAGGAGCCACACATTCATGCGGCAGAAGAACTCATCCTCAAAGTCGGGGATGACCCAACCCTCACCTCCATGCTCACTATTTTTCGTTCTATGTGGGATGGTGGAAACCAAACCGAGGAGCTCAAGCAGGCCAAGAATTCCATCGTTGAGCTTCTCACCTGTGAGCAGATGAAAGCGAATCACGGATGGTTCCAGCCCACTCGCGTTTGGGGTGAGAAAACCTGTCGCAGCTGTTCCGGTTTCGGTATCATCATCAAGTTCAAAAAAGCTCCGGAAGTTCAGGCGTGTTCCTGCGACGAAGGTTTCATCTGGAAGCCCTGTACCAGTTGCAAAGAAGGAATTTTCACGAAGAAGAACAATGTGGAAGTTTCATGTCGCAACTGCACTCCTTCCAAGGAGTCCTATGACCTGGAGCCAGCTTATTGGGATGCTCACAAGGGTCAGCGCAGAACCAAGTGTCGCAAGTGTCTTGGAGCGAAGGTCATTCAGGCTCTTCCCGGAAAGCGAAAGCTTCTGCCTGAGATCGAGAGCACCACACCCTGCGAAATCTGTTCAGGTCTCGGATGGGTCGAACCGAAACAGAAACCGAAGCCAGAAGGTCGAAGCAAGGGTTTTAACCTTCTGAAAGATGCCGCTGAAAGGGCCGGCTTAGAAACGAATTAGTTGGTGTTTTGTTGGGGCACTTCTCTATTGTTTTTGTTCCATAATAGAGAAGTGCTCCTCAAACAACTTTTTAACAGAAATCTTTTTTTCTTTTATTTTTTTAGATTTCTTAATTTTTTCTTTTTTCATCTTTTCCAAACCATGTGCTTGATAAAAACCATCTTTTTGTTCAGATTCATTGATTATTTTAGACAATAGTAAAACATCATAGGTTTTTAAATGAGGTAGTTTTTCTCTAAGTAAATGATAAAGCGCATCTTCTTTCTTTCTTTTATAATAAATTAAATCCCATCGTTTTACTTTAAAGTCAATAACACATCTTTTAATGAATTTGAACAAATCATCTTTTTCAAGATACCAAACACCAACATTATTAAAATACTTATTCAAATAACTATTCATATTACCTATCTTCAAAAAGATAGAAATAACATAGTTATTTGTAATAGGACTGTTGTACTTCATAATATCAGGTACGATTACAGTTCCTTCATCGTCTTTTTTTGGCACAGGAAAAGGACTATCTATATTTCCATCAAACAACCAATTAGAAAAAGTTTTAAAAGGCATTCTCTACTCCAATGACAAGAAATCGCTGTAACTAGCTTTACATGCTTCACACCCACATTCACCCTTACAATTCAAACGACATTCTTCTGTGCAAGTGCATGGAAATTCTTCATCATAATATCCTGTTGGGGGATACTTTAGCTCACCTTCGTAGGTTGGGAAAACTTTTACTGCGGTCTTTACAGTACTCATGTTACGGTCTCATTACCTCCGTTAATGTAGTGAAAAAGTTTTTCATTTGTTCCTTACAAATGAGTTGTTGTCTTACATCTGTATTAAAACTTAAAATTCTTGTAATTTTATCTATTAATTCTTCATTACTATCATATAAGAATGAACCATTTAAAAGTTCAGGATATGAACACATATTTGGGGCTAACACAATACAACC
>Ga0105102_10000090_pt1 | contig 21687 bp, 26 predicted proteins | sample PPLLaktember2015_FD_87032 | JGI IMG/M metagenome (GOLD analysis project Ga0105102, IMG submission 87032) | Freshwater sediment microbial communities from Prairie Pothole Lake near Jamestown, North Dakota, USA - PPLs Lake P7 Core (6) Depth... | ecosystem: Environmental > Aquatic > Freshwater >...
AGACTCCAAATAACGTTGCCTGCATCAACATCAATTTGAGAAATTCCACCACTATTATCATAAGCAACATCAAGAGTAACCACCAAAGGAACACATTGATTCAAAGCGTTTAGGATAGACACTTCACCAAAATTAGTTTCATAAGTATCCCACTCAGCAGCCGAATCGGATAACACCAAATCAGTACCATACCCAGATGCAGCCTTATACCCATCCGTAAAAGCTAAAAATCCTGCTGAAGTTAAGTACAAAACACCACTTGTGATAGTACTGATAGTTAGATTACCAGAAGTAGCTGATACATTTGATGCGCCTGTTCCATCGATTGAAAAAACACCAGTTGACAACATATCAAAAGTTCCGGTCACATCAATGTCAAGGTTTGCACCAGCATTTAAATCGACAAGTGCAATTGATGTCAATATCAATGAACCTGTTGACATGGTGCTAATAGTTAAATTTCCATCCCAAGTTGAAAAGTTTGAATTTCCACTACCATCAATAGATACTATTCCTGTTACTTGAACATCAAAAAAACCAGTTCCATCTATATCTATATTTGAAATTGCATCTATATCAATTGATCCTGCTGAAGTAATATAAATATCACCACTGGCAAAAGTTCTCAATTCAAGAGGTGAACTTGTTGACATATACCTAGATCCATGACTCGAATTAATATTTACATTATATAGTTCACCTATTAAATATAATGATGATAAAGGTTCTTTAATTATTTGAAATGAATTTGATGCATCATATACTTTGAAACCTCTTGAAGCTTCAGCATCGGTTAAATCAATATTAAAATCATAATCACCATCAATTGCCCATCTCATTGAACCATCATCAATGGTAATTAAATGTACCCCTGATTCATTGTCATAAACCAAATCAAAAGTGTAAACTATTTCAGTGTTGTCAACTTTTTCCCAAGTTTCACCACAATTCACGATCCAATCTTTCACTTTCCAATCTGATATACCATCTATTTCTGTTGTTCCTTCTACATTAACAATATAAAGATCTCCTTTTATTCCACCACCACCAGCATCCAACAATTCAGGATTGTTAGTGTCTGCATTCCAAGTGCCTTTGTAAGTCAATCCATATGTAATGATGTCTTGGTTTTCCCATTTAGAATTATCTGAATTAAAGATCAACCCTTGCAAATTGGATGGATCTGTTATTTCAACATCAGCTAATAAATTCAAATCAGCCAAACCAGATAATTGACCATCGGCATCATATTGAATTATGCCAGCATTACCATCGGCAATTTCGGTTATTTTCAATGTTGATAATATTCCTGGTTTGTCTTTAGAAAGAAATACAGTAATATTTCCTTCAGCATCTTTTCCTCCCCAAGGAATAAAACCAAGATCTTCATCATTGGATTCTAATACACCTATTTGTCTGTTTGCCAAATAATTGAAATCAGAAACGCATTGTCTAATTATTTTTTTAATTTCACTCATTTAAAATTACCTTTCATCAATCCATCTTATCATAGTATGGGCAGGTTTAACAGAATTGAAAAGAGATTTCATCAATTCTAAATTGCCTGTTCCGCTGTTTATCGTTATTTCAATTAGAGACAAAACGCCCCTTCTAGCTAAACTTTGTGGTAATCTAAAAGGTAATATACTTGGAATTGAAGTTTCTGGATTTTCATCAACTGTTATATTGAAACCCAAAGTCAAACCATAATTTTCCAACATGGAAACATTCACTAATTGAGATTCATTATAAATCTTTCCATGCGCCATCCTTCTTTTATCGTCATCGGTTTGAACTAACAAAGCATCAGTTGTGTTTTTTAATGTTTGTTCATACCATTCATCGATTAATTCAACTGATAAACCAGGGACATATTCAGCAAATAAATCATAAACCCTTTCCTCTAATCTTGCTAATTCAGCACCAATAACCCTAAATATTTTTCCAATTGTTGATGTTTCAATATCACTATCCGCTGAAGCTTTATCAGTTAATTCATCAAGTGAATCATAACTGTCAAATAATTCGGTTGAATATGAATTAGAATCATAAATTACATCATCATCATTTGCTAAATTAAAACCCCAAATTTTACCAAGTGGTAAAAGTTTCTTTAGCATATGAGCATAATCGGTTGCATCATGGCTTGCTGAAATTCTATATTTGTCGAAATCACCCATCAAACTAACTCCACATATTCAGCACCAGAAAATCTAAGTGTATTTATTCCTGTTGTCACAATATCATCAACAGGAATAGAATCACCATTTAAAGTAATTGCTGTTATTTCAAAATCATTTATTCCCGTGTTTATTATTGCCTTTTCAATATGACTCAATAATATGGTTCCCCCTGGTTCAGATTCCACCATAAACAATTCTGTTAATGAATCATTGCAAGCTGTAATGTTATCTGAATTATAAGGGGATATTGAAATATAAAAATATGCGTTTTTATTTTGTATGTTTTTCACATCGACATCCGCGCCAACTGGTCTTTTACTGTCAATATATTCTATTGCATCTTCCAATACTGTTGAACTAACTGGTTCAAGTGAAGTTGTTGCAATTATAATTCCACAAGTTCCAACACCATACCAATCTTCAGCAGCTTTCCCCCATGCACGACCAACACCTTCAACCTCTAAAGCCCATCTTTCATAGTCAGTTACATTTCCCGATCCTGGTGGGTTTTGTGTTCTTTGAAGTAATCTAACTATTAGTTCTTCATCAGTTTCTTGATCTGATGCCGTTTCAAGATCTTCAATTACTGTTGCTTCACTATCAACATCATCTAATGGAGTAACTAAAGATAATGTTTCAACTTCACAATTGCTAGAAGTTCCACTTTCAACCGATATTATTACAACATCAGCAATTCCACCATCAATAATAACTTCTTCAGTTGTTTCAAATAAAATTCCATTTGGTGTTTCTGCATTTATTATATTTGCTTTAAATTGTGTTCCTTCTTCTATTACCTTATCATCAACACCAGTGATTCTAATATTCTTTGTCGAATATGTTGCTGCTTTTCTAGGCAATCCATACAGCCTAGAATGCCAATCTAAAAATTCAGGCAATGCTTTTGTAAAGAAAAATTGTTTAGATACATTTATTAAAAATCCATAACACAAATAAATAGCACCAGCGAAAACAGCCAACAAAACGAGCATCATTGATCTAGAAAACCAATTATTATTATTTAATCTTTCTTCAAGATCTGCTTTCATTCTTTTATATATAGTGTCTATTGGTGGTCTAGTAAAAGCCATTTTATTCACTTCCTGTTTGTTTCAACCAATTAAATTCGAATTTCATTTTCCAAGGTTCCTGATTTTGCCGATAAATAACAAGATAAAAATCAACTATATTGTTTTCTCTTTTAATTGCGAGATCTTCTATTTTAACTGCAATTCCATCATCAATCATCCATTGCAAAGCATCTTTTCCATATTGTTCCATTAACCTTAAAGTTTGCCTTGTAATATTGGATCTTTCTAATATCCACCATTTAGATCCATTTTCCTTATTGAATAATTTTTCTGCCCACCATCCTCTTTTTTCCCTGAATAGTTTTCCTGGTTCTTTAACATAAGCATCACTAAACAATGAAATTAAAATTGCAGTTTCAAATCCATCTTCCTTTATTAAATCACCATTTTCAATTACTACATCGCACCATTCACCATAATTGCTAATGTTGAAAAAAACTTTTATATCAATATATTCATTGCTCATTTTTTTTAACTCGGAACAGTTGGACCAGTGTTCATAGCTACACCATTGTCAGTATATGGATGGAAATGTGAAACCAGATCAACACCAAATCCAGTAATAGGATCAACTATTGCTTTTGCATTTCCATTTATTTCAATGTCGCAATTTATAATTAATTTACCGCTGTTTATTTCGGTTGTTCCATCTTCTTTATGTTTTATCAATTGACCAAATTTAGAATAAAAAGCTGATTCACCTTCTATTAAATCTTTAACTCTATTAGCTGCACTTTCAACAATAAGTGCAATTAGATTTTCTTTTGAACCACCTATTTGTGCAACTATCGCTTCTGATTCTTTTGGTGGATGTGAAGTGAAACCATAGTTTTGTAAATGTTCTATCCCTTCCATAACTTCAATATCATCCAATTTCAATTTCAACAATTGAATTGCTGTTGTATCATCGATGGCTTTTACCAAAGCCATCGTTATTAGTTGTCTAATTTTTTTTATAGGATCAAACATTGCCGATCCTCATTGTGCTTTTTTTAGACAATTGAACTTTATCGGTTGGATTTGGTTTGAATGTTTCAATCGGAACTAAAGTTAAATTTGTTTTTTTTCCGTTTGATTCTGCTTTCAATGTAACATCACAAACCAACATATTAGAATCAATTCCCCATTGCTCATCAACTACTCTTGCAATTTCATTTATTTTCCAAGGTCTTGAATATTCACTAAATGGATCTTGTGTCCATCCTGGCCATTCAACCTTTACAGTTATTGATCTCCCTGCCCTTATTTGACATTCCCAATTTGCTCTATTTTGTATTTCCGAATCATTCATCTTATTTTCAGCAATTAATATAATAGGTTTATATCTTTCTATTCCGTTATCATTTGCAATACCTTTTAAACCTATTGTGTTATTTGACCATTGATTTCCGTTTCCTTTTCCTTGTCCCTTTATATGATATTCTGAAAATCTGTTTGTATGATTTTCTTCTATCTCTATATCTTCAACATTTTTTCCAACTACTATATCACTATCAGCTTTGCCAGATCCTAAACTTGATAATTGCAATCCACCAAATTCATTTGTTGATGGCAATATTGCAAAAGCTCTACACAATCTTTCTATTGATTCAAAAGATGTTTCACCACTTTGAATTGCAAAGCTTTCAACTATTTTATCAACAGTCATCAATGTAACTTTTATTCCAAATGGTTTACAAATATCTTTGCAAATTTGGCTAATTGTTGATTTAGTCCAGTTATTTGTTTTATATAAACCAGCACAATCAACAATGTCGCAAGTTTTAGATCTTCCACTGAAATCTAAACTGACTCCACTTTGAGAATTTTTCTTTTTGGTTGATATATCAATATAACCTGTTATTAAAATGTGTTCCATGAAATCAGTTTCAAGTGATACTTTAACTGATTTACCAGCATTTATATTTTTTGCTTCTTCAAATGGATAGTCTGATGCTTTAAAACTGAAATCTTGACAAAGTGAGTTCATAGAACTGCTGATTTCAAGATCTTCAAATCCTGAATACTTCTTATTGTCTATTTTCAAAATAGCTTTCATTTGTTATTAACAACTAATTCCCGCTTGCCTTGAATAAAACCAGGATGCAAAATATTATTCAATTCTGTTATTTCAAGATCTCTATCTATGTTTTTATATAGATCATAGGATAATACAATACCAGGTTTAAACTCATCTAATTCTAATTTTGTAAGATTATTTAAATTCAACTTTCTTTCTTCAATCATAGCTTTGATTGATACTCTAAGATCTTGAACTGCTGAATATAGATCGTCATCAACATCAATATCTTCTTCTATCTTTCTTATTTCCTGATCTAATTCCTTTGATATATTATCAGCTTCAGCAATATTTTTAATCTTCATTGTTGCAACTAAACCAGATCTAGATGCTAAAGCTTGTCTTGATATAAACTTTTGAAATTCTTTAGTTGGTGATCCTGTTTGATCTCCTATGCTTGGAAATTTAGTTAGTGTTCTATCTTGAATGTCACTTATATTTTTTAATCCGTTAAATTGTTCTTTTCCGTTATCTTCAGTGGTGTATAATTCCATTTCTGGATCGTTTATATCAGCACCATAATCAACTAATTCCTGGAGATCTTCCCATATAGATCCAGCCATAAAAGAAATGTTAATTGCTTTTCCTTTAAATGCATCTAACTTAGCTTGAAATTCATCAACTAAACCAGTTATTGCTTTTGCTGATTCCATTATATCAATACATTGATCAATGACATCCAACATGTCATCCATCAATCCAATTGGTGAACTAGCAAAATCATATGCTGTTGCCAATCCTTGCAATATGGTTTGAAGTAAACTTTTGCTTTCCGATAATTTATCAAATGCACTAGAAGGTGATATTATAAGAGCTTCAATTTTTTGTTCTTTAAAAACAATATCAATTGAACACATTCGGCCATTTTCAATTTCATGACCAGCATCAAAGTCTAAAACCTTTGCAGTTATTTCCCCATAATAAGGATGTATTAATGTCCCTTCACCTTCTTCATTTAGAGCATCAATTAAATCATTTCTTTTATTATAAAAGTCATCACCAATTAAATAAGCGCTTATAGAAAAAACGCCTTTTTTCTTTCCACAATCTTCATCATAAGATTCATCATTATCTATAAATTCATGTTCAGTTAATTTTCTTCCCCCTGTATATCTATCTCTAAGAACATAAAAATCAATACCTCTAAAGGATGCTTGTAAATATCCATCTTTCCAACTACCACCAGTGTTTAAATCGAGTAAACCCATTTTTTAGTTTTCCATTATAGAACCATTTTTAGATTTTCTTTTTTTCTTTTTCTCAATTTTTGTTCCTTCAGGAACATTATCAAAAGTCACTTTAACTTCAGTGTTTTCTTTTTTATTCAATGACTTCAATAATTCTTTTTGAAGTTTTATATTTTCTGTTAATTCTTTTTGGAGTCTAGCTTGTGGTGATTCAACATCTGTAAAAACCGATGCAATAGTTCCCGCAATATTTTCAGCAGATACCGTTGTATCTCCGGCATTTTTTGCATCTTCTTGTAATGTTTTTAAAGCTGCTAATTTTTCTTCTTTTGTTCCTGTTTTTAGTATCTTTCCTTTTATTTCTTCCCTTCTAAATTGAACATCTGAAAACTTTTTTGCTTGCTTGTTTGAATGAGGTTCAACTATTGTTTCATTTATCAAACTTCCTAATCCATAACCAGCAGCAGCAGCAGCAAGCGGACCAGCAACCCATAAAGCCGTTTTACCCAATTTTCCTAATGTTCCGTTCATTGCCATTGTAGCAGCTTCAGCACCTTTCATTGCACCTCGGATGCCGATGAAAGTGTCAGTCAATGCGCCAACTGTTCTAAGGACAGGACCAGCAGCAAAAGCAATTGCAGCTAATTTTAAACCACCTTGGATCTGTTCATCACTTGCATTTGTTATTGCATCAATAAACGGTTTCATTGCATCGGTTATTTTAACCACAACAGGCAATAAACGGTCTCCAATAGTAACAGCCATTATTTCATAACTTGCTTTTAATTTATTTAATTCATGTGCTTCTTTTCCAACACCATCCGTAATTTCAGCTTTAACATCAGAAGTTGTTTTTCCAAGATCTTTTGTTGCTTCTGTCATTGCCTCTTGATCAGATTTATATTTATCTGTTTGCCCACCTAATAAAGCCAAGATAGCTAATAGAGCTTCTTTCCTATGGGTTAATTGTGCAAATTTATCACCACTAACTTCTGTTGCCTTTGATAGTTCTTCCATTGCAGTTTCATAACCCAATGTTTTGATCATCGATTCAACAGAATCATAACCCATTTTCTTGATAATCTTTTTTGTGTTATCTAATCCACCTAATTTAACATTCAATTTCAAAAGTGATTCTCTTAGACCTATTTCCTTGATCATTGCACTTGCTGATTCATAACCTAGACTTTTAACAGTCTTTGCCATGTCACCAGTTTGCCGAAAAACAGATGTATAAATAGAATTTAATTGTGTTGCTACTTCACCAGCATCACCAGTCACACCAGTTAAAGTAGAAAAAACAGAAAACATTTCCTCTTGTGATACGTTTAAAGCTGCTGAACTTGCTGCTACTTGCTGAATTGCACCAGCTAATTCAGGGAAATCAGCAGATCCAAGTCTATCCGTTAGCAATGCAAGATCAGAAACTTTTTTCAATGCATCAGCGCTTGTATCACCATAAGCTTTTGTAACAGCGCTTAATGTTCTAATTGCATCAATTGTTTCTGATCTTCCTGCCATTGCAAGATCAACAGCAGCACCAAACCTTCCAACAGTTTCTTCATTGTCTTGGAAATCAGATATGGTTTTTCTCATTCCCGCTTGAAGTTCTTCTAATCCTTTTCCTGATTCCTTTGCTGTATTTAAAATTACATCTTTTAGTTCTTCTACTCTTTTCCTATTACCAGGAATCAAGGTTGATATTGATGCCATTCCTTCAGCAAAATTATATGATAATTTTCCAACAGCATAACCAGCTAACCCAATAGGCAAAGTGAGATGGGTTGTCATGCTACGACCAATATTATTTAATTTGCTTGAAAATTTAGATAGTTTAGAACTTAATTCATCTTTGCCTATTATTCTTACTTCTATTGGATTTGTTCTAGGCATCTTATCTTTTCTTCATCAATGCAACTGCAATGCTGTTCCATTCATTAAGTTCATCAATTCTTAAATTCTTCAGTTCCGACAATGACCAACCAAATTTAATAGAGCATCTGATGATATATGCTCTTATGTCGGAACTGTTTACAATAAAAAATCAGATGCTATTCCGACCAAATAAAAATAATCTTTAGCACTAAGTTCTTCTATCAAACTTTCCATTTCTTCAGTCATTTCAGAAATGACAGGCAAAAAATGACCCATCTGATATTGTCCCTGAATTGGAAAATGCATCACTGTTTCTGCCCTTGTAAATTTTTTGAAAGTAACTTCAGTGATCTTTTTTCCCATAAAGTCTATTGGATTTTTTAATTCATAGGTTATTGGAAGTGTTCTTTTTTCTTTTTCCTTGTTTGGTTTTACAAATTCATTTTTGCTTTTATCAAATGGAATTTGACTTTCTGACATTTTGCCAGCTTCAACCATTTCTTTTATAATAGGATCTTTTATATCATTCATAACTCAACCTTTATGATTCATCGGCATAATCGGAAACAAATTTGAAAGGTAGTTTCCCTTCTTCGGTTTCCGCTGTTCCTTCATTTTCATAATGAGCATCAGAAACCATTACTTTAGTTCCGTTTGCGAGTTTAGCTAGAACAGTTACTTGTGTCAGTGTAGTAAATTCTTTTACTTTGAATCCTTTTGTAACCCTCACTTCACCTTCTATAAATGCAACTTGTGGAGTTTCTTTATATCCATGTATCCCATCTGGTCCGATCAATGTTTCCCTCAATGGATTACCCATATTGTAGTTAATAGCTGCTGCCATCTTCCATACTTTTCCATTTCCAGTTACTTCAATTGTTCCCGCTATTCTGTCCATTTTTTTGAATCTCCTTTTCTAATTCTATACATCCACTGTAAATTATTTGCTCATTACATTCACCAGTTGCAATTAATATTGCAACTGGATCTTCTGTTTGTTTCGCTTCTTTAATATCTTCAATACATTTTTTTACCACTTTTACACAATCAATTGTTCTATTAACATTGGTTGGTGTAATTATGTTTTCAAATGTAGAACAAGATATATTGCTAGTGAATATCAAAACCAATACAAAATAAATTAAACAAGCAATACAACATGTTTTCATAGCTTGGTTTATATTCATTTGGTCAATTCCTTGGTTGTGATAGTTCTTAGAAAAACAACCAAAGCACCAAAACCAGCAAGTAAAGAAGCTTTCCAATTTAAACCATCAATAAATGATTGTGCTATTGCCGATCCAATCATTGCAGCACCAGTCCACAATATTTTTGATGTGTACCATGGTTTATTTGTTGTCTTTTTAATAATCATTTTTACCTCTAAAGAACAAATTGCATAACAGCAGATCCAACAATAAATTGATTTACCAGATCAGGGGATAGCAACCATTCCAATCTATTAGGATTATCATCATCCCTTCTACAAACTAGATCTGTTTTGAACTGTTCTATTCCTTCAAACTGTCCATTATATTCCATTTCTTTGAACCAAGATATTGCTTCAGCTTTTCCGATGTCAGGAGTCATTATTTGCTGACCAGCTTTAACCCTGGTTGCATCATTCATTAGTTTTGCTCTTGGATATCTTGAATTAATTCGATTCACAAACTTCCATCTTGCAAGCATGAGAATCATTTTAGTTACAACATATCTATAGGAAGTGTCGGATGCGCCTGAACTGTTTTTTAGATACATAGTAACTATACCTTCAGTTTGCAATCCGTTTGAATCTGTCAAAGTAGAAACACCAGATTGAATCAATGTGTTTCTTTCTGTCCAAATCCTTCTTTCATTAATTGAATTTGGTCTAGCACCTAAAAGAGTTATTCTATGCAATGGAACTGCTGGATCTTCTTGGGCATCTTTTGCACATGCACCAGCAACCAAAGCAGCTAGTTCGTATGTGGACATCTTTCTATTGCCAGCATCCAACAGACACACACAATGTGAATTTCTACCAGAAGTTTCAGCAAAAGTAGTTAGATCAGATACCGATCCTCTTTTGGCATGAAATGAAACGGCATCTTTCATAATCATTGGATCATAAACTTCTTCTAAATAATCTTCCACAATGCCGAGGTTTGTTGCATCGTCATATGCGTTAGCATGAACATTGCACCACTGATCATTGATTGCGTCAATTGCATCTTGAACATCAGGATCAACAGCACCACTAATTGTTTCCCCTATTGTTACGCGCAAACCAGCGGGAACTTTTTCTGAAGGTTCATCACATTTGCGAACATCAACATCCGAAGCTGCAACACCTTTGTTTCTGGAATTGAGTGTTAATACTCCACCATTGTTTGCAGTTGTACCATCAACAGGGGTTCCCCAAGTAAGAGCACATGATCCAGTTCCAATAACAACTTTAGAACTATCTGATCCTCTTGTATTGGAAGTGATCTTTACTTGCCCACCAGATGACTCCTCTTTACAATCAACCAATTGTGCGGACATTTGCGCAACTACATGAGCAAGGGTTGTGCAAGTTCCGAATGTTACGGTCTGTTCTTCACCATCATCAATCGTAACTTTTTCAGTCAAACCAGTTTGATCAGCACAAGGATATGTAGTTGAATCAAGAACATTTCCTTGACTTCCATCACCAGTTTTTTGTCCAATGATCAAACCAGCAAACGGCATTTCACCCGATCCACTTTGAGCTTTAGAAGGATCAAACTCCATACCAACCCAAGGAATTAATACATTGCTAGGAACACCAGTCATAATTAAACCTCCTTATTTTTCAGAATAGTTTTTTTTGTTTTCTTTTCTATTTCTAATTTTTTTTCTTCTGCTTTTACTTCTTCAATTGTTCTAACCAAAACCAGATCACCATCTTTCAATTGCCTGGATACAATCAAGGTTTTATTAATAAAATTTCCTTCTGGTTTCCATTTTAGTTTTCTTCCAACACTATCATAAGCATTGAAAATAATTTCTTTCCCATCTTTATCAATCTTTTTTCTTGGATTGACTTTTATTTTTGTTGCTTCATTTCCCATTATAAAACTCCTTCTGCTTCTATTAGGTTTGGATCAACTGTTGATTCATTCCAACCAACCTTTTTTATTTGCATCAGATAAGTTTCAAATATATCTGATTTGTAATCAATAAAAGAATTATCTAAATAAAGTATTTCCCATATCATCGATTGTGCTGCAACTATTCCTTCTTCATCATTTGCTGAATTAAATTCAGTTCTAATCAAATGCAATCCAACAGCAAGACCATCATCTGTTGTTTCCCCTGTATAACTGTCAAGCATTTTATTTAAAAAGTAATCGTCATTAATTGCCCTTTCAACTTCCCTGGAAATTGAATCTAAAATATCTTCTATTTTTTCTTGTCCTTCTATGTTGTTTGGTTGTTCCGAACAACAATCAATTTGCAATCTATAGGATCTTTCATATTGATGAACAACATGTTTATCGCCTTCATAAATATCATTATCTTCTTCTACATTAAATATATTGATACAAGGAAGCTCTGATCTCATTGCTGAATCAGTTCTATTTACAAAAACTTTGTTTCCTACAATATCTTTTGCAATCAACAAGTTTTGTATATATTTTCTAATTGCTGTTCTAGGGTGATTCAATTTATTGTTTTTCCTTTTCTTATTAAGAAAATTGTTGTTTCACCAGTACCATCATCCTCTATTGTATCTATACTATATTTAATTCCTTTGATTGTTAGTATATCCCCTTTTCTTGGTTGTTGTTCTAATGAATACCGATCCATTGTAACTTTAGGTTGAACAACTACAAAATCTGACATTCCAAGTTTTTCATCTTTGGACATGTCATCAAATATTCCATAATAGTTGTTTGTCTTTTTATTTCCATAATGCAAATATTGAATTGGAATTGCAAACTCAACTTGATTAATGAAAACACCAGATAAATCATTTCTAATTTGTTTGTGAAAATTACTAACAATATTATGGACAACTTCAATATTAAACGCTGAAGCTGTTCTTTGAATTAGGGATAGATTTATATTTTGTGTCATAGTTCAAATATCCCTGACTCATTCCAATTTATTGTTATATCTTCACCATCTGGTGTAATCGGCAAATCATCAGAATCAAAATAAGCTATCAATATTGATGTATCATTTGATTCACTATCAAGAAATATTAAAACAGCACCAATATCTTGATCACTTTCCAATGATTCAAATGTCAAATCACTTGCATTAAAAGAAGAACCTTCAACCGTTTTTCCAGAAAGGATTTCTTGGGCAATAATGGCATCTTCATCTATATCGCTTAATGTTTGATCTATATTTAAGTTCACTGAATATTTGCTAGTATCAATCAGCGCAATAGATATATTTGCATTGATAAGATCTATATGTCCTTTCATTATTTCAGAAAGGCCATATATATATAAACCGTTTGACATTATTGCCCTAAATCCTTTTCTATTTATGCATCAGCATCAACAGTCAAAGCATAAGTAGCATTAGGCTCGTGATTTGCCACAAGCGGACCAGATTCAAGTTGCAATACCATTGCCGATCCATCATCTACGATCCAGTTTTGCGGAAATCTTTGACCAATGAAATTACCATTGAAATTCTCTATCATGGCATAATGACGTTCAACCCTTGCAGCAGTATTAATAAAAACTGCCATATCAGGATCAATAAATGGAGTATCAACACCATCAACCTGATAGGCTCCATGATATTCATAGACATCAATAGAAATTCCAACATCAGTTACATGACCAAGATAGGTTACTTTCTGATCCTGAAGCAATCTTAAATTAATGTTGGTTCCTTCAAATCTTCTGACATCAAGTGCCTTGTTCAATTTAGTATCAGCGGTAAGAGCTTCATCCATGAAGAAACCAGCTGCATTAGTTCCCAACAAAAGCAGATCAGGATAACCACCACCAACACCTATTTTAATCATTTGTGTTGCGGCATTTCTCATATCCCCAAGAATGTCTCTTGTTGCCGATTGACTCCACCTATCATTTCCGGTCAATTGATCATCGTTATCTTCATCCCTGCCATAGTCAACCGTGAAAGCAACACCATCACCAGCAACAACACAAGTTCCATACATAAGAGCATCAGCAATTTGTTTTTCTTCCAATACTTCCAAGCGCTGATCCAGAATTGCAAGATATTCACCCATCAAAACATCCAATCTTGAACCAGGATTAGAAGTTGAATAAATGGTTTCACCAGGCAATCTAGTGTTCAGATCAGAAGGTCTTAGAATCATTTTTTGCTTTGTATATGGCAAAGTATGAACCTTGGAATCAAAACCAGGTTTGTTCACCACTTCAGCATCACCAATGGGAGACACATAAGCAGGAAGTGTCAAACCATTTTTAGTTACATCAATTTGAATGTAAGATGTGACATGTTCCCTAGTTCGCTTAACCAATTTATCCCGCAAAAAAGTTGTTGGCTTTTGATTGGTTCTCAGAACTTCCAACATTTCAATAATCGAATAACCAGTTACAAATTTATCAGACATTTTTATTACTCCTTTTTAGACTGCATCACTTGTGTTGCGTACATAAAGCCCTATTTGCTGCATTGCATCTTTAACGTCATCAACAGTGGTTCCATCGGCAAAAATAAGATCATCAGCGTTAAATTCTCCTCTTGTATAAACGAGCGCTTCAGTTGCGGCATCAGTTGCATCGCAATCTTGCGCCAATACACTATGAGGATTTTGACTTCCATCTTCCCCGTCCTTATCCAATACAACCAGTTTATTACTTCCACCAGTCCCAACATGAACGGCAACATCGATATCAAATATTGCAAGCAAGTTGCCAGATTTAATATCAAGTTCAGAAGTGGTTCCATAACTATCTGACTCTATTTTAAATCCGTTTCCAACTACCGTTACAGTGATTCCCGCAATATCCCCTTCCAATAGGGTTTTAACTTCTTCAGCAGTCATAGCATCAAGAAATTCAGCATCACCAGTACCATCAACGGCCGCGGACCAAGTCAAAGCACAAGTTCCAGTTCCAATAGCAATTTTAGAACCAGTTCCTTTTCTATCCGAAGTAACAACAACATGCCCACCAACAACCGAAGCTCTTGCGCCAACTATCTGATCATTTATATCTTCTGCAATATGAGCGGCCGTTGTTGCAGTCCCAAAAGTGATAGTCTGTTCATCACCATCATCAACAGTAATTTTTTCAGTCAGTCCCGTTTGATCAGCACATGGATATGAAGTTGAATCAGTTATACTTCCCGCTGTTCCGTTTGCCGTTGCGGTATCGTTTCCGACATTATCAACATCGATTACGATAGTATCGCCGTTTTCAACTTCATACGGACCGTCAAGACCAGAATCAACCGATGCTTTAGTTCCCGTTTCTTTTGCAAGGGCAGTTCCCCTGACAAGGTCCAAACCAATTTTAATAGTTTCAACATCTGTTTTAACTGGAAATTCACCAGCTATCAAATTATCTTGAACAAAGGTGCTTTCAATTGTGTTCATCTTAATACTCCTTTTTAATTATTGCCTCTAGCGTTTTTCCAACCTTCACACATTCTGCTAACTCTATTCTTGTCAACTTTCGGAACATCGTTTGATTCGATAAGTTGATCTGAAGCGCTTGGAATTTCGCGCAATTGTTCAGCTAGTTTTTCCCTTGGCTGTTTGGCTATTGCGAGCAATTCCTTTCCTTTTTCATAAGCTGCTTTAGCTGCAATTGATTTTACTTTTTCAACAGTGGAATCATCTTTGAATTTTTCTTCATCAATCACTTTTTTTACAGCTTCAACCACTTTAGGATCATCGCCTTCAAAGTCTTTTGCAATTGCTTCTATTGCTCTGATCCTATCCCGTTCTTTTGCCATTGTTTCTTTTTTCAAAAGATCCAAATTCGGCATCGTTTCATTTTGATCTGACATTTTTTTAACTCCTTTTGTTTCTTGTATCTTCAATGTCATTGAAGATTTTTTAATTTTTATGGACTCTATAAGATCCATAGTGTTTATTATTTCATCAATCATGCCTCTTTTAAATGCTTCTGTTGCTGATACTTCACCACCTTGACCAAAATTATTAATTACATTTTCAATATCTGTTTTTCTTCCTTGTGCTACTGTTGAAATAAACACATCAGCCATATCATTTAGTATAGCTTGGATTTCCGTTTGACCTTCTGGTGTTGTTACATCTGTTCTTTTTCTTGGTGTTTGTGAACTAATTATTTCAATGGTTTTAATTCCATTTTTTTCTTCATACTCGGATGAATCAATAATAGTAGCAACAACACCAATGGAACCAACAACACCAGTATTTACAGAAGTTATTTTTTTTGCTTGAGATGCGATGAAATAACCACCACTTGCGGCATCACCTATTACATGTGCAATAACTTCTTTATTAGATCTCTTTATTTTTTCGGCAAATTCAGAAATTTCAGTTACATATCCCCCTGGTGTGTCCATTTTCAAAATTATTTTTTCAATCGTTTTATCAGATTGCAGCAAATCAAATTCCCTGGTTAAATTTTCTATTGACACAACATCAATATAATCTTCTAACCAACTTACAAAAGGAATTATTAAACCCCTTATATTTAATATTCCAATGTTATCTATTTTTTCAGAATACTTTATTCCTTCAGGTAAACTTAAACCTGAAAAACTTTTAATTTCTTTTTCTATTGCTGATCCATTTATTATGTCGATAAGATGCTTTCCATATCTCAAAGATATAGCAAGATTTTTTCCAAACAATGTTTGTAAATTATTCATCATTATCACCACTTACAACACCACCAAGTTCTTCATCGGTAATTCCGCTAACAGGCAATCCAAGATCCAACATTTTATTATTTTCAACAGCAAGTTGTTCAATCATTGGTTCCCATCTTTCACCTTGTTCTAATGAGTATTCTTGTGCGCGTGTTGACAATCCTTCCCTAATCTTCAATGCACTTGCTCTAACTTCTTTCAATGGATCAATGTGACCTTGACCAGCGCCAACCCATTTAGCGCGACACCATTCTTTTTTATAAATTGGATCGTCAAAAAATTTCGGCGCTTTTATTCTGCCCTTTAGAATTGCTTCTTTAATAACTGCTTCATACCATGGTTGACAAATTCTCTTTGCAACTCTGACTCTTTCCCTTCTAAACTTTTTCCAAGCTTCATTAATTGCGCCTCTCATTGCAGAATAAGATCTTTGAAACTCAAGAAAAATAATTTCATATGGAATGTCTGTTGCTGCTGATACTTGGGTTGCCATTGCTTTAAAAAATCCCGCAAAATCGTTTTTGTTTCTAGTTTCTGCAATGGAAATATCTTTATCATCATCTAAATATTGAATTGTTCCTGGTCCCATTTCTAAATCAAATTCATTCCCGCTTGTTTTAGGCTCTTGCGTATCATTAGGACCATCACCACCACCACCATTGATTGTTTCCGATGGTGTGTATCCCTCTTGCATGGTTCCCCCCATGCCAGATTGATCTTTAATAAATACAGTGAACATTGATGCAATTAAAGCGCTTGTCAATTCTGATTTAGTCAACCTTGTAATGGTTCTTAAATCTTCAATGACTGGTGCAAGCATCGGCAAACCCCTTCTTTGATCTATTCTTTCATTGTCAAAGAAGTGAAATATTTGCTGTTCATCATTTGAGTCTAACAATGATATTCTTTGAAATTTTTGTTTATCAGCGCCGATAGAATATGAATCAGTATCATAATAATTAGCAATCCAATATGCAGATAATCTGCCATCTTTAAATTCAACACCATTTCTTATTTTTGAATTGGTATCATTTCCAGTTGAATAAACATTATTTGGATCTCTAATTAAATCAGCGCTTATTACTTTCACAACAGTTTCATAAGGCCAATTTTTATTTTCAATCCAAGGTAAAGCAAAAAAACAATCACCATCTATCAATGAAGAAATATAAATCAAAGCTTGCAATTCATCTGGTGTGCTCATCATTGAATAATCGGAATAAATAGAATTGCTCCACAAATCAAATTCCCTTGCAGCAGATGAAACAAATTGTCTTGTTTCTTCTTCTGTCAATCCTAAAAATTCCCTGTCAATGCTTGGTTGCACTTGCAAGCCATATGAAACAACATTTGTTCTATATCTTCTGATAACTGATATTGCTGTTGATGTGTTCATACACATATCGCGTGATGCCGCTCGCATACCAGTTAATTTTTTATCGATGTCCCTAGCAGGGGATTCAATTCTAGCTGTATATCCTTTCATTGATTTTCTAATTGAACCAGGAATTACATAACCATTTTCACCAGCAACAGCCATTCTTAAACGTGCATTAGCTCTATTCAAACCAGATACAGGATTGAACCAGTTTACTATTTTATCAATTGGATTTAATCTAATACTTGGAATAGTATTTGAATCACTTCTTTTTACACTGATTCCCATTTATCAAATATCCCTTGAAACTATTCTTTGTACTCTCATAGAGCCTTTACGCATTAATTTTAGTTCTTCTGTTTCGAGTCTTTTTATGTTTCTTGCAATGGCATCTAGATCTGCCCTTGTCAGTGATCTGTTTTTTATTGTGTAGGATTGGGCACCATTTAGGATTGCTTCTTCAGCTAGTTTATATAAAGCAAGTCTTGTTCTTACATCTGTCAGTCTCAATTCCAATACTTCGGTTAAAGTTGTCATGTCTAATTATCTATATATATCTATTGAAATGTCAAATAAATATTATAGAATAATTGGAATATTTACGATATATAATTAATTATATCTATTGGAAGAAATATAATTATTTATATATCATACTTCAATTCTTTTTGCAGCTAATTTTCTATTTATTGAAACTGTCCTGGCAGGTTTCGCAACTATGTTTCTTTCCATTTCAATTGGATTATTTTTGTTAGCTCTATTCTCAAGATTAATTCCAAATGCAATTAAAGCTGCAAAAGAATAAACTCTTGCATCTAGTGGTTCATTTCTTGCGCCTGATGGTAAATCCCAATAAAGTTTTTTATGTCCACCAACATATTTTACTTTTTTATTTTCTGCTGTTAATCCCTTGAAATATTTCCCATCATAATTATTTTTATTTGGGAAATGCACAAACCCTGGTCCTGGTGTATCAACAACAAAATTTTGATAGATAGTATCTTTAACGTCATCAACCCAAATGGTGAACATCCAAGTTCCCCATCTTTCTTGTCTTTTCTTTGGCCTTTTAATATATCCGACATGACCAAAAGTATCCCGACCAATTACAGGGTAAATTCTTCTTCCTTCCCTTGGTTTGCAAAAGGCATGAACTTGTTCAGATCTATATCTGCAATCTATGAAAGACATTTCAACAGGCATCATTGCACCACTTGAATGTCTCCATCGCTTCAATAAATATCTATCAAATTCTGTCCATACAGTAGGCTGACCAGTGTTAGGATCTTGACCTTTCATGTCTCCCAAATAATCAGTGTTCCCCAATAGCACACAATAATCAACCGACCATGATTCTAAACCTATCCCCCATGCAACAACTTCAGCCTCTATTCTATCAGGGTGAACATCAGCACCTAATGTCAATACTAATCCCCCTTTTGGAACATCGACAACTTCACCAGAATCGAAGTCAAAATAATCTTCTTTCCTATCTTGCAACCAAATTGAAGAAACATCTTGACCAGCTAATGAAAATGTTTCACCACAAATTTGATTAATGAACACTTGTAAAATTGCTGGATCATTTGTTGTCTTATATTCTAACCATTTACGAGCGGCATCTTTCCAACTGTAAAACCCAAGTGGTGAATAAAAACTATTTATAAACATGCTAGGGTTTTCACAATCTTCTATTTCTTCCAATGGGTTTTTTTCATCGCCATGATTGGTCATCCATCTTCCATTTTCTAACATCCAAGTTTTTTTATACTCATCAATTCTTTCACCACAATTAGGACACACTAACCAAGCATCAACAACTTCACCAGCTTCATTTACAATCCAATTGTTTTTTAAATAGTCCCATTTGATACAAAAGAAAAAACCATATCTTTCATTGTTTGGGTTGCAATGCGGACACGGTAAATAATAACGCTCTTGTGAACCAGCTAGAAAAGCAGGTTCAATGGTTGATGTTTCTTTTATTTTTGGTGTTGATGTTCTTATTAATTTACTCAAAGGGAAGTTTGATTGTCGCATTTCAATTAGTGAAGCTGGAGATCCTTCTTGATCTATATTTAATTTGAAAGAATCTTCTTCATCTAGCATTGCATCTCTAATGCTTTTGGATCTCAAAAATGGTCCGCTGTTTGCACCACCCATTGAAATGAATCCCCCATCATATGTTCTACTTAATATTTCTCTTGTGTATTGTTCAGATCTTTTTCTTGATAAAAACCTTTGAACTTTAATTGTAACTTCTATTGAAGGATCTAGTTTTTGGGTTGCAAAGTCAATTGCAGCATCATCCGTTTTCTGAACATATAAAGTTGGACCAGGGTAATGATCTGCATTGTAAAAAATTTTATTTATCAATGCTTCAGAAAATCCAAGTTGATGACCTTTCATTGCAACAATTCGACGAGCTTTACTTTGTGGTGACATATACCACATGAATTTTTTTAAAAATGGAAACCTTGATGTCCGCCATTTTCCAGGTTCACTAGAAGTTGTGTTTGATAAATATCTATATTTATCAGACCATTGATCAACTGTTAATCTTTCTTTTATCGCAATTGTCTTGATGAATTTTTTTATTTCCTTTTCAACCTTCTGCCAATCAGAAAGTTTTTCTATATCGGAATAAATACCATCTATGTTTTTTTTATGCCTGCCCATTTAATTCTCTATTGTTGCCATAATAAGCAATATTAACAAGGCATTTGTTTTGTCATTTTCAAAAGTGTATAAATACATAGCATAAACAAAAACAATTATTTTAGTTATTGTGAAAATTATTTCATTCATCTACAAACCTGTTTTCTTTTATTTCTGAAAACATTTCTTCAATGTGTTTTTTTGCCGATGAAAAAAAAGCCATTGCAAGATCTATTTTATTTTTTGCATCTTGATAGTTTTCTTTTCCTATCTGTTGCTTCACTTCTTCAATGAAAAACAACCCATCATCAACATCTTTACTTATCCTTTTTCTTTCCATCTTTCTTCTTTTCCTTTTTCTCAATTGCCTTGTTTGTTTTTTTGCTCAATTCATTTATCTTAATTTCTCGTTTATCAAGTTGCATATTCCAAAAGTGAATTGATTTATCAATTGATTCATTCACTGTTTTGGTTTTTATATTTTTGTTTTTTATATTCACATACATCTTGATTTTTTCTTCACATTTTTTTTTCTCAATTGTAAGTTTTTTTATTCTATCTTCAATTGATTCTTCTTCATTGTTTGTGCTGTTTACATTTACTTCTTTTTCGTTTTCCATTTGAAACTCCTTTTTTGTTTAACTTTCATCTTCTTTATCACTGTTTATTATTCCTTCTTTTTCGTTTCTGTTTTTGTCAAATTCTTTCTTCAGTTCTTCTAGGGAAATTATGTTGTTCAAAACATCAACTATTTCATTTTCTAATATTGATAAACAAATTCTAGGATCTGTTTCTGCTGCTAACACTGGTGAAATTCTAGGAATAAAAGCAAGCAAATTGTGTTTAATTTGGTTTGCCATATTCAACCAAATAGCACTAATCGAATCCATTGAAACAACTTCATTCTTTGCCCTTTGCAATTCTAATGATTGTTTTATCAATTCGAGCTTTAGTTTTTTCAACCTGGCATCATAGATTGAATTTGCATCGTTTCCGTTTATCGATATGTCATCTAAATTTATTTCTAAATTGTCTTGTTCTATGTTCTTCTTTTCTTCATCTTGTCTTGATACGTTTCTATTCATCAAATAATTTTGAACTTGATCTTGTCTTATAATGTTTATTACGTTCTTTCCAACTATCCAATAAGCTAAACCATCATCTGGTATTCTTGAGTCATCTTTAATTACATTCAAAATAGTGTTCACATTTTGATTAATTATTTTTGAAAACTCTTTAACTGTATAATAGTTATTTGGTTTATCACAGTTGTAGAAAGTTTTTCTATTCGGTCTAAGTTCAAATTTTCGGTAAACCATTGTGTTAAATCCTTTTTTATTTTAGTGATCCAGCTTTCAATTTTCAACATTTACCATGCATTTTTTGCCAGTCCACCAAAATGCATAAAAATTTCCATAAGTTGCATAACGGGACT
>Ga0105102_10000091_pt1 | contig 21647 bp, 16 predicted proteins | sample PPLLaktember2015_FD_87032 | JGI IMG/M metagenome (GOLD analysis project Ga0105102, IMG submission 87032) | Freshwater sediment microbial communities from Prairie Pothole Lake near Jamestown, North Dakota, USA - PPLs Lake P7 Core (6) Depth... | ecosystem: Environmental > Aquatic > Freshwater >...
GACAGCCAATCCGTCCCGTATCCCGTTCGCGCTCTCTACGCACGAGTTGCCTCCGGCAACGCCCGCGCTGCGCTGCGCTTCCGCTCCATCCGGCGAATGACGGCTTTCCGCGCCTCCTCGGCAAGGAACATCACCGGCGGGTAGAGGAAGAGGACCGGCCAGTACCGAAGCGGCAGAGGCCCCTCCTCAAACAGCGCCTGGAGCGGCGGGAGATAGATCATGCACGCGATGAGCGCAAGCTCGAACGCAAACCCAACCAGAAGGAACCGGTTGCTCAAGAGCCCCGTCTTGAACACCGAGGTCCTCTCCGTTCGACACGCAAAGGCGTTCCCGATCTGCGTCGTGATGACCCCGGCGTGGAACATCGACGTGGCCATCACGTACACCATCCCGTCGCGCGTCAGGAGCCGATCGGCGTACGGCAGGAGATCGGGCCGGGGGAGATGCAAGAGATCGCGGTATCCCATCGTCCACCACAAGTAGAAGAATCCGGCGAAGCAGAGGAGCGTCTGAATGCTTCCGAGCCACAGGAACGCGCGAAGGATCAGCTTGCGGTCAACGATGCGGTCCTTCGGTCCGCGAGGCGGGCGATCCATGAGTCCGGGCTCCGGCTTCTCGGTCCCCAGAGCGAGGGCCGGCACGAGGTCGGTGCCGAGATCGACGGCGAGAACCTGCATGACGACAAGCGCCAGGGGGATGTTGGCGACGATCTGGAGGATGAAGGGCCACGCCTCCGGCGTGTTGCTCGTGAAGATGTAGGTCGTGAACTTGCGGATGTTCGAGTAGACCGCCCGGCCCTCCTCGATGGCGTTGACGATGGAAGCGAAGTTGTCGTCGAGCAGGATCATCGACGCGGCCTCCTTGGCGACGTCGGTGCCCGAGATCCCCATCGCAACGCCAATGTGCGCCTTCTTGAGCGCCGGCGCGTCGTTCACGCCGTCGCCGGTGACGGCCACGATCTCGCCCATGTCCTTCAGCGCCGACACGACGCGCAGTTTGTGCTCCGGAGCGGATCGCGCAAAGATGACCGGCTGCTTGAGCACCTCGACGAGGTCCGCGTCGGTCATCTCGTCGAGCTCGCCTCCCGCCACAAGCCGAGCCCCTTCGCCGACGATCCCGACACGGCGCGCAATCGACTCCGCCGTCAGGCCGTAGTCGCCCGTGATCATGATGATGCGAATCCCGGCTCGCCGGCACTTGTCGACGGCGGCAGCGACCTCGGGGCGCGGCGGGTCCTGCATCGCCATCAACCCAAGGAAGGTGAGATCCTGCTCGACCCAGTTCACCGTGTACCCGTTCGGCCGCTGCGGCAGGGCACGCCGAGCGATGGCGAGGACGCGCAGCGCCCCGCGCGCATAGGTGTCGTTCGCCGCAAGGATCTCGTCGCGTCGTGCGTCGGTCATGGGCTCGGCCCGCCCGTCCACGAGGATCGACGAGCACAGTCCGAGCACTTCCTTGGGGGCGCCCTTGACGAAAGCGGTCTCCGTGCCGGCGCGCGGGTGGATCGTGCTCATCCGCTTTCGCACCGAGTCGAACGGAAGCTCGCGCAAGCGCGGGGCCTCGCGGACCGCGGCGGCCGCCGACACGCCGCCCTTCGCCGCTGCCACGACGAGCGCTGCCTCGGTCGGGTCGCCGAGGATGCTCCATCCGTGGCCCTCGCTCGGAGGGACGAGTTTCGCGTTGTTGCAGAGCGTCGCCGCAAAGAGAAGCTCGTGCAGGTCTTCCGGCGAGACGTCCTGCCCGGCTCCCGCGGGTTTGAACTCGCCCACCGGCTCGTAGCCGACGCCGCTGACCGTCAGCCGCCGGCCGGCGACCCACGCCTCGCGGACGGTCATCTCGTTTTGCGTCAGCGTCCCCGTCTTGTCGGTGCAAATCACCGTACAGGAGCCGAGCGTCTCCACGGAAGACAGCTTCTTGATCAGCGCGTTTCGCTTCGCCATCCGCTGCACGCCCATGGCGAGCGAGAGCGTGACGGTAGGAAGGAGTCCTTCCGGAACGAACGCGACGACCATTCCCACCGAGAAGATGAACCCCTCGGCCATCGGCCGCCGGATGACGAAGACCGACAAGAGAAAGAGCACGACGCCGATCCCCATCGCCATCGCCGTGACGATCTTCGTCACGCGGTTGACTTCCTTCTGGAGCGGGGAGAGGTCTTCGCCGACGGTCTGGGTCAGGCGCGCGATCTTGCCGAATTCCGTGCCCATGCCTGTCGAGAAGACGACGGCCTTCCCGGTTCCCGCGCTGACGGTCGTCCCGGCGAAGACGAGGTTCGGGCGCTCCATCGCGGAAAGCCCGTCCCGCAGAGACGCCTCCGCGGTGCGCCGCGCCGGGTTCGACTCGCCATTCAGGGTCGACAGGTCGACCCGCATCTCGTTCTCTTCAACAAGGCGCGCGTCGGCGCTGATGTGGTCGCCCTCGGCGAGGAGGATCACGTCTCCGGGGACGAGCTCCTCGGCCGGGATTTTCGTCTCGGTCCCATTGCGCATGACCCGGGCGAACTGGGGCAGGAGCTTCTTGAGCGCGTCGGCCGCTTTCTCGGCACGGAACTCCTGCCAGAACGAGAAGATGGCGTTGATGACGATGACGGCCCAGATCGCCCACCCAAGCTGCGGCATCTTCCCGATGAACGCCATCACCCCGCCCACCCAGAGGAGAAGGGCCATCAGGTGCGTGAAGTTGGCGAGGAACTTCCGCCACATCGGCTTCCCTTTGATCGTCTGAATCGCGTTGGGGCCGTGCTGCGCGAGTCGCGCCTGGGCCTCCGCCGTCGCCAATCCCTCCGGGGATGTGCCGACGGCGCGATAGACATCAGGAATGGATAGCGTGTAGGGACGCTGGGATTGATCGAGAGACATGCAGACTACGTACTCGCCGTGCTCGCGCGCGTACCGTTGCTCCTTGCTTGCCCAGAGAAGGGAACGAGCCCACCCATCGGTGGGCCCCTTGGAAGTCGATCCTTCTGTGCCGAGCATCCTACTGCCGCGAAGGTCAGGTGTCAACTGGCTCGCAGGCGCTCGGCAACAGCAACTGGGGCCGCTGCCGATGACTCCTCGCGGAGGGGGAAGGAGTGACGGACGGCGCTGGAGGAGGCGTCGGAACACCACGGGCGAATCTGCAGTGCCTGTCGGGCCTGCTCGATCTTATCCACGGCGAGAACGAGTCTGTGCCGGCCGACCGCCGCGCACACGGACTCTACGTTCACATCGGCGGCCGCAAGGAGGTCCAACACGTCGGCGAGTCCCCGCGGATGGCCTGCGATGTCGACATCCAGGACCTCCTTCTCCTCGAAGGACACGGCAAGCGCACGAAGGACCCGTCGGGTCTCCTCCGGTTCATCGGCGACAGAACGAATCAGTCACTCCCCTCGGCCGCCCATGCCTGCGGCAACCTCGACGTTGGTTCTGGCGTTCGCGAGCGCGGCCGCGACCTTCGCGAAGCTGCCCGGTTGGTTCTGCACGGTTAGTTGGAACTTCCCCATCCGATCCCTCCCGGAGGATCATGGTTGACCTATCGGCCACGGCGCCTGTTTCACCTGCCTCTGGCACGACCAGCATCCGCAGCCGATAGGCCTCCGATCGCCTTCCGGAGGGGCGGCACATCGCGATAGACGGCTGCCTTGCGTTCGCGTTCCCTATTGACATCGGTCCCCTCCCGAAACTAGACTCGGTCCTTCGCGCGTCGGTCGGCGCGGAGTCGCCGCGGGAGGTGCTTCCAAGAGAGATCGGCGTCTGCAGTACGGGCGGGCTTCCAGACGTGTTTCGTGGCCCGGGCAGACGCCGTCGCGGAGCCGATCGAACCTCTCTTCCTGGCAAGGTCCATGACCCAAGCGGTCGTATCGACAGTCGAGCTTCTTGTTCTCCTGCTTCCGGCGGCGGCTCTGCTCGCCGCCTACATGGCCCGCGTCTTTCGCGGAGAGAGAACGTTCCTCTCTCGGGGTCTTCGCCCGGTTGAGAAGCTCATCCACCGACTCTGCCGGATCGACGAGAACGGGGAGATGTCGGCCAAGACCTACGCGCTGTGCGTCGTGGCCTTCACGGGGGCGGGGTGCTTCGCCCTTTTCTTGATCCAGGTCTTCCAGGGCGTCCTCCCACTGAATCCGGGGGGCCTGCGCGGGGTGCGCTGGGACACCGCGATCAACACGGCCATCTCGTTCAGCACGAACACGAATTGGCAAGCGTACGCAGGCGGGACCACGATGAGCGTCCTGACTCAGATGCTCGGCCTTGCCGTCCAAAACTTCCTTTCCGCCGCCGTCGGCATGGCTGTAGCGATCGCCATGGTGCGAGGTTTCACCCGCAGGGAATCCTCAACAATCGGCAGCTTCTGGGTCGATCTCGTGCGATCGGTCGTCTACATCCTTCTTCCCCTCGCACTCCTTCTCTCGGTGATCCTGGTATCCCAGGGTGTCGTCCAGACGTTGCGCGCCCCCGTCGAAGCCCGGACGCTTGAGGGTGCAACCCAAGTCATCCCCGTGGGGCCGGTCGCATCCCAGGAAGCGATCAAGGAACTGGGGACGAACGGCGGGGGGTACTACAACGCGAACTCCGCACACCCCTTCGAAAACCCGACCGGCCTCTCGAACTTCCTTGAGAACTTCGCCCTCCTGCTTGTTCCGACCGCGCTTGTCCTCGCGTTCGGTCTCATGGTGGGCAATCGAAGGCAGGGAAGGGCGCTGCTGGCGGCTATGTTCGTGCTCTTCGCGCTTGGCCTCGGCCTCTCATTCTGGGCGGAACTCTCCGGCAGTCCCCGGCTCTCGGAGGCGGGAGTCTCGAGCGGCGCAAACCTTGAGGGCAAGGAGATGCGAATTGGAGTCCCGGCGACCGCTCTTTGGTCCCAGTCGACGACCGCGACGTCGACGGGAGCCGTCAACTCCGCCCACGACAGCGCGCTGCCCCTCTCGGGACTGGCACAGCTCTTCAACATGGGCATCGGGGAAGTCATCTTCGGGGGCGTCGGAGTCGGACTCGTCGGAATGCTCTTCTACGTGGTCCTGGCGATGTTCATTGCCGGGCTCATGATCGGACGCACGCCCGAGTTCCTCGGAAAGAAACTCGGCGCTCGCGAGATGGTCATGGCCGTCGTCGGGATCCTCTTGCCGCCGGTCGCCCTCTTGGTCGGCGCGGCGACGGCCCTCGTTGTTCCGGCGGGGACAGCCGCCCTCGGCAACCCTTCCGCTCGGGGGCTCACGGAGATCCTCTACGCCTACACGTCGGCGGCCGCGAACAACGGCTCGGCGATGGGGGGCCTTTCGGCGAACACCCCTTTCTACAACCTCACTCTCGGCCTGGCCATGCTCGTCGGCCGCTTCGCCACGCTCTTGCCGGGGCTCGCGATCGGCGCAGGGGTCGCGCGCAAGAAGACGGTCCCATCCAGTATCGCGACCTTCCCCACAACCGGAGCGCTGTTCGTCATCGTCGTCATCGGAGTGGTTCTGCTCGTCGGCGCTCTCACGTACTTCCCGGCGTTCTCGCTCGGTCCGATTCTCGAGCACTTGCTGCTCCGAGCAGGAGGAGCGGCATGACGCAGCGCAGCCAGGCTTCGACACAGCGTCGCCCAACCTTCGACCGCGTTCTCCTGATGCGGGCTGCATGGGGGTCGCTCGGCAAGCTGGACCCGCGCAAGCTCGTGCGCAACCCCGTGATGCTGATCACCGAGTGCGGCGCCGTCCTCACGTCCGTCCTGACCGTGGTCGGTGCGGCTCAAGGAAAGGCCGTCTCTTTTGGGCTTCAAGTGAGCCTATGGCTCTGGTTCACGGTTCTGTTCGCCGGCTTCGCCGAGGCCCTGGCGGAGGCTCAAGGGGCGGCGCGTGCCGAGTCACTCAGGCGGTCAAGAAGAGACCTTGCCGCGCGGCGTCGGCTCGCCGACGGACACATCGAGACCGTCTCCGCCGACGCGCTGCGCAAGGGGGACATCATTCTCGTGGCCGACGGGGAGACCATCCCGGGCGATGGGGAGATCGTTGCGGGAACGGCTCTTGTCGACGAATCCGCCATCACGGGGGAGTCGGCCCCCGTCGTCCGTGAGGCCGGCGGCGACCGCAGCGGAGTGACCGGAGGCTCCCGCGTCCTCTCCGGGCAACTCACGGTGAGGATCACCGCGGACCCGGGCGAGACGTTCCTCGATCACATGATCGCCATGGTCGAAGGCGCACGGCGTCAGATGACACCCAACGAGGTGGCTCTCCAGATTCTTCTGGTCGGCCTGACGGTCCTCTTCCTCGTCGTCGTTCTCTGCATTCCTGCGATGGCTCACTACATGGGCGTCGCGACGACCGTGCCGGTCCTCGTGTCGCTGCTTGTCTGCCTGATGCCAACCACGATCGGCGGTCTTCTCCCCGCGATCGGCATCGCCGGGATGGATCGTCTCGTGCAACGCAACGTCATCGCCCTGAGCGGTCGGGCTGTCGAGGCGGCGGGAGACGTCGACACGGTCGTGCTGGACAAGACAGGCACGATCACGCTTGGGAACCGGATGGCCACGGAGCTGCTTCCCGCTCCGGGCGTGACGAGGGAAGAACTGGTCGACGCCGCTCTGCTCTCCTCGCTCCCCGATGAGACTCCGGAAGGGCGCAGCATCGTTCTCCTGTGCAAGAGCGAACTCGGCATCAGGGGTCGGGACATCCGTGCCCCCGAACAAGCCGTCTTCATCCCTTTCTCCGCCACAACGAGGATGAGCGGCGTAGACGTCGGCTCGCGGCGGGTCCGTAAGGGCGCGATCGATGCGATGGAGGACCTGGTCCGCGGACTTGGCGGGTACTTCCCCGAGGCTGTGAAGGCGGTCGTCGAGTCGGTCGCCCGCAACGGCGACACCCCAATGGTTGTGGCTGACAACGCTCGCGTCCTCGGCGTCGTGCGCCTGAAGGACGTCCTGAAGCAAGGAATCAAGACCCGACTGGCCGAACTCCGCAAGATGGGAATTCGTTCGGTCATGATCACCGGCGACAACCCACTGACGGCGGCCTCGATTGCCGCCGAGGCCGGCCTTGACGACTTCATCGCAGAGGCCAAGCCCGACGCCAAGCTTGGGTTGATCCGCAAGTACCAGGGAGACGGGCATCTCGTCGCCATGATCGGCGACGGAACGAACGACGCCCCCGCCCTGGCGCAGGCAGACGTTGCGGTGGCGATGAACGCCGGGACCCAGGCGGCGCGCGAGGCAGCCAACATGATCGACCTGGACTCGAACCCCACGAAGCTGCTCGACATCGTCGAGGTAGGAAAGGAGATCCTGATCACGCGCGGGGCGCTGACCACCTTCAGTGTCGCGAACGACATGGCAAAGTACTTCGCGATCGTCCCAGCGATCTTTGCCGCGGCGTACCCCGAGCTCGGCGTGCTGAACATCATGCGTCTCACCACGCCGGAGAGTGCGGTCCTGGCCGCTGTTGTCTTCAACGCCCTGATCATCCCCGCGCTGATCCCGCTCGCGTTGCGCGGGGTCCACTTCCGAGCGCGTTCCGCGTCGGCGGTCTTGCGATGGAATCTTCTCGTCTATGGGGCGGGGGGGCTGCTGTTGCCGTTCCTCGGCATCAAGCTGCTCGACATGCTTCTCGCGGCGCTGCACCTCGTGTGAAGGAGGGGACATGAAAGAGGTACGAACGGCTCTCTCCGTGCTCCTGGTCTTCACCCTCCTGCTCGGTCTCGCCTACCCGCTTCTAGTGACCGGAGTCGGCCAGCTCGCATTCCCGCGACGGGCGAACGGGAGCCTCGTCGTCGTCGGGGATCGCGTGATCGGGTCGGCGCTCATCGGCCAGTCGTTCACGTCCGCCGGTTATTTCCATGGACGCCCGTCGTTCTCAAACTACGACGCCATGGCGTCGGGCGCGTCCAACCTAGGACCGACGAATCCGATCCACCTCCGGGGCGTTCGTGACAGAGTCGACGCCGTTCGCCGAGAGAACGAAGTTCCAGCCGGCGCTCCGATCCCCGCCGACTTGGTTCTCGCCTCCGCCAGCGGACTCGACCCGGAGATCAGTCTCGAGGGAGCCCTGTTGCAGGTCGGTCGGGTCGCGGCGGCGCGCGGCATCGACGCCGCCGTCGTACGGGAGCTGGTCGTGCGTAGATCCGTCGGCCCCTTTCTCGGAGGGTTTGGCGAGCGCCGCGTGAATGTGCTCTTGCTCAACCTTGCCTTGGACGGCGAACTCTGAAATGCTGTCGTCAGTGTGACTGTCGAGGCGAGGGAGATCATGGAACCAAGTTCTCGGGAGAGCGGCCGACCCGACCCTGACGCCCTGCTCCGCGAGGTGGAGCGAGCGGAGTCCGCTCGCGGAAAGCTGAAGGTCTTCCTCGGCTACTCGCCCGGAGTGGGCAAGACCTACTCCATGCTTACGGAAGCGCGGGTTCGCCGGCGACGGGGAGACGACGTCGTGGTCGGCGTGGTGGAGACGCACGGACGTTCCGAGACCGCGACCCTGCTGGAAGGCCTCGAGGTGCTTCCCCGCGCGGCCGGGAACTACAAAGGGATCGCCCTGAGCGAGCTGGACCTCGACGCGATCCTGGCCCGTAAGCCCGAGGTCGTCCTGGTCGACGAGCTCGCGCACACCAACGCCCCGTGGTGCCGCCACCCCAAGCGCTACCAGGATGTCGCCGAGATCCTGAAGGCGGGAATCGACATCTATTCGACGCTGAACGTCCAGCACCTGGAGAGCCAGAACGACGTCGTCGCACGCATCACCGGCGTGCGCATGAAAGAGACCGTTCCGGACTGGATCATCGACGAGGCCGAAGAGATCCAGCTCATCGACGTTCCTCTCGAAACGCTGTTCGAGCGGCTTCAGGAAGGAAAGGTGTACGTCCCCGAGGAGGCGCGGCGGGCGACGGAGGCCTTCTTCCAACGCGGCCACCTCGTCGCCTTGCGCGAAATCGCCCTCAACATCGTTGCGCGCAAGATGGATGCGGAGCTTCTGACCTACCGGCGCGCGCGGGCGGTCGACGTTCCGTGGCCGGCTGAGGAGAAGCTCATGGTGTGCCTCGCCGCGACCGCCAACGCACAGGAACTGGTCCGAAAAGCGTACCGTATGGCAAGGGCCCGCAACGCGGACTGGTTCGCTGTACACGTCTCCGTACCCGTGCTGGGACCGCAGTCGGCCTCCCGACAGGCGCATCTTGCAGAGGCCCTGAACCTCGCAGAGCGGTTCGGCGCGCGGACCGTCACGCTCTCGGGTCCCGACGTCGTTCCCGCGCTGCTCCAGTTTGCCCGGGAGAACAACGTAACCCAGATTCTGGTCGGAAGACCCCGTCGAACGGCGCTCTTCGGCGCACTCCGAGGCGACCTCGCCCGCCGGTTGCTGAGCAGTCAGAGCGAGTTCGATCTCGTCGTCGTGACCGCCGGTTTCGATCACGTCGGGTCACGACAGTCGACGGGCCGCCGCCCCGCGCCCCTGCGAGGCTACGTCACGGCGCTGTTCGTCCTGGCCGTGGCGACAGGTCTGAACCTTCTCGTCGAGCCGTACGCCAACCCCACCTCGCTCTATGCGATCTATCTCCTCTCGACGCTTATGATCGCCCTGTCCTTCGGACTGGGCCCATCCGTCTGGACCGCGATCCTAAGCTTCGTGGCGTTCGACTTCCTGTTTGTCGAACCGAAGTACGCGTTCGCAATCAAGCAGGCATCCGATCTTGTCGGCGCTTTGGTGTTCCTGATGACATCGATCGTTGTCGGCCAGCTCATTCAGGTCTCGAGGCGTCAGGCAGCCGCCTTGCGAGAGCGCGCCGAGCGGAGCTCCTTGCTTGAGGAAATGGCCAAGGAGCTGCTGACTGCCGGAGACGCGGCCTCGCCGGTAGGCGGTCGTGGAAGCGCGGCTCGCGAGAGCGCGTGGAACCACATTGCGGGGACGGTGATCCGGTACGCCGCGCAGGCCGCTCCGGCGCCCGCGGTCGTCCTCTTCGTGACGCCCCAAGGCAGGCTCGAACTGCAGGCTCGAACTGAGGAGAGTCTGGAGCTGACAAGAGAGGAGATGGCCGTCGCGGAGTGGGTTCTCAGCCATGGCGAGGAAGCGGGGGCGGGATCCGAAACGCTCCCGAGCACGTCCTACTACTTCGTCCCCATGACGTCGGCAGAGACGATCGTCGGGGTCATCGGCCTCCGAAAGAGCGCGGCGAGCCTGCTTCCTGAGCAGCGGAGGGTCCTGCGGTCGATCGCGAGCCTCGGCGCGCTTTCCGTAGCGCGCTGGCTACCCACGTCCTCGGAGGCGGCGGCTTGAACAGGCCATTCGTTGTGATCAGGCGTCCGCCCGGGTCGTTCCTCCGCGAGGCTCGTACGCAGAACCGCCGATCGACACACAGCTACGCTGCTGCTGTGGAGGCGAGCGGATTCGAACCGCCAACCTTCCGCGTGCAAGGCGGACGCTCTCCCGATTAGAGCTACGCCCCCAAGTGGGGTTTGGAACGTCATTATACCGGCACCGTCGCGTCCTTCCACGGCGTGGGGTCGGCGACGCCTCCTTCCGAGCGGTCCGCCTTTGAGCGCCTCCGGGTCAGTCGCTACCATGCAGAAGGCATGACGAGTCCTCTCGAACAGAAGCTCTCCGAACTCCCCGCCTCGCCGGGCGTCTACGTCATGAAGGACGTCGACGGCGGCGTCCTCTACGTCGGAAAGGCCGCGGCGCTGCGAAGCCGTGTTCGTTCCTACTTCCAGTCGCCCGAGGGCCTGGCGCCGCGGACAAGAGCCCTGGTTGCGGAGATCGCCGACTTCGAGGTCATCCGAACGAAGACGGAGGCCGAGGCGTTCCTCCTCGAGGACACGCTGATCAAACGGCATCAACCCCGGTTCAACGTCCGTCTGCGCGACGACAAGCGCTACCCGTACCTGCGCATCACCGACGAGCCGTTCCCGCGGATCCTCGTCGTCCGTCGGCGCCAGGGGCCCGGGCGCCACTTCGGTCCGTACACGAACGTCAAGGCGATGCGATCGACGCTCCGGCTCGCACAGCGGCTCTTCCCGACTCGCACGTGCAACCTCAGCCTGCCGCTCGCGACGCCCCGCCGGCCCTGCTTGAACTACCACATCGGCCGCTGCCTCGGACCCTGCGCGGAGTTGGTGACGCGCGAGGAGTACGTGCGCGCCGTGGACGGAGCGGCCCTCGTCTTCGAGGGACGAATCGCCGGCTTGGTCGGGCGACTCGAGAAGGAGATGGAGGAGGCCGCGGGTCGACAGGAGTACGAGAAGGCGGCCGGGATTCGCGACCGAATCGGCGCGCTGTCGCGAAGCCTGGAGCAGCAGTCCGTGGCGTTCGCCGACGCGGAGGATCGCGACGCCCTCGGCCTGGCCATGGAAGGCGACCGAGCGACCGTCCAGGTCTTTCTCGTTCGCTCCGGCAGGCTGGCAGGGCGCGAGACGTACCACCTCCGCGCCCCCGCCGACCCGTCCGCGTCCGACGTCGTCGGCTCGTTCCTGACGCAGTACTACGCCAACGCGTCGTCGGTGCCGGCTGAGATTCTCCTTCCCGCCGACGTCGCCGACGCCGACGAGGCCGCCGCGTGGCTGTCGTCGCTGCGCGGCTCCCGCGTTCGTCTCGTCGTCCCGAAGAGGGGCGAGAAGCGGCGCCTCGTCGCCCTCGCCGACGACAACGCACGCTTCGCCCTCAAGGGAAGCGAGAAAGAGGACGCCGTCAGGGCCGACGCCACGGCGGCCTTGGTCGAACTGGCCGACGCGCTTTCTCTCTCCGGGTTCCCGCAGCGAATCGAGGCGTTCGACATCTCGAACACCCAGGGCGGCGAGGCGACCGGGTCGATGGTGGTGTTCGAGGACGGCCGCCCCCGGCGCGACGCGTACCGGAAGTTCAAGGTCCACATCTCCGGGAAGCCCGACGACTACGCGATGATGGCCGAGGTCCTGCGTCGGCGATTCCGCCGCGGGCTCGCGGAGATGAGCGACCCGACGATCTCGCGCGGCAAGTTCGCCGAGTTCCCCGACCTTCTCCTCATCGACGGCGGGAAGGGACAACTGAACGTCGGGGTCGCCATCCTGGAGGAATTGAACATCGAGGGCCTCGACGTCATCGGCCTCGCCAAGCGGCTCGAAGAGGTCTATCGGCCGGGAGAGAAAGACCCCGTCGTGCTTCCGCCGGAGAGCGCGGCGCTTCTCCTGCTCCGCCGCGTGCGCGACGAGGCGCACCGCTTCGCCGTGGCGTACCACCGACGGCTCCGCACGTCGAGGAGTCTCGCCTCCGTTCTCGACGAGATTCCGGGGGTCGGCCCGAAGAGGAAGGCGGCTCTGATCCAGCACTACGGCTCCGTCGACCGGATCCTCGCGTCGTCGGCCGACGAGGTCGCCGCGGCCGCAGGGGTGTCGAAGGCCTTGGCCGAGCGAATCCTCTCCCGCTTGAGCGGCCGCACCGACTCGCCCTCGCGCGTGCAGCGTTCCTAGAAGCCGCCGTATACTCCGCTCCTCGCGTTTCCCGAAGGAGGAGGAGCATGCAGCCCATGGAGCTCTTGCAGGAGCTGTCCGACGCGTTCGGCGTCTCCGGGTTTGAGGACGAGGTGCGGGAGGTCCTGCGCGTTCGCGTCGCGCCGTTCGTAGACGAGGTTTCGGTCGATACCCTCGGAAACCTGATCGCCCTTCGCCACGGCAAGGACAAGCGCGTCCTGATGCTCGACGCGCACATGGATGAGGTTGGGTTCCTCGTCAAGTGGATCGACGACAAGGGGTACGTCCGGTTTGCCCCCATCGGCGGGTGGGACGAGCGTATTGTTCCCGGACATCGCGTCGTTCTCGTGACGCGAAACGGCGAGAAGCGGTTCGGAGTCATCGGCTGCGCGCCGCCGCACATCCTCTCAGAGGAAGAACGGCACAAGCCCATTCCGCTGGAGAAGATGTTCGTCGACTTCGGCGCGACGTCGCGCCAAGAGGCGATCGACCGTGGTATCCAGATCGGCGACCCATTCACGATCCACTACCCGTTCGGCCCGCTGTGTGAGGGGTACGTAACGGGGAAGGCGCTCGACGACCGCGCCGGGTGCGCCGTGCTCGTGGAGACGGCTCGGCGCCTCGCGGACAAGAAGCCGTCCATGACGCTCGCGTTCGCGTTCGTGTTCGGGGAGGAAGTCGGGCTTCGCGGAGCGAAGACGGCCGCGTTCCACCTGGATCCGTCGATCGCCCTGGCGGTCGAAGGGACCATCGGCGCGGACATGCCCGGCGTCCCCGAAGAGAGCCAACCGACGCGCCTCGGCCGCGGTCCGGCGATCAGCGTCGCCGACCGATCGATCATCGTGTCCCCGAAGGTTGTGCGCGCTCTCGAACGGGTGGCGGACGCCGAGGCGATCCCGTACCAGTACAAGCTGCCGACCTACGGAGGCACGGACGCCGGCTCGATCCACCTGTCGCGCGGAGGCGTCCTGACGGGCATCGTCTCCGTCCCGTGCCGCTTCATCCACTCCCCGGTTTCGACACTCCGCCTGAACGACTTCGAGAACACCATCCGTCTCGTGACGTCGTTCGTACGCACGCTGCCGGGAGACCTTCTCTAGCAGAGAAAGAGATGCGGGGCGCCGGCCTCTCGCCGACGCCCCGCTTCATCTCGCAGAAGGCATCCAGAGTCTACGTCGCCGCGCCCACCTTTCGCGCGGCGATGGTCTCCGACACGACGTCGGCCAGTCGGCGAATCCCTTCGTCGATCTCGGCCGGCGTGCACAGAGAGAACGAGAGTCGCATCGTGTTCTTCCCGTCTCCGTCGACGTAGGCCGCCGATCCGGGGACGTAGGCGACGCGGTGCTCGATGGCTCGGCCGAGCATCTCCTCGGCGTCGACGCCCTCGGGCAGCCAGACCCAGATGAAGAGCCCGCCGTCCGGGTTCGTCCAGCGAAGGCCTTCCTCGTCCGGCATGTGCCTCTCCAACGCGCGGATCATGGCTTCCTTCTTCTCGCGGTAGATCGGCCGGATCTCCTCCAAGTGCCGGTCGAGTCCGTACTCCTTCATGTAGCGCGCGGCCAGCATTTGGGTGAACTTCGACGTGCACAGGTCGGTCGGCTGCTTGACCCGCACCAACGCGTCCATGAGGTCGCCGCGGGCGGCCATCACGGCGAGGCGGAGGCCGGCCGACATGATCTTCGAGAAGGTCACGAGCAGGATCGTCCGTCCTTCGCGATCCATGCTGAAGATCGACGGGATCGGCTTTCCTGCGAACCGCAGGTGGCCGTACGGGTCGTCTTCGAAGACGAGCAGGTCCTCTCGCTGCGCGACGGCGAGGAGCGCCTTGCGCTTGGCGAGGGACATCGTGATTCCGGTTGGGTTCTGGAAATCGGGGATGACGTAGATCCCCTTCTGCTTCTTCCCCGCGGCGCGTGCCAGAGCGATCTTCTCTTCAAGGGCGTCGATGTCCATCCCGTCCTCTTCCAGCGGGACGCCGACCTTGTCCGCTTGGAAGAGGGAGAACGCCTGCACCGCGCCAAGATACGTCGGCAGGTCGCAGAACACGACGTCTCCGGGGTCGAAGAACGCCTTGCAGAGAAGGTCCAACCCCTGTTGAGACGCCGACGTCACCAAGAGCTCGTCCATGGTTACGTCGATCCCCTGCGGCCGCAGCCACTCGACCATCGCCCGGCGCAGGGTCCGGCTTCCTTCTGTCGTTCCGTACTGCAGGACGTTTCGGTAATCGTTTCGCAAGAGATCCGCCGCGATCACCGCGAGCTCCTCGTGCGGGAAGCTCTCCGGCGCGGGAAGACCGCCGCCGAACGAGATGATGTCCGGCTGTTCGGTCAGTTTGAGAAGCTCGCGGATTGCGGATCGTCTGGCGCCTGCGGCACGACTCGAGAAGTGTTGTTTCATCGAACGCTCCTTGGTCACGCTTTCGGTCTGAGACGGTGAGATTCTACGGGACGCCCGGAAGCGCTGTCAAAGTAGAACCGAGCGGAGAAGCGGCAGAAGCCCGGCGGCAATTGAAGTTCCGAGCGCGGCGCCGGCCAACACGTCGAAGAGGAAGTGCTCGCGGACGCAGACTCGAGAGAGGGCGATCGTCGCGGCGGCGGCGTAGACGAGGGCCTGAACGCCGGGGAATGGGTAACAGGACGAGACAATCCAAGCGATCCCAAACGACGTCGTCGCGTGTCCCGACGGGAAGGAGTACGTGTCGAGCATCCTTGCCCGTAGGCCGTCGGCGATGAGGTCGGGGCGCTCACGCGCACAGACAAGCTTCAGAAGCCGCAGCACAGCAATGTTGGTGACCGTGATGCAGAACGCGAGGAACACGTTCCAGCGGTCGACAGTCTGCCCGAAGAGAAGTAGCCCGAGGGCCAGCGCGCCCCACAGATACCCGTCGCCGAGGTACGTCGCCGCGCGGAAGAAGCGCGGAACCCGTTGGAACAAGCGGACGCCGCTGATCGCCTCCATCGCGCGGACGTCCCACGCGTGCGCCCTGTCGCCCAGGATCTCGAGACGATCGACAACCCGATTCCAGGTGGTCACGCCTCGTCCTTCCTGCGGAGCGCGGGGAACAGAATGACGTCGCGAATCGAGGCGGCGTTCAGAAGAAGCATGGCGAGACGGTCAAGGCCGACGCCCATCCCCCCCGTCGGCGGCATCCCGTGCTCTAGGGCAAACAGGAAGTCCTCGTCGATCCGCTGAGCTTCCTCGTCGCCGCCCGCCCGCAGCCGCTCCTGGTCCAGAAACCGGACCCGCTGGTCCACCGGATCGTTCAGCTCCGAGAACGCGTTCGCGATCTCCATATTCATCACAAACAGCTCGAACCGCTCCGCGAGGTGCGGCGCATCGGCGCGGCGCTTGGCGAGAGGCGAGATCTCGACGGGATAGTCGGTCACGAAGGTCGGCTGGATGAGCGTCGGCTCGACGAACCGGTCGAACAGGTGCTCGATGAGCTTCGGACGGGACAGGTTTGGAACGCCGATCCCTTTTTCCTTCGCCGCCGCGACGATCTCCGGCGCGGTCAACGTCCCGAGCTCGAGACCCGAGGTCTCGGCAATCGCGTCGAGCATCGCAACGCGGCGCCAGGGAGGCGAGAAGTCGAGGCGCGTCCCCTGGTAGTCGACGACCAGCGACCCGACGGCCGCCTGGAAGACGGCGCCCACCAGCGACTCGGCCAGCCGCATCATCCCCTCGTAGTCGGTGTACGCCTGGTACAGCTCCAACATCGTGAACTCGGGGTTGTGCTTGGTCGATACGCCTTCGTTGCGGAAGCACTTACCGATCTCGAACACCCGGTCGATCCCGCCGATCAAGGTCCGCTTGAGGTACAGCTCGAGCGCAATGCGAAGGTAGAGGTCCAAGTCCAGCGCGTTGTGGTGCGTGATGAACGGCCGCGCCGTGGTGCCGCCGGGAATCGGGTGCAAGGCCGGCGTCTCGACCTCGAGGAACCCGAGCGCCGTCAACTCGGAGCGCACGGTCTCCATCATCCTCGCGCGACGAACGAACCGTTCGCGGGTTTCGTCGTTCGACAGAAGATCGAGCGAGCGGTGGCGGTAGCGGAGCTCGACGTCCTTCAGGCCGTGCCATTTCTCGGGCAACGGGCGGATCGCCTTGGCCAAGAACGTCCACGATTCCGCTGCCACGGTCAGTTCGCCGCGCTTCGTTCGGAAGACCTCGCCCGCAACGTGGAGGAAGTCGCCGACATCGGAGTCGCAGATCCTCTGGTAGGCTTCGCCACCGAGCCGATCGGCGGCGGCGTGGACTTGGATCTTCCCGGATCCGTCCCGCAGATCGAGGAACGTCGCCTTTCCCATCTGGCGACGAGCCATGAGTCGGCCGGCCACCGCGACCCGAGCGCCGCTGTGCTCTTCGGCAGCGAGACCTCCGTAACGACGCAACACCCCGTCGATCCGCTCGGACGCTGGGACCCGCGCCGGAAACGGGTCAACGCCCTGTGCTCTCAGCGCCTCGACCTTCTCGAGGCGCGCGTGGACCAAGGGATCGGACATGGTCTCTCCGTCCGCCTACTTGTTGATCGCGATCACGCGGAAGCGTGAAGTGCCCCACGGGAACTCGGCCTTCACCTGATCCCCTTCGCGCTTCCCGAGCAGGAGTCGCCCGACGGGGGACGCGACGGAGATCTTCCCGGCGTCGAGGTCGACCTCGGCGGGGCTGACGAGGGTGAACGTGCCGCTTTCCTTCAGGGTGAGGTCTTGGAGAAGGAAGCGCGATCCAATCCCGATGACGTCCTTGGAGATGGCCTCGTCGGGGAGGACTTCGGCGACCTCGAGGATCGACTGCAGACGCCGCACCTCGCGCTCGTAGTACTCCTGCTGGCTCTGCAGGTACATGTACTCCTTGTTCTCGCGGAGGTCGCCGCCGTTCAGCTTCGAGGTCTTCAGCTTCTCCGGGATCTCCTCGTAGAGGGTCTTCTCGACCTTCTCGAGCTCCTGTCGCATGAGCTCGTACCCTTCCTTCGTGAGGTAGATCGTCTCCTGGTTCATCGGCGTTCCTCCCTATCGTCCGATCGCGCGGTTTGCTCCTTCGATCAAGAGCCGTGCGATCTCGTCCACGGTTGCTTCACGGCAGGCGGGGCTCGGTCGTACGAGGATGTCCGCGCTCGGCAGCCGCTCCGTGTTCGCGCGGAATGCCTCGCGAATCCGTCGCTTGGCGCGGTTCCTCTCCACCGCCGTCCCATACTTGCGCGAGATGACGATGCCCAGACGAGGACCCTCGGCCCTCGGAAGGACGTGGAGAGCAAAACACGCCCCGGACCACGTTGCGCCCTTTCGGAAGACCCGGAGGAAGTCCGTGCGTTTCTTGAGACGCATCGTGACCGGGAAGCGGCTTCCGCTCCCGTCAAGCATGTCGGTACTATAGTGTGAAGCCCGCTGGGTTTCAAGGTTAGCGGCATCGTCGCTGGAGCCGGGAGCGTACGCCGCAGCCCGACGGGTCCCGGCGCGGTACTCCGCCAAGCGCCGACCCGGTACACTCTCGACGATTCGAATGGACGAAGAGCACGTCTACACCGTATCCGAGCTGAACCGGACCGCCCGGGACATTGTCGAGGGCGGCCTGGGAGGGGTTTGGGTGAAGGGAGAGGTCTCCGAGATCTCGCACGCCAGCTCGGGCCACATGTACTTCACGCTGAAGGATGCAGCCGCCGAGGTGAGCGCCGTCCGCTTTCGAAGCCGGTCGCCGATCCTCTCCGCGATTGAGCCCGGGTCGGTGGTCCTCGCATTCGGCAAGGTCACGATCTACGAGCCGCGAGGCAGGTACCAGTTTGTCGCCACCCTCGTACAGCCGGTGGGAGCCGGCGTCCTTCAAGCCGCGTTCGAGCGGCTCAAGCAGAAGCTCCACGCCGAGGGCTTGTTCGATCCCGAGCACAAGAAACCGATTCCCGCCTACCCGACCCGAATCGGCGTCGTAACGTCGCCGACCGGGGCGGCTCTCCACGACATCGTGTCGGTGCTGTCACGGCGCTGGCCGATCGCCGAGCTTCTTCTCTTCCCGTCCTCGGTGCAGGGAGACACGGCGTCCGAGGAGCTCGTCGCCGCCCTGGATCGAGCCATCCGGTTCTCGCAAAGCGAAGCGCCTCTCGACCTCATTCTGATCGGGCGAGGAGGAGGAGCCTCCGAGGACCTCGCGCCGTTCAACGACGAGCGTCTGGCCCGCGCCGTGTACGCGTCTCCGATTCCCGTCGTGTCGGCGGTGGGCCACGAGATCGACTTCACCATCACGGACTTCGTCGCCGATCTTCGCGCCGCGACCCCCACAGCGGCCGCCGAACTCGTAACACCGCACGCCGCCGATGTTGCAGGGCGAGTGACAGAGTGCGCCGATCGAGCAAGCCGGGGGCTGCGCGGTCGATTGGAGGAGAACGAGATGCTGCTCAAGGCGAGCCTTCGGCGCCCGCTGTTCCGGACCCCGAGCCGCCTTCTCGAGACAGCCGAGCAGCGTCTCGACGTGCAGGCAGCAACGCTCGCCCGCGCTCCCCGGCGAGCCCTCGAGCGGCCGCGCGAGCGACTGGCGCGGCTGGATGCGATCCTTCGGCTGTCGAGCCCGACGCGCCCGTTGGAGCGTGGGTTCTCCATCACGTACGTCGACGGGGCGTCGCGTCCGCTTCGCGATGCGCGTTCGGTCGTCCCCGGGACGCACATCATGACCCGGGTTGCCAAGGGCCGGTTGATGTCGTCCGTCGAGGAGGTGCACGAGGAGTGAAGATCGAAGAAACGCTGGAGAAACTCGAAAAGATCACCTCCGCGCTCGAGCGCGAGGACATCCCCCTCGACGAGGCGATCGCCTTGTTCGAGCAGGGACTCGAGCTGGCGGCCTCTGCGAAGAAGGCCCTCGACGAGGCTCGGCTCAAGATCTCGCAGGTTGTCGAGAAGGCGAAAGGCGTACTCGACCTCGAGCCTTTTGACGTTTCGTAGCGCTCTCCTATAATCCCAACCATGACCGAGACGGTGGCTCGCCACGACGTGGTCATTGTGGGCGCCGGCCCGGCGGGGATGACGGCGGCGGTGTACGCGGGGCGCGCCCTCCGCTCGACGGTCGTCATCGAGAAGGGAATCCCGGGCGGACAACTCAACGAAACCGATCGCATCGAGAACTGGCCTGGGCTTGCTGAGCCCGCCTCGGCTCCGGAGCTCATGGCCGCGCTCCGGAGCCAAGTCGAGCGTCTGGGCGCGGAGATCGTAGAGGACGAGGTGCTGCGCATCGAGCCCGGTCGACAAGTCCACCGAGTCGTGACGCCGCGCCGCGCCATCGAGGCGAAGGTGGTCATCCTCGCCCCAGGATCGCGGCCGAGGGACCTCTCCGCCGAGGGCGCCGCGCGCCTCAAAGGCCGGGGCGTGTCCTACTGCGCGACGTGCGACGGGTTCTTCTTTCAGGGCAAGCGGGTGGTCGTGGTGGGAGCCGGAGACTCGGGGCTGATGGAGGCGCTCTTTCTCACGCGGTATGCAGACTCCGTGGCCGTCGTCGTCCGACACCCGAAGGAGGACCCGCGAGCGATCAGGGCTTCCGGCGTGCTGCGGCAGCGGGCCGCGGCGCACCCAAAGATCCGCTTCCTGTGGAACCGGGAGGTTGCAGAGGTGGTGGGCGAGCAAGGCGTGACGGCGATCCGTCTCCGACGTCTCGACACCCGAGACATCGAAGAGGTTCCTGCTGACGGGATCTTCGTCAACGTAGGCCACATGCCGCAGACGGACTTCCTTCGGGGAAGCATTCCGCTCGACTCGGACGGGTACATCGTCACCGACTCCCGTCTACGCACGTCGGTTACCGGGATCTTCGCCGCGGGAGACGCGCGAATCGACGCACATCGCTACGCCCAGGCCGTCATCGCGGCCGGGGAGGGGGCGACGGCCGCCCTCGAAGCGGAGTTGTACCTCGCCGAGTAGCCCGGCCGGGCGCCGGAGCGCAACAGGCCCACAGCAGGGAGGGAGGATGAGGTCGATGTACCCAACGGTGTCCAAGCTGTTCGAGGACGCGGTGGAGGCCCACAAGGATCGAATTGCACTCTGCATGCCGATCCCCAAGGAAAGGAAGAGCGGACGAGGAGTTCAGCTCGTCCTGAACGAGATCTCCTACAGTCGTCTCGGGGAGATGGTCGGCCGCCTGGCGCGAGCCCTGTCCGAGTTGGGCGTCGGCGCGGGCGATCGCGTCGCGATGATCTCCAAGCCGCGCGCGGCGTGGGCGACGAGCTTCTTCGCGATCCTCCACGCCGGCGCGACGGTCGTTCCCTTGGATCCGGAGCTCCAGAAGGGCGAGATCGAGCGGATCCTGATCGAGGCGGGGGTCAAGGGTATCCTCTGCTCGGGAAGCAAGGTGGATGACGTCGCGGAGCTGCAGCGCGGAGCCCTCAAGGGAACGTTCGTCATCTCGATGGACCGCCCGAAGCAGGACGAGGTCCTCTTCCTCGACGCTCTCCTTCTGGGAAAGGCGCCGCTGCCCCGGGTGGAGGTCGATTCGTCCAGCCTCGCGATCCTGATGTACACCTCCGGGACGACGGGAAACGCAAAGGGCGCGATGCTGACGCACTCCAACATCTCGGCCAACGCGCTCGCCGCGTTGAAGGTCGTCGATCTCGGCCCCACCGACCGCTTCCTGTCGATCGTTCCGTGGAACCACATCTACGGGCTCACGATCACCCTCGTGACGGCTCTGTTCGCCGGCGCGACGACCACGTACACGCCCGTCGACCGGAACCTCGCCGAGGTGATGAAGAAGGCGCGTCCGACGATCATCCTCGGAGTTCCGAAGCTCTACAACGTCCTCTACGGACGAGTTCGCGAGTCGATCGAGAAGAGCGCCCTCAAGCGGGCGATCGACCGCTCGTCTCCGACTCTCATGGGGACGCTGGTTCGAAACAAGCTGTTCGGAAAACAGTTCCGGTTCTTCACCTCGGGCGGCGCCCCCCTCAACCCCACCGCAGCCGCCGGCTTCCGCCGCATGGGCCTCGGCACCATGGAGGGGTACGGCCTGACCGAGACGTCGCCGCTGCTCAGCATGGCCGAAGCGTTTCCGCCGGAGCCCGGCATGACGGCCATTGAGGGCGTGGAGCTGCGCATCGACCGCCCAGACGAGAACGGCGTGGGAGAGATCCTCGCTCGCGGGCCCAACGTCATGCAGGGGTACTACAAGAATCCCCAAGCGACGGCGGAAGTGCTTGAACCCAGCGGAGGGTTCCACACGGGAGACCTCGGAACCTACGAGCATGGACGCCTTCTGATCTGCGGCCGGGCGAAGAACGTCATCGTCCTGGAGACGGGGAAGAACGTCTACCC
>Ga0105102_10000092_pt1 | contig 21645 bp, 31 predicted proteins | sample PPLLaktember2015_FD_87032 | JGI IMG/M metagenome (GOLD analysis project Ga0105102, IMG submission 87032) | Freshwater sediment microbial communities from Prairie Pothole Lake near Jamestown, North Dakota, USA - PPLs Lake P7 Core (6) Depth... | ecosystem: Environmental > Aquatic > Freshwater >...
ATACAGAGAACAATGAAATGTTTCTTCTTACGTACACCGTTGGCATACTCACTAGCATTGCCGACGCAATTGCGTACGGCTTGACCCCATGCTGACAATTGATGTGTGTCATGAGGCTGGAAGAATGACCAGCGCTCATCACCCACCTCAACCTTGACAGGCGTAGGAAATAGATCCTGGGGTAATCCAACGTTAGGATGGTTGATCTTCCATGCTTCTGCTTGTACATAATCATGGAACTCAGTAAGACGCCAACGCTTTGGTACTTCTAGAGAACCATGGTTTATTAATACATCATCAAGCATTGACAGTGTGTCATTCCATGGCGTGAAATAAAACGTCAGTTTGCCAGTATCTGTTGATGTGTAATACGACAGGCTGCTGGAATGAGTATTGATTTGATCTTCATAATGCTTCTTAAGGATATGGAAGAACGTAGCTGGTTGCATATGATTATGTAACCATAGACGTGTCTTGTCAAAAACATGACGATCAAGGCGAATGCCAATTAGATATTCAATATGTGTTTGATAAAAATCAACCGGGCAATCTGGCCAAATCGTATTGATGTAATCAATAGATTCAACTAGCTTTTCAATGCGATTCCAAGGTTGAGTTACCTTGCAGAATAGATTGTTGTTTGGATTATTAAACATTGCAATGGCTTTGTCGCATTGAGATTGAATCCACTTGCGAAAGAATGGTTTGCCGATGACATGCATGATGCGATCAGCAATGCAATAAGCCTGAGCGTGATAATTATTATTGCTTTTGTATGCATCAGCTAGTGCATAGAACAAATCTGCAGATGGAACTGCATCACGCTTAGCTTGTTCTGGATCCTCAAATGTATTCCAATAACGTGAACGATCTTTGATGCTCAGGATTGCAGCCCAGTTGTTAGTAGTAATACGATCAAAGAATCCACGTGCATCATCCCACTTGGGGATGGTTTCACTGAGTGTGGATTCAAATGCTGATATGCTTGCCTTAATTTGTCCACCCTTGCCGTATGAAATATAGGCAGGGTTCCACCAACGGGCAGTCCTGCCGTTAGCAATATCTTGCTTGGTTACTTTTTGGCGTACAACGCAAAACTCACTGCGTCCGTACTTAACATATTCAACGGTTACCTTACTGTTGTTATCAATTAAAGTATGCGGAACTGTCTTGCGTACTGACTCAAGATTCTTGTAGGCATAAGCATAGCCATATACGTAATCATCTTCTTGTCCCTTGGGCGGGAGCCATGCTGCATGCCATATCTTCTCATAGTGATAGATGATGGCATAAGTAATGGTGCGTGCTGTTGCAGTAGCAACATCTACCACCTTGGTAAATCGAGTGTGGCGATGTTCTACACCCCTGGTGTTGAGATCAGTTACTACTTCTTCAAACTTTGTTGGTGTAACAACATCAGCAGGAATCAGATCAAAGACTGCGCCAAGTGGAAACTTGGGCTTAGCTTTGGTTGATGTAGGGTTTTGTTCACGTTGGAGTTGCTTGAGCTTGGGATCGTAAGCTAAGAGTTCTGTTTGAAGGTTCGAGGGTAATTGAAACTGCATGATGAGTTCGGAGTAGGTTCTGAGTAAGTGGACAGTTTAACGTCATGTCCAGGACGTGAGATCATTACGATTCAACTGTTAACAATTGAATGTTGTAATGCTTGATCCAGTCAACAAGCTTTGCTGTTGCATCTGGAGATTCAAGGCCAATGCATCCACTGGTACCTGACTCTCCGTTTGTTCTGCCCCAGCTTGGGTCTTGGTGAAAACCAAGAGCAGATCGTTGGGTATTAAACAATGGGGTGATGGGCACCCAGTAGCCCTTGCCAAGTTCTGGATCAGAGAACGGAGCACGGGCTATGCCGTAACGATCAATGGAGTAGTTACCTACAGGCAGTGGAGATTTGTTGCCAGCAATATTGCGGTCAGCTAGTTGCTTAAATGAACGACCGCTTAATGCAGGCAAAGTATCAAGAACCTTGCCATCAGATACCAACTGTAAATTCCAGATTGGATCCTTGGTGTTCTTTACAATCTCCTTACTGCGAGTAAGTATAAGTTTTGCTGATGGCCTGCTGTTTTGCCAGGGCAGCTTAATGCCTGGCTTGAGTTGAATTGACGGACGAGCAGAGCCTGGTTCTGGTGTAGCACCAGGAGTAGGTGTTGCATCCAATGGCAGGACACCGTCTGGTACGGCGCGTGCCATATCACCAGGGCCCTGCTCTAATGGTTGTTCATACATCAAAGAACGCAAGTGCTGTTCTTGTTCGCCGTGATGTGCAATAAGAGTATTGACAGAGTGGACAGCAATAGCTGATCCACTACCGACAACGGCTGAGATGATTCCAATCATGAAAGGTTTCATGGGTTACATGTTACCTGGGCCTGTGGCGCCAGGAGGTGGGTAGTAAGGCTGTGGTGCGTCGTAGTTGCCAGGACCTATGGCAGGCGCTGGCGGTACGTACGCGGGCTGCTGCGGCTGTGGAGGTTGCTGTGGTGCAGCAACTGGTGCAGCAGGTACAGGCTGTGGTTTTGATTCAGGTTGTTGCTTAGGTGTAGGTTGCGTTTTAGTAGTTACTTCCTGTTTGGATTCCCATTCTTGCTTGGACTTTTCCTCTGGCGATGGGTCCATCTTGCCAGGAGGATCAGCTTGTTCATTGGGGATTAAACCACCAATGATGATTTGCATGGTGGCTACACCAGCACAAGCAATGATGAAACCAAAGATAGCTGCAACGCCAAGGATAAGTTTCCTAGTCATCGGCAGAGGTAATCGCTACGCATCCAGCCAACTAGACCATTGTGTTCTACGTTGTACCAACGCATACCGTCACTACCCCATACCCAACTGAGTGCACGGATGTATGCACTGTTTGGGATAGAGGCAATGACGTAGTTGTTCTTGGATGGACCGTTGCGTAGGTTGACAGATGAACCTGGGTCTTTGGTACAGGTTATTGCCCATTGTGCACTGGCAGGCAGTGCAAAGAATAGGTTGATTGCAGCAACTGCAAGAATTGTTTTCATTGGTAAGTACATACAGTGAATGGACAGTTTAACGTCATGTCCAGGACCTATCGTGTTACTTAGTAAACCCAGTGGCGAGATAGATTCTGCCTTTGGGACCACGTAACACTATGTACCATCGTTTGAATTCGATTGAGAAACCAATCATTAGTCGTTCTCTATTGGGAGTAACTCCCAGTCAGGGTTGAGCAGAGCAAGATAATCGCAGAAGCCATCTTCGTCAAGAGGGATTTGTTCTCCCTCATCCAGTTCGAAGCTAGTTCTGCATAGTGCCGGAGCGTATTCATCAGGGTCGAGGTGAGTTGACTTGCGAATGAGCCGCATGTCATCAACCACTGCTGTAACCGTGACATCGTTTCCGTCAATGAATGTGTCTTCAATAGCTAGGACATGCATGGGTTACACCTTTGTGAGTTGTTTGGCTTGGGCAAACTGACCTTGAGGTCCATACTTCTGGACGAGATCAGGGAATGCATCAAGTAAACGCTGCCGATTCGTTGGATCAGCAAAGCGCAATGCTTGTGCAATAGATGAGACGAATGATCCGCCATAGCTGTCCATGCGGGCAATCATGGCATGTAGCTCAGTGCTTGTCATGAGATTGTGTTGAATTGGAATGGATGAGTTTAAGGACATCCCAGGTCCCTGGATCAGAACAAACGTATGTTGCGTTTACTCAAGCCTGTGCCAGGCAATGAGATAGATCCACGTACACCAGATTCTCTGGCGTTAAGTGTTACCTGGAACGGACCAAGTTGAATTGATTTAGTAAATGATTTAATACCATGCTCAGTTAAGTTAAACCCAGCGATGGTCTTATCAAAATTGATGGGTGATTTATCAGTCATCAAGAGTTTCCAGTGCGTGGATAATAGTTTTCATCGCGGTGTGCCAAGGACCACCATTTGGTTCCACTGGAATTTGTTTAACAGCTTCCAATGCTTGTTGTTTCAAGCTAAGAGGTTTAGGACGGCGGGCGGCGCGAAGATTTACAAGACATGCGCCAGATGGCCCATGCCATTGGTGTGCTACAAGCCACTCGCAACAAGCCTCTAGCTCTTGATCAGCACCCCATTGGGCGGCGCTGTCAATAAGATAGTCGTACACACTGGTACTTGGCGCCTCATCAAGCCACTTGTTGCGTAGATCTTGCGGCGGAATGATGGGATGTTGTTGGTTAGTCATCGTAAGAATCCTCATGGCAAAGAATGAATTTCAATTCGAAATACTCGGTGTCGCTATCTACCTTGGGATGGTACTTAGCTTCAAAGCCACCAGAGCCAACTACTTTCTCGTTAATGGATTCACGTAACAAGTGACGTGCCATTGCCTTGAGTCGTGCCAGTGTTGGCACTGAGTGGACATTGTTATCTGTTGCTCGCCATTGCCAGTCGAGTGCTGTCATAGCAATCAACACTTTCTCGAAGTTGAATTTCTCAATGATCTCTTCGATCATTGCGTTGCGGTCGTCAATCATTTCAGGTTGTCAGGTAGTAGTGCTTGGGTGTCTTCATCATCCATATTTGTCATGATGAACTTTTGTCCATCGGGGGCAACAAAGCCCCCGATAAAACCAATACCATGTTTGTCAGCTGATTCTTTCATCTTGGCTACAAGCTGCATAGCTTGGAGTCGTTGAAGATCAATTGAGTCTGGGATGCGGAGGCTGTCAGACATTTGAGTTGGTACGTAGGTGAGTTGAGTGTGGTCACGGCAAGTCTACCAGGGCAGTCAAGCCGTAACCAATGGTCTTAATGTTTCCTTAACCTTGCGGTAGGGCTGTTAGCTATGCAATTCCTGGTGCTGACGCCAGGCATCTGCAAGCACCTCTTTGGATGACAGCGGTGGTTCACTGCCATAACCAAGTTCGTCATCTGATGGTTCATAGTCCAGTTCATTCTCAAGCATGGGAATGATCTCGTCTTCTAGTAGATCAAGCATGGATGGAGTGAGGTGTTGATCCATCATGTGACGCTTGCTCTCACGTTGAGAGATAGCTTTCAGTTCTTCGAGGATGTTAGCAAGCTTGGAGTATTCGTTAAGGTTGGTGCGATGAGTAGTCATGAGTTGATTGGTGAGTGAATGTTGGTAGGTAGAGGGAATATCTTCTATTGATCAAAGAAGATTTCCTGGTGCTCTCCCCTGCGGGGGTCTGGGGGTAGGCCAGTAGTTATCTGGCAATACCCTAGTGTTATCTATGTCAATATAACGCTAGTGTTATGTGACGTAGGTTAGGTCAAGCCGAGAATCCTAAGCCAGGAATCTGGGTGGTCTGGTTCGACTTCATCTCCTGCTGGGGTAGGGCAGTAGCTGTCGAACGTCCAGTCCTGGATGTCTTCGTTGGTTGGGATGTCGTACCATCCTTCGAGGTCCTCCTTGTCCTGGGCTGAGTAGTTGCCACCGGCTGGGATCCAGTAGCAACGCAGGACTCCACGCTTGTTTCTGTAGACGTTACCAGTACAGGCGATGGCGCCTTTGGGTGCGTCCTGGAAGTCTGTCTCTGCTTGGAACTGTTGGTCACCTTCGTCTTCGTCGAAGGCTTCGTAGCCGATGGCGTCTGCGATAAGCAGTTGTTCAGGTTGAAGAGACATGAGATGAGATCTCCGATGAGTGTGATTGAGATTGAGATGAGGACCAAGAGAAGGATCACTGGATCCTCATCCCACACTTCAGTGCGTTGAGTTGCTTTAGTCATGGTTAATCACCGTGGTAAATGGATGGGTAATCAGTGTTGTTCCAATCAGATTGATTGGACTCACGCATAGCTTGCTCCTGCTCATAGGCAATGTCTGCCATGGCATCAAGCAAGTCTGCGTTGTAGTTCTGGTCAAGTTCAGTCATGGTTTGAGTTGAGTTGGGACGGTGAGCAGTTTAAGGACATGCTCAGGTCCGTCAATACTTGGAATCTTAATAACCGTAAGTTACTTGTAAAGCTAATAAAAGATTCTCTTAACAGCCATAGCTCTGGTGCTGGCTGTCCCCGTGGGGGTCAGGGGGTAACTCTAGTTATTTTATATAGAGGTATGAGCCTGCCCAATCGCAGTTGCTTAGGCAGGTCTCAAATGATTGATCATCCAGCAGTTGATACCTCGCATGTTTGGCCGGTGCCTGCCATGAGGCTGGCTTGTAGATAGTCCCTGTTTGCCTTGCGACAAATGCATGGACTGACCTGCCTTCATACTTGGTACCAGGGCTAGAGATATGGATGATCTTGTAGTACTTAACCCCGCGCTTAACTTCGTAAGAGACGGGGCTGTTGTACTGTTTGTAGAACTTATCTTCGAGAGTCTCGCAGAGTTGTTGGATGCGATCCTCGATAAGTTTGGTGTTAGCGCTTAGTGTTGTCATGGTGTTGAGTAGGAGTTGGATTGGTGATATCAATGCCGATTACACCACCTACGGTGATAGCGGCAATGATAATGGATAGGGCTGCCACACAGATCTTACATAGACGTGTCTCATGAGACGCATAGTAAGAGTCAAGGTGGATGAATCGCCCTGGTGACAATCGAACAATGTGTTTCATCTTGAGTGAGTTGTGAGTTTTCTGCAGACGGTGAGGTCTGCAGAAAACCTCCGTAGAGGTTTAGTGCAAACGTCAGGAGTTAACACTGATAAAAGCATCAATAACTTCAATGGCATGATCAGCAAAAATATCATGAGGCTCGGGATCCTGCCGAGCATATTCACTGTCGTGAAAACATTTATAACTTGAATAGCCATCTTTAATTAGTTGCCATGCCTCAGCAAGAGTCATGGATTGAGCCTCTTTCTCAGCAACTTGAAGTTTAAGTTGCAGATCAGGATCAAGCCAAAGATAGTTCATGGATGTGTAGTTGGTTTGAATGGGATAAAGCAGGTTGAATCCTGCAGAAAGGGACCTAAGTCCCTTAGTGCAAAAGTCAGAAACTCCGTAAAGGTTTAGTACAAACGTCAAAGGTAACGCTTATCCAAGCAATAGTATGTATCACCAAGGAAACCTTGGGTGTAGATGAGCTGATGCCCTGGCTTTGCTGGGCATGTCTTGACGTAATGCTTATTGAGTAGTTGCTGTGCTCCTGTAGACAGCAGCATGCCTGCTCCTATGCCCATCACGATGGCCAGCACAGAGTTTGAGAGTTCGTTGGAGTTCATGTTCACTTCGTTGAGATGAATTTGGCAAGTGCGTTGCGATAGTCATTGACCTCATGGGCCAATGCATCACGCCGTACTTTGAGTTGAGCTTTAATCAGCTCAGGGGTCTTGTTCTCAGCTACCTTGACTGCTGCGACAGTAAGTAGCTGGGATAGCCGTTGTCTAATCATGGTGCGTTGATAGCCACCCTCAGTGGGTGGCAACAACTGGACCAGGGTTTGCACCTGGTCACCCGCTTAGACGGATCAGCTGCGAACAAATTCTTTGCTAACAAAGAACCGTTCGCCTTCCTCTGGTTCCTGGGACTGTACGTACTTGTCAGCCGCTGCACGGCTACCAAATACACCCATGAAGTGATCCTGGTACAGATCACAGAGGATGACAACGTAAACCGACATGGTTTACTCCTGTTGTGCGGTGCCTATCTCCGCTGTAGGCAATGGTTGCTGGTGGGTTTGCACCACCAGACTCGCTTGGTTACGAATCAACATAAGTAATTAACCCGCTAAGGTACCCCACTGGGGAGGGCACAGCCTGATCAATTAGTTGGATAGCTATTGGCTGCACACCAGGCCATGTGGACCTCGTGAGCATCCTTGGGCCAGTCGTGGCTAGCACATTGCTGTGCAGTTGCCTTGTCCAATTGGTGCACGGTTACTTGCGTACCGATACCAATGAGGACTGCAAAGCCACAGATGATGGGAGCTACGTTGGGAAATTGATAGCGCATGGTGCTGAGTTGCGATGGGATGTTGCTACGTTTAACGTCCAGCTCGACGGTTAGTCCTTGCTTTAATCCCGATCTTTCACATCGGAATTAAACTAAGAACAATCTCACTGTCCTGTTTGAACCGTACAAGAGAGCGGGAGGATACCCAAAAATCGCGCGAAAGTTTGGGATTATACTTCATTCAGTACGGATTCGTAACATAAAATCGACAAAGTTAATGAGAATGATTCTCGATAATGTGTCAGGTTCTTTTTTTCTACCTACGCTCTCTCCCGGTTAGGTGTTGGGAGAAGCGTCAGGTAATTTTGTACCCTTTTCAGGGATATATGCGGCCCTACTTTTGTATAAACGTGTACTATTTTTTTAAATTTGTACGTAATATCCCCAATTAGCCCAAAAATTCAGACAAAAAAGCCGGGTCCAACCCCGGCTTGATATCCAAAAATTACATCGGTTACCTAAACGGCACCTTTTTGTACGTGCTGTGTCGCCAAACTGACCGCTTGTTGGTACTTTTGCGTGTCAGGCACGGCTCTTGCTAACTCCTGGCCCGCAGCTGACCGCATATTCTGGACTTCAAAGGGGTGCATGCCACCTTCGCGCAGTTCATTGGCACGTTGATCAATTACTTGACGTACGTTCTCGCGCCTTTCCCTGATTGCGTCGTCCATTTTTATGTTCTGCACCGTACTTAACGGTTTATATCTTTTAGTTTACAAGACTATTACGTTTTTTTATTACCCAAAGTTAGAATGTAACCAACAAAAGATTAAAAAATACACCCTAAAGGTTATGGCGCTCTCTCCTGCTGACTTTTACGCCTATAGCCGCGCTACTGGGGCGCCAATCCCAGAAGATCCGCAAGAACGGGCTGACATGGCCCCAGAAGTTCTAGAATTCCGCCGTAATCAACTCAAAGCTCCACAACAAGAGTCAAACCCACTCAATGCCCTTGGTGCTGCAGCCCTAGGTTTAGGTGCACTCGCTGGTTTGGGTTTTGGTGCACGTCGTTTGATGCGTCGTGAGCCAACAATTCCACAAGGCCCCCGCAAATCCGCAACCGCTGGTGTACGCCAAGTTGATCTTGCGGACCTTCAAGGTGCTGTGCGTCGTGTTGCTGCAGAACCTGCGCCTTCCACTCCACCGCCTGCATCAAGAATTGCCAGCCGTAGTGTAATGCCTACGGATGAGGAAGCTTTTAGTCAGTACACTCGTCAATTACGTGCTGAGCTTCCAGAACCTACTGCAGAAGAACTGGATTTCCCTTCTGCTGCAAGTCGCGCTTACGGTGTTGGTTACCGCGAAAGGCAAACTGAACCTGGCTATCGCTCTGCTGCACTTGCCGCTTTCGATAAGAAGTATCCACCGTCTCCTGAGTTGCAAGCCGCACGTCGCGCTACGGCACAACAAGATTTAATTGACGCATCTCTCCGGTTGCAAGCCGGCGATGCATCTCTGACAGATATTCAAAAAACCCAAACGCCTGTTAATGCCGATCAGTTCATTAACGCAGTTGAGTCTGGTGAAGACCAAACAACTGGCCGTGTACTGAAACAGGTCAACATCGCAGATCCCTGGGGCGAATCAACCATTTCTCCTAGTGCGATCAATGATCAACAAGCCCTCCCAACCTTATCTGCGCTAGAAGCTAGCCCTCAAGAACAGGCACAACAGTTCCTTCAGTCTAGGTTTGAAGAGTTAGGGGCCACTATCCCTGGCCGCTATCGGCGCGAACGTGCCATGGGACAAGATCCTGCCATTGCAGAAGCAATGGAGCTGTATGCATCAACCGGTGATCCAGGCGTCCTTTCTCGTTTATCTGCAACACCGTCTTCTCCTCTAACCGTTACGCCACGCGTGCAAACTGCATTCCTCGAAGCAGAAGTGCCAACAGGTAAGTTTTATGAGGTGACCCCACGTACTGAATTCGTTGGAGATCTTGAAGCAAAAGATATTGCTCTTACAAACCAAATCTCTAGCCTTGGGGCAAAACAACAAAGCATCCTTGGACGCTTACAAGAGATTGATGAGATTGAACCTCAACTACGTGTAGCAATGGCCAATGAGCCTGAGGGTGGTGGATACTACTCTCGGATGTTTGGTCAGTTAATGGCAGAAAAACAAAACCTGCCTGCTCCAGAAAGTTTCAATGTTGATATCGGGGATGCGCTTGCAGAACGGAGCTTTGTTCGTGCTCAGATCAAATCTGAAGAAGACCTGGGGCCCAAGTACAAATTATCCGAACGTCAAGAAGGTGTGCGTCCTTTCTATGAACTAGATCCTTCCAGTGGCGAGCCCATTGCTGAAACCCTTGAGATTCGCGGAGGTCGCCCATCTGTTCAGTTAGAAGAACAAAAAACTGGTGGTGGCCGTGGTTATGCCATGTATGACCCTGAGTCCCAAACAGGTTCTTCCATTGGTATCTATGGGGTTGAGCCTCGCAATTACCCGATTGCCGATCCAGAGTTACGTCCAACTGTTCTCCAACGTGAAGAAACAAAAGGTCTTAAGTTACGGCAAGAACCAAACCGTTCAACGCCAGAAGCAAAACTCCGTTCCCTGGAAGTAAGTGAAGCATTGCGTCGCGCTACAATTGAGGGACGCGATCCGCAATCAATTCTCAAACAGTTTGGTATTGGTATCTGATCATGGCTGAGAAGAAAAAAGATAAAAAGTGGATTCAAGGCACCGAGATGAAGGAAGGGGCTTTCACCGCCAAAGCTAAAAAGCGTGGTATCACCGCCGCCCAGCTCCAGGAGAACGTGCTGTCAACACCAGATAAGTACGATGACAAAACAGTTAAGCAAGCGAACCTTCGCAAAACCCTGGTAGGCTTACACAAGAAAAAGAAAGCTAAATGAAAATAGATAGGCCGCGTACCACACCTGGTGATTATATTAAGTTTGGCGGCAATAAAGACAAAAAATTAAAATTCAAAGACCAGTATGATCTCGAGGCTTCTGTACAAGAAACACCTTGGATCACATCCCGTTTTGGTCCGCAAGACTTAACCAAACGTGTGGCAAATCGCCGCCTTACTTTCAATGATCTGAACTACGTTCCAGAAGGGGAGCTGGAGAACGGTTACGAAATGTTCCCAGGGCGAGGTCGTTTTGACATGGAGACAGATTACGACTTTGCCGTTGGCCGGCCTTCTACTCCTAGCTTTCCAGAACAACAACCAGACTTTGATCCAAACTGGAATAATGCCTACGGCTTAAGCCCAATCATTCCCCCTGACGAAAAAATTAAAAACCCTTTCCCACGTCAAGATAACCTTGATCCAAACGGGTATCTTGCTGCAATGCTGGCAGAGGGAATCAATACTAATATTCCTAAACTGCCTGAGCTAATCAGCGAGAATCCCCAAGCTTCGCTCTCCATCTGAGCTAAGCAAATTAAAATAAGAAGATATAGGCAAACAATATGAAGCCTTTCGCACGCTTGCTTGGCTACGCCTCTAGAAATAAAGATCTTGTTGGTAACGTAGCAGCAGGTAGTGCGTTATCTGCAGGCTTTGGCATGATGGCTGGAGGCCCTGTAACAGGCCTTGCCTATGGCTTAGGTGATCTTGCTACCGCACTGCCTTTAACCGCCCTGGCACGGAAAGCCCGACCACCTAAATCTAGGCGTGTTGAAGTTGCTCCAGGGAAGTTTGAATCTGAAAATGTACCCTCACGTTTAGAAACTGCAGCAAACATTGGAGGCTCCTTAGTCTCCCCTCTTGCAACAGAAGCGTTGATGGGAGGTTTAATGACGCAACCTCAAGTCACTCCAACGCAAATCTCGCAAGAACAGCAGATCATGCAGCAGATGATGCAACGCCAAGCCATCAATAGCTTGGAGGTTCCACAGTCTGTTGCCCCTGGTACTCAGTTCCAGGCCCAAGGTATTGAGCAAACATTCCTGGATGACTACCAACAACAAGTCACCAAAATGATGCCAAACCTTCCTCCTGGTTACATTGATCAACTGATAAGCATGGGAGGAATGGTCTGATGAATCCTCTTCAATTCCTAAAAGAATTTAGCGGTGAATACATCACAGGTCTTAAAAAGGCTGATCGTGTTCAGCGTGAAATGATCCAGGCGCGTGATGAAATTCTTAGCCAAGGAAGCTTGGGGTATGGACAAAGCGTATTGGACCCACGTTTTGCTAAGGATGTAAAAAGGGAAGGTGTAAGCGTTAGGCAAACACCCGCTCAAGCCGCTGGTGCATACACATCCCGTGCATTAGTGGATGCTGCAAATGACGGCACACGTACCTACTGGTGGCGTTGGAACCATCCGCTGGCCATTGCGCAACGTGTTGTTGAAACAGGCATCGGCAAGATCGAAAGCCCAACAGCTAAAGCACTTACGGGTCTCGCTATTGCCGTCCCTGCAGTGGCAGCTGCCGGTTCTTATGACATTACTAATCCAGAAGAACAGTTTCGTCCTGAGGGTTACGCACAAACCTACTCACCAAAAGGTGCAGAGGACCGGCGTCAAACAGGCCAGCCTACACAAGAGTTGTTTGAACGTTTCTTCCTTGGGCGCACTGGCGATCCATTGAAATATGCAACTGCAAAAGAGGAAATTCCCAGTTTAACGCCTGAGCGTTACGGTAACTATCTCAATTACTTGTACCAAGACAAAGGCCTACTGGGTCTAGGTGTTATCAAAGGAACTATGGAGAATTTACAGGGGTATCCAGAAGCCAGGATGCTTGGCTTCCCTGTAAACTTACCAATGGCAGGTGGCTTTGTTGCAGGCACAGCAGGTGCAAAAATTGGCTCCTCTATTGGCCGTACACCAAGGCAACGTGCAATCGGCGGCATTATTGGTGGAGCAACAGGCTCCCTCCTGGGCATCACCACAGGCAATATTACGAATGAAATTATTGCTGCAGGCAACCGTCCACAGTTACCAACAACTGCAGAATATGGTGTGACTACTGGTAAAATTTAAAATATAAGACATATAAGTAATCGGCGGTCGATTCAATGTTAGTTGATCAATACGGCAGGCCTCTTGTCACTCCAGTAGCGGGTGGTACAACTCCAGCACAATCGCCTAGTCGCCGTGAACAGGCAAAGCAGTTCTTAGATGAACAAACTGCACGTCTTCAAGCTGGCCTTGGCGGGACCATTGAAACGGTACAGGAAAAAGCTAAAGGCGCTGGGGAATACATCCGCAACAAACCTATGCGTGCTGGTCTGCGCGGTGGTTTAGCCGGTGGTGCCTTGATGGCCATCCCCTCTCTTATGGAAGGCCGTCCTGCTGAAGCTGCTGGTGGCCTTGCAGGTTCTGCTGCCGGTGGTGCTGCAGGTGCCGCACTTGGCACTGCGCTTCTTCCAGGTGTTGGCACTGTGATTGGCGGTCTTGCTGGTTCCGCTCTTGGCGGCATCCTTGGCGGTGGTGCGGCAGAAGCGGCAGTCTCTGCTTACACCGGTAAGCCTCCCACGGGCAAGACAGGTACTGAGGTTGCTCAACCTCCTCGTTCCATTGATACTCCCTTGGGACGCATCAACCTTAATGAGGCTGCAGCCCAAGAAGATTTCATGAACCGTAATCAAAAGCGTCAGCTGGATTACTACGGAACCATGATGGGCATGACCACGTCCAACATGAAGGACCTGACCCAGTTCCAGAACGATCAAGAAATCAATATGCAAAAGTCAATGCTTCCAATTACTACGAAGCTTGCAAACGATCAGTTAACCCGTGCCCAGGCGATGGTTAACACCCAGAACAATGCTTACATCCAGCAGATGATGGTTGGGGCACAAGCCAATCTTGCTCTTGGGGCTCAACGCGAGCGTGGCGCCACGATGCGTCAGGCCTTAGCAACTAATCCATATACGGTTGCCCTTAGCTCCCCGAACATCTCTATTAGCTGAGGTATAAATCATGGCAGACTCTACCGCATTTGGTAATTTTTTTTCTGGTGTAACTGGCATGGGTTCTCCCATGACAAAAAACAGTACGGCTTTTGACCAACAAGAAGCGGATCTTTTAAATAAAGCGGACCCAAGCATTGCCTTGGCTCTGCTCTTTAATCGCAAACGCGAAGATGCGTACAACGATCCGGATCGTTTACGTGAGCAGATGCAGGTCTACAAAGAAATTCGTGCAGAGGAAGCAGCTGGTGCAGCAAAGCTTCAAGCTGAACGCGATAAACGCGCGTTCCAGTACAACTTGATGGCTAGCATTCCCAAAACAATTACGGACATCAGCAGCAACCTTGCTCAGATGACGTACAACGCACCACGGCTTCAGATCTTGGCGGGTATCCCAGATCAGATGCGAGCTGCTTATGGCTCAATGCCAGCCATTAGCGTTCCTCGTAGCCGAGGATTTAGCTAACACTCGCATATAATTAAACCATGGCTTTTACGTCTGCACCTTCTTATTTTTCCGATCCTGTATTTGGAGGCGATACAGCAGGCGCATTTAACAGCACAGCTACCTCTTTAACCAAAACTCCGTTTGGCGCTGGCTCTTCATTTAAACCTACTGGTATGGATCCTTTTTCAATTGGCTTAGGTGTTGCAAGTATTGGGGCATCCATCTTTGGCGCCAACAAACAACAGCAAGCAGCAGAAAAACAGGCTAAAGCAACCGAAGAAGCAGCAAAAATAGCTGCAGCCTCAACTGAAAAAGCTGCTAAAACTGGACTGCAAGCTCAACTTGCCGGACAGCTTGGTGGCTTTGGTCTGGATTACCTTACCTCTCGTTATGAAGGCGGTGCAGGTGGTGCATTAAATAGGGTTAACGCAGCAAGAGACGCTGTGCAGCAAGCAAATATTCAAGCGAACAACCCCTCTTTTAATACGTTACGTTCTGTAGAGCGTTACGAAGACCGCCTTCGGAATGCAATGCCAGGGTATCAACCACCCTCTGCTTTGTTTGTGTGATTTAAAATAAACTTAACTGGTCCAACGCTATGCCCGCCAATAGTTTTGATTACTATACAAAGCGCACTACAGGTGATTCATCTAACCTTTCAGATCGCCTTGGGGCGATTGAACAAAAATTAGGTGTTGCGCCAACTAGCGCGTTAGGCAGCTTCTTTGGTGGAGGAGAAGCCAAGCAGGCCAAGAAAAAAGGCGGCGGTGGCCTTCCAAAAAAATTAAGAAAAATTGGCGATATCCCAATTAAAAATATTCGGGAAACAGAAAGAGTAACCGAAGAGTCTGCGCAAGATTACGCCGACTTTCTTGCTGGGCAAGTTAGCCGTGGGGAGCGTAGCCCTATTGAAGCTTCTGATATGTATGCAGACTTTGGTCTTGCATATAACATTCCAGATGCGTTTAAAACTGCAACTCAATTAGGAAGTCAAGCAGCTGGCCTGGCGCCAGAAGGGACTGTAGAAAAGTATCGTCCATTCCAAGAATTTGCAGCACGCTCTCTTGGCATTGGTCTTTCTGCAGAAGATATCAAATCCACCGAAGAAGCGGCACGTGCCCTTGGGAAGACCTCGCCAGAAGCTTTCACTCAGTTCCTTGGACAGAAGATGTTGTCCTCTCCTGAGTATGTCCGTAAAACCCCCCTGGCATTTGCGGCAAACCTTCCGTACGGTGGCAAGTACGGCGTCGGGTATCAGACTCCCGATGGCACCTTTACTGGTACTTACCGCTTCAAGCCGCCTTCTACTATTAACTACAGTTGATTGCACCTTTTATACTGATAGATAAGAGCTAAAAGAAAAATGGCAGACTCCAATTCACTTGCAGCGTTAATCGCAAAGGCACGTCAAAAAGGTGTTCAGTTAACTGGTGGTGCCAAAAAAGAACTGACAAAAGCTGTTCAACAGTCAGGCAAGAAAGGACAAGGCAAAAAAATTACTTCAGCAGAATTAAAAGGAGGCAAGAAAACATTTGCGCAAGCGGGAGGTACGGATTATCTGGCGACTATCGGCCGTACTTATGCGGCAGATAAATTAGCAAAAGATGTTCGCAAGCGCTTTGAATCGAAAGGTTATACAAAAGAGGGCGGATACTACACTAAGCCTGGAGCAATTACGGAAAGTGTTTTAGGGAAAGCCCAGGGGGCAGGTTATTCTTCTGATGATATCCGTTCGTACCTTGCAGGTAACTTTGCCCAAAACGAATTAGGTGACCAGGTTTCTAAATTTATTGGCGAAGGAAACTATCAATTAGACCCAACATCTGGTCGTTGGTCTAAAAAACCAGCGATTTCCATTGCGGGCGATGGTCTTACGCCTCCAATTAGTCCCGTTGTTTCAGGTACCACTAGCGGAATTTACGCTGGAATCAACCCAGATGCGGCTCCTGGCTCAACGGTAGGCGAAATAGAATATGCAACAATGATCGATCCGTATAAGATTCAAGCTAAATCTGCAGAACGCCGTACACGCATGGAAACATCCGCAAACCTAGCGCAACAAAGAATTCAGCAAGCCAACTACCTGTACAACTTAATCCCTTCTGCTTTCTAAGCGTTGCTGATATAATTAATTTTAGTTAATATCATGGACTTTAATTCTCCTGCTGCAGGCAAGGAAGCCAACAGTGGTTCTCCTTTTGATGTTCAAGGATTTAAAAATCTTCTTGACACACTTAAGCAATCAAAAGAGCAGCAAGAAAATAAAGCAAAACCTGTATACAACCCAGAGGAGTAAATATGGCTAAGAACAAAGGAGGCGGCGGTGGCGGCAATAAAGGAGGAGGCGGTGGCGGCGGCGGTGGCGGCGGCAATAAAGGAGGCGGCGGTGGCGGTGGCGGTGGCGGTGGTGGGCAACGCTCCGCGCCTGCACCAGCCCCTGCTCCCGCACCAAGGCCACCTGCGCCCGCACCAGTTACTGTTTCTGCTCCAAGGCAGAGTGATGGAGGCAATAAAAAAGAAGATAAAAAACAAGATAAAAAACAAGATAAAAAAGAAGATAAAAAACAAGACAGTCGACCTAACGTTGCAACTGCAACCCGAGCGGTAAATTTTGCGCAGGCTTATCAATCTATTGCTCAGCCAAAACCAGCAGACAAAAAACAAGAGCGTAATGATGGTGGGGGCAAAAAAGAAGATAAAAAACAAGAGCGTGTTCAAACTTTAACTGAGAAAGCAAAAGCTTTGATCTCTGGCGCAACAAGCAAAGGCATTGCCGACCCAAATAGATTCAAAGATATTCTGGGTAAACTCAAAGACCTAGGCAAAGACAAGAGAGTAGATAATTTACAGACTCAGAAAAAAGAAGCTGTAACTACAGCCAAAAACGCGCTCACACTCCCGGGCAATAATTTAACTCCTGGATTAGATGACAACAACAGCAACGCTACCTACATTACTGGGTACAGCCAAGAGGACTTAGACGAGCTGCTTGGGAGCTTGCAAGAAGATTATGGTGAAAAAATTGGAGGCCTTGAATCACAGCTTGGCGACTTAATGGGTCAATTGGGCAAACAGCAACAACAACAACAACAGCCTCAAGAGACTGGTGCAAGTGAGTACGATGATTGGCTGCAATCTTTTGCAACAGAACAAGACAAGGGTTCTTTTGATCCAAATCTCTTTAGAAACTTACTTGGCGAGCTAGAATCTTCTAAACGTCGTCAGAAGGATTGGAGTGAGCGTTCAGCAAAAGAGGCTTACAAGTATTAAAAATACCCAGCCCTCAATAAGCATTGATATCAGTGCTTTTGAAGATTGGTTTCTTGAGCAGCCAGAGGATGTTCAAGAATCTTTTCATGCATTCTCTTGCGAGAATTATTCTTTTATTGAATGCTTTCTCTACGCCCGCTTCCTTGGTTATGTAGGAAACATAATTTCGTGTGAAGCTTGGATCAAGGGACAATACCCAAAGCCAGACCACAGGAAAACGCTTCTTCTAGAAATCGAGGAAATGCGGGAAGACATCCGCAAACTTCGTGAGGACATTGAAAACCTTGGTGTCAAACGTGATTCAGGCGTTGCTCGTATTGCAGCAATGGAAAAGGAACTACGTGGGACTATTAACCAGGTTGAGCAGTACACTTCCATAAAAGATCGCAAAGGCCTGTTAATGGCTGGCGCTGATCGCGCTATTCGGGAGCTAATGTTTATCTTCAAGGACGACCCAATTGAGTCGCCTCTTCACGAAGCAAGTATGAGCGTTTGGGCTCGTATGCAACTAGAAGAGTGAACCACTACTAAAATAAAAGAAAACAGTTGCTATGGCCAAAGGTAAAATGCCGCCTCAACTTCTTGAGCACTTCAAGAAAAGGGAGGCCAAAAAAGAAGACGGTAGTGAGATGAACGATAAGGAAAAACGTCGTGCTGCATTGGACAGGGCACGCAAGTATAAAGATAAAAAGCGCAGTAGAGAAGAAGACTGAGTTAGTATTCAATAACTGATTGAATAGTATCCGTGCCTTCTTATCTTCACCTGGCTTATCGAAGGAACGCACGCGCTGCCTCTAAAAACTATTCAATCAAACCTCATAAAGATATTGAGTCCCTCAAAAAAGCACGAGAGGATTTTGGGTTTTTCTGTGAGTATGTAGCGGACAAACCTCCTGCCCAGCACCACAAAGATTGGCATAGGCACTTTGTAACAGAAGAGGACAGTAGTTGTCTTTTGCGAATTGCTGGGCCTAACGTCGATCTACTTGCGCCCCGTGGGTCAGCTAAGAGCACCGTCCTGGGCCTCCTGACCGCTTGGGCCATTGGTATCCATACACAAGCTAAGAGGCCCTTACAGATCCTCTACTTGTCCTATACGGTTGATATTGCCCGTTCCAAGTCGGCAACCATCAAGCGAATCATTGAAAGCAAGCGATATCAAGAAGTTTTTCCTGAAGTACGTCTTTTAAAAAACGTCACCAGCAATGAGTACTGGTCAATTGACCATAAGTTTGCTGGCATTGACGTAACAGGTGATGAACAGTTTACCCTCTGCGCTGCAGGCCTTAAGGGTTCAGTGACCTCCAAGCGTTCACACCTGGTCATGATTGATGACGCTATTAAATCAGCCGCAGATATTTCTAACCCTGACATCAGAAAGATGATGCAGGATAACTGGAATGCTGTGATCGCACCCACCATGTTTGAAGGTGCAAGGGCAATTTGCCTTGGTACGCGCTTCCGACATGACGACATTCATTCCACTACATTCAACGAACAAAACAATTGGACCCAGATTGTCCTCTCGGCCATTCAAAATGATCCCAAGACAGGGGATGAACTTTCTTATTGGCCAGACATGTGGTCGTTGGACTACTTAAAGGAAAAGAAAAGGCAAGCACCTATTGCTTTCTCTTTCCAGTACATGAACCAAGTCATCAGGCAAAACGAGTTGTCGTTGGCGCCTGAGCTGATTGTAAAAGCGGAAATTTCAACGGAGTTTGACACGCTTGGTATTGGGGTTGACTTGTCTGCTGGTACTAAGGAAAAGAACGATTACACCGTTATGGTTTTGGGTGGTCGCATTGGCGACCGCATTCATATTATTGACTACCGCCGCTTACGCGTCATGGGCAACTTAGAAAAACTAGATGCCCTAAAAGAACTGCTCAACGACTGGTCAATTCTTGGTAAAGATAACGACGGTAATTACTTCCCCACTTATTCCACTTGCGACATATGGAGTGAGGCGGTGCAGTACCAGGCATCCCTAGAAGCTGACTTCAAGCGTGTCTGTTTGAACCAAGAGAGTCTTTATAACTTGATCTGGCACCCGGTCAAAGGCTTCCGTGCTGACAAACTTGCTCGTTTCCGTGGCATTATGGGTATGTTTGAAGACCGGAAGATTGTCTTTAATCGCTACCGTAATTTCACCAACATGTTTGAAGAGCTTACAAACTTTGGTGTTAGTAGTCACGATGACTGTGTCGACGCTCTCGTCTGGTTGGTCACTGGTCTAGCTAGAAAAGGGCAACTTCAGCTTGATTACTAAACCTAGAATTAGAAGAAAAGCATTTTTGTTGTGGGTCCGGAATACTTAGCGATTGGCTTGACGGCCATTATTTCCGCAGTTACTGGTGGTAGCTGGGTTGCAAATAAAATCTTATTGCGCCAAAGCAAAGAGATACAACAATCCTTCAGCTACACTAGTTCTCAAAAGAGAAGGATTGATATTTTGGAAGACCAAATCAACCGCATGCCAATGGAGTATGTACTTAAAGTTGACTTTTTAAGAGAAATAAAAGAAATGCATGATAATTTTCGCGAAATCAATAATAAACTTGATAAGCTTATGGAAAAGATTTTGTCGAAATGAGCTACATCCTTGAGGTCCAGGAGGACGAAAACGGAGAGCTGTATATTACGTTTCCTGAAGAAGTAATTGAAGAGCTGGGCTGGCAGGAAGGAGATATTCTTAACTGGGACGTACGTGGAGAAGGTATCGTAATTTCCAAGGTGCACGAGGCATCTGGCTATGAAGTTATAGAAGAGTAGAATACAAACAATAGCTAGAAGGCAGATGCGGTATTACGGCGGAGGCCCCGTAGGCATGGGGAACGCAGGAGTTTTTAATAACTCAAGTATCGGTGGCATTCCCGTGGGAGAAGATCCACGTTTTCCAATGTCCCAAGAACAGTTTTGGAACGAAGCCGACCGAATCAAAATTCAAAATATTCCTCCAGGGGATGTCCTGAAGCGCTTCAAGGAAATTCACGGGCCAAAATTAAAAGGTGCGTCCGTGCCTGTCAGTGATCCAATGGGATCGATTGGTAATCTGGGCGGCCTTCAAAATGCACAGTTTTTTGGGGGTCCCCAGTACGGACAGGCATTTGAGCCAATTAGCATGGATCCTCCGTATTCAGCGCAAGAACGTGCAGATGATCAAATCCTTCTTCGCTCTTTGCAAAAAGGCGAAATGGGGACTGGCCCGCAAATTGATAAAGCAATTCAAGATATTATGCAACGCACTAGCATGGGTGGCACTGGCTTGCGAGGCGTCTAATGAAAAAGAAAAAGCTAGCAAAGAAAGCCCTGGAACACCCTGAGCTTTTTGCGCCAGCAGAACTTATGTATTTTGAACGCTGGTTGCATTACAAAAAACAACAAAAGAAAACTGCTAAGATTGAAGAAAGTAACGAGGAAAATAGTTAATGGCTGTCGACGCTAAGGCCAGGCTTGACGAAATTGTTGAGTCGTACCTCGAAAAAGACTCTGGTACGGTTGTAGATACTGGTGTTGTTGCGTCACACCTAGCGCAGATGAAACTTTTTGGCATTCGCCAAGGGGTTGAGTTTTTTCCCGGACAAGATAACTTTGGTGCTCAACGCAAAGACTTTATTGATCGCGTAGTTAAATACAATCAAATTGATATCCGCCTTGATTCCATCTGGGATTATTTCCTTTGTGATGGCAAGGGTATTTTTTATATTCGGCCCACAAAACAAAACTATCGTATTTACTACTTCAGGGAGCACGAGTACCGCAGCTACTACAACGTAGACGGTGAACTGGAAGAAGTGGTGATCATCTATAGCTACAAGGTGCGTAAGGCGGGCGGCGCTCATGACGGCATCAACGTAGCCAACGCAACAGGTTCGTCACTTACAGGTGAGCCTGGAGCCAAGCGTTATATCCGCCTTTCGATCAAGGCCAACGAGATCGAAGAGACGCACTCAGATGCTGAGATGTCATTTGAGATGCCTGCCGCAATGGCGCCAGGGCGCTCTAAGTCTTTTAAAAACTCTCTAGGTTTCATTCCTTGCGTTGAAATCTTCAACAACCCCAAGGGCTTCTCTAAAGAAGGCGTTGGTGAGTTTGATGCTTTAGCCAATCACATCGTCACGCACGATGACTTGGTGCGCACCATGCG